>Ga0105048_10018342_pt1 | contig 10771 bp, 7 predicted proteins | sample MAT05_FD_78382 | JGI IMG/M metagenome (GOLD analysis project Ga0105048, IMG submission 78382) | Freshwater microbial communities from Lake Fryxell liftoff mats and glacier meltwater in Antarctica - MAT-05 | ecosystem: Environmental > Aquatic > Freshwater > Ice > Liftoff microbial mat | place...
CCCAAGCCCGGAAAGCCAAAGGCCCGTTCGACAGCCACCGAGCCGCCCAACAAACCCGCCAACGATAGACCCGATACAGTGATCACCGGCAACATGGCATTTTTGAGCACATGACGCATAATGGTCATGCGTTGCCCCAGACCTTTAGCCTTGGCCGTGCGCACATAATCTTCGCGCAATACTTCGAGCACGGTCGTGCGGGTCATGCGCGCAATGATGGCTGCCAACCCAAGCCCGATCGCCACGGCTGGGCCCATCACCATGCTGAGATTGCGCACCGGATCTTCCCAGAGTTGGACAATTGTGATCGAAGGCCGCCAGTTGAAGACCAATACCGTAAAGAGAATCATTGTCAACCCAAGCCAGAAGCTAGGAATGGCCATAAAGAGGGTGACTAGCAACCGTAACACGTAATCAATGCGCGATTCGCGGCGCATTGCGCTAATCACACCAATCGGCACGCCGATCAGCCAGGCGAGTACAATGGCAATCAGCGCGATCTCCGCCGTGATGGGGCCGCGCCGCAAGATCGTCGCGCTGATCGGCGTGTCTACCCAGAAGGAATGACCGAGGTCGCCACGGAACACGTCTTCCATCCAGCTCAGATATTGCATGTGGAGGGGTTTGTCGAGCCCCAGGCTGGCGCGCACCGTTGCCACCTCGGCGTCGGTGAGAATACGAATTCCTTGGCCTTCGCCATAGATCATTGCCAATGGATCGCCAGGCAAAATGCGCATGGTGACAAAGATGACCACGGTAACACCAAAGATTGTAATAATGGCGAGCAGTAGTCGCCGGATCAGATATTTGAGCATAATCTCTGTGGGTAATTTCGTTACAATGGCGGCGGCAAGGGGCAAAGCACTGTCTCCTGGCTGCTTTGCCCCTTGCCGCCCTCTCTACTACATCCGCTTAGCGATCCAACCAGAGCGTTTCGAAGCGACCAAATTTCGACCACAAGCGTTGATCAATCGCAATTCCCTTGACGGCAGTGCTTGCCATCACCGAATGGGCACAGAAGCCGATCAGGAAGAAGGGTGGGTTTTCGTCCAGCATATCCAGCCCGCGGTTGATGATCGCCTGGCGATTGGCTGTATCGAGTTCGCCAGCCAATTCGTCGAGCAGGGCATCAAAGTCGGGATTGGCATATTGTGACCAGTTCTGCGAAGCGCCGGTGCGCAGATAGCTGTTCCACATGGGATAGGGGTCCAAGACGGAGGACGCATAGATGTCTGCTTTGAAGAGATCGAAATCCGCATTTTTCAGAACTTCTGGCGTCAACGCACGTTCGACCACTTTGATTTCGCCCACAATGTTCAAGCTGGTACGTAGCAACTCGGCAAAGGCCGGCACGGCTACTTCCGAGGAGGATGCTTCGGTCCACGCTGTGAAGCTTGTTTCAAAGCCATCGGGATAGCCAGCTTCGGCCAATAGGCGTTTGGCTTCGGCAATGTCTTCGGTTTTGTCTGGGCGATAGCCAGGCATGGTCAAGAGTTCTTCGCGGGGGGTGGCATAGGGGCTGGCCGATGGCAACCAACGTGTCACGAAGGCTGGCTCCCAGACCGGCGCAAAGGTATCGATCAGTGATTGGCGATCAACGGCCAAGTGAATTGCGCGGCGCACTCTGGGATCGTCCAGGGGCGGGTTGTTGTTATTGATGGCGACCATGTGCGAGTTTAGACACGCGGCGCGCGCGGTTACAAACTCCTCGCGTGTCGAGCCTTCGGTCCAGGTATCAACCGAGACATTGAAGGAGAGATCGGCTTGACCCGTCAAAACTGCCGTCCCACGATCCGCCCACGCCGCGACGTGTTGGAATTCAATGCCGTCGATATAGGGCAATTCTGGATTCCAATAGTCTGTGTTGGCTTCGAGCGTGATCTTTTCGCCAGGAATAAACTCAACAAATTTAAAGGGGCCGGTGCCCGTCGGTACTGTCACCGTGCGAAGATCAAAGTTGTTGGCTTCCAGTTCCTTTTGCGAATAGATCACCGCACCGTCACCCGCCACGATTTCCAAGAAAAAGGGTGTTGCCTGAGAGAGTGTAAAGACAACCGTCGTGTCATCGGGGGCGCTGATCTCTTGCACCATGGCCAGTTCTTCGCGCAACCCACCAATCGCAATGTTTTCTGGCGGATTCACAATACGGTCAAACGTGGCGACCACATCTGCCGAAGTGAACGATTCGCCGTTGTGAAACGTGACCCCTTCGCGCAGATGAAACGTGTAGGTGATCTTATCCTCGGATACGTCCCAAGAGGTGGCCAATGCGGGTACAATTGTGCGGTAGCCGTCCATCAAATTCCACATGATCAGGCCATCGTAGATCATACCGCAACCGGCACAGCCACCACCTTGATGAATGTCAAAGTGCGTCGGATTGGCACCCCATGCGGTCTTCAAGATGCCGCCGCGCTTCGGATTTTCTTCAGGCGCGGTCATCATCCAGTCTGCGCCGACTGTACTGGTTGTATCGCTGGCCGCCATGTCAATCGGCGCTGGTGCTTCCACCGGCGCAATCGGCGCGGCTGGTGTGGCGCAGCCGGCAATAATGACCGACAGCAACACAAGAATCCACAATCCTCGTTTCATGAATCTTTCCTCCTCGATTTCTTGGGTTCGATTTCTTGGGCTTGCTTATTTGGTTTTCTTTTTGGTAGGGGTAAACAGCCTGAGGCGGCTCGAATCGAAAATTGACAGTGATCGCATTTTCGCTCCGATCTATCAGTCTAAACCAAGGCCAACGAGTTGTCAAGTCGTGCAAATTTGGCCTTCACTGGTCTTTGTTTCTCGCTTATGGGCAGATAGCAAGTGTATCCTATCCGCCACCTGCTGCCTGCCACCTGTTGCCTGCTATTGACAATCTCTCTGCCTCCAATTCTGCGTGTTGACTATTGCTTGGTATAATGGAAAAACGTAGCCATTCCTGTAAAATGTGACAACGTAATTCACCACGCTGAAACCACCACCATGAAATTCGGACTCTACTTTCTGATGGCGCTGGGCAACATGGTCCAGCATAAGCTACGCACCTTGTTAACCTTGCTCGGTTTGATCGTCGGCATCTCCTCCGTCTTGGTGATGACCGGGATTGGGCGCGGCTTTGGCGAAAGTACCGAAGAGCAATTAGCCACCTTATTGCCCAACAAGATCACGCTGCGCCAGGGCTACAGTCCCGATACTGCGCCTGTGATGCTCACCATGCGCGAGGTGGATCTCTTGCAAAAGATGATTGGGCGCGCTGCCATTACCGCGGTTGCGCCCAGTAAACAACTGTGGGATCTGGCAATCAAGGGCGTTGATCCCAATATGCAGCCCGCCATGGTGACCGCAACGAGCGCTGATTATCCCCTGATGAAGAAGCTCACATTTAGCCAGGGACGCTTCTTTAGTGCCGAAGAATCGCGCGAAAATGCTTTTGTAGCCGTGATCAATCAGGGCATGTTGGATCTGTTGCAACAAGCGGGCCAGACCGATCTTACTGTATTGACGATTGATAATAAACCCTTTCGCATTGTGGGCGTCACCCAAGCCGATGAAGGCATGTTTTCGTTTGGGATGCCAGAGGCTTTCATTCCAATCAGCTTATTACAGCGCTATCTTTCCTCCCAGAGTATACAGATTGAAAATGGCGCGCTAGCGGTCGATGAGATCAATGTATTGGCCGTGGATGTCGAACGCTTGGAACCCGCCAAACGTGACATTGAACGTATTTTGCGGTTGCGCTATGGATTGCGCGCCGAGCAGATGAACAACTTCGATCTTTCGGTTGAAGGGGATATTTTGGGCTTTGCCCAAGATTTTAGCAATGGGTTTACCTTGGTGCTCGGCGGGATCGGCGCGGTGGCGCTGATCGTGGGCGGCATTGGTATTATGAATATTTTGCTGGCCGGCGTAAGCGAGCGCACGCGCGAGATCGGCTTGCGCAAGGCGATTGGCGCGAGTAATCGCGATATTCTCTTTCAATTCCTCTTTGAAGCGATTACCATCTGTCTGGTCGGTGGCCTGCTGGGGGTCGGTGTCAGCTATGGCATTGGTTCGATCATCAACTCATTCGCCGGCGATGGCTCCATGGTGGGCCTCCATGTTGTGATCGATCTGCGCTCGGTGTTCATTGCCGCGGGCAGCAGTATCGCCTGTGGTGTGATCTTTGGCCTCTATCCTGCTCTCCGCGCCATGCGTCTGAATCCAATTCAGGCCCTGCGCTATGAATAAACCGTGAGTTTCTATGCGACGAAGACGACGTTGGCTTTGGTGGTTACTGGGTATTATCGCGCTGCTTGGCGTGCTCTACTGGCTCAATCTGCGCTTTTTGTGGGTTCCCTTGCCCTGGCAAACCGGTTCCCAAGAGCTTTTGATCGAGGGCCAGCCGCCGGGTATGCCCATGATCGAAAGTTCGCCTGTCCAGCGCGCTGCCGATTTTATTCCGGATCTCACGGTGAGCGGCAAGCTCGAATTTCGCACGCTCTATGAAGTCAAAGCGCCCTTTGACGAAAATATTGCGGCGGTCTATGTGGAAAATGGCGCGACCGTTGCCCCTGGCGATCCGCTGGTGGCGTTGGATGTGGATCAACTGGGTAAACAGCTCAACGCAGCCTGGTTGGATCTGACAGCCAAGCGCCAGGCATTGACGGACCTGATGGCTGAGGGCTCGGCAATTGCGCTCATGGAGGCCAAATCGGAGCTGTTAACGGCCCAAGAGGCGCTGGAAAAGCTGGAAACAGGACCGGATGCTGCCGAGGCTCGCAGTGCCCAACTGGCGATTAGCGAAGCTCAACTGGCCTATGCAGAGCTGTTGGCGCGCAATGATCCCAATTCTACCGCCGTGCGCGAGGCGCGCTACGCTTTGCGCGAAGCCGAAAACACAGTCCAGCGCGCCCAGACTGCCTATAATGCAATCTCGTGGAAGGGGGACATTGCGGCTTCGTCGGAGGCGGCAGCCTTACAAAGCGCTACGATTGCCCACGAAAGCGCCCGCAATGCCTATGAAGAAGCGATCAAGCCGCCTACCGACTTAGAAGTCCAGAAAGCACAAAACGCAATTGCCAGTGCGCAGAGCGCGTATGATATGCTCTTTACTGCCGCCACGCCGGCCCAGATTGAACAAGCCAAGGTGAACGTAGCCAAGGCGCAAGAGAAAACGGACGAAGTTGCCAATGGTCCGACGCCGCTTAAGGTGCAAGAGGTCGAAGGACAGGTGATGGAGGCACTCAACACGCTGGAAACCGTACGTGCGAAACTGTTGAATACCGCCAACCTGAGCGCGCCGGTTGCGGGCCAGGTGGTGAAGCTCTCGGCCAAGACCGGGCAGGCAGTCAAAGAAGGCGATACACTGGCAGTGTTGGTGATTCCCGACGAGTTCAAGTTGACGCTGGCGGTGAGCGAACTTTTTATTATGCGCATTACGCCCGGCATGGCGGTTGCGATCGCGTTGGATGTATTGCCCGCCGAATCGCTCACCGGTACAGTAACCAGCATTGCCCCGCCCGCGGTACAGACCGATAGCGACGGCGCCAACAGTGGCGTGCAGGGCGGCACCCAATTTACCACCTATCCCGTTACCGTGGCGGTGGGTGATGGCACGCTTAATGCACGTCTGCGCGCGGGGATGAGTGCCCAAGTTACCTTCATTGGCTCGAATCAGTTGACGGCAGACAGTTGGTTAGTGCCGCTCGGTGCCATCGAAATGCAAGATGCCGGTGTGGGCACGCTTCAAGTACTGCGCGGCGAGACACCAACTGCGCTAGACGTGCAAGTGACCGAGCAAACCCAGGGAGAATGGGTGGTGGTCATCTCGCCGGAACTGCAAGATGGTGATATGATCGTAGGAGCCACGGCTTCCTTCCTCGATATGCAACCATCCAATCCGTTTGGACCTTGATCCAGGAAAAAGTGCCAAAAATGTTAACTAACCCGCAACCATTGACGCGCGTTCTGTTGCTTGCCAGCGTATTGACTTTGGTCTTTCTGACTGTCGTGCGCGCCCAAGATGCCACCCTGGCACCGGCTATTGATCAGATCGCCGTTGTTGGGGCGCGCGGTGTGGCGCTGCAAGCTACCTTGACACAAGCATCAATCGCTCAACTTGCGCCCGGCGTCTTGCTTACAGTGAAGGCTCGCAGCGCAGATGGACAACTGCTCTATGTGCAGACCGAAACGCGCCAGGTTGGCTGGGTAATGGCAGGTGACTTGTTGGTGGTGAATATCAGTGGCCTGCCTGTAATGGCTGCGCCGCCACTGTCAGCGGAAACTAGCGCTAGCAATACGATTACTGGAACGATCACGCAAACGGTTTTGCTTGTACCCACGTCCGTTGCGGCAAGTGATGTTAGCGCGCCGACTAGTGGCGTGACCGCGTTCGTTACGTTGCAAGACAGTCGCCTCAATTTGCGCAGTGGCCCTGGTGTTGCGTATCCAGTTGTCGCCAAGGCCGAGCCCGGCAGTCGCTGGGCGGTGGTGGGGCGGAGTGTCGCAGCGGATTGGTTCCAACTGCGTGCCTTGAATGGCGGTGATAGCGCTTGGGCCGCGGCCACCTATTTGCAGATCGACGGCGATACGGCAACCCTACCCGTGGTCGCCGATCTGTTGCCGCCACCTGAACCTACTCCACGTACACTGCTGCCAACGCCGGCGGCCAGTACTGTACCAGAGGTTGCTATGCCGCCTGTCGCGCCTGCCACAACCAGCGCACCCACACCTGGCAAAACCGGCCTAGCTGGCACCCTGGTCTTTCAGGATCGCATCGGGGGCACAATCTACGTCTATGATCTGGCACAGGATACGCTCCGTCCCGTCACCGGGGGCATCGACCCGGCGCTGAGTCCGGATGGGCGACAGATCGCATTTACGCGCGATGGTGGCGGTAATGGACTTTATGTGATCAATCTTGATGGCGCGGATGAGCGGCTGATTTACAATGAACGGCCCCTGTTGCGCTCACCGAGTTGGAGTCCCGACGGCCAGTGGATTGCGTTTAGCCGCAGCAATGGCTACGATGATTGTCGCATTTTGCGCGGCAGTGTGTGCGTGCCCGATGAGGCTATCCTTGAGTCGTTGCCGACCGAGTTGCAGATGGATGCCGAAGTGACGCGCTTGATGCGCGGCATTCCTAACCAACGGGCCTATCATTCTGTGCTGGCGCGCATTAGCCCGGCGGGGAGCGATTATCGCGATATTCCTTCGATGGACTATGCGGCTGCCCCCGATTGGAACGAAGCGGGGATTGTCTATCAGTCGAACGCGGGCATTCAACGTACGGCGGATCAAGGGGATGCGCGCAGTGTATTGGTGGCGAATGATGCGTTGCTGGGCTACTTTCATGATCCGGCTTGGCAACCAGGCGGTGGTCGGATTGTCTTTCACCGCAAACAGGGCAGCCACTGGCAGATCTACATTGTCAACCCCGATGGCAGCGGTTTGGCTGCCTTGACCCGCCCTGTGACGGCGCTGGTGGATGAGTTGCCTTCCAATGTTTCCCCCACCTGGAGTCCCGATGGTCAACACATTCTCTATCTGAGCAATCGCAATTCGATTGAGTCGGCTGGCGCGTGGCACTTTTGGGTGATGAATGCCGATGGCAGCGAGCAACGGATGCTGCCCATTGATGTTGTGTTGGATTATACATTTTCTTCCGAGCAGATGGTTAGTTGGGGGCCGTCGGTTCGCTAGCCTGGATCAGGCGTTGCACTCGACGTACGATGGCAAGCAGCAGACCTACATCTGCGGGGCTTAGAGTGGCTTTGTAGACCATTTGGCGCAGCTTGCGCATGGTGGGTGCCTGATTGCCTTTGAAAAAACCGAGGGCATCCAGGGTGGTCGTGCTCGCTTGGAAAAGGCGCTCCAAGTCGGCCTGTGGGGCAACCGGTAAAGCCGGGATGTCTGAGGGCGCTTCGGTTAGCACAGCCATACGTACCTCATATAACAGAAGTAAAACCGATTGGGCCAGATTCAGTGCTGGGTAATCGGCATTGGTGGGCAGCGTGACGATCAGGTGACACCGATCCAGGGCAGCGTTGTCCAGTCCATCATCCTCCTGACCAAAGAGCAAAACCACTTTGCCCTGTTGGAGCTGTGTCGTCAACTGCGCTGCCACGGGCCGGATCGCGTCTGTCTGTGGGCGCGCCTTGTGGATCAGGGCGGCGGTACCCACCACATAAATCGCATCGGCTAGCGCGTCATCTAATGTGTCATGTAGCGTAACCCGCGCCAACAGATCCTCGCAGTGATGCGCCACGCGCAAGATCGCGGCTGGCTCGAGCGGTTCTGCTTGTACCAACCGTAGATCGCTGATCCCCATATTTTTCATGGCACGCATCACCGCGCCAATATTGCGGGCATCCTGCGGTCGTTGCAGAACTACCACTAGATTATCGAGTAATGTCTCTTGCGTAAGGTGACTTACCATAAAATACTACCCAAATTGGTTACTGTAAACAGAATAAGGTGTTCATCGCATTGCAGGCTATTGCCAGGATCTACTACGTCTTTATTACAGCGCTCGATCTACTGCTATCATTTGGTGAATAAGCCGACATACTGCCAACTATCGAAGGGTATGGCGCAGTTCAGTCTTTTGTCAAGGTAAGAGTATCTATTTGACTGATTGAAATACGCTAAATGACGTATTTATTATCTGTATGATTTGCTGATTTTGGCCAATTGCTCATCGTTTACTACACTTATTTTTGCCGAGATCGGCCTTTCTTCCTCTGAATTATGTATATTTTGTCAGGAAAATGCATGTCTGATGGAACAAGGTTTACTGACGACCCGTTAAACTTGCTAACAAACCCGTAAATCATTTATCCTTTTATGACACCCTGTTTCGGACGAAGGTGGCAAGAAATAGGCCATCGGTACTATTGCAATTTGCCTAAAAGTCTGACAAAGTATAGCAGGAGAAACGGTTACCTTATTGTCTGTTTACGAGGAGTTTTGACTTATGCCAGTTATCCAAATTATGTTGGTCGACGACCACGAGCTAATGCGCCAAGGGCTACGCGCCCTGCTTGAACAAGAAGAAGACATCCATGTAATTGGCGAAGCCGGCAGTGGTGAACTATTCCTGCAACAACTACAAAAGGGCTTGCGCCCCGATGTTGTCTTGATGGATCTACAGATGAAAGGCATGTCTGGCGTCGAAACAACCAAGCGTCTCAAACAACTTTTGCCGCGCATTCAAATTGTGGGTCTTTCTGCCCAAGAAGAGGAACATGCAGCGCTGGCCATGCGGCGCGCCGGTGCCTTTAGCTATGTCATCAAAGCGACGGCTGTGTCGGATTTGGTGAAAGTTGTACGCACTGCCTACATGAGCACCCATAACAGTGTTGGCATGAGTAGCGAAGAAGCGAAAAATCGCAACAGCCGGGCGGCTCGGCGTGTGCGCAAACATCGTATGCCCCACAATCTGACGCGCCGCGAGTTGGATGTTGTGCGTACCCTCATGCAGGGTTGTAGTAACAAGGAAATTGCCCGCCAGTTGGTCATTTCCGAGCGCACAGTGCAAACTCATCTGAGTAACATCTTTGCCAAGATGCAGGTGACAAGTCGCACCGAAGTTGTGCTGGCAGCTATCAACAATGGTTGGTTGCCAGCCTCGGCAGAAATGATGCTCGCCGTCGGTGCCTAACCTCTTGTCGGGCACTAGCTACGTGGAATTTATCAAAAACGCCAACCTTGCAAGGTTGGCGTTTTTTTGTTAAAGTAAAGCGAGCCAAGTGGACTACCGCGATAGACTGCTTGGAGGCCTTATTTGCTGATATTGTTGGCTACCATTTCCGCGATCTCATCGGGGTGACGCGCCACCTGTGCGCCCGCAGCCTTGAGCAGAGCCATCTTTTCGGCGGCTGTGCCTTCACCACCAGAGATGATCGCACCAGCATGACCCATGCGGCGACCAGGGGGGGCCGTTTGGCCGGCAATAAAGGCTGTGACTGGTTTTGTCATGTGCTCAGCGATAAAGGTTGCGGCCGTTTGCTCATCGGTGCCACCAATTTCGCCGATCAAGATCACCTGTTCCGTGCCCGGATCGTCCTCGAACATTTGCAAGACATCGGTAAAAGTCGTGCCAATGATCGGATCGCCACCGATGCCAATCGCCGTGCTTTGGCCAATGCCGCGGGCGGTGAGCGCATAGACCACTTCGTAGGTCAGCGTGCCCGAGCGGCTGACAATGCCCACGTTGCCGGGGGTGTGGATATGGCCGGCCATAATGCCGACTTTGGCCTCGCCTGGCGTAATTAAGCCGGGGCAGTTCGGCCCGATCAAGCGGACATTGAGCGTATCCAGATAGGCGCGTACTTTGACCATATCGAGTGCCGGAATGTTTTCAGTGATACAGATAATCAGGTCGATACCCGCATCGGCCGCTTCGATAATCGCATCGGCTGCGCTGGATTCGGGCACAATAATGAAACTCGTATTGGCACCGGTGGCAACTACGGCATCTTTCACCGTGTCAAAAATTGGCACATTGCGTGTGGCCCATTCGCCACCTTTGCCAGGGCGTACACCGGCGACCACTTGGGTGCCATAGTCGAGCATCTGTTCGGTATGAAAGATGCCCTGCTTGCCCGTAATGCCCTGTACGACAACGCGTGTATTCTTATCAACCAGGATGCTCATGCGATCTCTCCTTTGGCCGCGGCCACTGCCTTTTGTGCGGCGTCAGCCAGGCTGGTTGCGGTAATCATATTAGCTTCGGCGAGAATGCGCCGACCTTCTTCTTCATTTGTGCCGACCAAGCGCACAACAAAGGGCACCTTGACATCCA
>Ga0105048_10018345_pt1 | contig 10770 bp, 4 predicted proteins | sample MAT05_FD_78382 | JGI IMG/M metagenome (GOLD analysis project Ga0105048, IMG submission 78382) | Freshwater microbial communities from Lake Fryxell liftoff mats and glacier meltwater in Antarctica - MAT-05 | ecosystem: Environmental > Aquatic > Freshwater > Ice > Liftoff microbial mat | place...
GGTGGTACCGTAATGGGGTTAGGTGTTGCTGGCCTCGCTGTGCTAGGTTTAGGTGGATTATTTATTATTTTCCTTGGACTTTTTAACGATGGCGTAAACCCTGATTTTGTGAAAACAGCGATTGAAGTATTGACTGGTTTTTCTTTGGGTGCTGAATCAATCGCTTTGTTTGCGCGTGTTGGCGGCGGTATTTATACTAAAGCAGCGGATGTTGGTGCTGATCTTGTTGGTAAAGTGGAAGCAGGCATCCCTGAAGACGACGTGCGCAACCCTGCTACCATAGCAGACAATGTTGGCGATAACGTAGGCGACGTTGCCGGAATGGGTGCCGATTTGTTCGGCTCTTACGTGGCCACTATTCTTGCAACAATGGTTTTGGGACAAGAAATTAAAGTGGTTGATAATTTCGGGGGCATGTCGCCAATCTTATTGCCAATGGTAATCTGCGGTTTAGGGATTTTATTTTCCATTGTTGGAACTTGGTTTGTAACTATTAAGGATGATAAGTCAAGCGTGCAGAATGCTTTGAATATGGGTAACTGGTCATCAATGATTTTAACCGTTATTGCTTCTTATTTTATTGTAAACTGGATGTTGCCTGAGGGCGAGATAACTTTACGTGGTTTTTTGTTCAATAAAACGGGAGTGTTTGCGGCAATATTAGTCGGTACAGTTGTAGGCGCGATTATGAGTATTGTTACTGAATATTATACAGCGATGGGAAAAAAACCTGTTCTTTCAATTATACAACAGTCTTCTACCGGTCACGCCACTAACATTATTGGTGGTTTAGCGGTAGGGATGAAATCAACCGTTATTCCTATTTTAACTTTAGCTGCAGGTATTATTTGTTCTTATTCTTTTGCTGGATTATATGGCGTCGCGATTGCAGCAGCAGGCATGATGGCAACAACTGCGATGCAATTAGCAATTGACGCTTTCGGGCCAATTGCCGATAATGCCGGTGGTATAGCGGAGATGAGCCAGTTGCCCCCTGAGGTGCGCGAGCGTACTGATAATTTAGATGCAGTTGGTAACACTACGGCAGCGACCGGCAAAGGCTTTGCGATTGCTTCTGCAGCTTTAACTTCTTTGGCTCTATTTGCAGCCTTCGTTGGTGTTGCTGGTATTGACGCCATTGATATTTACAAGGCGCCAGTGTTGGCAGCATTATTTGTTGGTGGAATGATCCCTTTCATTTTCTCGGCCTTATGTATTCAGGCCGTTGGTAAAGCCGCTATGGATATGGTACAAGAGGTTCGTCGACAATTCCGAGAAATTCCAGGAATTATGGAATACAAAGCAAAACCCGAATATGAAAAATGCGTTGCGATTTCAACGAAGGCTTCTATTCGCGAGATGATGTTGCCTGGTGCAATTGCCTTGATAACGCCATTATTAGTTGGATTTGGCTTCAAAGGTATTTTCAGCACAGTAAGCTCAGCCGAAATATTAGGTGGTTTGTTGGCGGGCGTAACCGTTTCAGGGGTGCTTATGGGAATTTTTCAAAGTAACGCAGGCGGTGCATGGGATAACGCTAAAAAATCCTTCGAGAAAGGGGTGCTCATTAACGGAGAAATGTTTTATAAAAAATCGGAGCCGCACAAAGCTTCAGTTACTGGAGATACTGTTGGGGACCCTTTTAAAGACACGTCTGGGCCTTCAATGAACATTCTGATTAAATTAATGAGTATCGTTTCACTTGTAATTGCGCCTTATATCGCCGTTGACACGCTGTTGAAAAACACAGGAACTGAATCTCAGACAGTTGTTTTGACTAAGCCCTACGCTGATAAAGATTTTAACGAATTAGCCGGTGTTTACAATGTCGATGGGGCGCATAGTGCTGTTGATTTCAGTGTAAAACACATTGTCACAAATACAAAAGGAACTATCGGAATTGATAGCGGCTGGGTTAATTTTCAAAGTGATAAAAAAATCTATATTCAGATGGATGTTAAAACTCTGAGTACGCAAAACTCGTTGAGGGACGAACACCTTAAAGGAGCTGACTTCTTTAACGTGGTGAAAAATGGAAAAGTTATTTTTGAATCCTCAGAGATTTTTAAAGACACACTTTCGAAAGAATATAATTTTATTGCAAAAGGAAAATTAACGATTAAAGGAATTACAAAAGATGCGGATCTTATGTTTAATTACGTCGGGGTAGAATTGAAAGACATGGGTGAATATGGTAAATTTAATGTAGGTGGATTTGATGGGAAAGCACTCGTTAAACGAAGCGATTATAGCATTCCTGACGGCGGCGGCATTGGCGAGATCGTAACAATCAATATTGCTTTGGAAGTTACGCAAGCCGCTAAATAAGATATTTAAATAGTAAACAAAATCTCCAGCTGTGAAACTGAAATTTTTTTTTAAAGTTTTTATTTTTGGTCATTTTTCAGTTTAAACTGTAGTTAGGCAGAATAAACCGCAGGAAAAGTCGAACTGCCCGACTTAAAGAAGGTAAACCACAAGGATTTTGAGTCAAGATTTTTAACATTAACAATTATCTGAAATCTTAATTGACACTAAATTGCCCGCCAAAAACGATGGAATTTTTTAACTGTTTTTTTAGGGTTGTATTTATCAAATAGCCATGTTTCCAAAACACATAAAGGGCAAATGCGTAGTAAAGATTTGAGTCGGCGCGTGTTGAGAAAGATAACATGGCCGTACCGCGGCTAAAGGCATACGTATGGCAATTAGAATCAATAAAATCTATATTCGAAATTGTATTTGTTCATGGAAGCGCTTTGAGCGAACACTATCGATTAATTTATTACCTTGAATAAAAATGCAAAAATCAACTTTGGATCTGCCACTTGTTCAATTGTTTTTCATTAATGTTAAATGGATTTAGATTTTCTCAGAAAATTATTTTTTTCGATGGATCGAATTAATTTACTAATTTTAGTAAAACAAAAATTCCAGACCCTATGAAAAAATCTCTACTCAACTTTATCTTTTTTGTTCTTTTCACGCACTTTTCGCAAGCGCAGTGTGTGCCCACTTGCTCCAATTACGCAGTTTCTAACATTACATTTACAACTTTTCCAATTGCAGGGACAAATGCAATTCCAAACTTTCTTCCCAATAGCGATGACGGGTGTACGACACCGGTTCCGATAGGCTTTAATTTTAATTTTTATTGTACAACGTACAGTAATGTATTGATTTACAGTAACGGGTTGCTTCAATTCGATATCGGCGTGCCGTCTACATTTCCATTAGGCTTCGATCCTGCGCAATTAATTCCAAGTGTAAGTTTACCAACAATTCTTAACGGGATAGTTGCTTTTAAAATGGATGACCTTGACCCGAGCGTTGGCGGTTCGGTGACATACACTACACTCGGAACTTCGCCAAATTTAAGGTTTGTGCTTACTTACAGTGCCGTGCCAATTTACGGAACAAATCTATTAACATCAGGACAAATCGTATTATACCAAACATCCAACGCAATCGAGATTTACACCATTGATGCACCCCTGGGGCCAAATCTTGCAACACAGGGTGTTGAAAACGCTATGGGTACTTTGGCCACGGCTGCGCCCGGTCGCAATCAAACGTTCTGGTCTTCAACTGGCAGTGCTTTTCGTTTTTTACCTTTCACACCTGGTCCACCTTCCTCTGTTTCAGGGCCAACTACAATTTGTTCGGGAGCTATAGGCAATTATACCACCCCACAGCAAACGGGTGTTCTTAATTATAACTGGGTTTTTCCTTCAAACTGGACAGGAACTAGCACAACCAGTGCTATCTCGGGTACCGCCGGCGCTTCTGGCAACCTTTCAGTAACAGCGACTTATTCCTGTGGCATCTCCGCTCCAATTTCACTTTCAATTACCACAATCCCCGCACCTCTCGTTTCGGTATTTTCAGTAAATCCTCCTATTGTTTGTTCAGGTGTTCAATTCACGATTACGCCGGCGGGTGGAGTCAATTACACATTAAACCCTGGTGCGCTAACTTCTAATTCGGTGTTTGTAATAACGGCAACTACTTTTACAAATTATTTCCTTACCGGGATTGACGCAAATTGTCCTGCCACAAATCAGGCTACGGCAACCATACTTGTAAGTCCTAGTCCTACTACAAGTGTAAATAGTGGTTCCATTTGTACAGGATCGCAATTTGTGATTTCTCCGATTAGTTCAGCAGGCGTTGACGGATACAATGTTTCAGGCGGCTTTTTGACAGTGCAACCTCCGACAGCAGGGGTTTACACTTATCAAGTAGTTGGTAATAATTCAACAAGCGGCTGTAACTCATTGCCAGTAATTAGCAGCCTTACGGTAAATGCGTTCCCAACTTTAACGGTCACTACACCCAAGGCGGCGATCTGCAAAGATGAAAGCGCAGTGTTTACGGCTTTGGGAGCTTCTACATATTCTTGGAGCAACGGGTTAACAACCAGCACCATTTCAGTTACACCTCCTGTAAACACAACAAATTTTACCGTTACAGGTACGTCATCTGCGGGTTGCGTGAAAGCAAAAACAATTAGCATTACTGTATTAATTTGTACTGGAATTAATGATGTAAAAGCTGAAAATAGTGGGATTTCCATTTACCCAAATCCTGCAAGTGGCATTTTAAATATTAGGTTTAGCAACGCGATGTTAAATTCAACAATCGAAATTTACGATGTCGCTGGAAAACTCGTGATGACCATGAATACCGACAGTGCCGATAACCTACTGGATTTGTCGTCTCAGTCAAATGGCTCATACGTGCTTAAAGTGAAAAATGACGCTGTTACAAAAACATTTAAGGTCATAAAGAACTAGGCGTTTTGTTGAATCATTCCTCCCGCAAAATTTCGATTTTGCGGGATTCTTTTTGCTTGGTAACCCCAAAAGGAAAAATAATTTATGCCAACTATTTTCCTTCGGTAAAATATCATTTGTGATTTGTTTATTATCCTTTGAATTAATTTAGAAATCAAGATATTATAACTTGTTTTTATAAACCACATATTTCTTTTAATTTTAAACCCTGATTACGCTTTTGATGTGAGTAGTGAAAGTCAAAAACCCAATAAAACATGAAATTTACTGTTGTGGCAAAGTCAACACTATTGCGAATAAGTAAAAGTTCCGATGGCTCATGTTTTGAACGGATTTTGTCTAGTGATACGGTATACAAAGTGTAATATGAGTTATACCTATAATTTTTCTTAGCATGCTTGTTATCACGTACAACGTAAATGGCATAAGAGCCGCCATGAACAAAGGTCTTATTGACTGGTTAGCGCAAGTTAATCCCGATATACTTTGTTTACAAGAGATCAAAGCCAATCCTGAACAGGTTAACTTATCTGGCTTTGAAGTGCTGGGTTATAAACATTACTGGTATCCAGCGCAAAAGAAAGGTTATAGCGGGGTTGCAATTTTTTCCAAAAAAGAGCCTCTGAATGTTGCGTACGGGTGTGGTATTGAGGAATATGATGACGAAGGACGAATTTTACGCGTCGATTTTGAAGATCTGTCTGTGATGAGTGTTTATCATCCAAGCGGCAGCAGCGGTGATTTACGCCAAGCTTTTAAAATGCAATGGCTTGTTGATTTCTCGCATTACATAGCAACACTAAAAAAAACCCATCCGAATTTATTATTGTGCGGCGACTTTAACATTTGCCACAAAGAGATTGATATTCACAATCCAAAATCTAACGCTAACACGAGTGGATTTTTGCCGCAAGAGCGCGAATGGATGGAACAATTTATTAATACGGGATTTATAGACACCTTCAGGCACTTTAATAAAGATCCGCATCAGTATAGCTGGTGGAGCTATAGGGCTGGTTCGCGCGACAAAAATCTAGGATGGCGTATAGATTATAATATGGCCGCAAAGAATATAGAGCACCGTTTAAAACGCGCAACAATTTTACCCGACGCGCTTCATAGCGATCATTGTCCCGTGCTACTAGAAATAGAATAAAATTGAAGACTTTTAATAATTGAAACCAGTATTTTGAAAAACGAATATGTAATAATAGTAGCCGGCGGTACCGGAAGCCGTATGAACAGTGATGTTCCAAAACAATTTTTAAAGTTAAATAGTGTGCCAGTTATTATTAAAACTATGCGATGTTTTTTAAAATATGACGCTACAATCCAGTTTATTGTATGCGTGCATAAAGATTATAAATCCCATCTTGAAGAACTTCTTGTTTTGTTTGATTTTAAAAATGTTGTGCAAATCGTAATAGGTGGTGAAACACGCTTTGATTCTGTGAAGAGCGGCCTGGCATTTTTAAAAGACGAGAATTCTGTTGTAGGTATTCACGACGCAGCAAGGCCTTTTGTTTCTGTGGAAACTATTAAAAACTGTTTTATCACTGCACAACAAAAAGGCAACGCGGTTCCTTGCATTTCTTTGAACGAAAGCCTCAGAAAAATTTACGGGGATCAAAATAACGCCGTAAAAAGAGAAGACTATAAAATTATTCAAACCCCACAATGTTTTTTAACCAGCGCTATTAAAAAAGCTTTTCAGCAAGATTTTAGGCAAGGCTTCACTGATGATGCAACAGTGTTTGAATCGATAGGTGAAACGATTAACCTTGTGGAAGGAAATGCCGGAAATATAAAAATCACCACGCGATACGATTTACAAATTGCAACCTTTTTTTCTAAAAATGAATAACGACGACATTTTAGAGACGCTTGAGCTTACTGCAAAACTTATGGAGCTCCACAATGAGAATCCTTTTAAGATAAAAGCATACGCCAATGCTGCTTACAAACTATCGAAACTCCGCTTTGACTTTGAAGGCAAAAGTAAAGAGGATATCGAATCAATAGAGGGTATTGGGAAAAGTATAGCTTCAAAAATTTTTGAGTTGATTTCTACAAGCACCACTACAGAATTTAGCGAGTTGTTGGGGAGAACACCAGACGGCGTTATCAAAATGCTAGGCATAAAAGGCTTAGGGCCTAAAAAAGTAAGGCAGTTGTGGCAAGAACTCAGCGTAGAAAGTGTTGGAGAACTGCTTTATGCCTGTAACGAAAACCGCTTAATTACACTCAAGGGATTTGGAGAAAAAACCCAACAGCAGGTAAAAGAAGCTATTGAATTTAAAGTATCAAATGAGAAGAAATTCCATTACGCACAGGTTGAAAAACCAGTGATGGCGCTCATTCAAGAAATTGAAAAAAAAAATAACCGTATGCAGATTACCGCAGTGGGACAGATTTCCCGGAAATGTGACGTGATTAATAAAATTGAGATACTTGTTGACCGGATTTTAAATTCAGATATTTCTTTGGCTAATTATAACATTCCGTTGCCGGTTGACTTTATTTATTGTGAACCCGCAGAGTTTAGTTACAAAAGTGTTGAATTTAGCTCTACGGCACAACACCTTGAAAAAATTAATTTTTCATCACTTTCCAAAAAAGAATTTAGTACTGAATCGGACGTTTACCGTGAGCTCGGACTCCAGTTTATTGAGCCAGAGTTAAGAGAAGGTTTAGCGGAATCCGACCTTGCGCGAATCAATAAAATTCCTAAACTAATAAAATTAAGCGATCTTACCGGTGTGCTCCACAATCACACGACCTATAGCGATGGGATACATACCTTGAAAGAGATGGCAGATTATTGTAGGTCGCTAGGGTATGGCTATCTTGGGATTTGTGATCACTCGAAGTCGGCATTTTATGCCCAAGGGATGAGTATTGAACGAGTGATTGAACAACAAAACGAAATTGATAAAATAAACAGTACGTTTAATGATTTTAGAATTTTGAAAGGAATTGAGAGTGATATTTTAAATGACGGCTCTCTCGATTATCCAGAAGAAATTTTAAAAACGTTTGATTTTATTGTGGCATCTATTCATTCTAATTTAAAAATGGACGAGGCTAAAGCAACCATGCGTTTGATAAAAGCTGTCGAAAATCAGTATACCTCTATTTTGGGGCATCCCACGGGACGATTATTATTAGCCAGAAAAGGTTACCCAATTGACCACAAAAAGGTAGTTGACGCCTGCGCAGCAAACAATGTGAGTATTGAGCTTAACGCGCATCCGTACCGGTTAGATATTGACTGGCGTTGGATCCCTTATTGTGTCGAAAAAGGCGTGATGATCTCCATTAATCCCGATGCCCATCACCGCGACGGATTTCATGACATGTATTATGGGGTTTGTGCGGCAAGGAAAGGGATGCTCAGCAAAGAGAATTGTTTAAATGCTCTTACTTTAAGGGAATTTGAAATGAAAATGAAAAAATAACTGATCCAAAAACGGAGATCTTTCTTGATAAAATTCGACAAATTATGCTTTTCAACGAATAGATTTTAAAACAAACTTATCTGATTGCTTGTAAACATGTTAAAATTTATATTATCTTTATTTTTTGTAAAATGATGTTTTTAGTCTGTTATTAAGAATCTGAAAGGAATTAGTAATTGAATTAAGGAGTGCTTTAGATTATTAGACCCTCGATAAATAGTTTCTTTTCTTTCTTCAGGAAAAACGCCGTGCTTTCGACTGGTCTTGTTTTTTTCTTAATGTGTTCAAGTAGCTTGTTGGCAAGCGTTCCAGGGTATAATTTTTATAAAAAATTTACAACGCAACAATCGCAGATCTCGGTCGGAACCACAAGCCTGCTTAACTTCCCTATTCTGGTGCGCATTACAAATAACGACCTGAAACACGTCTCAAATGGCGGAAAAGTACAAAACAACAGCGGCTTTGACATTGTGTTTACCGGTGCCGACAGCAGCACAGTATTGATCCACCAGCTTGAAAAATACAATCCACTTACAGGCGAACTGGTTGCCTGGGTTAACATTCCGTCGTTAAGTGCAACTATTGATACAGACTTCTTTATGTATTTTGGTAATGCGCTAGTAGTTCTAAATCCCTCATCTGTCAATACGTGGGACAACAGTTTTAAAGGAGTTTGGCACTTAAACGCTAATCAAAATGATGCAACCTTAAACGCAAACCTGCTAACGGCGAACGGAACTACAACATTGTCTCCGGCATTGGCTGCCGATGGTGCCAGTATTGCAGCTTTGCAATCGTTGTCACAAAGCGCCAACGCATTATTACAGTTGAACGGAGACCTCACAATCGAGACATGGATTAATTTTGGCACACTACAAGCAGGCGCGGGAGATAACGTAATCATTTCAAACGGCGACGTTGGTGAGTTGGCGTCAAATAATTACCACTATGCACTTAACTTAATTGGAAGTGGTGTCGACGTTAACAAGCTGCAGCTTTTCTGGGAACACGGTGCGGGAATTGATGTAAACGTTGTTTCTACAGCTTCAATAGCCGCATCGCTCAGTAGCTGGCATAATATTTCGGTAATTAGAGACAATGCCAATGCACTCGTTTATTTTTATTTCGATGGTGTCCAGCTGGGATCTTCAGTTTTGTTTGTTGATCCGCCAGACCAAGGGCTATCCGCTAACCTACAAATAGGCCAAGATCAAAATACATCTTCGCTTGATATTGACGCTGGCTTTGATGAAGTTAGAATTTCAAATGCCATTCGAGTTCCCGAATGGATGCAAGCGACTTACGAAAGCATTAAGGCAGGATCAACCTTTTTGAGTTTTTCTGTAACATCTTGCGTCCAGCCCGATAACGCTTTTGCCGGATCTAATCAAACTATCTGTATTTCTACGCCTACCGCCCTACTCACAGGCAATACCCCCACCTTGGGTACAGGAAATTGGGCACTTGTATCAGGAACGGGTTCAATTACAAGCCCTGTTTCTGCAACAACTGGTGTCTCGAATCTTGGCACAGGTATAAATGTATTTAGTTGGAGTATTGCCAATGGTACCTGCACTTCGGTTGATCAAGTAACTATTAGTGTTGATGCATTATCCCCCGCTGCAAATGCAGGATTTAATCAGGTTTTGTGTGTCAACAACCCCAGCACCAATTTAAATGCGACACCGGCATTGATTGGCACCTGGGCAATTATTCAAGGTTCGGGAGTGATTGCCAACACGCTTTCTGCTGTCACGGCAGTTAGCAATATGAGCCTTGGTGTAAATGTTTTGCAATGGACGGTGGTGAATGGCGTATGCAGTTCCAATATAGGCACCATTTCTATCACAGTAGACCCTGCCACTACACCAGCGATAGCAGGCACTAACCAAACGATTTGTATTACTAGCGCGAGCACCACCTTGGCGGGTAATGCTCCTGTAGTGGGCACAGGCAGTTGGATTGTCGTGAGCGGCGGGGGAGTGGTAACTACGCCTACCGACCCAATAAGCTCGGTTACAGGATTAGGTCTCGGAATTAACGTATTAACGTGGAGCATTAACAGCGTAAACACATGTTCGTCAACAAGCTCGAGTATGACCGTGCTGGTGCAACCTGCGACAAGCCCCGCTGTATCCGGAAGCAATCAAACAATATGTATCAATAGTCCAGTAGCAACCTTGGCAGGAAATACCCCGGGGATAGGCACCGGTAGTTGGGTAGTTGTAAGTGGAGGCGGATCAGTGACGAGCCCAACCAACCCCGGAAGCACCGTAACAGGCTTGACTTTAGGGCAGAATGTATTAACGTGGAGTATCACGAGTGTGAATAGTTGCTCTTCTACGAGTTCTAGCGTGACCATAACTATAGATCCAGAGACCAGTAATCCATCGATTGCCCCAACCACCCAAACCATCTGCGGTGCCACACCAAACGCAACCATAACGGCAGTTACCTTAACAACGGGCAGCAACAGTTGGAGTGTACTCACCCCAACAGGTTCGGTAGTTAACGCA
>Ga0105048_10018348_pt1 | contig 10768 bp, 8 predicted proteins | sample MAT05_FD_78382 | JGI IMG/M metagenome (GOLD analysis project Ga0105048, IMG submission 78382) | Freshwater microbial communities from Lake Fryxell liftoff mats and glacier meltwater in Antarctica - MAT-05 | ecosystem: Environmental > Aquatic > Freshwater > Ice > Liftoff microbial mat | place...
ATCCCCTTCAGCATACCTGAAGTCCTGTATCCGCTTCATCCATGTTCCCATTCTACCTGTAGATTGGATATTATTTGAAATACGTGATTCTGAGGTCTTTGCCATGCCTTCATGCACACCCGGATGATAGGTGGCAGCAGCCATAATCACCAGCAGCAAAACAGGTAAAGCACAAATACCAATGGTTATCAGCAAATGTTTCATAGAAACCCTTCCCAGAAACAACAACAATAATCCGGCAGCACCTGTAAGCAATGCTGTTGACAGATTAGCCGGAGCTATGAGTAAACACGTAATGGCAATAGGGATAATGAGTGGAAGAAAACCAGTTTTAAAATCCCGGATCATTTTTTGCTTACGGCTCAACTGTCTTGCCAGATACATAAATAAAGCAAGCCTTGCAAAATCGGACGTTTGAAAGGTCAGATTGATTACGGGTAATTTAATCCAGCGACTTGCTTCGTTTAGATTTGCCCCAAAAAATAAAGTATAAATTAGCAGCGGTATAGAAATAATATATAACCATAATGCCACTTTGCTAAATAAGCGATAATCGGCAAGATGTGTAAAATAAATTATGGCCACACCAATGATGATAAAGCACACTTGCTTGAATAAAAAATAAGATGTATTCCCCTGAAATTGAGCATAGGCAAGAGTACCCGTTGAGCTATAAACAGCCAACAGACTAAAGATGACAAGAAAGGCTACAATGCTCCAGATAACCCGGTCGCCCCGGGTATTCTGTCGCAGCAAAGCGATTCTAGCTTCATCCGATCCATTCAGGCGGAGCTCTTCTGATATTTTTTTCCAGGATTCCAATTCTTATAATTCTATTACTGCATTTTTAAATTGTTTGCCGCGGTCTTCATAGTTTTTAAATAAATCGAAACTTGCACAGGCAGGTGAAAGCAACACCACATCACCCTTTTCAGCAATTTTATAGGCAACTTTTACTGCATCAGTCATGGTTGTTACATCTATAAGTTCCTTACCGGTTTGTTTCAGCGCCTCATGAATTTTATTGTTGTCCATTCCCAGGCAAATGATGGCTCTTACTTTTTCTTCCACCAACTCTTCAATCAGCGAGTAATCGTTTCCCTTGTCCACCCCACCAAGAATCAATACAACCGGCTTATCCATATTTTCCAATGCAAACCAGGTGCTATTGATATTGGTAGCCTTACTATCATTAATGTATTCTACCCCACGTATTGTTGCTACTTTTTCATTACGGTGTTCCAGTCCTTCAAAGCTTGTAATGGCATCCCTGATTTTTGTACTACGGATATCTAAAATACTGGATGCGATACTTGCTGCCATGGTGTTGTATTGATTATGCTTGCCTTTAAGCGCAAAATCATTGATATTCATTCTCACCTCTTCCTCTCTGAGCTTGAGTAGCATTTCTTTGTCTTTGATGTAAGCACCATGGCTTTCTGATTGTTTCATAGAAAATGATGTGGGATTGGAAAAAATTGAAAAGTTGTTGATATTTTGTTTGGTAACCGGATCGTCGGCGCAGTAAATAAAAAAGTCTTCGGGCTGCTGGTTTTTTGTTATAGAAAACTTGCTTGCTATATAGTTATCCATTTTGTAATCATAGCGATCAAGATGGTCTTCAGTAATATTAAGTAATATAGCTATATGAGGTCTGAACTCAATGGTATCATCCAGTTGGAAGCTGCTAATTTCAGCAATGTAAAGCGGACTTGGCGCCACGGCTATTTGTCTTGCAAATGAAAAACCGATATTGCCTACCATGGCACAATCAAGCCCGGCAGTAATGCAGATATGGAATAGCAAGGAAGTAACGGTGCTTTTACCATTGCTTCCGGTTATGGCCACCAATTTACTTTTGCCCATATACCTGTAACCAAATTCCATTTCGCCAATAATGGGGATATTTTGCTGTCTTATTTTTGAAATGATAGCAGCCTTTTCAGGAATACCCGGACTTTTAATGATTTCAGATGCATTCAAAATCAGTTCTTCAGTATGACCATTTTCCTCAAAGGCAATGCCATGAAGCTGCATCTCTTCGCGGAAAGAACGGGCAACAAGCTGACTATCGGATACGAATACCTCATACCCCATTTTACGTGCAAGCAGAGCTGCCCCTACACCGCTTTCGCCTCCCCCTAATATGACTATTCTTTTTGCCAATTTGCTCTGCTTTATCTTATTTTTAATGTCATTACTGCTGCAATAGCACAGATGATTGTGATGATCCAAAACCTCACCGCAATTTTGCTTTCATGAAATCCTAATTTCTGATAATGGTGATGCAGAGGACTCATCAGGAAAATTCTTCGCCCCTCCCCATATTTCCTTTTGGTGTATTTAAAATAACTCACCTGTAGCATTACACTGAGATTTTCTACCAGAAACACCCCGCAGAAAATAGGAATAAGCAATTCTTTGCGTACGATGATGGCAAGTGAAGCTATAATTCCTCCGAGTGCAAGACTACCCGTATCGCCCATAAATACCTGTGCCGGATATGAATTGTACCAAAGGAAGCCTACACAAGCTCCAATAAAAGCTCCGATAAAAATAGATAACTCACCCAAATTTGGGATGTACATAATGTTGAGATATTCAGCAAATTTGATATTGCCGCTCGTATAAGCAAACAGGCCAAGACAAGCTCCTATAATGGCACTCACTCCCGTTGCCAATCCATCTAATCCATCGGTTATATTTGCCCCGTTACTTACTGCGGTAATAATAAAAATTACGACAATTGTATATAAGATGTAAGTAAAATCTTTCAACCCCGAAGGCAGCAGTCTTGAATAATTGAACTCATGACTTTTTACAAACGGAATGGTAGTAATGGGGGTACGTACCCGTACGTAGCGATAACTTTTTCCGTCTATTACTTTTATAGATTCGCCCAACAAAACTTCCTTTTGACCCAGTTCCACATTGGATCCTATAACGGCTCGTTCCACTACTACCTTTTCGCTGAAATACAGCGTGGCTCCAACAATAATACCCAGCCCAATCTGACCGGCAATTTTAAATTTACCTGCAAGCCCATCTGCATCTGCTTTTTTATAGTCTTTACCCAATATTTTAGCATTTCGCCTGGCACGCAGTTTTAGATAGTCATCTATAAATCCTATCATTCCACACCAAACCGTTACAAGAATCATCAGCAATATGTACAAGTTTTCAATTCGGGCAAATAACAGAGTGGGTAATAGTATAGCAAGTAAAATTATAAAACCACCCATAGTTGGGGTATTGGCTTTATGAACCTCGCCGGGAAGCCCTAGTTGGCGGACAGACTCACCCACTTGCAATTTTTGCAACTTGCGGATGATTGTTTTACCGAACAAAGTGGATAATACAAGCGACAGGATTACAGCAAGAGCCACCCGAAAGGTAATAAACTGAAATAAACCTGCCCCAGGGAAGTCAAACTCAGTTCGTAGCCAACTAAAGAAATGATATAACATATAATTTTTTTATTTCCTGTTATCTGTCTTCAAAACATTTTTCCAATTCTTCCTTATCATCGAAGTGTTGTTTTATACCTTTAATTTCCTGGTATTTTTCATGCCCCTTTCCGGCTATCAAAACAATATCCTCAGGTTGCGCCATCATGACCGCCGCCCGGATGGCCTCCCTGCGGTCTGCAATCACCAACGACCTTCTTTTATATTCACTTTTAAGTCCCGTTTGCATATCTGAAAGAATACCTGCCGGGTCTTCACTTCTTGGATTATCGCTGGTAAAAATGGCCTTCTGACTGTATTGGCAGGCAACTTCCGCCATCAGGGGCCGTTTTGTTTTATCTCTATCGCCCCCGCAACCCACCACTGTTATTACGGATTCATGCCCCTTTCTCAACGATTTTATGGTGGTGAGTACATTCAACAAAGCATCCGGCGTATGTGCATAGTCCACAATGCCTACAATCCGATCTTTTTTACTAAGACTTACATCAAAACGACCTTCTGCACCTATGATGGTACTTAATGCGGCTAACACCATTTCGCTATCTTCTTCAAGCGCCATGGCAGTACCATAAACTGCCAAAACATTATATGCATTAAAAGTTCCAATCAATCTCAAATGCACTTCGTGATTATTAATATCCATCATTAACCCTGCAAGACTATTTTCAATAATCTTGCCTTTAAAGTTGGCCATATTGAGTAAACTGTAGTACAGCTTATTTGCTTCCGTATTTTGAAGCATAATGGTACCGCGTTTATCATCAAGATTGCTTAGTGCAAAAGCAGTAGCAGGCAATCCATCGAAAAATGATTTTTTTACCCGGATATATTCATCAAATGTTTTATGATAATCGAGGTGATCGTGGGTAATGTTGCTAAAGATGGCTCCGGCAAAACGCAAACCCGCCATCCGTTGTTGATGTATAGCATGGCTGCTGCTTTCCATAAAAACATGGGTACAGCCGGCCTCTGCCATTTGGTTCATTAGTTTATTTAACTGTACAGCATCTGGTGTGGTGTGTGAGGCCGGAATAATATCATCGTTAATCTGATTTTGTACTGTTGACAATAGCCCGCATTTATATCCGAGTACTCTAAAGAGTTTAAAAAGCAAAGTGGCAATAGTGGTTTTACCATTGGTACCCGTAACGCCAATGAGGATAATCCGATGAGAAGGTTTTTCGTAAAACTGATGGGCAACCTGCCCAGCCACCGTGGCACTTTTATTTACCAAAAGATAGCAAACATTTTTGTTTATCTCCTCTGGCATTTCTTCGCAAATGATTGCTTTGGCTCCGGCATCAATTGCTTTGCCAATAAACAAATGGCCATCTGCCTGTGTGCCTTTAATGGCAATAAATAAAAAATAATCGCCCACCTGCCTCGAATCAATGGCAAGCCCTGCCACCATAAGCTCGTCCGAACCGATGCGTTGCTTAATGGCAATTCCTTTTATTATTTTATTCAGTTCCATCATATCTTCCAATCTCCACTAATTCAACATCAATATTATTTTTTGACCTTTCTTCACCTTACTTCCTGCAGCAATGGATTGGGTACTTACTCTACCTACTCCTTTTACCGCCACGTACCATCCATTTTCTTCGCAAATCTTCAAAGCATCTTTTAATCCCACACCTTTTAATTCAGGCATTAGTCCTGCTGCATCTTCGGATCCTTGCATGATCCCTTTTTTATTGGGGCTTGTAATCAGGTGTGCCACCCCTTTATTTTTTGTGGAATCCTTATATGGCATTTCTAATTTTGCTGCTATTACTTCCAACGATTTTTTTGTGCCGGTGTACAAATGTGATATAGAGTCTGTGGTAGCCTGAAAGGGGGTGTAACGCTGCAGATAGCCTGCATACAAGCGGTCTGCCACTTCCCTAAAAACAGGGCCGGCTACCAACCCTCCATAAAACCGGGAAGCATGTTTTTTATTACGAATTACCACAACAATAGTATATGCAGGATCATTGGCCGGAAAATAACCAGCAAAGGAGGATTGATATATTTTATCGTCATAAGAAATTCCCTTATCCGCCACAAGGGAGGTTCCCGTTTTACCTGCAAAATTGTAAGCAGGTGTTTGTAATTTAGAAGCTGTTCCACGAAGCACAACCCCTTCCAAACATTGCTTTACCTGTATTAGGGTTTCCTGACTGCAGATAGCCCCTTCCAGTACTACGGGGTCGAATTGGTGTACTATATCACCTTCTTTTAAAATAGCATTTACCAGATAAGGCTTCATCATTTTACCCTCGTTGGCCACTGCATTATAAAGCATAGCTGTTTGTAAAGGTGTAATGGTGAGATTATACCCAAAACCCATCCACGGTAAAGTCGTATTGCTCCACATGCGGCTACCCGGTTTGTAAATTTTTGGTCTTCCTTCGCCGGGCAAATCCACACCGGTAAGGGTATCCATGTGCCATTTTTGTAAATATTTAAAGTATGCTGAGGGCTTGTTGTTAAAATAATAATAGGTTAACTTGGCCATACCAACATTGGAACTTTTCTCAAAAGCCTGCTGTACCGTAGCCTGATGCAATCCATGAATCTCGCTGTCATATACCGTTCGATTGCTTACCATCCAACGCCCTCCCTCCAGATTTAATGTAGAGTTATTAGTAACTACTTTTTCTTCGAGTGCTGCCATCAGGGTAGTTAGCTTCCAGGTACTCCCAGGCTCAGAGGCTGCCAGTGCATAATTGTAATCTTCCCAATAACTACCATCGGATTGACGACCAAGGTTGGCAATGGCTTTTATTTTACCTGTTTTTACTTCCATTACAATACAGGTTCCATAAATGGCTTCATTTTCAATCATCATTCTCTCGAGTGCCTGATGGGCTATATCCTGAATCCCTACATCAAGATTGGTCACCACATCTAGCCCATCCTGCGGCTCCGTGTCATTTCCTTCTATGGGTACACCAGTGCCACCAGCAATATAGCGTACCAACCTGCTACCCGTTGTACCATTCAGGTAACTATCGTATTTTTTCTCCAGTCCTACCTTGTTGCTGTCCCTGGCAATACCAATGGTTCGGTTAGCCATTAGTTTAAACGGATATAAACGCTTCATTCGAACTTCGGCAATAAAACCACTTTTGTTTTTGCCTAACCTCACCAAGGGTAATTTCTTCAACAATTCGTATTCAGTAAAAGAAATTTTTCGTTTTAGCAATGCATAGCGCTCCCCTTTACGAAATCCTTTTTGCAGTAATTTTTTGTACCCGGAAACTTTTTTATCCTTAAAAATTTTAGACAAACCGAATGCAAGCGAATCTATATTTTCCATAAATAGTTTTCCTTCCTTTTCACGAAGGCCATCTGCCATATAATCTACATATATGTCAAATTCAGGAATAGATGTACTTAAAACCGCCCCATCATCGCTGTAAATGGTGCCACGCTCCGCTTCAATTTGTTCGAGCCTTATCCTTGCCTTGTCTGCCAGTTCTGTCCAGTAGGTTCCTTCGGCTATCTGAATGTAAAGTACCTTGCCAACAATAGTCAGGCAAAATAGCAACAACCCGATGAAGATGATGTATGTTCTTGCTAATATGTCCTTTTTTGTTTCCATTGTTACAAGGGCAAAACCCTTTGTGTATTTTTTTAATTTATGTTACTTTTCATTTTTCAGCTTTCATACGTACAGGTGGCTCCGTAAGGCGTTGCAGCCCCAAAGGCTCTACAGCTTTTGCCAGTTCGCTTTCTTTAGTTCTGTACATCAGTTCTGCTTTCAGCGTCTTGTACTCGTACTGTAATTGTTTTAAGGCGTTTCTTGCTTTAGACATATTGCGGGCATTGGTATCGGCATAATGTCCATTGGCGATGTACAACATGGCCAGCAAACCCAAAAAAAGACCGAAAGGCACATAATGTACCAGCCATTTGGCCTGCATCATATTATGCCCAACTCCTGTTTTTCTTTTTCTTTCTGTGTTTTGTTCCATACGTTGTATCACTTACTGATTTGTTTTATGCTTATTCTTTCTTTAGTTTTTCATATACCCTTAATTTGGCGCTTCTTGCTCTTTTATTTCTTTTCAGTTCCTTTTCATCGGCCTCTATGGGCTTTTTATAAACTGATTTGAAAGGACTTTTACTTTTGCTGCCGAAAATCGGATCTACTGTTTCTGTAAAACTGCCCAGTTTAAAAAATTGCTTTACCAGTCTGTCTTCCAGTGAATGAAATGTGATGATGGCTATTCGTCCACCCGGTTTCAGCACGACCTCTAGCTGTTCCAGCATTCGGCGTAGAACCCCCATTTCGTCATTCACTTCAATGCGTAAAGCCTGAAAAACCTGTGCATAATACCGCTGTGGATTTCCCTTGCTTAACGGCTTAAGCACCTGTAACAAATCATTAATGGTGGCAAAAGGAGCAACCAATCTTTTTTCAACAATAGCAGCAGCCAGCGTTTTTGCATTGGTAACCTCGCCATAATTGCTCAGTATTTCCTGTAGCGTAGCGGCAGGCAAACCATTCAGCACATGAGCGGCGGTATGTTCCCTCCGGCCATCCATCCGCATATCAAGAGCTGCCTCAAACCTATAGGAGAAACCTCTTGATGCTTTGTCGAATTGATGACTGCTTACTCCTAAATCTGCCAATAATCCATCTACTTCGGTTATGCCATAAAGCCTGAGAAACCGTTGCAGGTGTTCAAAGTTTTGCGGTACAAAAAGTAACCGGTCATCTTTCGGCAGGTTTGCTGTCGCCTCAGCATCCTGATCAAAAGCAATCAACTTACCATTGGTGCCAAGTTGCCTGAGTATTCCTGCGCTATGGCCACCCCCACCAAATGTGCAATCAACATAAGTGCCATCGGACCGGATTTGCAAAGCCTCCAGTGACGCCTCAAAAAGTACAGGCACGTGGTACCCGTCTTCTACAACGGTTGTTTGCTCCCTTTTATCCTTTTGCATCATACTGGCATATTATTTATTTCCTGCTGCTCCCGTTCCCAGAATACCACTTGCCATTGAACTGAGCTTATCAGGTGTCAATGAATCAAAGAACTGCTGATATTTATTTTTGTCCCAAATCTCAATTTTGTCAATATCACCGGCCAATACAATCTCTTTATCAAGTCCGGCATATTCCATCAGGTTTTTAGGAAGATTTAACCTGCCTGCTCCGTCAAACTCTACGTAAATGGCTCCGGCTATCAAAGCCTTTCTTACCATTCTGTTTTCTCTGCTGTCGTAGGGATTTACCTGCCTAAGCCGATCTTCTACCAACTTCCAATCTTCCAGCAAATACATCCACAAACACTCATCCATTCCTCTGTTGATTACTAACATGCTTGTTCCTTCGGGCATCCTTTTGCGCAATGCGGAAGGCACCAAAAAGCGGCCTTTCGCATCCAATGTTGCATCATGCTCTCCCAAAAATCCAACCATACCAATAATTTACACTTTCTAACACAAAGTAACACTTTTTCCCACCATTCTACAAATTCACAATAATCCCAAATTATCCACACTCACAACACATTAATAATCAATAATATAAAGCATTTATTAACCAGTATGTGGATTAGAAATGTGTATAACTTTGGGTACCCTCCACTTCCTTATTTTGGAATAAATTTAAACAATGAGGTACCGCCCACCTGTTATTAAGGCCTTAAAGAAGCCATAACGTGGATAAAAGAATCAATGAAACAGGATTTATTCATGGTTATATAAAACAACCACTGCCAAGCGATTTTAATCCTGAAATAGTTTTTTTCAGAGAAAAGATCAACAATAGCAAAAGGAAGTCTGCATATCCTTATTTTTACGATATGAAGTTGCGCGCCTTAAAATATTTACTGCCTTTTGGCATCTATCTGGGAATGTACCAGTCGTTGCATGGCTATGGCTGGATGATTTATTTGCCGGTTATTTATGCTTTTGTGGTGATTCCGATGTTAGAATTATTTATACGACCCAACGAAAAGAATATGGATGAAGCGGAAGAGAATATCGCCAAATCGGAACGCCTGTATGATTGGTTTTTGTACCTGATTGTACCCTTTCAATACCTGACACTGTTCTGGTTTCTAAATAATATTACGGACCCGGCATTGCAATGGTGGGAAATTACCGGCCGGGTACTTGCCATGGGTTTAGCTTGCGGTACTTTTGGCATAAATGTAGGACATGAACTTGGCCACCGGATAAATATTATGGAACAAACATTTGCTAAAGCCTTGCTGCTGACAAGTTTATACACTCATTTTTTTATTGAACACAATAAAGGGCATCACAAGCATGTAAGTACACCACAAGATCCGAGCAGTGCACCCAAAGGAATGAGCCTTTATGCTTTTTGGGTGCGTTCGGTGGTGGGTACCTGGTTAGGAGCATGGCAAATAGCGGCAACGGAGCAAAAAAAGAAAGGATTGGAGGTGTGGCATTGGCGTAATGAGATGCTTCAATTGCAAGTATTGCAAGTGGTTTTTGTAACAGCCGTGGGTATTATATTTGGCTGGAAAGCATGTGGGTATTATTTACTGGCTGCAGTAATAGGATTTTTGCTGCTGGAAACGGTCAATTATATTGAACATTATGGGCTACAGCGCAAAAATTTGGGGAATGGGAGGTTTAAACGTGCCATGCCTCACCATAGCTGGAATAGCAACCATGTTTTAGGTCGTCTCATGCTATTCGAATTAAGCAGGCATAGCGATCATCACTACCTTGCAAGCCGTAAATATCAGGTCTTACGCAACCATAACGAAGCCCCACAGTTACCCACCGGATATCCCGGAAGCATGCTGCTCGCTACCATTCCTCCACTCTGGTTTAAGGTGATGCATCAAAGGATGAAGGGGTAATAGAGAAGAAAAGCAGGTTGGTTTAATGTTTTGAGATCTTTGACTGAATAGGAAAACACTGTAAAAAAAATAAGAATAACCGTAAAAAAGTAACCTATCAGAAAACTAATAAAGGCCACATTCAAGAAGATTTTGGCACATATATACACTTATTTCTACCGTATGCACCACAGGTATAATAAACCTGTAACGGCATTGGCTATTTTAGCGATGATAAGCCCGGATAAAAGTCCGAGGGCTATCATTACAAGTCTATGGACACCTCGCAATTCAATAAGTTTTATACCTACAAAAATATGGGAACAAGATGAAGTTACCCTGTCACAAAAAACTAATCCTTTTGCTTTAGAAGTGCTGACGGTATTAATGGCCATGAAAAACAGAAAAACCAAGCATGATGATTTACTCAAACTAAAAACAAATTTTTTCAGTAGCATGTATGCCCTCCGTATGGACAAAACC
>Ga0105048_10018349_pt1 | contig 10768 bp, 9 predicted proteins | sample MAT05_FD_78382 | JGI IMG/M metagenome (GOLD analysis project Ga0105048, IMG submission 78382) | Freshwater microbial communities from Lake Fryxell liftoff mats and glacier meltwater in Antarctica - MAT-05 | ecosystem: Environmental > Aquatic > Freshwater > Ice > Liftoff microbial mat | place...
ACCGGTGGCACCGACCCGAATAGCAGCGCCTCCTTCATCGCCCCAGATGGCACCGTCACCCACCTGCGACGCGACGGCTACACCCTGCGCCCGCTCACCACCTGGCGCAGCCCGGCCACTGGCGGCACCTACCCGCTCGCGTGGGAGCTCACCGTCCCGAGCCTCCAGTTCACCGCGCGCATCAGCACGCCGGTGCAGAATCAGGAACTCACCCTCGCGCCCATCGCCTACTGGGAGGGCCTCGTCGATGCCACCGGCACCCGGGCCGGCCGCGCGGTGAAGGGACACGGCTACATGGAACTCACCGGCTATGCCGGGGCGCTCGTCGGCCTTGCGGAATCGGCGGGCGACCAGCCCTAATCCCAAATCTCAAAAGTAACCGGACTGTGGTGTGGCGTCGCGACGCGACAAAGTAGGCGAGGTTTCCCAACCTCGCGCGGGAGGGTCGGCGCCCGTGGCGGGGTGACGCGGAGCGAAAGGCGGACCCCCTTCGCGAGAACGCCCTCCACCTCGCTGCGCTCGCCCACGCGGGGTTGGGAAACCCCGCCTACTTTGCCTGTCGCCTCCTCCCTCGTCAGTTTCAACCGCGGAGGCGCAAAGACGCAGAGGCAAAGGAGATAGGTTCTCTGCGCCTCTGCGGTTTTTTGCTAACGCCGTATTTAGGCTAAACCAACTTTGACAGCTCGCGCGGCATCGGCGACTCGAAGTTCATCTCCTGGCCGGTGACCGGGTGCTGGAAATGCAGCAGGCACGAGTGCAGGCCGAGGCGCTCGGCGGGGTCGCTCTTCGCGCCATATTTCTTGTCGCCGATGATCGGGCACCCGGCGTCGGCGAGGTGGACGCGGATCTGGTGGCGCCGACCGGTCTGGAGCGTGAGCTCGACCAGCGTGCGCCATTCGCGGCGGGCCAGCACCCGGTAGTGGGTCACGGCGTGGCGGGTGGTCTCGCTGCGCGGGGCGCTGAAAACTTTGAAGGGATTGGTCTCGTCGAGATGGGATTCGAACGTGCCCTTGTCGCCCTTCAGCCGGCCTTCCACCACGGCTTCATAGCGTTTCTCGAACTCGTCCCAGCCGCCCTGCAGCGCCGCCTTGGCCTCCTCCGTCTTGGCGAAGACCATCAGGCCGGACGTCTCGCGATCGAGTCGGTGGACGATCCAGATGCGCTCGCGCCCCACCGAATTCCCGCGGCGGACGTAATCCGTGAGCTGAAAGTAAGCGGTGCGCTCGCTCTCGGCTTCGCTGGCGATGCTGAGGAGATTCGCCGGTTTATCGATGACGATGAGGTGCGCGTCCTCGTGGTAAACCTTGATCCCCGCGCCGAGCATCGTTTTCGGAATGGCGAAGCGGTCGCTGCGAATGGCGACGACGTCGCCAGGGACGAGCGGGTGGTCGAACTGCGTGATGGCGCGCCCATTCACCGTGACGGCCTGATGTTTCAGCCAGGTGCGGATCTGCTTCTTTTTCTCCTCGGGCCAGGTGGCGAAGAGATAGGCGAGTAGTTCCGCGGGCGCGGACACAGTGGAGGGTTTCGGCATGGAGGAAATTTAGAGGCCGCTGAGTTGGATCTGCTCGGCGTTGGCGGGCGGGTGGGCGATGCCCGCAGGGTCGCTCACCGGGCCGGTGAAGGCGGTGCCATCCGGCGCGATCAACATGGGCAGGACGCCGCAGTTTGGCACGTCCCAACTGCGCACGAACTCGTAGCAGAGTTGCATCGCTTCGGTGTCGATCACCGGTCGCTCAGTTAGCGCCGCCCAGTGCAGGATGCGGATGAAGACGGCGTGGCAGAAGAGGAACGTGAGGGGCTCAGGGCGCGTGCGGAGCTGATCCACGGCGACCTGCGTGCGGCGGACAATCTGGGCAAAGGACTCGGCGCCCGGGCCATCCACGAAATCCGGGTCGCCCAGTGCCCAAAAATCGAGCGCCATCGTGCGCCGCTCGACCTGTGTGGTGTCGATGCAGCGCTCGGGGGCCAGGAAGGTGATCTCCTGGATCGGCCACTCCTCCACCGGCACGCCGGGATAGCGCGCGATCGTCGGCTCCGCCGTAGCCCGGGCTCGGACGTAGGGCGACACGACGATGAGATCCGGCTGGCGATCCATCCCGGTGGCAAAGGCCTCGGCTTGCGCGAAGCCGCGGGCCGTCAGCGAATACGAGCCGGGATCGCGGGTGCGCTCGCCGGCATTGCCCACGCTCTCGCCATGGCGCACCCACCAGACTTCGCGGCAACCGGTGAACCGGCTCAAATCAGCCCCAACTTCATCTTGCCGACCTCGCTGATCATCGCCTGATTCCACGGCGGATCCCACACGAGTTCGACGTCGGCATCGCCCACGCCGGGGACGCTGAGCACTTTCGCCTTGGCCTCCGCGGCGATGGTGGGGCCCATGCCGCAGCCCGGCGCGGTGAGGGTCATCTTCACATTGACCATCGCGCCTGCCGCTTCGCGCGGGGTGATCAGGCAATCATAGACCAGGCCGAGGTCCACGATGTTGACCGGGATCTCGGGGTCGTAACAGGTGCGAAGCTGGTCCCACACCGCCTTGTCCTCCACCGGTCCGCTGGCCTCGCTGGACGGGACTGCGGGGGCGACGATCGTCGGTTCGAGACCGAGCGCGTCGGCGTCGGCGTCGTTGATCCGGGAGAGGCCCTGATCGGTGGCGACGGTGTAGCTGCCGCCCAGCGCCTGGGTGATCAGGACGCGGGCATCTTTCGGGAGCGTGATGGCTTCACCGCTGGGAATGCGCGTGGCGGCACAGTCGCGGGTGAGGATCTTTTCGGTGTTTTCGTGCATACAGGGATGAAGGCGGGAGGGACTACGGATTTGAGTCGGACCACAGATAACACGGATGGGGGATTCTTCATCCGTGCCATCTGTGTCATCTGTGGCCATACGGAATGAAGGTGGGAGGGTCTACGGATTTGAGTCGGACCACAGATAACACGGATATCACGGATGGGGATTCTTCATCCGCGCCATCTGTGTCATCTGTGTCATCTGTGGTCTAAAGCTCAGTGCTCGCGGTGGCCGGGTCGCGCGGTTTGAGGACGATCTCGCGTTTCTGTTCCGCGGGCGGGGTGGCAAAGCTGTCGATCAGCGTCGCGGCGGGTTTGGGCGTGGGTGCTGGAGTAGGGGATCCGGTGAGGGCGGAACGCAGGGCGCCTTCCACGAGCTGCGCGCAGTGGATCTTCATCGGCGGGAGCGCGCCGAGCGGGGCGGAGAGATCGGAGCCGGAGAGGTTCAGAGCCTCGTCGATCGTCTTCCCGGCGATCAGCTCCGTGGCCACGCTGGCCACGGCGATGGCGGTTTCGCAGCCGAAGGTCTGGAAGGTCGCGCGATCGATGACCTTGCGCCCGCTCGCGTCCTCCTTGAACTTCACCCACATCCGCAGCATGTCGCCGCAGTCCGCGCTCCCGGCGGTGCCCACGGAATCGGCGCCTTCCATCTCGCCGACGTTTTTCGGGTTGGCGATGGCGTCGTGTATCTTGCGCTGCAAATCGTCGCTCATGTTATTCGAGGTCGTAGCGCGGCAGGTCGGGGTCCACTTCCATGCTCCAGGCGTCGATACCGCCCCGGAGCGCCCGCACATTCTCCAGCCCATGCCCGGCGAAATAAGCGCAGGCGTCCATACTCCGGGCACCCTGATGATCCACAAAGATGATTAGCTTTTCGCGATCCCAGCCGCCGAGTTCGTGCATGAGCTCCTGGGTGAAAAAGGTGGAGCCGGCGATGTGGACTGCGTCAAATTCCTCCCGGGTGCGGACGTCGAGGAGCGTCGCCTTCCCGGCATCGACCAGCGCGGACGCGTCGCCCGGCTTGACCATCGTTTGCAAATCCTCCTCGTGGCTGACCAGCAGTTGTGAGATCACTTCCGGCACGTCCAGCCCGCCATTCCGCGCGCAGACCTCGGCGAGCGTTTCCGCAGGCTGGAAGCCGCAGCTCGAGCACCCGCCGATGTGGTAGCGGCGAAAGAGCGCGCGCTGGGCGCCGGGGAGTTGCGCGGTGAGTTCGCGCATGGTGATGCTGGGTTCGATCGTGGCCGTGGTGGACATGCGCGCAAGCGTAGCGGTGGCAGGCGGCCCTGACAAACGCGACTTTACCGCCTCACCCCGCGCCAGTAGCGTGCGCCGCTCATGCGATTTCAGACTCTCTACGAAGGCCGTTGGATTTTTGCCGCGGTCGCCCTTCTCGCCAACCTCGGCCTCGTGTTTCAGTGGCACTGGCTCGTCTTCGTGGCCTTCCTCGCCTTTCTTTTCTGCCTCAATTTTTTCCGCGACCCAGATCGCGTCGTGCCGCCGGGCGACGACGTGGTGGTGGCGGCCGCGGATGGTGTGGTGGCCGACATCGTGGAGATCGACGAAGACGAAGTGCTCAAAACGAAGTGCCGGCGCGTGGGCATCTTCCTCAATGTCTTTGACGTCCACGTGAACAAGGCGCCCATCGCCGGCAAGGTTACCTACCGCCAGCATCATCCCGGGCTGTTCCTCGATGCGCGCAATCCCGAGTGCTCGGTGAAAAACGAGGCGCTCACCTGGGCGATCGAGGGCGCGAAGGCCACGCTCGTCCTCCGCCAGATCACCGGCGCCATCGCCCGGCGCATCGTGCCGTGGTCGCAGGTCGGCGATACGGTGGAAAAGGGCTTCCGCTTCGGGATGATTCGCTTCGGCTCCCGCACCGAGATCTATCTCCCGCTCACCGCCACCATCGAAGTAAAGATCGGCGACCGCGTCCGCGGCGCGGAGACAATCATCGCCAAACTCTGATGCCATGAACGACGAAGGCATGCCGAAGATTTACCTCCTGCCGAATCTGATGACGGCGGGAAATCTCTTCTGTGGCTTCGCCGCCGTATTGAAGATCCTCGAGGGCGCGCTCATCCAGGCCTCGTCCACCCTGCCGCTCACGGAGGCCGTGGAAGCGGCTGCGTCCGAGAAATTTCACATCGCCATCTGGTGCATCCTCGCTTCGTGCATCTTCGATGCGCTCGATGGCCGCCTCGCCCGCCTCGGCGGGAGTGAAAGCCCCTTTGGCCGCGAGTTCGATTCGCTCGCGGACATCGTCTCCTTCGGGGTCGCGCCCGCGCTGATGGTTTACCGCATCGTTTTGCACGACCCCGCCTTTCACAATTCCGGCTGGATCGTGGCCTCCATCTACCTCATCTGCGGAGCCCTGCGCCTCGCCCGCTTCAACTGCCTCGCCGCGGCCGATTCCGCCGCCGCCAATCGCGAATTCCGCGGCTTTCCCATCCCCGCCGCCGCCGGCGTGATCGCCTCGATCACCCTCTGCCTGCTGTGGTTCGATGAGAAAGGGCGCGAGATCGGGCAGGGCAAGTGGGTGCTCCCGCCGCTCATGCTTTTCCTCGCGTGGATGATGTTCAGCGGCTTCAAGTATCCCAGCTTCAAGGCGATCAACTGGCGCACCACCCGCTCGCTGCCGAAGTTCATTGCCATCGTCGTCGTCCTCATCTTCACCGCGCTCCACTACCAGTGGATGCCGGCGGTGATCTTCATCACCTACCTGCTCTACGGTTTCCTGCGCCCCTTCCTCTCGCGGAAGATGAAGGAGGAGATCGAAGAGGAGATCGAGGACGACGAGGAGGGGGAACTGCCCATCGATCCGAGTCCGCCGCGAACTGGCGGCGGCACGTAACGACATCCCTTCAGGCTGCTGAAAAATCGCTCAGGTTTGCTGTTGAGTGCCGTGCGCAGGGGCCATAGATTCCGCGCTCCATTACCCGATGGTGTAACGGTAGCACAGGGGACTTTGACTCCCCTAGTCAAGGTTCAAATCCTTGTCGGGTAGCCACTTCGCAGCACGCCGGACGGCTGTGGCGCAGCGGAAACGTGGCGCTTGGCGAAGCCGCGATGCCGCCTGCGGAGCAGCGGTGAAAACAGCGGCGTTTCCAAATCGCGTCCATCCGGGCAGAAGTCTCACCGCGCCCATGCTCCTGCTCGATTTGCTCGCCTACCTCACCACGCCTTGCTCGGCGCGCGCCCGGTCGCTGGGTTTTCTCTCCTCCACACTTCAAGTCCAGGCGCGCTATCGCCGGTGCCGCCACGCCTGGGAGCCGCACCTCCAGCGGACCCGCCGCGTGATTCTCGCGGCCGCGGCGCGTTGCCCGCGTCGGCGTCAGGCCGTGATCTTCGGTGCCGGGCTCCTCCACGATGTGCCGCTGCGCGAACTCGCGGGCATGTTTGCCGAGGTCACGCTCGTGGACCTGGTTTTCCCCCGATCCACCCGCCGCGCTGCCGCGCTCTTTCCTAATGTCCGCTGCCTCGATGCGGACGTTGCCGGGATCATCGACACCCTCGCGGCGGCGGTCCGCGACCCCGCAGCTCCGCTCCCCACCTCCGCTCCCACCCGCTTTCTCCACGAGCCCACCCTCGATCTCACCGTCTCCGTCAACCTCCTCTCCCAGCTCCCCGTCATTCCCACGCGCGCGCTCGCCCGCCGGCCCGGTCGCGAGGAAGCGGCGCTCCGCGACTGGTCACGGGCGATCCAGCAGGCGCACCTCGCTTACCTCCGCCAGCTCCCCGGTCACACCGCGCTCATCACCGATACCATCGGCCAGCATCGCGACCGCACCGGCGCCATCGTGGAGGAGTGGGATAATCTGCACGGCCTCCCGCTGCCGAGCCCGGATGAGACGTGGGAATGGGCGCTCGCTCCCGCGCCCGAGATCGATCCCAGGATCGACCACCTCGTGCGGGTCGCCGCCTTCCTCGACTGGAAGCAGACCCGCCCCGTCTGACGACGGCTCACGCCTGGTCTAGAGTCGGGAATCACCGTGACGCCGCGGCGAGGCGGCGTAACCTCGCCGCAGCATCAACCCGAAATCCAGATCCCAACAAACCTCTGTCCCATGCCCGATCTATTCAGCGAATTCCGCATCAAGAGCGTCACACTCCGCAACCGCATCGCCGTCTCGCCCATGTGCCAGTATTCCGCCACCGATGGGATGGTGAACGACTGGCATCTGGTCCACCTCGGCGCCCTCGCGCGCGGTGGCTCGGGTCTGATCGTGGCGGAGGCCACCGGCGTCTCGCCCGAGGGCCGCATCACCCCGGGCTGCACCGGCCTCTGGAATGACGCGCAGGCCGAGGGCTGGCGTCCGATCATCCGCTTCATCGAGGAGCACGGCGCCGTTCCCGGCATCCAGATCGCCCATGCCGGGCGCAAGGGCAGCGCGGCCCGCCCGTGGGAAGGGGATTGCCATCTTGCCATCGACGATTCGCAAGCGTGGCAGCCGGTCGGCCCGTCGCCGATCGCCTTCGGTGGAATCCTGCCGCGCGTGCCGCACGAGATGACACTCCAGGAAATCGCCCGCGTCCGCGCCGATTTCGTCGCCGCCGCGCAGCGGGCGCGCGACGTGGGATTCAAATGGCTCACCCTGCACTTCGCCCACGGCTATCTCGCCCAGAGCTTTTTCTCGCCGCTGGCGAATCAGCGCACCGACGACTACGGCGGCAGTTTCGAAAACCGGGCCCGCTTCATCCTCGAGACCCTCGCCGCCGTGCGCGAAGTGTGGCCGGACCATCTGCCGCTCACCGCGCGGGTCGGCGTGCTGGACTACGTGGAGGGCGAGCAGCCCATGGAGGAGTCCATCGAACTCATCCGCCGCATGAAGGCAGCCGGCCTCGACTTCATCGACGTCAGCATGGGCTTTAACACCCCGGACGTGAGCCGCGTCCCATGGGGGGAGCACGCCTTCCTCGCCCCCATCGCGCAGCGGATCGGCCGCGAGGTCGGCCTGCCCACGGCCACCTCATGGAATATCAATGACCCCGTCAAAACCGACGAACTCATCCGCACGGGCCAGATCGACCTCGCGATGATCGCCAGGGCTCTACTCTCTGACCCACACTGGCCCTACCACGCCGCCCAAGCCCTCGGTCGCGAACTGCCGCAAAACGTGCTCCCGCCGCCCTACGCCTTTTGGCTGAAGCGGTAAGTCGCCGCCTCCTTTCCGCAGCAGCGCGATCAGGACGGATCGACCTTCTTGTTCAAATCAAGCCGCTCGAACGTCTGCTCATTCGGCAATTCGTCGGGAATGACCGTGCCGCCGCCATTCGTTTCGAACTGCTAAAAGACACCGCTAACTCGAGCCCGCGCGGAGGCGGAGGGGAGTGCAAAAGCGGTGACGGCGGCAGCTACGCGGCCACTGCTTCGCGCTGGCGGGCCTTGGCATCATCGGAGTGCTCGGGAGTCATCAGACGACTCGTGAAACCTTGCGTTTGCCTGCAAGTTCCAACCGTTCGGTGTTTTGGCGCCAGTCAGACGAGGCTGGCGATCCGGCGGAGTCGCAATGCGGGGGCGTTGAGCGCGCGGGATTCGGCGAGGTCGAGGTCGAACTCCGCGACCCAGTCGTTGGCTTCGCCGGGATCGACGAGCATCTGCTGCACGCGCCAGTGGCGGCGATCTTCGGAGGGCGTGATGTAGGTGTGCCGGAGGTTGCGCGCGGCGGGATCGAGGCAGATGCGTTCGTGATCGAGGTGGTAGGCGTCGAGCACGGATCTGAGGCGGTCGATGGTCCAGGGCTCGCAGTCATCGGGAATCTGCGGGCTGAGGCAGGCGAGCGCAGCGTCGAGATCGGCGGTGATCAGGGCGCGGAGGAAAGTGAAGATTTGGGTACGGATCGCGGCGGTGAACTGCTTCGGGTCGCGGGTGACGTCGCGTTCGGCTTCTTCGGCACCAGGGGGGCGCACCTCTGCGGATTCGCCACGCGGCCGGTAGTTGGGGTCGCGCATCTTCTCCCACTCCTCGAGCAGGCTGGAATCGATCTGCCGCAGCATGGTGGAGAGATAGACTTCCATGTCGCGAATGGTGTCGTTTTTGGCGCTGTCGGGGACGGTTTGCGCGAGGACTTTGTGGACGTTCGAGAGATGGCGGAGGAGGAGGCCTTCGGCGCGCTGGAGTTCGTAGATCTTGATGTAGTCCGAGAATGAGCGGAACTCCTCGAACATCTCCCGGGCGATGGATTTTGGCCGGATATTCTCCTGGCCGACCCACGGATGGCGGGCGGCGAAGGCATTGAAAGTCGAGTAGATAAAATCCCGGTTCGGTTTGGGGTATTCGAGTTTTTCGAGTTCCTCCATGCGTTGGTTGTATTCGATGCCCTGCATCTTCATCTCCGCGACGGCCTGGCCCTTCACCTTGTCGAGTTGCTTGCGCAGGATGAGGTCGGGATCTTCGAGGATGGATTCGACGAGTGTGAGGACGACGAGCGCGTAGTCCGGCGCCTGCGGGTCCATGAGCGGGAGGGTGTCGTGAACGTAAAGCGAGAGCGTCTGGTTCATCGAGAAGTCGCCCTGCAGTTGCACATTCACCTGCACCTTGGCGCCGTCTGCGGTCTGGGGAATGAACTCGATAATGCCGCGCTCGACGAGGGCGCGGAAGAGCTGCCAGCCGCGACGGGTTAGAGCTTTTTTTGCTTTCGGCAGTTCATGGCAGCGGGCGATGAGTTGCTGCATCGCGGTGCAGCCGTCGGTGGGGCGGCTGAGCACGTTGAGCAGCATGCCGTGGGTGACTTGAAACTGACTGCTGAGCCGCTCGGGCGGGGCTCCGATGAGACGGGTGAAGGTCTGCTTGTCCCAGTTCACGAAGTTCCGCTCGGGCGGTTTGCGTTTGACGAACTTCTTTCCGCCGCCGGCCTGCTTTTGTTCGAGGAGAAGATTCTCGATCGCGTGGGCGGGTGCCTGGGCGACGACCCAGCCCACATCGTCGAAACCCTTGCGCCCGGCGCGGCCGCTGATCTGATGAAAGTCGCGCGCGCTGAGGATCGCGGTTTTCTGCCCGCTGAACTTGCACAGTTGGGTCAAGAGCACCGTGCGAATCGGCACATTGATGCCGACGCCGAGTGTGTCCGTACCGCAGATCACCTTGAGCAGTCCGCGCTGGGCGAGTTGCTCGACGAGGACACGATACTTCGGCAGCAGGCCAGCATGGTGCAGGCCGATCCCGTGGCGCAGCCATTTTTTGACTTCGGGACCGTAGGGACTGCTGAAACGAAAACCTTCCAGCGCGTGCGCGATCGCTTCCTTCTCGGCGCGGGTGCAGACGTTCGTGCTCATGAAATCCTGGGCGCTTTGAGCGGCTTCCAGTTGCGTGAAATGGACGACGTAGACCGGTGCCTTGCCGCCGGTGACGAGCTCTTCCAGCGCCTTGGCCAGCGGCGTTTCGGAGTAGGAAAACTCCAGCGGCACGGGGCGATCCTTCGAGGCGATGGTGACGGTTTCCCGACCGTTGAGGCGGGTGAGTTCCTCCTCGAAAAACCCCGTCTCGCCCAGCGTGGCGGACATGAGGAGAAAGCGGGTCTGCGGCAGGGTGAGCAGCGGGACCTGCCAGGCCACGCCGCGATCGCGGTCGGCATAGTAGTGAAACTCGTCCATGATCACGTCGTCGATCTGCGCTGCGGCACCTTCGCGCAGCGCGATATTGGCGAGGATCTCGGCGGTGCAGCAGAGGATCGGTGCGTCGCGATTCACTGACGCGTCGCCGGTGCTCAGCCCCACATTTTCCGGTCCGAACTGGCGGCAGAGGGCCAGCCACTTTTCGTTCACGAGGGCCTTGATCGGGCAGGTGTAGATGGAGCGTTTGCGCTGCGCGAGGCTCTTGAAATGCAGGGCGGCGGCGACGAGCGATTTTCCCGAGCCGGTCGGCGTGTTGAGGATGACGTTTTTCTCGTCGTAGAGCTCGAGGATCGCGGCTTCCTGGGCGGGGTAGAGCTCTAGGTTTTGACTGGCGGCGTAGTCCAGAAATTGCCCGAGCAGGG
>Ga0105048_10018351_pt1 | contig 10768 bp, 11 predicted proteins | sample MAT05_FD_78382 | JGI IMG/M metagenome (GOLD analysis project Ga0105048, IMG submission 78382) | Freshwater microbial communities from Lake Fryxell liftoff mats and glacier meltwater in Antarctica - MAT-05 | ecosystem: Environmental > Aquatic > Freshwater > Ice > Liftoff microbial mat | place...
CGCAACGGCTTCAGCAAAAAGACCGTGCTGGGCGACTCGGGTGCGATGGACATCGAGGTGCCGCGCGACCGGCTGGGCAGCTTCGAGCCGCTGCTGGTGCCCAAGTGGCAGAAGCGGCTGCCTAGTTTCGATGAACCGTAGCGCAGCGGAGATAGCCAGCCGTAGGCTGCCCGAAGGGTGAGCGCAGCGAAGCAAAAGATCATCGCGATGTATGCGCGCGGGACGAGCGTGCGCGACATCCAGGCGCTGCTGGAGGATCAATACCGCATCGAGGTGAGTCCCGGCTTCATCAGCGGGGTGACCGACGCGCTGCAGGCGTGGGCGTCGATCACGGGCGATGCGGTGCTGGCGGGGCGCAACGATGTGTCGCGGGCGGACCTCCGCGCGATCAGCGACGATCGGATCATTGGCCGGCTGGAAGCGACCATGGGCGATGCCCGGGCGCATCTGGCCGCGCTGGCGGCGGCGGGGCTCTCTGCGGCGCTGCTGGATGACGTGGACGATCTGATCGACGATGCGGAGCAGGCGATCGGGAAGCAACGGGCGGCGATCGGGGATCGTTCGGCAGCGGTGACGGTGCTGGAGGGAACAGCTCCGCGGGCTGATGAAGATCGCGACGGAGCAGCTCGACCGGCTGATGCGGCAATTCTTCGTCGAGCCGGATGCGCCGGAATTTCTACGAGCTGTATCTGGCCGCGCGGGTGATCGTGGAGACGCCGAGCGGCGGGGGTGCTGCGGATGCGGCCAGTGCTACGGGCGGCCCCGGGACCTCGACGCCCAAGGCGAGCGGCAGCTAGTGACCGGGCGGAGTAGGGTATGCGCACCTTTAACCTGCGAAAACTAAAGCTCGGGGATACGTGGGCGGCGGTGAGCTGGCTGCTGCAGCAACCCGGCGCGGCGCTGAGCGAATGGACGCGCTCGCGCGGGCGGTCCACCTCGGTCCGCCCGCTGGTGACGGAGATCGCCGCGTTACTGGAGACGGACGCGGTGCTGCGCTGCGTGCCGGGAAATGATGGCGAACGGCCGCACGAAGATGGGTGTTTCCAACACGAGTATCTCCCAACCCGACGGCCCTGGGTATCTGGGAGCGAACGCGTCGTCTGCCTGCAACTCGATGGGCGGTGGCAGAGCCACTGGAAGAATCCCACTCCGCAAGAACGGGTCCGACTGATGGAGCGCCTGACGTCCGCGGGCTATGAGGTCAAGGAGCTAGGCCTGCCGATGCGCCTCGCGGAATGCGTGGAGGCGCTGGCGAGCTGCCACTGTTTTATCGGGGTCGATTCCGGGATGATGCATGTGGTCAATAGTGTGCGCGGTGCCCACGCATCCTGATCCGCAACCGGATGTACAAGATCGAGACGGTCTATCGCGGCAAAGGCCTGATGATCACGGCCGATGCCGACACCGCGGCGCAATTGCTCGTGCGGGAAGATTTCAGGACGCGGGCTCTGCCGCTTCCGGCTCAGCGCGAGAGCTGTTGATCGAGGAAGGAAACGACCTGACGGGTTTTGTCGTCGGTGCGCATCCGGTCCTTCACGAGGCGATGGGCGTGGAGCACGGTGCCATGGTCGCGGCCACCGAAGGCTTCGCCGATTTCGCTGAGCGAGGTCTTGGTCAGTTCGCGGGCGAGATACATCGCGATCTGTCGGGGGAAGGCGATGTTGGCCGGGCGGCGTTTGCTCGTCATGTCGGCGAGGCGCACGTCGTAGTATTCGGCCACGCGGTCCTTGATCTGGTCGATGGTGATGGCGCGGCGCGCTTCTTCTTGCAGCAAATCTTTGAGCAGGTGCTCCACCTTCTCGATGCTGGGGAGGATGCCCTCATTGAGCGAAGCGTAGGAACCGACGCGCATCAGGGCGCCCTCCAGGCGGCGGACGTTGGTGCGGATGCGGTTGGCGAGGAACTCGATGATTTCGTTGCTGAGCCGCACTTCCATGCTCGCGGCTTTCTTGCGCAGAATGGCGACGCGGGTCTCCACATCCGGCGGCTGGAGCTCGGCGGTGAGGCCCCATTCGAACCGCGAGACGAGGCGGGTTTCGAGGTTGGCGATTTCGTTCGGCGGCCGGTCGCTGCTCAAGACGATCTGTTTGTGCCCGTCGAAGAGTGTGTTGAAGGTGTGGAAGAATTCCTCCTGCGTGCGGCCCTTGTCGGCGAGGAACTGGATGTCGTCGATGAGCAGCACGTCGGCCTGCCGATAGCGTTTGCGGAATTTGATCAGCGCGTTGTTCTGGATGGCGTCGATGAAGTCGTTCGTGAACGTCTCGCTGGTGATGTAAACGACCTTGGAGGTGCGCTTCCGGGCGAGCGTGGCCTGGCCGATGGCCTGCATGAGGTGCGTCTTGCCGAGGCCGACGCCGCCGTAGATGAAGAGCGGGTTGTAGGTCTTGCCCGGGGCGTTGCTCACGGCGAGGCAGGCGGCGTGGGCGTACTCGTTGTTGGTGCCCACGACGAAGGATTCGAAGGTGTTCCGCGGGTTCATGCCCGTGGAGGTAGCGGTGGCCGCAGCGCGCGGAGCGGCGGATTCGGCGGGCGCGGTTTCTTCGGTTTCGGAAGGGGTGGCGTTCGCGGCGGCCGGTGGGTTCGGGGCGGGGGATTCAGCGCTGCCGGCGAGGGCAAAGCAGATGGTGCGTTCGCCGCCGAGTTCCACCAGCACCGCCGTCCGCAGCATGCCGAGGTAGTTACTCTCGATCCAGAGTTGGTAGATGTTGTTTGGGACCTCGAGCGTGAGGTTTTTTTCGTCGAGTTCCACAAGCCGGATATCGCGAAACCAGCGGTTAAATGTATCCACGCTGACCTCGGCTTTCATCGCCTTGGCGATGGCTTCCCAAACGGCTGCCAAAGAGTTCACTTTCAATGATTTATCCACAGTCATGCGATGAGGTTTGCGGGGGACGAAGCCGGGCGGGCCGACTATCGGCGAGTGGCGGGGAAAAGGTCGCGGCGCCCGCTGCGCTGCGTCCGGAGCGAAGAAAGGGGCGCCCCGGAAGCCTTTGTTTTAGAGGATTCGCGGGCGGTGCGGTGTGGAACACTGATGCACGCAAGGCTGCCGATGCCCCGGCGCCCCGACGCCAGTGGCGAAGGGGTTTCAGAGTCCGCGGAAGTTAGTTTTGCAATGCTGTTCACAAGTTATTCACACAGGGTATTTCTCGTTCCCGCCGTGATGGCGCGAGACTAATTTTCCGGGGAAAATCGAACAAGGAAAATTGCCCGCAGGACCGGACTTTATTTTCCCTGCCGCCTGACTTTTTCGTTGACCATCCGGGAGCGTAGTTGCGGTCAGCCTTCGCGGTGATTTGCCCAGTCAGGCGTGGTGTTCGGAAAAGTCCCTGGCGTGTGCAATCCGCTCCGCGGTCGTCGCAAAACAGGCCGCCACGGCCAGCGTGACGAACGTGCCGAGGGTGATCCGCCAGGGGAAGGCGAGGACGAGGCCGGGCAGGGTCGCGCCGGTTTCATCCACGGTGGTGAAGCCGACGAGTTTCTGGAGGTCGCCATTGCTGAAAAAGACCACGGCGACGAAGCCGCAGATCATCCCGAGCACATTGCCAAAATCATTGCCGCGCCGCTGGGTGAGGACGCCGAGGAGGAACACGGCAAGCAGGGAACCGAAGGTGAAGCCCAGGATGCCGAGCACCAGCGGAATGATCGCCGCCGCGGGGTGATGGGCCATGTAGTAGGAAGTGACGAGACCGACGAGGATGATGAAGCCGGCAAAGAGTACGGTGCTCCACCGCAGGACGCGCACGCGGGCGGCTTCATCCACCAGGCCGCGCTTCTCTTTCCACGGGATCACGAAATCCCGGGCGAAGCTGGTGCCGAGGGCGTTCAGCGCGGTGCTCAGCGAGCCCATGGCGGTGGCCATGATGCCGGCGACGACGAGGCCGCGCATTCCGGCGGGCATCTGCGTGAGGATGAAGTAGGGGAAGGCTTCGCGGGCGACCACATCGGCAGGCAGGGAGACTCCGCTGGTGCGGTAGTAGGTAGAGACGAGGATGCCGACGAGGATGAAGGAGCAGACGACGGGCAGATCAATGAAGCCGGAGAGGATGGTGGCAAAGGCGCTCTGACGGCGGTTCTTGGCCGTGAGCATGCGCTGCACGGTATCCTGGTCGATGCCGTGGGTGGACATGGTGACGAAGGTGCTGCCGATGACGGCGGCCCAGAGGGTGTACTCGGAGGTGAGCACGTTTTTCACCCACGCCCAGGCGCCGGGGTCGGCGGGTGGCTTGGCGAAGTCCCAAAAGAGCGGCGGCTGCATGTGCTGGGTGGCCGTGGTCCAGCCGCCGGGGATGCTGCCGAGCAGCCACCAGATGGAAAAGCCGAGCGCGGCCGTGAGCACGCCGACCTGGATGAAATCCGTCCAGATGACGGCGCGGATCCCGCCGACGGCGGTGTAGAGCGCGGTGAGCACGGTGACGAGGATGACCGCGGCGGCGAAGATCCAGAATTTCTCCCACGCATCGACTGGCGTCCCGCGCCAAAGCTGCCAGGCGAGGACGAGGATGATCGCGCTGACGTACAGGCGGGTGCCCATCGCGAGGACGCGGGTGACGAGGAAGGTGGCCGATGCCCAGACGCGGGTGCGCGGGCCGAAGCGGGTCCCGAGGAATTCGTAAAGAGAGATGACGCTGTGCCGGTAGAAGAGCGGGATAAAGAGAAAGCTGACGATGATCCGGGCGATGATCGTGCCGATGGCGAATTGCGCGTAGGTCCAGTTTCCTTTCGTGAAGCCGCTCTCCGGCGCGCCGAGGAAGGTGGCGGCGCTGATCTCTGCGGCGATGATACTGGCGAGGACCGCCCACCAGGGTGTCTGCCGGTCGCCGAGTGCGAACCCCTCGACGCTGTCGCTTTTCGAGCGCTGGGAGAGACCGATGCCGATGATGATGCCGAAGTAGGCGAGCAGGACCAGAATATCGAGCCAGTAGGAGCCCTTCATGCGCGCGGGGTCTCGGCTGCGCCAGGGGCGAGCAGGGATTTCATCATGATCTTGGAGTTGCGGGCGCTGGCTTCGTATTTTCGCCGCCGCTCGGCGGGAAGTTCTTCGGGGGTGACTTCGACGAAGCCGCCCTTTTGCTGAAAGAAGTTAAACGCCTGCGTGGAGAGGGCGAAGAGGTGCTTGAAGCCGCGCTCGGCGGCGAGTTGCTCGGTGAAGGACATGAGCTTCCGGCCGTAGCCCTGGCCTTCGTGGTTTTTGTTCACGTAGAGGCAGGCGAGCTCGGCTTTTTTGTCGTCGGGGTAGGCGTGAATGGCGACGCACCCGAGCAGATTGCGGTCGATCTCGAGCACCCAATAGTCTTCGAGATGCGCGAGGATGTCCGTGCGGGTGCGGCGCACCAGTTCCTCGCTGGCCACGGACTGGCGGATGAGCGCCATGACGGCGCGGACGTCTTTCTTAAAGATGCGCCGGATCTGCTGGTACTCGTTGGAGTAGATCATCGTGCCCACGCCTTCATGGCTGAAGACTTCGCTGAGCAGCGCGTCGTCGCGATTGCCATCGAGCAGGTGCACGCGGGCGACGCCCTGGCGGCAGGCGCGCGCGGCGTATTCGAGCTTGGAGATGAGCCGGGTATCGACCAGGGCGCGCTTCTTTTTCAGCAGATCCTCGGTCTCGGCGATGGAGAGCTGGCGGATGAGTTCACCCGCGATGGTGAGCCCCTCGCTCGCGGAGAGGAAAAGGATCTTCATCGCCTGCATCGCCTCGGCGACTTCCACGGCGATGGCATCGGAGTTCACGCGGAAGGTGCGGCCTTCGCCGTCGTAGCCCATGGGGGGAATGACGTGAACGATGCCTTCGTTGAGGAAAAGGTGGAGAGACTTCGTATCCACCCGTTCGACGCGGCCGGTGTTCAGGTAATCGACCCCGCCGAGGATGCCCGCGGGGTGGGCGATGATCGCGTTGCCGCAGGCACCCCGGAGGTCCACATTCGTGAGGCCTTGCATGATCTCGGTGGTGACGGAGGTCGCGGCGTCGAGGCTCACTTTCAGCGTCACGTCGTCGGTGATGCCGGTGCCATCGGCATTCGAGATGGGCGCGCCGCGCGCAGCGGCGAGGTCGGCGATCTGGCGGCTGGCGCCATGCACGAGGATGATCTTCACGCTCAGCGAGCGCAGGACTGCGAGGTCGAGGAGCAGGTTGGAAAAATTCGGTGCGGCGATGACTTCGCCGTCGATCGCGAGCACAAAGATTTTTTCCCGAAACCGGGGGACGTACTGGAGGATGCCGCGCAAGTCGGAGACTTTCATCGTGAGGGGCCTACAAATGACAATTCGCGGCGGGAGCAAAGCGCAAAAAGACCCGGCGCGTGCGGAAGCTCGACCGCGTGCCGAGTCGCCGTGTAGATTCCACCGGCCCCCCACTTCCACCTGCCGATGAATCTCGAACCGAAACGCATCCTCCTCGCCGAAGATCACTACGTCTCGCGGCATCTCCTGGAGCGGAACTTGTCGAACTGGGGATTCCAAGTCCAGGCGGTGGAGGATGGCGAAGCGGCAGTGCGGATCCTGGAGGGAGAGAATCCGCCGGCAATCGTGTTGATCGACTGGCAGATGCCGAAGATGGATGGGCTCGAAGTGTGCCGGCGCATCCGGGCGCGTTTGGACCAGCCTTTTACCTACGTGCTGCTGCTCACGGCGAAGAATCACAAGGAGGAGATCGCCCGCGCGCTGGAGGCCGGGGTGGACGAGTATGTGGTGAAGCCTTTCGATCCCGATGAACTCCGGGCGCGGCTGGGGGTGGCGCGCCGGGTCGTGGCGCTGGAGCGGCAGCTCGCGCACTGCGAGACGGAGTTGCGGGCCGCGCGGGAAGAGCTGGCGCGGGTCCGTGGGAAGTAGGTGCGCCCGGTCGCTCGAAGAAGGTGCCGGAGGTCGGAACCTACCGCGGATTTCGCGGATTAAGAGTCCGGAAATCCGCGTCAATCCGTGTAGTCGGCGGTTCCTTTTCTCCAAACTTCGGACTTCCGCTACATACTCTCAGAGTTCCCGCTCGAGCGCGTCGAGGTAGCGGGAGATGGGGTCGGTGTGAATTTTTTCCTGCTCGGCGATTTCGTCGGCAGTCCTGAGGTAGCTGTCGAAGGCCTTGCTCCGCGTCGTCATCTGCGTGGCCTCAAACCAGTTCAGGTAATCGGCGATGTCGCTGGTCCGCTTGATGACCAACTCGTGCAGCGCGGCAGCTTTCTCGAGGCGTTTGGCGAGGCCCCGCGTTTTGCCGCGGGCGAGCAGCCCGAGGCACTCCTGGTATTCGACGAGCACGGGGCGCAGGAGAACATTCGCACGGATGCTCAGGTCCACGAGCGCGATCTGGCGCGAGGCGAGGGCGGCGCGGGCCCCGGGCAGCTTGAGGTAGAGGGGGAAATCGGCGACGGGGAAACGCTGCTGCGTGCCGTCCTTCTGCGTGAGCTCGAGCTCGAGCACCGCGGCGACCCGGCGAGTCGTTTCTGCGCTGCCGAGGGCGAGGACGCGGTCCCCCGCGGCGAAGCGCGCGAGATTGAGTGTCCACCACTTCTGCAAGGCGGGCGCCCCTCCAGCGAGCGCGGGATACTCGCGGCCCAGCGCCGCGAGCGAGTCGCCACGGCTCTCCGGCCAGGCACGCACCAGGCTGGCCAGGCGATCGCGGCCGCCGGGTTGCTCCACGAGGAGCTGCACCAGGCACATCGCGAGCGACCGGTCCACGGCGAGCGCGGTCGGGCCGAGTTCGTCGGGCTTTTGCTCGAGAAAGGAGGTGATCGGCGGCAGCTTGTTCGTCTCGATGAGGGTGCGGAAAAAGCTTGGCTCCACGCCGGATTCCCGCCGCCGCATCACTTCGACGGCGCCCTCCACCAGCCACCACGGCGGCTCGGCGTAGGTGCTCTCCGTGAGGGTGCCCCGGCGATACATGTATTCGAGCAGCACGGCGCGGATGATGTGCTTTTGCAGATTGATGTCCGTGGGTTCGGTGCCGAGGTGGGCCGTGATTTCATACTTCAGGCCCACCGGGCTCTCCACCACGGAGAGCATGACCGGCGAGCGGCTCCGGGCGATGGGAGAATCGAGCAGCAGGGTGACCACGATGGGCCGCTTCCAGGTGTCGCTTTCACCGAGCAGCGCGAGCACCTCGCCGCGGGTCTGCGCCGCGAAGCTGGCGACCTGGCGTCGGAGCGCCGCGTCAGCGCAGTAGATCGTGAACTGCCCGGAATCCGTGCGCTCCGGCGGGCTCGCTCCGGTGCTGCTCGCGACCAGTGCGAGCAGCCCGACCGCCCGCAGCAGCGCGGGCCAGTTCATTTCGCGCCGGCGGGTCGGGTGACCAGGATGATCTGCCTGCTGCGCACGTCGATGGCCTGCATGCGATCCATCTGGGCGCGTTCCCGCGGCAGCGCGGTCCAGAGCTTTCGAAACAGCACGTCCAGATACGGCATCACGGCGGGATGAATCGGCAGCCGCCCGAGATTTCCGCCGAGCAGCGTGGGCCGCAGTTTCCCGTCGCCGATCTGCAGTTGGTAATCCACGCCGGAGTAAATCGGGTAGCCCCACAGCGCCTGTTGCGCGCCGATCCGGACGACGCCGGGGCGGAACTGCACATAGGCCCGCTGAAATTCAACGCCCGGCAGCCCGCCGGTCGTCGCGCGCCTCAGGGATTGCTTGAGTGCGCCATTCGCGTCCGCCTCGGAAAAGACGAGCGTGCGGGAGGTGGGCGCCTGGGTGGCCTCCATCAGTTCCGACTGGATGAGCCGGTCTGGCAGTTCGTTCTTTTCCTCGGGTACGCCCGCCGGTTTCTGCGAGATGAGGTAGCCGCTCGCGATCAGCGCGGACCAAAAAACGACGTTCGACAGGCTCGTCGCGAAATTCTTGAAGGTGTAACCCGCCGGGTTGGTCATCTTCTTGATCCGCTTGCGGGCTGCCTCCATCGACTCGCCCCCTTTCTCCGCCTCTACTTTCGGCAGCAGGCTCCGGTCGAGTTTCGCGCCGCAGTTGTGGCAGTAGACGCGCTCCGGCTCGTTGCCGAATCCGCACTCTCCGCAGGTCAGTTGCTCAGCCATTTACTTCTCTTTTTTTGGCGCCGCCTTCTTCTCGGTCGCGGCGGGTTTACTATCCGTTTTCTTGTCCGCGGGTTTGCTGTCGGCTCCCTTGCTTTCGGAGCCGCCGGCCGTGTCGCTCTTGGCCGCCGCCTTGTAGCCCTCGCTCCGGTAGTCGGTGATGTAGAAGCCGGAGCCCTTGAAGATCAACCCCGCGCCGGTACCGATCGAGCGCTTCACCTTCCCTTTGCCCCACGTTTTCTGACGGCACTGCTCTTTCGGGCAGGTCGTCAGCGCGGAGTCCTTCATGGACTGGTAGAGCTCGAAGCCCTTCTTGCATTTTGCACACTCGTACTCGTAGGTCGGCATCGTAGGAAAGAGGAGAGGTGCTTCTATCAGAGCCGGCGCAGGGCGGCAAACGATACCTTCCCGGCCGTCGGCGTCGGGAGAAACCTTGACGGTCCTGCGGACCGCGCGTCTATTCCGCCGCTTTGCGCTGCCTCTGCCGATGACTCGATTACTCCGCCGCTTCACCCCTCTGCTCCTCGCCCTCCTCGCCGCGGGCTGCGGGACGCGCGATGCCCGTTTTCGCGATGACACTGTTTACATCGGCGGCACGAAGCGTGGGAGCGGGGGCTTCCAGGCGCAGCAGAAGCGCGCCAATTTCGACAACGTCTCCTACTGGGATGGCGACGGCGTGAGCGGTTCGCCCTCCATCCGGATCAGCCTCAGCGAGCAGCGCGCCTATTTCTCCAAGGGCGACCAACTCGTCGGGGTCTCCATCATCTCCACCGGCCGCGAAGGCTTCGGCACGCCCACGGGGACCTGGAGACTCCAACAGAAAGATCGCGACCACAAATCGTCGCTTTACGGCGACTACGTCGATGCCCAGGGCGGCATCATGAAGAAGGACGTCGACACCTCCAAGGACCGGCGCCCGCCCGGCGCGATCTACGATGGCGCGAAGATGCCCTTCTTCATGCGCATCCACGGCGGCGTGGGCATGCATGAAGGCTTCCTGCCCGGCTATCCCGCCTCGCATGGCTGTATCCGCATGCCGGAGTTCATGGCCGAGAAATTCTTTGCCAACGTCGAAGTCGGCACGCCCGTGACGATCGCGCCTTAACCTGCCGCTCGCGTGCCGACCCCAGAGATCACCGTCAGCGAGTTGAAGGAGCGCCTCGCGGTCGCCGCCCCGCCCCGCCTGATCGATGTCCGCGAGCCGGATGAATGGGAGACCGCGCGGATCGACGGCGCCGTGTTGCTGCCGCTGTCGCAATGGCCCGCCCTCGCGCAGGCCCAGCTCACCGATTCCGCCGAACCCCTGCTCATCCTCTGTCACCACGGCGGCCGCTCGGCTCGCGCCACGGAATTCCTGCTGCGGAGCGGCTTCACCGACGTGACCAACGTCGCCGGCGGGATCGACGCCTGGGCGCGTGACATCGACCCGGCAGTGCCGCGCTATTAGCCCGCCCGCTCCGGGTCATCCTCCTCCCGCTGACCGGTCGAGGATGGTGACAATGAGGAGGAAACCAAGGCTTCTCATCCGCGGCCGCTACTTCCCGGCCGCTTCGCTCCGCGCGATCAGCAGAGTCACCGCTTCATCACAAGCCTGCTCCGCCGCCGCCCCGCCGCAATTCGTCGCCGCCACGAAAGCCGTTCCCTTCTCCGGCGCGACCCATAGCACGGCAAAGAACATCGTGTTCGATCCATTGTGCGTCAGCGTCAGCCCGCCGGCCCAGGGTCGCGCGGTCACCACCCAGCCCATCGCGTAATCGCCACCC
>Ga0105048_10018352_pt1 | contig 10768 bp, 9 predicted proteins | sample MAT05_FD_78382 | JGI IMG/M metagenome (GOLD analysis project Ga0105048, IMG submission 78382) | Freshwater microbial communities from Lake Fryxell liftoff mats and glacier meltwater in Antarctica - MAT-05 | ecosystem: Environmental > Aquatic > Freshwater > Ice > Liftoff microbial mat | place...
CGCCCACTTGATGCAGGGTGACGCGCCCCCGGTGCACGCCGTCGACAGTCTGAAGACTCGAGCACCCTCCGCTTGAAACGCCTTTGCTGGCTTCCAAGCCGAGTGTTAGGAACCCAATGAACGCCAAACCGAAATTCCTGTCCGCCACCGCCACGGTGGATGAACGCGCCATTCTGCCGCTGCCAAATGCCCGCAAAATCCATGTCGAAGGCTCGCGCCCCGATATCCAGGTAGCGATGCGCGAAATCAGCCAGTCGGATACCGCCGCCCCCTACGACGGGGAAAAGAACCCACCGATTTATGTCTATGACTGCTCCGGACCGTACACCGATCCCCATGTCAGCATCGACATCAGTTCCGGCCTGCAAACGCCGCGTACGCCATGGATTATTGATCGTGGCGACACCGAGGAGTTATCCGGCCCGAGTTCGGCTTACGGCATTGAACGCATGAATGACCCGAAGCTGGCCGAAATGCGTTTTAACCTCACCCGCCGGCCGCGTCGCGCATTGCCAGGCAAAAACGTGTCGCAGATGCACCACGCTAGGCAAGGCATCATCACGCCGGAGATGGAGTACGTCGCGATCCGCGAAAACATGCGCCGCAAGGAGTATCTCGCAGAATTAAAAGCGTCCGGTCCGATGGGAAATAAATTGGCCGATTTGATGGGCCGCCAGCATGCCGGCCAGTCTTTCAGCGCCAGCATCCCTGCCGAAATCACGCCCGAGTTTGTGCGCGCGGAAATTGCCCGTGACCGCGCCATCATCCCCGTCAACATCAACCATCCGGAAATCGAGCCGATGATCATCGGCCGCAACTTTCTGGTGAAAATCAATGCCAATATCGGCAACTCTGCCACCACCTCCAGCATCTGCGAGGAAGTCGACAAGCTGACGTGGGCGATCCGCTGGGGTGCTGACAATGTGATGGATCTGTCCACCGGCAAGAATATCCACGAAACGCGCGAATGGATTATCCGCAACTCGCCAGTGCTGATCGGCACCATGCCGATTTATCAGGCGCTGGAAAAGGTCAACGGCAAGGCCGAAGACCTGACCTGGGAAGTCTACCGTGACACGCTCATCGAGCAGGCCGAGCAGGACATCGATTACTTCACCATCCACGCCGGTGTGTTGCCGGCCTATGTGCCGATGTGTGCCAAGCGCATAACCGGCATCGTTTCGCGCGGCGGCTCGATCATGGCCAAGGGGTGCATGGCACATAATCAGGAGTCATTCCTGTACACCCATTTCGAAGACATCTGCGAGATCATGAAGGCGTATGACGTCAGCTTTAGTCTGGGTGATGGTCTGCGTCCCGGTTCGATCTACGACGCCAATGACGAAGCGCAGTTCAGCGAACTGAAAACGCTGGGCGAACTGACGCAAATTGCCTGGAAGCACGACGTGCAAGTCATGATCGAAGGCCCCGGTCACATGCCGATGCACATGATCAAGGAAAACATGGAATTGCAGTTGGACAAGTGCTACGAAGCACTGTTCTACACGCTCGGGCCGCTGACCACTGACATCGCACCCGGCTATGACCACATCACCTCCGGCATCGGCGCAGCAATGATCGGCTGGTACGGCACCGCCATGCTGTGCTACGTCACGCCCAAGGAACACTTCGGCCTGCCGAACAAAGACGATGTCAAGACGGGTGTCATCACGTACAAGATCGCGCGGCCCATGCGGCCGACCTTGCCAAGGGCCACCCCGGCGCTCAAATCCGCGACAACGCCTTGTCCAAAGCACGCTTCGAGTTCCGTTGGGAAGACCAGTTCAATCTCGGTCTCGATCAGGACACGGCCGGGAATTCCATGATGAAACGCTACCGCAGGAAGGCGCCAAGTCCGCGCATTTCTGCACGATGTGCGGCCCCCATTTCTGCTCGATGAAAATATCGCAGGATGTGCGCACGTTTGCTGCCAACCTGGGCACTACGGAAATACAAGACCTGAAACAAGGGATGGAAGACGAAGCTGTCGAGTTCATCGAGGACGGCGCAGCAATTTAGCAAGGGAGTTAGCCATGTCAACCCATCCAACTGCAGCGATCACCATCGCAGACGGCGAGATCACCGTCGATGCCAAGCTGCTCGCACCCAAGCTCGGGCTCTCGGCCGCGGCCCTCAAGGCCGAGATGCGCAAGGGCAGAATCGACAGCGTCGCCGAGGCCGGTATCGAGGAGGACGCCAGACGCATACGTCTTACTTTCAGGTATCGCACGCGAGCCTGGACTGCGGTGATCGAACCCGACGGCACCGTGGTCGAGAGGATTTCGCCGATGTGGATGCCGCGCAAGCGAGCACCGATCGCCTGAATCTGCCCGATTTCGCCAGGATCCCCTCATGACTGCCACTGTTTTGGATTCCGCTGCGACCATGATCGTTGCGGACAACACGCCGGAAACGCTCACCCGCCGGCTGCGCGCGCATCTGCAAGTGCTCGCCACACTGCGCTTACCGATCACCTATCAGGAGGTGGGCAAAGGGCTGCTGCTGTCACCCCCGAACACCATTCATCAAGTCACCGAGGCGCTGGAGCAGCTCATGGCCGAGGACGCGGTGGCCGACCGCCCCTTCATCGCGGCCATGGTCATCAGCAAGTGGCGCGACGGCTTGCCGGCACCGGGCTTCTTCGACTGCGCGGCGCGACTCGGACGCTTCGCCGGCGATGCAACGGGACCGGACGCAAGGGTATTTCATGCGGTCGAGCTCAACGCGGTGCTCGCCTTGTGGGCGTCGACTAGCGACTCTCTCGAGAGTGAATAAAGACCCATGGTCTCTCGTTTGGCGCAGTCCCTGAAGCAAAGCCGACTTCAGCTCTTCCCCGGCGGCTCCGTCACCGGTGTTGAGGGCGAAGCGCACCGGGCGAAGTTTTTGTCCAGCATCCCGCTCGGGCATTTTTCGGCGGCGGGACGTTGCCAACGCAGCGCTCTACCTGGCCAGCGACGAAGCCGCCTTCATCAGCGGCGTGTGTATTGAGGTGGACGGTGGCCGCTGCGACTAAACGGTGCCCGTAAGTCCCAGCAGGACGGCCACGGTCTCGCCAATGCGGTAAATTACGGGAAAGGAAACTATATGACTGAAAAAATAATACCCCTTGCAGACATCCGGTACGCGGCGTCTGTGCCGCATATCCCCAACCAGCTGTCGGTCCCCACCGGCCTGGTGAGAGACATCCTGGGCCGGCCGCTACGCGATTTGCGCATCAGCGTGACCGACCGCTGCAATTTCCGCTGCAGCTACTGCATGCCAAAGGAAATATTTGACAAGGACTACGTCTTTTTGCCTCAAAGCTCGCTGCTGAGCTTTGAGGAAATCACCCGGCTGGCGCGGATTTTTGTGGCCCACGGTGTTGAAAAATTCAGGCTGACGGGTGGTGAGCCTTTGCTGCGCAAGCATCTGGAGGTGTTGATCGAAAAGTTGGCCAGAATGCAAACGACCGAAGGTCGGCCGATGGACATCACGCTGACCACCAATGCTTCGGCGCTCGCCAAAAAGGCGCAAGCGCTCAAGGATGCCGGGCTCCAGCGCGTCACGGTGAGCCTGGACAGCCTGGACGACGCCATCTTTCGCCAAATGAACGGGGTGGATTTTCCGGTGACCGATGTGCTCAAGGGCATTGAAGCGTCGCAAAAAGTGGGCCTGTGGCCTATCAAGGTCAACATGGTGGTCAAGCGCGGCGTCAACGATTCCGAGATACTGCCCATAGCACGGTACTTCCGCCATTCCGGTGCGGTGCTGCGCTTTATCGAATACATGGACGTGGGTGCCACCAATGGCTGGCGCATGAACGAGGTGCTGCCTTCGGCGCAAGTGATTGAACGCATCAACGCTGAGTTTCCTCTCACGGTCATCGACCCGAACTACATCGGTGAAACTGCCGAGCGCTGGCGCTATGCCGACGGTGCCGGCGAAATCGGTGTGATCAGCAGCGTTACGCAGTCCTTTTGCAAAGACTGCACCCGGGCACGGCTATCGACCGAAGGCAAGCTATTTTTGTGCCTGTTTGCCAGCCAGGGGCATGATCTGCGCGCTCTGCTGCGGGGCGGTTGCGCCGACGACCAGATCGCGGCGGTGGTGGGCGACATCTGGCAGGCACGAACCGACCGTTATTCGGATCTGCGCGCCGCCCAGCCCGCAGATGCCGACCCCACCGAAGACGGCGCTCTCTCCAGATTTTTATTAAAGCGGGTTGAAATGAGCTACATCGGAGGTTGATTTGGTAAACGTTGATATCCGTGCCCCGCTGCATGTCGAAGCCATCACCGGCGTGATCCTGGCCGTTCGGCGCGGCTCACGCATGGGCGGAGCCGACAAGGGGCTGCAAACTTCAATGGCGTGTCGCCCGTCTGGCTGAAGCCTTGGCGCGCGAAAACGCCCACTTTGCTGTGGTTGCCGCACCCGAAGATGAAGGTCTACGAGGCCGATGCCAGTTTTTCCTATCCCCAGGAAGAGAATGATGGGCACAAACAAGAGTAACAAACCAAAACAAGTGACCTGGTTCAACGGATGCGGTGGGCGTATCGGCATCGTCGTGGGAGCTAGCGGCGAACATGCTTATATTGGCACTGCACTGAGACATGATGAAGATGCTGATGTAGAGCATATCCTGCAATATGGTGCAAAGTTTCCGCTCGAAGCGGCACTCTTGCTGCCGGTATCCAAGCGTTATTCTGCGGCAGAAGCTGACGGCATGCATATTCCCGAAACCGAAAGCTTCTAAAGAGCACAGCTCAAGGAGCATAAAATGTATCGCTATGACAGATATGACCACCAAATTGTGGGCGAACGCGTCGCCCAATACCGCGACCAGGTGCGCCGCCGTTTGTCCAATGAACTGACGGAAGATGAATTCCGTCCGCTGCGTTTGCAGAACGGCCTGTACATGCAAATCCATGCCTACATGCTGCGCATCGCCGTGCCTTACGGTATGTTGACATCGGCTCAACTGCGCATGTTCGCGCACATCGCGCGCAAGTATGACCGTGGCTATGGTCACTTTACGACACGCCAGAATATCCAGTTCAACTGGCTCAAGCTGGAAGACACGCCAGCCATACTGGCTGACCTTGCCTCGGTCGAAATGCACGCCATCCAGACTTCTGGCAATTGCATACGCAACATCACTTCCGACGAATTTGCTGGCGTGGCCGGGGATGAGATTGTGGACCCGCGTCCCTATGCCGAAATCCTGCGCCAGTGGAGCTCCTTCCATCCGGAATTTGCATACCTGCCGCGCAAGTTCAAGATTGCCATTAGCGGCGCAACACAGGACCGTGCCGCGATTGCGGTGCATGACATCGGGCTGTCCATCATCAAGAATGAGCAAGGCGCAATTGGTTTCCGTGTGCTGGTGGGCGGCGGCTTGGGGCGCACCCCCATGATAGGCAGCGAAATCCGCGACTTTTTGCCGTGGCAGCAACTGATGACTTACATCGAGTCCATTATGCGCGTCTATAACCAGTATGGTCGCCGCGACAACATGTATAAGGCGCGCATCAAGATCCTGGTGAAAGCGCTCGGGATTGAAGAATTCAAGCGCCAGGTGGAAACAGACTGGGTTGACATCAAAGACGGCCCCGGCACATTGACGGTCGAAGAACTCAACCGCGTGTCGGCCTACTTCACGGCGCCGCCCTACGAAAAGTTAGCAGCCAACGATGCTGCTGTTGCCTTGTACAAGGCCGAAAACAAGGCCTACGCCAACTGGTTGCAGCGCAATGTCAAGCCGCACAAGGTGCCGGGTTACGCAGCCGTGGTGTTGTCACTCAAGAAAACCGCCATCGCCCCAGGCGATGCCAGTGCGGAGCAGATGGATGCGGCTGCTGACCTGGCTGACCGTTTCAGTTTTGGCGAACTGCGCATCACCCATATGCAAAATCTGGTGCTGGCCGATATCAAGCAATCTGACCTCATCACCCTGTGGAAAATAGCCGCAGCGCAGGGCATGGCATCGCCTAACGTTGGATTGCTGTCCGACATCATTTGCTGCCTTGGAGGAGATTTCTGCTCGCTGGCAAATGCCAGGTCAATACCGTTGGCCAAGATGATTGCAGAGCGCTTCGAAAGCCTGGATTTTCAGCACGACATCGGTGAGATAGAAATCAACATGTCGGGCTGCATGAATTCCTGCGGTCATAATCATGTGGGCCATATTGGTGTTATGGGTGTTGACAAGCAGGATGGTAGTGAGTGGTATCAGGTGGCGGTGGGGGGTGATCAGGGCAACGATAGCGCTATCGGTAAGGTCATAGGGCCGTCTTTCACCTTCCAGCAAATGCCGGAAGTAATAGACCGCTTGCTGCAAGTTTATCTGCGGGAACGCATTGAAGATGAGCGCTTCATAGACACGGTACGCCCTATCAGCGTGACGCCGTTCAAAGACTATGTATATGCGACCAAGATCCAGGCTGAACGATGATGCCTATCGCTTATTGGTAAAACCGGCCAGCTACGCAGAGCCTTATCACTCACCGAGATTTTAGCCATGATGATGATTAAAAATAAAGCCGTCGTCAGTGATGATTGGGGCGTCCTGCGTTTGAATGAAAATGAGACGCCGGAGCATGTCAGGGTTGCGGCTGGCAAAATCATTGTACCCCTCAAAGTGTGGCAGGCGCAGCGCGCCAAGCTGCAAGGCCGTGTTGACCTGTACGTATGGTTGAACAGCGATGAGCGGCCGGAAGTGTTGCAAGGCGAGGTGGTAAAGTTCGCGGTCATCGCTGTCAATTTCCCCAAGTTCGCGGATGGTCTGTGGTATTCGATTGCCTACAACCTGCGCGCCCGTCTTGGCTACACTGGCGTTGGCTTCGCTGCTGGACACCCAGCAACGTTTCCAGCATGTTTAATGAACGTCGTATGCGGAACCGCATGTACGGTGGTGTGAGAGGACGGCAGGAGTGATCCTGCCTCCTACTCGATTCAATAAAAGCTAATCCGGGAATAAAGATAAGTATTCAGGATTCCGCAGCATTTTTCCAGAAGTTTTGGGACTGCATCCGAGCTACTTGCTGCCTATAATGTAGCTTGATTTCTGCTACCATTAGTCATGCGTTGCGCCACAAGATAATTTCACTTTTTGACCTCAATAACAACACCAATTTCGCAGCGTAGAACAAGTATCAATTTAATTTATTTATAAGGAAGCATTATGCCTAGCAACATCCATAGTAAAGCCATCACACAGGGTGTGCAACGTTCGCCTAACCGCGCCATGTTGCGCGCCGTAGGTTTTGGCGATGGTGATTTCAACAAGCCTATTGTAGGCATCGCCAATGCGTATAGCACTATTACCCCCTGCAATGCGGGACTGGGTACTTTAGCGACACGGGCTGAGCAAGCGGCCCACGCCGCTGGTGCGATGCCACAGATGTTTGGAACTATCACGATTTCTGACGGTATCTCGATGGGTACCGAAGGGATGAAATGCTCGCTGGTGAGCCGTGAGGTGATTGCTGACTCAATCGAGACGGTCTGTCGTGGTCAAAGTATGGACGGCATACTCGCCATCGGTGGCTGCGATAAAAACATGCCTGGCGCCATGATTGCCTTTGCACGTTTGAACATTCCTGCTATTTTCGTTTATGGTGGCACCATCAAACCGGGTCACCTCAACGGACGTGATTTGACCATTGTCAGCAGTTTCGAGGCAGTGGGACAATTTATCGCGCATCGAATCGATGCAGAAGAGCTTCTGGCCGTCGAGCGCAAAGCCTGCCCCGGTATTGGTTCCTGTGGTGGAATGTTTACAGCTAACACCATGTCATCAACATTCGAAGTGATGGGTATGAGTCTGCCATATTCGTCCACCATGGCGGCAGAAGACGCGGAAAAAGCCGACAGCGCGGCACGGTCAGCCGAAGTGCTAGTGCAAGCCATCCAGAAGCAAATTTTACCGGCTCAAATTTTAACCAAGAAAGCTTTTGAGAACGCAATTTCAGTGGTTATGGCGGTAGGTGGCACGACTAATGCGGTCTTGCATTTGCTGGCAATTGCACATGCGATGGGTGTTGACTTAAAGATTGATGATTTTGAAACGATCCGAAAACGCGTCCCTGTGTTTGCCGATATGAAACCATCCGGCCGCTACGTGGTTACCGATCTTCACAAAGCCGGCGGCATTCCGCAGATAATGAAGATGCTCTTGGCACATGGCTTGCTGCATGGTGACTGTTTAACCATCACCGGCGAAACTGTCACGGAGGTACTAAAAGATATACCTGCAGAACCACGTTCTGATCAAGACGTGATCCGCGCTTGGAATAATCCAATTTATCCACAAGGACATTTAGCAATTCTTAAAGGCAATCTAGCGCCGGAAGGTTCGGTAGCCAAAATCAGCGGCATTAAAAATCCCAAAATTACCGGCCCCGCGCGCGTGTTCAATTCAGAGGAAGCTTGTATGGAAGCGATTCTTGCAGAAAAAATCAATCCCGGGGAAGTGCTCGTAATTCGTTACGAAGGTCCGAAAGGGGGGCCTGGGATGCGTGAAATGTTATCACCCACCGCCGCCCTGGTAGGTGCCGGAATGGGCGAAAGCGTCGCGCTTATTACCGACGGTCGCTTTTCAGGTGGCACTTACGGCTTTGTAGTGGGACACGTTGCACCTGAAGCAGCAATGGGCGGTACCATAGCACTGGTCGAAGAAGGGGATTCTATATCCATTGATGCTGAAGCTCGCCTGATACAGCTGAATGTAAGCGACGAGGAGCTTGCGCGTCGTCGCTCCCTATGGCAGCCACCGGCACCACACTATAAACGTGGCGTATTAGCAAAATATGCCCGACTGGTATCTAGTGCAAGCTTAGGCGCGGTAACGGACGCATAAACGTGGGCATGCTAATTCAATTTTTATTCAACAGATGAAGGATTTTTGATAGGTGTACCAATAGTTAAACGTGTGATCAAGAATGAAAAGCGCAGCGTGTTGTGAGTGCATAAATCGCACCTACATCACGCTGCGCTTTCTCACCCTACGCAGTACCGCCCACTGTCAGTCCATCTATTTTTACCGTTGGCTGGCCCACGCCTACCGGCACACTCTGTCCTTCCTTGCCACAAACGCCGACACCAGGATCGAGCGCCATGTCGTTACCTATCATTGAGATACGGGTTAATGCCTCAGGACCATTGCCAATCAAAGTTGCCCCCTTCACCGGATAGGTGATTTTACCGTCTTCAATCATGTATGCTTCAGCGGTGGAAAACACAAACTTGCCGCTGGTAATATCCACCTGTCCCCCGCCAAAGTTCGCGGCATACAGCCCATGCTTGACTGAAGCAATAATATCCTGTGGGTCTTTATCGCCATTCAGCATATAGGTGTTAGTCATGCGCGGCATCGGCAGATGCGCAAAAGATTCGCGCCGAGCATTACCGGTAATTGGCACGCCCATCAGGCGTGCATTCAAAGTGTCCTGCAAATAGCCCATGAGGATGCCGTCCTCGATCAAAACCGTGCGTTGCGTAGGATTGCCTTCATCATCCATTTGCAGCGAGCCGCGTCTGTTTGCAATCGTGCCATCATCCACTACCGTAACACCCTCGGCCGCTACCCGTTCACCGATGCGGCCGGAAAAAGTGGAGCTGCCTTTACGGTTGAAATCACCTTCCAGACCGTGCCCCACGGCCTCATGCAGCAGAATACCAGGCCAACCGGAACCGAGTACCACAGTCATATTACCCGCTGGCGCGGGCTTGGCATCCAGATTAATAACTGCCTGATGTACCGCCTTTGCGGCGTAATCGTATAATATTTCGTCCGTAAAAAAGGCATAGTCGAAACGCCCGCCCCCACCAGATGAACCCTGCTCACGCTTGCCGTTACTTTCCACAATAACTTGCACCGACAGGCGTACCAGTGGGCGGATGTCAGCATTCATCAAGCCATCGCTACGCGCCACCAATACCACCTCGTACTCGCCTGCTAGCCCAGCTATTACCTGAGTAACACGCGGATCCAGGGCGCGCGCATAACGCTCCAGGCGTTCCAGCATCGCGACCTTGTCCGCATCTTTCAAACTGGCGATAGGGTCATGTGGTAGATAGAAATGTTTGTTGCTGTTCGCGCGTACCAGCGGCACAGTTTGCGTTCCGCCCTGCCGTGCAATCGCACGTGTGGCCAGTGCCGCACTTTCCAGGGCTGCCAAACTGATGTCATCGGAATATGCAAAAGCGGTCTTTTCACCGCTCACCGCCCGTACGCCTACACCTTGCTCGATACCAAAGCTACCAGACTTGACGATACCTTCTTCAAGTGACCAGCTTTCGGCGCGACTGTATTGAAAATACAGGTCAGCGTAATCCACTTTATGCGCTAGCATTTTAGAAAACATTTGCTCCAGATGGCGAGTTTCAAGTGCATGTGGTGCAAGTAGTGACTGCTGTGCAAGAGCAAATACAGTATCGTTATTTTGCATTGTCAAACCCATAGAAATTTAAAAGATCGTTACAAAAAATCCAGCTCATTGTATGAGGCGCACATTTGATGCTGAAAAAAATTACTCGGACTTCTATACATCAAGTCATATATATAAAGCTGCATAGGGTGCCCCCATAAAAAATACTGTTCAAGAAGACAAACTTTGCATAAAGTCATTCCTCACTGTGCACCCCAAGAGCCAGGAGCTTCAAGTGTTTCACACCTAACATGAGGTAAGCGTACGGTGGGACAGCGCTGGCAAGCTGGCGCGCAAGCTGGCGTGATAGGATGGATTTATTTCCGCAATCACAACTCCTGAACCGCGCGGCAATCGATCCA
>Ga0105048_10018353_pt1 | contig 10768 bp, 9 predicted proteins | sample MAT05_FD_78382 | JGI IMG/M metagenome (GOLD analysis project Ga0105048, IMG submission 78382) | Freshwater microbial communities from Lake Fryxell liftoff mats and glacier meltwater in Antarctica - MAT-05 | ecosystem: Environmental > Aquatic > Freshwater > Ice > Liftoff microbial mat | place...
GACCTCGGAATCCATGGCTGTCAGTATGCTCCGGTTGTGGCTGGGACGACGCGCATCACGCGAGAGGTCGCGGCCGACGACAGGTCGCGGGCACGGATGCTCGGACCGCGTGACGACTTCGTCAAGGAGGCTGCAGCGGAGGCCGTCGAAGCCGATGACAGTGCCGTTTCGACGTCCGCGACCAGCCGGTTCGCGCAGGCCGACGGGGCGTTCTCGGAGTACGAACGAGTTGTCGTCGACGATGGCCGAACACTGCGTGAGACAACGGAGTATCGGTTCGAGATTCCTTGGTTCCGATGGTTGTTCGCGTGGCCGGTCAGGCGCGCCATCCGCCAGGGTCACGCGACCACCGAACCCGGCGTGCAACCGTGGTGGGCGCCGCCAGATCGGCTCGAGCCGCGTCAGGCAATGCTGCTCGGCCTGCTCGCTGCAGCGTCGATGAGCGGAGCGTTCACGAACACACTGTTCACCCAGACCGTCAACTACGCCGCCAAGGATTTCGAGATCGGCAAGTTCGGACAGGGCATCGGCGGTGTCGTGGTGCGCGCCGGCATCGTCTTCGCACTCCCGATCGCATTCCTCGCCGACCGGGTCGGACGAAGACGGATGATCGTCCTCGCCGCGTGGCTGGCCCCGACCGTGTCGGCTCTCGGAGCGTTCGCCCCGAACTTCCCGATGCTCGTCGGCACCCAGGCGCTCGGTCGGCCAATGGGGCTCGCCCTCGACCTGCTGATCGCGGTCGCAGCAGCGGAGGAGATGCCACGAAACAGCCGCGCCTACGCGTTGAGCGTGCTCGCGATGGCGAGTGGACTCGGGGCCGGCATTGCGGTGATGGGACTACCGCTCGCCGACGTCGGCACAGCCGGGTGGCGACTCGTCTACCTGCTCGCACTGATCTGGCTGATCGTGGCCTACGACATGCGCCGACGACTGCCCGAGACCCGGAGGTTCGAACGACCGCACATCATCGCCCCGCCCTTGCACAAGATCCGGCTGGCCCAGATCGCAGCGGTGTCGTTCTTCGCGAACGTGTTCGTCGCTCCGGCCTCGTTCTTCCAGAACCGGTATCTCGACGAGATCCGCGGCCTGTCGGCCACCGAGGTCACAATCTTCACGATCGGCACCGCCACGCCCGGGGCCCTCGGATTCGTGGTCGGCGGTCGGCTCGCCGATGTACACGGGCGGAAGCGACTGCTCGCGTCCGCGCTCCCCCTCAGCACTGCGCTGCTGGTGTGGTCGTTCAGCGCATCGGGCGTGGGGTTGTGGCTCGGAGCGTTCGGCGCCGGATTCGCCGGCGGCATTGCCTATCCGGCGTTCGCGGTGTACCGCACGGAGATGTTCCCCACCGGCAACCGCGGTCGCGCTGCAGGGTTGATCACGACGTCGGCGTTGATCGGTGGATCGTTCGGGTTGCTCGCGAGTGGACGGCTGCTCGACAACGGCTGGTCCTACGGCAAGACGATGGCACTGATGGCGCTCGGCGAGGTGGTCGCCGTCTTCATCATCCTCACCCGCTACCCCGAAACCGCCCACAAGGACCTCGACGAACTGAACCCCGAATAGTTCGCGCAACGCATCCGGCGCCGGGCGCCCTTTGGCACTGTCTGACGCCCCCGCTCACTTCACGTTCAGATGGTGGGGAGCCACGAACTCACGGCGTCGGTGATGGCCTGGTCGCAGCCTTTCAGGTCGTGGCCCTTGCCGTCGATCCAGATGTGGCTGACCGGGCCGGGGATGGTGGCAGTCCAGTGGAGCATCTCGTCGGGCGTGGCGAACGGGTCGCGAGTACCGCTGATGAACAGGCACGGCAGATCCAGACGGGGCAGGTGCTCGATGCGCAGCTTCTCGGGCTTGCCCGGTGGGTGCAGCGGGTAGGCAATCAGCACGAGGGCCGCAGCGGGCAGCGGCGGAGCGACCTCGCTGTCGGGAACCGGGGCATCGCCTGCGACCGCGATCGCACACATCCGGCCGCCCATCGACCGCCCACCGAAGACCAGCTTCGACGTCTTCACTCTGAGCGACGCAGCGAAGTCGGCCGCTTCCGCGCGTACCGCTTCGAGCAGCACCGGCGGCCGATCCGGCGCCTTGCGCCCGGCCTTGCGGTAGCCGAAGTCGGCCCGCCGGACGGGCAGCGGGGCGAGCGATGTCTGCAGCAGGACGAGCGACGAATGGTTGCTGTCGGTACCGGCGCCCGGATAGACAACCATGCCCTTGACGTTGCGCGTTGGTTTCACGAGGTCCTCTCGGTCGAAGTCGCGACGGTGGCGACGGGTGGCGACGGTGGCGAGGTCAGGCGAGCAGGATCCGGCGCGCTTCGCCGAGGTCGCTGATTGCTTTGCTGGCGACGATCTCGTCGCCGCCGTGGTCGGGGTGGACGATGCGCAGCCGGTCGCGGTAGGCCGCCATCACGTTCTTCTTGGACACCTTGCCAGTGCCGAGCGCGAACCCGAAGATGTCGAGCGCCCATGCACGCGGGTCGGCCATTGCAGCGAGCGTGGTGGACGTACTGCCGGCCAGATGAGCAATGAACGACGGCCCGATCGGACCCCGCCAGCGCATCGCCTTCTGGATCACCGGGATCAACGCGCGCCTGCCGACCACATCGAGACGCTCGATCGCGTAGATCGCTCCGAGCACTTGCACCAGTCCGCTGCCGTTACTGTCGAAGCTGAAGTGGACATTCTCGCCCTCGCCCTCGAGTCGGTGACGGCTGACGCCGAGTCCGTGGCGATCGACCTGAAACCGATGGCGCAGACGTGGCTGGACGACCCGCTCGCCCCGGTCGACCTGTCCGAGCAGGCGATGCACATCGGAGACGTAGTCCTCGTCGATCTCGTCGAGATGGTGGGCGATCACCGCGCCGAGCAGCAACCCGCCGAACCCGGGCGCCGGATCGACCGGCAGGATCAGGTTGCCGAGCGAGACCCTGCGAGTCGGCGTAACGGGACGCGAATGCCAGACCTCGAGTTCAGCGAGCAGCATCGGGCACTCCGGCGGCGATCACGAGATCGGCTCAGATCAAGGGCCGGAGCAGATCGTGCAGGTCGCTCGCGATCTTGGTCGCCGGATCGACCTCGTTGCCATCGTCGTCGTAGACGACCTCGACGAGTGGATCTCGGTCCTCGACGAGTGAGTCGGCGAGCTCTTCGGCGAGCTCGCAGGTGCGCCGCCACACCCGCAGTTCGACGCCGCGCGGCGGCCGGTTCGGATCGGCGACGGCCAACGCTTCGAGCAGCCGCTCGAGACCGTCGGCATCGCGTGCGTCCTTGCGCAACCGTTGGCCGGCGAGAAAGAAGCTGTTGAGACTCTCGAAGGGCAATTCGTCGCCCCCGGGGCCGTCGTTGATCACCGGGATCACATTGCCCGACTCGATGTCGTCGAGGATCTGGTCGACGTCGTCTTCGTCCGTGGTGGGTACGAGCAGGACGGTTGCTTCCCAGCGGAACGGGATGTTGGCGCCGCTCAACGAATCACCGACGAGATTGCGCTCGAGTTCCTCCCAGTCGGCAAGGTCGTACTCGGTGAGCGTCTCGTCGTCGGCGAGGACCCGGCGCTCGACCGGCTCGGCAGCATCGACACTGTCTGCATCGCCGTCTTGTCCGGTCATGCTGGCGATGCCCTTGCCGATGACGCCGAGCCGTTGCTCGACGTTGGCGAAGACGGCATCGGTGGCGCTCTCGAACTCTTCCGGGACGACAAGCTCGGTACCTTCCCAGCCGTGGGGAATCTCGGACTCAGCGAGCGCCGCAGCGAGCTCGGCCTGCTGATCGAAATCCCATTCGGCCAGGTCGTAATAGACCTTGGCGGCATCTTCGTCGTTGGCGTTCCACTCGGTCACACGGCCGACCCTATCTGGCTGTGTCCGGCACATACTCCTGGAGGAACGCGCCGATCCGGCGGTATTCGTCGAGTTGGTTCACCGGCTGACGGAAGCCGTGGCCCTCCCCCTCGTAGACGCACAGCTCGACCGTGCCTTCGGCTTCGACGATGCGCGTCGCGAGGGCTCGGCTCTGTTCGACCGGCACCACCGGATCAGCGTCGCCGTGCAGCACGAGCAGCGGTGTTCTGATCTGCGACGCGAACGTCACCGGCGAACGGCGGATGTAGGTGTCCAGGTCTTGCGCCGACACCGGCAATGGCGCGACCAGTCGGTGTGTGTAGTGCCGCTCGAAGCGGTGGCTGCGCTCGGCCATGTCGAGCAGATCGGTGACCGGGTACGACACCACTGCTGCGCCAGCCAGATGGGGAGCTTCCGTGAGCACGCCGAGCACGGTGAACCCGCCTGCGGATCCGCCCATCATGACGGTACGTTCCGGATCGCCGAGGCCGAGCCGTTGTGCGTGTTCGACACAATCGATCGTGTCGGTGACGTCGAGATCGCCCCAACGCCCGTTCATCGCCTGCTGATAGGCGCGGCCGTGGCCGGTGGAGCCGCGATGATCGGGGAGCAGGACGTTCCATCCACGTGAGCGCCAGTACGAGATCCGGGGCATGAATGTGACCTGCCATTGGTCGGTGGGACCCCCGTGCAGCCAACACAACAGCCGGTCGGTCGGTTCGTCGGCGCGAAACAGGCGCCCGAACAGTGTCGCTCCGTCTCGAGCGCTCACCTCGACCAGTTCCGGTTCGACCAACTTCTCGGATTCCCAACCGCTGACCGGGCCCACGTCCACTGTCGAGCGCGGCCAACCACTGAGACCGCCCGAGGTGTCGTAGATCACGACCTGCGTCGGCGTGGTGGCGCCGGTGCGGATCGCCGCCAGCCGGGTGCCGTGCCACGACAGTTGCCCGTGCACGCCGCGGGCCATCTCGGTGACGACCCGGGTCGCGATGTCGACCACACACAGTCGGCCGAAGCCACCTTCGTTACGAACGAACGCGACTTGCGATGCATCCGGCGACAACGCAAAACTGCGCTGCCCGAAACCCCAGGTTGGATCGCCATGCTCGTACGGCTCGTCGACCAACGGCGCGTCACCGAGCCAGACGTTGTTCCAGCCGGTGTCGTCGCGGATCATCAACGCATCGCCGTCCGGCGTCGCCCGCGGCTGCTGCAGGGCTCCGTTGGGTTGGAACGACTCGTTGACCTCGCCGTCGAAGGTGACCCGCTGCACTCTGGCTGAGTCCCACGCCATGTCCGGCACGTTCCACGCCTGCCACCAGGCACCTCGCCCACATGGCGTGACAGAGGGGTCGAAGCAGAAGTCGGCCGACCCGTCGTCGAGGCGGCGGGGTGGGCTGGCGTCGAAGGGCTGGAGCCACACCTCGGCCTGGTCGATCGCGTAGACGACAGCCTCGTTGCCCGGCGTCACCATCGGTCCCTGCGCCGTTCGATCGGGTCCATGGTCGGTGAGTCGTTGGACCTGGCCGCCCGGGACCGGCTGGAGCCACAGGTTCCCGTCGGCCCCGCAGTAGACGACCGACTTCGAGTCTGGCGTCCAACACCAGCAGCCACCTCCAAGGCTGCGACCCGGGCGCGGCTGCGGATACACGGTGAGCTGCCGCGGAACCGAGCCATCGAGATTCGACAGCATCAGGTGGGCCGATCCAGCAGTGGCCTCGGCGTACACCAGCATCTGCCCGTCGGGCGACAACCGTGGCTCGGTGAGATCACGACCACCAATGCATCGCTCCGCAGAGATCGCCTTCACCCCTTCGAATGTAGCCCGACCGTCGCGGGCCTCATCGTTCGGCTCCTCGCGGAGATCGCAGGCCGCTGCTGGACGCTCGGGCGAGACCCGGCAAGCCGGATCGGATCCCTCCTGTCTGCCCTGCGGCCGTTCGGTGGGTCGTCACCGGGCCGGGCCGGTCGGCAGGCGAGCACTATGGTGATCTGCCATGTCCACCGTGCAGAAACCCGATCGCAACCTCGCGCTCGAACTCGTCCGTGTCACCGAATCCGCGGCCCTCGCCGCGTCGCGTTGGGTTGGTCGAGGGGACAAGAACGGCGCCGACGGTGCAGCGGTCGAGGCCATGCGCACCGTGCTCTCGTCGGTGCAGATGGATGGCGTCGTGGTCATCGGCGAAGGCGAGAAGGACGAAGCGCCAATGCTGTTCAACGGTGAGCGGATCGGCGACGGTTCGCCGCCGATGACCGACATCGCAGTCGATCCCATCGATGGCACCACACTCACCGCGCTCGGCAAGGACAATGCCCTGGCCGTGATCGCCGTCAGCGAGCGGGGCACCATGTTCAATCCCGGGCCGTGCGTCTACATGGAGAAGATCGCCGTTGGGCCCGACGCAGCCGGAGCGATCGACATCACCGCCACCGCCACCCAGAACCTGCGGTGGGTGGCCAAGGCCAAGCGGACGAGTGTGCGTGACCTGACCGTGATGATTCTCGATCGTCCTCGCCACCAAGGACTGATCGAAGAGGTGCGTGCGACCGGTGCTCGCATCCGGCTCATCGGCGACGGCGACATCTTCGGCGCAATCGCTACCTGTTGGCCCGACGCCGGCATCGATGTGCTCATCGGCATCGGCGGCACCCCAGAAGGTGTCGTCTCGGCGGCGGCACTGAAGTGCATGGGCGGCGAGATCCAGGGCCGGCTCTATCCGCGCAACGACGACGAGCGATCGGCTGCGACCTCGGCTGGTTACGACCTCGACCGGGTCCTCACCACATCGGATCTGGTCGAGGGCGACAACTGCTTCTTCGCTGCGACCGGCATCACCAACGGCGCGCTCTTGCGTGGCGTTCGCTACGACCACCTCGGCGCCCATACCCAGTCCCTCGTGACGCGCAGCCGTTCCGGCACCGTCCGGCTGGTCGAGGCCCATCACAAGATCGACAAACTCAAGAACTACGCAAGCGTCGACTACGCCTGAGCGCCCAACCCGACGGGCACGCCAGCGCTCGAAGCCGCGGCTCGTGATCGTTGCTCCATCGTGGCGAAATCGCCGGACGCGAAGAACATGTCGACCGCCTGGCGATAGTCGGGATAGCGATCGGTGATGATCATCTCGTGTTCCCGGATCGTCGTGTCGCCGGGCTGGATCAGCCCGGCCTCGGTGGTCGTGACGGCGCCCTCGTGGTACACGAACGCTCCGGTGGCGAGCACGTTGCGGCGCCCGCCGAGCCGCGCCCGCTGGCACCAGTCGACCTCTTCGCAGTAGCCGCGCCCGAAGATCGGGTCCATCACCCCGATCTCGCGGATCGCGTTGGTCGGGATCATCATGCAGAATCCGACGCCGGTCGGCAGGTCGATGGCAGCGGCACCGTTCGTCGACCACAGCGCCGCCGACAATGCCGAGACGAATGGCTGCGCTGCCATCGTGGTGTGGCTGCATCCGAGCGACATCGAGAACAGCGACACGTTGTTCGACCACGGTGTCACCGACGCAATCGACGGATCGGCATCCAGCACGCGACCGACGACGTCGACGAGATTGGCTGGCAGAACCACATCGGAGTTGATCAAACCGACGCAGTCGTACCCGCCAGCGAGCGCAGTCAGCATCACCAGGCTCATGTTGCGCGGGATACCGAGGTTGCGTGGCGAGCGGTAGTACCCGAGCGCTCGGTCGGCGCACATGGCCGCGACCTCGTCGCTCCACGATCGGTCCTGGTCTCGGCTGTGGCAGCCGATGGGGCTGCCGATGGGGCTGCAATCATCGAACACCATCACGTCGACGCGATCCGACACCAGTGCTGCCGCTGAATCCAGACAGCGGCGCACGACCGAGCGACCGTTGTAGACCAGGATCCCGAGCAGGTGTCGGCGGTCAGCCACCCACGGCTCGCCGCAATGACCAGACCTTGGAGGCCAACCGGTATGCACGGCTCGCCCTGATCTCGGCGTGAAGTTGTCGAGATGCGTCCAGCTCCGCTCGGAGGGCGACGCGCTCCGCACGATGGTCGGCCAGTTCGATGCGCAGAATGACGACCTGCATGGCGAGTTCGTGCGAGCGGGCGACGGCGACATCGGTGTCGTGCAAGGCGGCCACGAGCGAGCACCGATGGATCATCTCCACCGTCGGCATGGAGGACGTCGGCATGGAGGACGTCGGCATGGAGGACGTGATCACTGGTCAGCCGACGTGCGCTGCACGAGGCGGCTCAGGTGGCGGGTGATGGTCCGCGGCGTCACACCCGTGACGACGGCCATGGTCTTGTACAGCGCACCCGGAATCGACAACGCCCGCCCGGCAGCGACGTCGTCGAGCCCAGCGCGGGCGACCTGATCGACGCTGGTCCACGCGAACGACGGGTACTTCGACGAGTAGTCACCGCTGTTGCTGACCTGCTGGAACTCGGTCTTGGTCAGTCCTGGGCACAAGGCCGTGACGTGGACACCCGTGCCACGTGCCTCCTCGTGCAGGCTCTCGGTGAGGTTGGTGACGTAGGCCTTGGTGGCTGCATAGACCGCCAGCTTCGGAGCCGGCTGGAAGCTGGCCATACTGCTGACGTTGAGCAGGAAGCCTCGACGGCGTGGGATCATCGTCTGCATCGCTGCATGCGAGAGTCGGGTGAGCGCTTGGATGTTGAGCCCGATCTCGTCGTGCAAGCGATCGGCGTCGAGATCGTGGAACATGCCCGACGAGCCGAATCCGGCGTTGTTGACGACAAGATCGATGGGGTCGTTAGAGCTACCGATTCGTTCGGCGACGGACTCGAGGCCCTTGGACTCGTTGAGATCGGCCGTCAGCACCTCGAACCCGCTGAACCGGTCGGCGAGCGATTGGAGTCGGTTGGTTCTGCGGGCGACGAGGACCACAGCAACGCCGGCTTCGCCGAGGATCTCGGCCATCCCCTCGCCGATTCCGCTCGATGCTCCGGTGATCAGCGCTCGTTGGAAAGGGTAGCTCGTCATCCGCCGAGACGATAGCTCGCGCGGCTCGGTCACTTGAGCTTGTCAGCCGATCGGGACGACCGCAGTGAAGCTCACTTCGTCGAACTCGTTGTAGCGGGCCTGCACCGTGAGGGTCCAATCAGCTGCGTACGGGAACGTCGCGTCGTAGCCGGTGAAGTGCCCAGCGCCACTTCGGGTGACGGGGATGTCGATCGGCGCGATCTCGCGGCTCGGGTCGGTGATCTGGACCGAGATCTCATCGGGCTGATTGAGGCTGCTGGAGATGTCCTGGAGGTAGAGGTGCATCTCGTTGGGGCCGACACGGCCCGGGTCGACGGTGATCGATACGAGGTAGTCGCCGTCGTAGAGGGTGGAAGAAAAGGGGCGTCCGGCGCTCGCTGCCGAGGGATTGGATGACATCAGCAACGATGTGACGGACACGATCGCCAGCGCGATCACCACCTCGATGGCAATGGCTCGACGCAGGCGCGCCATGTCGGCGGGTGGCGTTTCGCTGCCCTCGCTGCTCCTCGCGTCACCGTCCGCCTCGTCACTGGCGTGATCCCCAGCATGGCCTGCCGCTCGGATCAGATGCCCGTGCACGAGGCGACGGCTGAGCGACGCCACCGCGAGGAGCAGCGAGACGAGCGCGACCTTCCAGATCAACAACGTGCCGTAACTCGAGTTGGTGAGCGCATCCCAGGAGCCGAGCTGGCGGAATGACTGCACCACTCCGCTCACGATGACGAGCCCCACCATCGCCAACGCGAGGTTCGAGAACCGTCGAACTCCGGCGACACCTGCGCTGGCGAGGTTGATCAGGAGCATGACCAAACCACCGAGCCAGACGGCCATGGCCGCGACGTGGAGAGCCGTGGCGGAAATCGCGATCGGGACCCACCGGCCAGCCGCGCCATGTCCGCCGTATGCGGATGCAATACCCACAGCGAGTGTTGCGGCAACGGTCGCAACCTTCCACCACCTGGCCGAACGGCAGGCGATGGAAAGTGTCAGGCCGAAGCCGGCAACGGCGATGATGGCTGCGCGCACCGCCCATCCGGTGCCGATTCGCGAGTTCCACGCTGCGCTCCAAGCGTCGCCGTCGAACACGATCATCAACGATCGCCCGGTGGCGTAGCCGACCTCGAGCGGTAGCAACACCAACCCGAAAACCGTTCCCGCTCCGGTTGCGGCCAGCATCGCGATCCGTGTGCGGCGTGATGGCTCGACGATGCCGAGCGCCAACACGACGAGTCCGCCGAACACGACCGCGATGGCTGCGATCACCACGCCGCGACTCACCGAGAGCGCAATGCCCGCCGGACGACCGGTGTGGTCGCTGCCGATGATGTCGTCGAGGATGCCGGCTTGGAGATCCGAGGTCGGACCGACCTGGAACGTGAACGCGCCCTGGATCGGATGTCCGTCGGCCGAGACGACCCGCCAATCGACGACGTACGAACCGTTGCGCAGCAGCGGCAGATCGATCCGCACCGTCGACGACCCGCCGTCGGGATGTTCTGCCGCGCCCACCTCGACCGCGTCCCCTCTTCCGTCGAACAACCGGATGGCACCGAGTCCGATGTCGATACCCTCGCTGAAGGTCAGGGTGACGGCATCCGGAGCGGTGTCCAGCACGGCCCCTGCGAGCGGATCTGTCGACAGCAGTTCGGCGTGGGCGAGCGCTGGCGAGGTCGAGAATCCGAGCACCGCAAGGGCAGCGAGCATCGTCGCGAGCACGACCCGCATCCACCGTCGCACCATCGCCGCGGGACTCTTCACGCCCATGGTCCGGAAACGTTCCGAATGGTGAGACATTGCACGACCGCGGGCGTGGAAAGTCCCGGGCGCGGCGGCCCGGACGGGGCGCTCTGAGTTGGCGCAGAACGCGCCCATGTTCCCGGAAACCTCCATGTCACGGGGGCTTTCGGGAACATGGGCGTGAGAACCACCACGATCAGGCGACATGGGGA
>Ga0105048_10018355_pt1 | contig 10767 bp, 10 predicted proteins | sample MAT05_FD_78382 | JGI IMG/M metagenome (GOLD analysis project Ga0105048, IMG submission 78382) | Freshwater microbial communities from Lake Fryxell liftoff mats and glacier meltwater in Antarctica - MAT-05 | ecosystem: Environmental > Aquatic > Freshwater > Ice > Liftoff microbial mat | place...
GCTCAACGCCACAATTTGCATATTCGCATTCGGATCGCCGACGAAGAAGACCAGCGATCCGCCCGCCGCCCCAGTGAATCGGTTCACTGCAATCTCGGTCATCGGCGCACTCACGGCGTCAAATTCCGCCGAGATCTCCCCGACCCTGCCAACCGCGTCCAGAATCTGAGCGGCGAGATCCTCCGACCGCCGCGCAGCCTCGGCCCACCGTTGTGCAGTCACATCGGCTTGGGCCTCGACCCGAAGGATCTCGTCGGCAACCTGTTCGGACGTCAGATTTGAGTCCGCGCTAGTACCCGCCGCAGGCAGGACCACCGTGCCGACTAGCACCAGCGCGGCCGCCAAAGCAAAGCGGGCCGAGGGAGCCGCAACGCCGACCAAATGTTTCAGTCTCATGACGAAACGACAATAGTCTCTACATCATGTCGTAACAAGGCGTCCCCGGTTGATCGGCACCGAGCGTTTCGGATTTCACGGCGCGACGTCAAGCGGATTGGCGACATAAAGACCGGATGAGCTTGCAGCCGCGCACAACCTGTGATCGGCGCTGCTGAATACATCCGCGCCGACCAGGCGTGCGGCCGCAAGATAGACAGCGTCGTAGCCGCGCAGGCTGTGCCCTTCCGCGAGGTCACTTGCCGATCGCATCAACTCCTCGTCGATCTCGACCACGGATACCTGGGACCACAGGAGGTCTAGCCCCTTCACCGCAGCACGAAAGACTGCCGCAGAGATTCGCTCCTGCCGTCGGGCAGCAGCGAGAGCCGCTCGCGCCTCAACGTAGGTAAGCCTCGCCGACACCAGCACATCCGGTTCGTCCCAGATCCGTCCAGCCTGCGCTGTGCCAGCCTCGTCGATCAGCAGTTTGATCAGGGTTGACGTGTCGACGTAGGTGATCACCGGCGCTGCTCAGCCACCAACTCACTGACCGAGCTAACGGACCTGAGCGGTGCCGGACGCTGGCGCGCCTTCGAAGTCGGTGGGCGAACGAGACCCGCCGCGACTAACGACGCGAGCTTGTCGCCCGCCACACCATCGATGCCGCTCAGCCGGGCGATCGGACGACCGCGATCCGTCACGACAACTTCGACACCTGTCTCGACCTGGTCGAGGTAGCGACTCAGGTTGTTCTTGAGATCGCGCACCCCAACCTCGATGCGACTTGATGTAGCTACTTTCATGGTCAGTAGTGTAGCTACCGCGGTGACCAGTGCTCCCCCAGGGACTCGAACCCTGAACCAATGGATTAAAAGTCCACTGCTCTAACCATTGAGCTAGAGGAGCGAGACCGGTTGAAAAGGTGGAAGAAAACCCGTCTTTGTGTTGGCCGGCACTCGGCGAGGAATCGTATCGGCCCTGTTCAGGGTCGCTGCTGACCTAATCGCTGTGGGGATCGCCACGTGCGCGCCGGTCTTCTGGATCGCCGATGCGATAGCGGCGACTCGTTGGCCGCCACCCTGCCGAATGTTCCAGGCAAGAATCCTCACGGTCCTCATCTACGCCCCCGGATACCGCTCGAACCACTCTCGGGTCGCTCCACCCGAGTCGTAGCTCGGTGCAGCGCCACGCAACTCGAGCGCTGCGTCGCGGGCAACTTGCTCGATGACTTCACGCAGTTCTAGGTCGCCCAACCAGTCCTGCGGTAACACGGCCACACCACCTTGTGCACCGAGCAGGTTGCCTGCAATCGATCCGGTCGAGTCGCTGTCCCCGGAATGATTCACGGCGGCCAGCACACCCTCACGAAAGTCGGTGGTAGCCACGGCGCACGCGACCGCAATGGCGAGTGCTTCTTCGCCAACCCAGCCACCACCCATGCCTTCCAACTGCTCCGGAGTTGGCAAGCCGCGAGCTCCAAGTTCGCGAGCCGCCTGCACCGCTCGCACCGTGGTGGCGCTGCGGTCGGCGTCGGCGAGTTGTTCGTCAGCTGCATCAAGCGCCCGACCCATTGACTGACCGTCGACAAGGGCACCGACCGCGACCGCGAGATATCCAGCCGGCAAGTAGCCATCGGCGTGACCGTGAGTGAGTGCGGCGAAGTCGCAACCCATCGCAAACCGTTCTTTGTCTGAGCATTCCGGAAAGCCAGCGGGCGCTGCACGCATGACGCCCCCACAGCCTTTCGAGTCGTTGATCGGTTCGCTCACGGTGCCGTTCCCGCCTGCTCTCATCGCCGACATGCATGTGTTACCCGGCGCGCGATGACTGTGCAGTTCGTCGACTCCGATGAGCCAACCGCCAGCGACGAAGTCGCGATCATCCTCTTTGACTGATCCGCCTTGCGTGACGAACCACCTGCGGTACGCGTTTCGAACGACCGAAGCTGTGTGACACACGCCTTTCGATCGTCCGCGAATCGATGCGCGAATCAGTCCGTCGGCGGTGAACAAGGTCATTTGCGTATCGTCGGTGATTGCTCCTTTGCGGCCGTACGCGGACGTGTAACCGGTGACACCGGCGGACCCGAAGCGACGGCGAATCTCATCAAGCGACATGAACTCAATGCCAGCACCCATGGCGTCACCGATAGCGCCACCCAACAAGCATCCAACGATCCGATCCTCTGCGTCGCTCACGCGCTTGCCGTCGCTCCGTAACGCGCTACGTACTCTGCGGAGGTGATTGCTGGGTCGAGAAACATTGCGCTGTCGAGCTTCACGAAGCGATCTGGCGCAGTCAATAGCTTGTCCCTAACCTCGTAGACGGACTCTCCGACCTTCCGCTGCGTCTCTCGGTGGATGGACTGCTGGTACTCGAGCAGGACGAGTTCGCGCAACCCACCCTTTGTTCGGTGAACGAACGCAGCATCGACGCTTGTGCAATTCGCACCGCGCTCTCGTACGCCGTTCTTGCCTTCACTGAAGAAACCCACAGGCCCGATGTATTCGAAGGTGAGATATCGCCCCGGCTCAATCTCGAAGACTTCTTCCGTGCCGAGCGATTCACCGAACGCCTGAACAATTCGCGCCGGATCGTTGACCATCTGCCCCAGCGCGTTCACGCATTGCACTTGCGAGGACAGCAGATGATTTCCGGGACCTCCGCCAATACCCATGTGCCACGGAATCTTCAGCTCACCAAAGAGTGCGAGGCCAGCACTTCGAACTTCCGGCAGCAGGTTGTGAGCGATCATTCGAATGGAAGGTCGTATTCGATTCCCTTACGACGAGCGTTCTTGATCCATCGTGCAGCCTCGGCGCGAAGCTGGTCGCGTTCAGCACTCGGCGGTACAGATGACTCCTCCAGCGGGATGCCGAGCTCAGCTTCGACGTACAACCGAACGTGTTGCTCGTAAGAGACGGGCTCGTTCGCTCTCGGCAACTCGGCTCGCGTCTCGGCTTCCCGCCGGCGAGCACTCCCCAACTCGGCGGTCACGTCGTGACCGCAAGATGTCGCATGGTCACAAATCGCGGTGACAGTTCGGCGCAGTTCGTCCAGCAACGCAACGGCTGAGGACCGAGCAGGAAATCTGGCGGCGTAGATCTCGACGAGCCGGCTGTAGTACCACAGGCTTCCACCGCGGCCCGCGGCTTTGTTGAACCTGCGCCACAGTCTGTCGCCCAGTTTGCGATAGTCGGCGAGGATCGCACGGGCGTTGTGCAATTTGTCGGCAACCGAGACCAGCAGTGCGTCGGCCGGCGCATCGGCCAAGTGATCGAGGTAGCCCACCTTGCGCGGCCACCACGCTGCTTTGCCCTCCGGATCTTCGACCAAGCTGTCCGAGCAAGCCAACACAATGTCGGCCACGACATCTCCGAACATGTCACGGATTTCATCGACCACTGTTTGTCCACCGTGGTCTTCTGCTGCATCGTGTAGCAGAGCAGCGATCGCCTGGTCTTCAGTTCCTCCGTGTTCGAGCACGAGTGCCGACACCGACAACAAGTGAGCGACATACGGGATCTTCGTCCCCTTGCGTAAGTCGTCGCGGTGAACTCGCAAAGCCATCGCAGTGGCAGCGGTAAAGCGCTCAGTAAGAACAGATTCCATTTACCAATCCTCCACCCTGCCTAACGCACGAAGAAACACAAATCGTGACTACTGGGCCTCTACGCCAATCTGTTCCACAACTATGCGAAGCCGAGCATCCCACCCTGCGGGCACCACGGCATCCGTGACCACGCCGACAAAACCGAGCACTGCCCGCCAGATCACTGTCGCGTTCAACGACACATCGACGGGAATGAGAATCGTTTGCCGACATGACTCGGTACAATGTGACTGTCTCATTCAGATGACTTGAGAGACCCGGCTCGCTGACAGTCAGGCAACCAGCCCTTGGGCACGGTGCCACCGCCGGGAACGATGAGGAGAGAACATGCCCGTAGTCCGTCGTTTGCACCACAATCCGAATCCGCTCCCTGATTGGTCGGCGTTCGGGGTCCATCTCAGTCGATATCAGATCGACGAAGTGCTGCATTACACACACCCGCTACCCAACATTCGCGGCTACACGAAGAGGTTCTTCGATAAGCGATACCCAGGCTGGGGTTTAGGGTCCTTCTTCAAGGTCTTCCAAGCCGCCGGGGTTTTGCTGGACGATGGGATCGGTGCTCCGTACAGTGGTCGCTGCCATTGGCAGATGAGGACCTTACATTTCGACAGTCGCGAGTCGTTCGCAGTCGAGTGGGACGAGGCCGTCACCGCTGACGATGGTCACTACTACTGGGCCGGGCGACCTGGTTCCACTGGCCGCGGTGCTTTCAACGAGTTCGTCGAACCCGAGCAAGTTGACGACCCCGTCGCCGCGTCCACCTTTGTGGATCAACTCTGCACGTTGCTCGGCAGCGTCGACAAGGCCGACCGAAGCAAGCGTCGGTGACGAGCGACCAGGACCGCGCCGCGTCCTCGAGGTCGCACGAGCACACACGGCGCTTCTGGTCGCGACACGCAAGACCGGTAGCCCTCGTGACGCGCACGACCTCATCATCGCCGCCACGGCCCGCGCCACCGGACGAACTGTCGTGACATCTGATCGCGCGGGGTTCATTGACCTCCCTGGCGTCAAGGTCCGATTCCCACAGTGACCACTGCGGTACGTAGACGCCGATCTGAGTGAAGTCGCCGGTCCACTGCCAGTTCGTCAGCTCACAGGTCGACTCTTGACGCAGCGAACCGTCGGGTAATTCGAACTACAACTCGTCCGTCACCTTCGGTGCGCAACTGGCTCGTGGCAGGCACTGGCCCGTCGCTGAGCGATACCGTGCTGTTCATGCTCAACCCTGTGAAGTCATGGCGCCATCTCGCAGTTGGGGTATCCGCGTTTGCGGCGCCTGGCCTGGTCGCTGTCGGTCTGCTTGGCGGAGGAATTCACGACGAGCGTTATGAAGCAAAGCAGATCGTCGTCACGCCAATCGGTGCGGACGGAGTTCGCATCACCGAGATTGTCGACAACGACTTCGGGACTACGGAACGGCACGGCTACCAACGACTGATCCCGAACGACTTCGGCGATCCGCAGGACGTCGTGGCAACTGCTCCGTACTCTGCCGACGACTTATCGGTCAGCAACGAAGGCTTCAACACGCGCATTCGAATCGGCGATGCGAACATCACCCACACTGGGCAACACCGTTACGTGCTGTCGTACACACTTCCGAACGCGCGCATTTCTTCCGGTCAGTTGGCGCTCGACATCTCCGACGATCAGACCGAACTGGAAACAGGTCGGCTTGAAATTGTCGTCACCGGCTTCGAACTGACCAATCCCCTTTGCAACACCGGCGACTTCGGCGATGTTGGCGGTTGCGAGTTGGTCCGCGATGGCGACATCTATCGCGTTGTAATCGAGCCACTGCGGCCGCACACGTACGTCACGATCGGCGGCACGATCACCGCTATCACCGAGCCAGTCACGGTCGTGGCGCCTGCGCTACCCGAGCGTCGTAAAGACAACTCGACGCAGTGGGCACTCGGTCTCGGCGCGCTGGGTGCGCTCGCAGCTGGCGGCGGGTTCCTGACAGCGCGCCGATTGGGCCGCAACGAGGTGGCCGGAGCGAGTCCCGCCGACGCTGCGTTCGCGGCTGGTTCGGCGCACCTCGTCGCGGACGCCGACCTGGACGACATGGCGACCACCGAGTTCGAGGCACCGCGCGGAATTCGACCGTGGCAGGGCAACATGTTGCTCACCGAGAGAGTCGGCCCGGATTCTGTGTCGGCTTGGTTCTCCGACATGATCGCGCAGGAATACTTGGCGCTCGCTGGCACTTCTCCACAAGTCCTCACTCGCGGGCCGAAGGCCGATGATGCACCGCCTGCCTTGAAGGACGACATCGCCAAACTCTTCGACGTCGATGGTCAACTGGAGATGGGCAAGTACCAACCAAAGTTGGGCAGCCTGTGGAATCGCGTGCTCTCGGATCAAAAGAAGGCGGCGACTGATTCGGGTTGGTGGAAGAAGTTCCCGCCCGGCACGCTCGCTAAGTTCCCAACGTGGATCGGAGTACTGGTCCTTCTAGCCTCCGGGATCGTCGCCGTGAGCGTGTGGCAGCAGTGGCTACGCGCCTGGCCCATTGCGATCCTTGCCGCGTTCGCGATTCCCGCCGCCGTCGCGGTCAACGTGTACCGCCCCCTGTTGCCGGTGCGCAGCGCAGAGGGCAGCGCCTTGGCCCTTCGCGCTGAATCGTTCCGTCGTTTCCTCGAGGCCAGCGAAGGCAAGCATGTTGACTGGGCGTGGAAGAACGGGCTCTTGCGCGAGTACTCGGCCTGGGCCGTCGCACTCGGCGCGGCCGATGCGTGGGGTCGTGCCATTGCGAGCAGCACCGTCCCACCGCAGCAAGCTTCGCTGTACGCGATGCCGCTGGCAGTGCACACTTATCGCGGCGATTGGACGCAGGCGCACACCAAGCCCGCACCCGCGGGCAGTTCGAGCGGTGGCGGCAGCAGCTTTTCCGGAGGGTCCTCCGGTGGCGGCGGAGGCGGCGGCAGCTCTTCCAACTGGTAACGGCAGTAACTGGTAACGACGGTCCGGTAACGCGAGTTACTGCAGGTTGCGTGTTGCGCCACCGTCAACCGGGATCGCGCTGCCGGTGATGAACTTCGCCGAGTCGCTGCACAAGAACGCCGCGATACGTCCGAAGTCGCCAGCATCACCGAGTGTTCCAGTGGGTGTCGCCTTGGCAACCGCTGATAGATCGCCGCCGTACAACTTGGCCAAACGATCGGTTTGATGACTGCCCGGTTGCAGCGAGTTGACGGTCACGCCATCGATAGCGACTTCGCTGGCCAACGTCTTCAAGAACCCAGTGAGTCCGGCACGCGCCGTGTTCGAAAGAATCAGGTTGCCAATTGGTTCGCGCACCGACGTTGACGTGATCGCAATCACGCGACCCCACCCGCGCGACCGCATCCCGGGCACAGACGCCTGACACAACGCGATCGTGGCCAGCAGGTTTGTGCGAATCGCCTCTTCGTACTGCGCCATCGTGATGCTTTCGAAATTGCCAGCGGGCGGACCGCCAGCGTTCGCGATCAGGATGTCGATGCCGCCCATCGCCTGTTCGGCCTGTGCCACAAGCGCGGCGATGCCAGCGAGGTTGCTGAGGTCGCCGACCTGCGTGTGCACCAACTCGCGGATCGTTCCTGCGGCTGCATCCAGTCGCTCTTCTGATCGCGCCACCAAGGTGACGATCGCGCCCTCAGCGGCAAGGGCTTGCGCGCAACCAAGGCCGAGTCCGCTCGAAGCACCCGTGACCAGCGCCCGTTTGCCAACCAGTGACAAGTCCATTGCTCCTAAATCTAGGATGCAACGCGTGAAACCGTTGTGGACGCCGACGGCCGAGCGAATCGCGGCCACAGAAATGGACGCCTTTCGGCGGCGAGTCGCACGGGATCACCCAGACGTGACCGACGCAACTTCCCTGCACGCGTGGTCCGTGCGCGAGCCGGCCGCGTTCTGGAGCCGCATTTGGACCGAACGCGGAGTGGTCGGCGAGCCGGGCGACGTCGTCTTCGACGCAGGGACCAGTGGCCATGCACTTCGCGAGGCGCGGTTCTTTCCGAACTCGTCGGTGTCGTACGCCGAGAACGTGCTCGCCGATCGGCCTGGCGCGAACGACGAGGCCATCGTTGCGATCACCGAACACGGCGACCGTCGCACGTACACGTGGAACGAGTTGCGTTCGCAAGTCGCCGCGCTGGCGGCTGCGCTGAAGGCCGATGGCGTGCAACCCGGCGACCGCGTTGCTGCCTACATGCCGCATGTTGTCGAGACGATCGTCACGTTGTTGGCGGCCAACGCGATCGGTGCCACGTTCACCTCTACTTCCAGCGACTTCGGGGTCGCAGGTGTCGTCGACCGCTTCGGCCAAACACAACCGACAGTGCTGGTCGCAGCCGACGGCTATCGCTACGGCGGCAAGTCCTTCGACTGCCTTGATCGCCTCGCTGAGATTGCCGCGCAGTTGCCTTCGTTGCGGCGCACGGTCGTGGTCGGCGTGTTGGCCGACGCAGCCGACGTAGACCACATTCCCAACGGCGTTCGCTGGGGTGATTACACCGCGCCCCACTTGGGCGCTCCCCTGACGTTCCTGCGACTGCCCGGCGATCACCCGGTGTACATCCTCTATTCGTCGGGCACTACCGGTCAACCAAAGTGCATCACGCACCGCTCGCTTGGCGTGCTGTTGATGCATCTCAAGGAACACCAACTGCATTGCGATGTGCGCGCTGGCGATCGCGTCTTGTACTTCACGACCTGCGGCTGGATGATGTGGAACTGGTTGGTGTCCGTGCTTGCCTCCGGCGCGACGGCGGTGTTGTTCGACGGCAGCCCGTTTCACCCGTCGCCTACCACACTGTTCGATGTCGCCGCGCGCGAACGATTGACGTTGCTCGGCTTGTCGGCGAAGTACGTCGACTCGGTGAACAAGGCTGGGGTGCGCCCGATCGAGACTCATGATCTGTCCGCGTTGCGCACGGTCTGCAGCACCGGTTCGCCGCTCAGCGAAGAAGGGTTCCGCTGGATCTACCAAGCGATGAAACCCGACGTTCACCTTGCTTCGATCAGCGGTGGCACCGATCTATGCGGCTCCTTTGTTGGCGGCGACCCGACCCGCCCCGTCTACGCGGGTGAGATTCAAGGACCAGCACTCGGAATGGCCGTCGAGGTATTCGACAACGAGGGGCACCCAGTGCGCGAGCCGGGCATCAAAGGCGAACTCGTGTGCACGCAACCGTTCCCCAGCGTGCCGATCGGTTTCTGGGGTGATGATGCGCAACACAGCAAGTTTCACGCTGCGTACTTCGATCGCTTTCCTAGCGTGTGGGCGCATGGCGACTTTGCCTCATGGACCGAACATGAAGGTGTTGTCATTCACGGACGCAGCGACGCAACTCTGAATGCTGGCGGCGTGCGCATCGGCACCGCCGAGATCTACGCGCAGGTTGAACAGCTACCCGAGGTCGTCGAGTGTGTCGCTGTCGGCCAAGAGTGGGACGACGACACGCGCATCGTGCTCTTCGTCAAACTTGCCGAGGGTCTCCAGTTGACCGACGAACTGCAAGCTGCGATACGCGCTCTATTGCGCGTCAACGCGTCGCCGCGTCACGTTCCGGCACGCATCGCGCAGGTCACTGAGATACCGCGCACGCGCAGCAACAAGATCAGCGAGCTAGCGGTGGCCGACGTCGTCAACGGGCGCGAGGTGCGCAACACAGAGGCACTCGCCAATCCCGAATCGTTGCTGCAGTACAAGGACCGAGCCGAGTTGGCCAGCTAGGCGAACGTGAACCCGCGATAACCGTCGGCGGCAACTTCGATGCACTGCTGCTCATAGGGCGCGAAACCGAGCAACGGCATGAACACCCGGGTCTTGCCCGGAACGTTGGCCCCGAGGTACCACGAGTTGCAGGTCGGAAACAGGGTCATGTTGGCGACCATGTTGACGTAGTCGACCCATTCATCCTGCGCTTGTTCCTCGGCCTCGATGCGCCGCATACCCCGCTCGCGCATCGCGACCACGCAGTCGCGAATCCACTCCACGTGCTGCTCGATCGAGGTGATCATGTTGGTCAGCACTGATGGGCTGCCGGGACCGCTGATAGTGAACATGTTGGGCAGGCCTTGGATGGCCAGGCCGAGATAGGTACGCGGCCCTGCTTCCCACGCCTGCTGCAGCGAGATCTCCGGGCCATTGGCGTTGATCTTCAGCAGACTGCCGGTCATCGCATCGAAACCGGTCGCGTACACGATGCAATCGACGTCGTAGTCAACGCCATCGACGCGCACACCCGTTGGGGTGATTTGCTCGATCGGTTGTTCGCTGACGTCGATCAACGACACGTTCGGTCGATTGAACGTCGCGTAGTAGCCAGTGTCGACGCACAGTCGTTTGCAACCCACCACATTCGTGGGGGTCAACAGTTGCGCGGTGGCGTGATCTTTCACCGTCGCGCGGATTTGACGCCGTATGAACTCCGCCGCCGTGTCGTTCGAGTCTTTGTTCAGCAACAGGTCGGCGTAGCCACCGAGGTACGACAACCCACCTGCCGCCCATCGCCGCTCGTACTCGGCTTCGCGTTCCGCGGGGGCGGAGTCGACTGCGTTGGTGTCGCCGCGAGGTGAGCGCGACCCGTAGCCGGTCATTGTCAGCCGGTTTGCGGCGCGCAACTCGCGGTAGTGCGTCTTTACCTCCGCCATCTCGGCAGCGGTGAGTGGCCGATTGTGCGCGGGCACCGCGTAGGTCGCTGTGCGCTGGAAGACGGTGAGGTGAGCGGCTTGTTTGGCAATGATCGGAATCGACTGCACCGCCGACGAGCCGGTGCCGA
>Ga0105048_10018357_pt1 | contig 10767 bp, 7 predicted proteins | sample MAT05_FD_78382 | JGI IMG/M metagenome (GOLD analysis project Ga0105048, IMG submission 78382) | Freshwater microbial communities from Lake Fryxell liftoff mats and glacier meltwater in Antarctica - MAT-05 | ecosystem: Environmental > Aquatic > Freshwater > Ice > Liftoff microbial mat | place...
AGCTCGACGTCGGGGGGCGAGTCGTCCCACGATTGGTGTTTGACCGCGGCGGAGGTCGGCCGCGCCAGCCAAGTGATGGCCGGGTCGAGCTCGCAGGTCTGCGCGCTGCCGCAGCGCTCGAACTCGGAGCAGAGATCGCAGACTGCTCCGTTCTTGCCGCAGCCATCGAGGGCCTGGCCGGTCTTGCACTGACCGCTCGCGGTGCAGCACCCGGGGCAATTGATGACCGAGCAGCTGGTGCCCGCATCGCGCGCCATGCCGGCGTCGGGCAGCTGGCCCGCATCGCGCGTCACTCCGGCGTCTTTCGCTCCGGTGCCCCAGCCCGCGTCACGCTTGCCGGCGTCGACGGCGGAGCCCGCATCGCGACCGCCGTCGGCGGGCGGGTCGAGATACGGGTCGGCCTCCTGGTAGGTGGTGCTGCCGCACGCCGCGAGCACCACCAGCACCCCGAATAGCCGAAGCCGTTGCATTCGAACGGCTGCGTACCCCGAAGAGAGGGGCAATTGCGAGGGCTCGCGCTCGATTCTAGCCCCAGCGGGTCATCAGCCGCTCGCGGTCGAAGAGCCGGCGGGCGGCGAGCAAGATGCCGATGTCGAGCAGCAGCACGAAGAAGCCGATCATCGCGTAGTAGGCGACGCCCGCTTTGAGCCAGCCTCCGAATTGCCCGGCGGCCAGACCGATCAACGGCAGCACCAGCAACCCCGACATCTGCTGCGCGGTTCTGGCGTCGCCCACCCGGGCGCTGATCAGCACCGCCACGCCGTTGCCGAAGAAAGCGAAGAGCGGGGCGATCACCAACACGCCGAACAGCCACATCGCGTTGGGCAGAATCAGGCCCTGGTTGAGCGGCGCCGCCACCAGGTCGACCCCGATGCACAGCAGCACGAAGGCCAGCACGCAGATGCTGACGCTCGGCACCAGCGAGGCCAGGCTCTTGCCCACCACCAGCTCCAGCGGCGTCACCGGTGAGCTGAGCAACGGCTCGAGCGTGCGCTTCTCTTTCTCACCGGCGACGGCATGCGACGAAATCAGAATGGGTATGAAGATGGGCATCACCAGGTAGAGCACGAACCAATCGCTGAGCACCTTCTCGACCAGAAAGTGCACCGCGTCGCGGCCCTGCACTGTGGTGTCGTAGTACTGCGCCATCAATCGCAAGTTGCCGTCGTCGGGGGCCGAGACGTAGGCGTAGACGACGCCGATCGGCATCACCACGATCACGATCGGCAGCGCCGCCATTGAGTAGAGCAGCCCCTTGTTCTTCCTCAGCTCGAGAAAGTCTTTCCACACCACGGCCATTGCTCGGGCCAGATGAAAGCTGCTCACGGGCGCTCTCCTTCGTCTTCTGCAACCAGCTCGAGGTAGGCCTCTTCGAGAGGCCGCGCCGCGCGCACCACGCTGTGAATGCGCGCGCCGGTCTGCACCAGCTTCTGCACGACGTCGGGGGCTTGGGTATCGTCGGTGAGCATCACCTTGAGCAGCGAGCCCTCGTGGTGGCTGCTCGGGGCGAAGGGCAGCATCGCCAGTGTCGGCACCCACTTCGCCGCCTCGCCGTCGACCCGAATCTCGAGTGCTGAGCCGGCCTTTCGCAACTCGGTCAATGAGGCCACCGAGCGCAGGCGGTTTTTGATCACCGCCACCCGAGTGCAGAGCCGCTCGACCTCGGCCAGGTTGTGAGAGCAGAGCACCAGGGTGCGCCCTTCAGCCGCCAGCTCGGCCACCACGTCGCGCACCACGCGCGCCGACTGCGGGTCGAGGCCCGAGGTCGGCTCATCGAGAAAGATGATCTGGGGCGAGTGCACCAAGGTTCTGACAATGGCCAATTTCTGGCGCATGCCCTTCGAGAAGCCGCCCACCGGCTCGTCTTCGCGGCCCAGCAACCCGAAGCGTTCGAGGTAGTGGGTGGCGATGCCGAACGCCGAGCGCTCGTCGACCTCGTGCAGCCGCATGAAGAAGCGCAGGTTCTCTCTGGCGGTCAACCGATCGTAGAGACCGGGCTGCTCGGTGAGCAGACCCACCCGCGAACGCAGCGCGCTGCCTTCGTCGGCCAGCGGCAGTGCCACTCCACAGACCTCGGCGCGGCCCTCTGTGGGCCGAAGCAACCCGGTGAGCATGCGCACGGTGGTGGTCTTGCCCGCGCCATTGGGCCCGAGCAGACCGAAGACCTCGCCCGCGGCCACCTCGAAGGTCAGCCCCTCGACCGCGGTGCGCTCACCGAAGCGCTTGGCCAGGCCCTCGACCCGAATGCCCTGTCGCTCCATCAGTCAATGGTGACGAGCACGAACTTGTTGTTCAAGTCTTTGTCGATGACCACCACGTTGTGCTCGCCCACCGCGCCTTTGAGAATGCCCAAGCGGTTGTGCTCGACCAGCGCCCACTTGCGACCCGGCAATTGCGCGTACTGCGCCATGCCCACGTTCGCGTTGTCTTTGATCTGCTTGATGGTGTTGCGCGAGTAGAACGTCTCGCCGCGCCAGTTCATCAAGAACGCGGCGATGGGCTCGCCCGGCTTTCGGTTGGTGTAGTAGCGCCAGAATTGATCTCGCTGCGTCCAGTTGTGCGAGAGGTCGACCCAGTGCGACCAGTTGAACCACAGCGCCCAGACCATGATGCCGGCCAGCGCGGTGGTGAAGAACGAGGCCTTCGAGCGCATGAAAGCGAACAGCGCCAGCATCACGCCTACGAAGAAGAAGCCCAGCGCCCACAGCTGCTTGAGGGTGTTGCCCCCCAGTACCGGGCGGTCGACCAAGAACGTGGGGTAGGGGCGGTCGTAGTTGTAGACGAAGAGGTCGGTGAAGTTCTTCGGGTCGCCTGAGATGTCTTTGCCCACCAGCATGAAGATGGGCACGCCGAGCAGCAGCGCCATGCCGTGTTTGTCGAGCCCTTCGACCCACAGCTTGTCGATGAAGATGCCCATCAAGATCGCCAGCGGAGGAAGCATGGGGAAGACGTAGTGATGAAACTTGGTCGCCGAGGCGCCGATCAACGCCCAGGTCACCGTGAACCAGATCACCGCGATTACCCCGACGTAGTCGGCCGCGCGACCGCCGCGAATGCGAAAGCGTGCCACCGTCGACAATGCCCCCGGTATCAGCGCCACCCAGGGGAACATCGCGTACCCACCCTGCTCGATGAAGTAGGTGAAGTTGCCGCCCGGGGTCGTGGTGTGAACGCCCGACGCCAGCCGACCGAAGTTGTCGTGAATGATCACCCGAAACCAGAACAGCTTCGACTCGTCGTCGAGCCTCCAGAAGGTGAACATCTCGTAGTACCAGGGCAAGCACACGCCCAAGAACACCAAGATGCCGGTGCCGAGGCGCGCGTCGTAGCAAATCTGCCAGAGCTCTGGAGGCTTGCCCGGCAAGGTCTTGATTCGCCCGATCAACACCGTCGCGATGACCCAGAAGGTGAGGCAGCCCCACATGATGCCGAGCCACCCCGGCGCGCTGATCAGTGGCTGGTTGTTGATCACCGGCAAGGCCATGAAATTGGTGCCGCGCGACTTGCCGATGGTGAAGGCGATGACGCCCGCGATCACGCCGCCGACGATGCCGATGCCCAGGGGCACCCGAAACGCGCGCCAGGCGTAGCTGATGTGCTCGGTGATGCCCTTGCCCGACCACGGCATTCGGCACAGGCCGACGTAGACGAGAAAGACGACCATCGGCACGCCGAAGCCGAGCAGCTCTTTGGCCAGCGTCGCGATGGCGAAGAAAATCCACGAGGCGTACCACCACTCGCTGCGGTGCTTGGTCTCGTCGTCGTAGAGGCCGACGATGGCGCAGGCGATGCCAGCCACGGTCGCTGCGACGATCGGCATGTCGGTGATCGCCTGACGCGCCTCGAGAAAATAGAGCGGCATGGTCAGCAGCACCAGGCCGGTCGAGAGGCCCGCGCGCGGGCTCACCGTGCGGCTCAGCGCGTAGGTCAGCAGCGCTGCGGCCAGAATCGCAAAAGCCGCGAAGGGCAATCGAAAGCCCCACTCGTTGAACAGCGGTATCGCGCCGTCGCCACCGGCTGACTCGGCGAACTTCCACGGCAGGCGCTGGGCGAAACCCAACACGCCCAGCAGCACCGCCAACAGACCCGGCACCGCGAGCAGCGAGGCCTGAAACTCAGCCACCGGTTTCTCGCCGTTCTTCGACACCTTGAACCAGAGGTAGCCGGCCGCCGCCAACAGCACCGCGCCGACGATCACCGCGAGCACCGGCCCACCGGCCGCGCCCTGCATGCCCAACGCCTGCATCCACATGGTGAAGGCGGGCTTCGAGAAGAACCAGGCGTTCTCCCAGAAGGGGTGCACGTAGTCGTTGCGCTGAATCATTTCGCGCGCGACCTCGCCGTAGTGACCCTCCCACGGGTCCCACAGGCCGACGGAGCCGAGGTAGGGCACCAGCACCAGCATGCCCAGCAACATGGTGCCGAGCGTGGTTCGATATTCAGCCGGCCAGGCGCGAAAGCGCTTCAGCATCGGCGAGTTGATCACTTCTTTGCCGACGAGGGCTTCGGTGAACGACTTCGCTTCGGTGCTGTTCTCTACGGTGGTGTCGGTCGACACAGGCACTCCCTAATTTCCCGCGAATGGCTCTCCGGAAACGGGGTGCGGTGTAGTACTCAATGCCCTTTGATTCTATTGGTTCTTTTCTGCAGCGCAGGCGCTGGCGGAGCTGTCGGTGGCGATCACCTCACCGACCTGATGGAGAGACGCACCTTTCCCGGGAGCCGTACATGAAGACGTATTTCAGTGTGATTCTGGTGCTCTGCGCCGGGTGCCTCGACCTGACCCTTTGAACTACCGCTTCGATGCCGGCTCCCCGACTCTCGATGCGGGCGGCGCGGAGGGTTGCATCCGAGCCTGCGTCACGCCTCCCTCGTCGAGCTGCCTCGGGCCCAAGACCCTTGAGGCCTTCGCGTCACGGCGTCTGCTCGACCAAGAACGGCTGCGGCTACACCCCGGTTCACCTCGCCTGCGCCCAGGCCTGCGACGCTGGCGTCTGCGTCGGCGAGCCCTGTGCCGGCGTGTTCTGCGATCGACCCCAAGCGCCTGCCTGCACCGTTGCGAGCCATCTGCGGGTCTTCGAGTCGGTCGGCGTCTGTAGTCTCGGCGCCTGCTCGTACCAATCGACGGTGGTCGAGTGCCCCGGCGGCTGCAACGAGGGTGTCTGCGCTGGCAACCTGTGCGCGGGCGTCTCATGCACCGCGGCGCCGGCAGCGAGCTGCATCGCCTCGAACGTGCTTCGCGTCTACGAGCAACCTGGCAGCTGCGCCGTGGGAGCCTGCCGCTACCAGCCTCGCGACGTGACCTGCGCGCAACAGTGCAGCGGCGGCGCATGCGTCAACGACCCCTGTGCAGGCGTGAGCTGCGAGCAGCCTCCGGTCAGCACCTGCGTCACTGCGAAAATCATTCGCACCTTCGCCGCCATCGGCACCTGCCAGGCCAGCGGAGCCTGCGAATACCCGGCGACCGACTCCGCCTGCCCCACCGAACCAAAGCTGCGCCGACGGGGTCTGCTTCACGCCCTCGAAGGTCTGCACCGGCGCCACCTGCGCAGACGGCTGCTGCAGGGGTGACATCTGCGTGCGCTTCAGCGATCAGAACAACTCTCAGTGCGGCGCCGGAGCGGTGGTGTGCGGTGGCTGCGGCGGCGGCTTGCAGTGTACCGACGGCAACTGCAGCGACGTCGATGAATGCGCGAGCGGCAATGGCGGTTGTGATGCCCACGCCACCTGCGCCAACACCGTCGGCGGGCGAACGTGCACCTGTCAGAGCGGGTACTCCGGCAACGGTCTCAGCTGCACCGCGAACCGGGTCGATGCCGGCACCCAAGACGGTGGCACCATCGACACCCAATGGTCTGAGGTCTACCAGGGGGCCTCGCACGTCGAAGCGATGGGCGGCACCGACCCAGACCTCTGGGCCGTCAACGTCGGCGGGCAGATTTCGTGACGAACCACCGGTGTCTGGCGAACCGTGGCCTCACCCACCACCTCCGATTTGAAGACCGTGCGCGCGCTCGGCCCAACCGAAGCATGGGTGGGGGGAGCAGACGGTACGATGCTGCGATGGAATGGCTCCACCTGGTCGAGCACGAAGGTGGGTGCTCAGACCTGGCGCTCGGTCTCTGGCGTGAGCGGAGATCTCTGGGCGGTCGGCAGCGGAGGTTCGACCGCGCACTTCGACGGCGTCTCCTGGTCCACCATCGACAGTGGTGTCACCGCCTCCTTGCTCGGGGTCTGGCGACAGAGCGCGTCTGATGTCTGGGCGGTCGGCAGCGCCAACACCGTCATTCGGTGGAATGGGTCGGCTTGGAGCTCATACCCACAACCCGATGCCGGGCAGTACGCGCGGCTGGCCGGCGTCTGGGCCAGCGGTGCCAACGAGGTGTACGTCGCCGGAGGGGGCGCTGAAGAGTCGTTGGGCGGCTTTCCCTTCACGATTCAAAGAGCCATCACCCGGCGGTGGAGCGGCGCACAGTGGACGGAGCTCGGTGAGGACGCTGGCGTTCCCGCGCAGACTGACTTCTTTCCCTTCCCCCTCTACCTGTCGAACCTCTCAGTGATCGACAGCACTGAGGTCTGGGCCAAAGTCGAAGGGGGTCTTACGACGCCACGACTGATGCGGTGGAATGGGAGCGCCTGGAAGCCAGAACCCAGTGCCATGATCTTCAGCTCGATGTCAGCCGCACCAGCAGCGATCTCCATCTCGTCAGACTCGTTCTATCGAAAGAAGCGATAGCGACCCGGTACCTCCGTCACCTGTGATGGCCGCCACGTTCTACCGACCTCGCGGCCAGAAGAAGCCTAGGCTGTGTCCGTGGCTCTGCCTGCACCCGATTCGCTCGTTGCTGCGCTCGTTGATGAGCTCCCGGTAGGTATCTGGGTGGCCCGGGCGCCGGGCGGTGAGTTCATCTACTCCAACGCGCGGTTCATCGAGCTGATGGGCACCGCAGGTATCACCGACGCTGCGGTGGGCTCGTACGCGGAGCCCTACGGCATTTTCACGCGCGACGGCCAGCCCTACCCCGAGCAGCGCATGCCCTTTGTGCGCGCACTGCAGGAGCGCGAAGTGGTCGTGGTAGACGACATCACCATTCACCGGCCCGATCGCTCGCGCATCGACGTGCGCGCCTTCGCCCGGCCCGTGAGTGACACTGCTGGCGTCATCACCCATGTGGTGATTGCCTTCTTCGACATCACCCGCGAGGTGAGCCTGGCCCGCGAGCGCGAAGAAGCAATGCGGCGTCAGCAGCGCGCTCAGCGCCTGGAGTCAATCGGTACGCTGGTCGGCGGCGTAGCCCACGATTTCAACAACCTCATCTTCGGCATCAAGATGATCGCGACGAACCTCATGCTCAGCGAGCCGGTGCCTGAGCGGCGCAAAGAGCTGGAGTTGGTGGACTCCATCACCGAGCGCGCGGCGACTCTCACTCGGTCGCTCTTGGGCTTCGCACGGCTCGGCAAGCACCGCGCGGCCCCGGTGGCGCTCCACGACATCGTCTCTGGCATGAGGGAGCTGCTCTCTCGCACCCTCGCCGGGGTGCAACTCGAGTTCGCGCTCGAAGCTCAGGCACTCGGCCAGGTGGTGGGTGACAGGGCCCAGCTCGAGCAGGTGCTGATGAACCTGGTGGTGAACGCGCGCGATGCGGTGGGCGGGGCTGGGCGGGTACGGCTTGCCACGCGTACGGTGCAGATGGGTGCCCCGCCGCCCGATTCGCTCGGCACCATCAAGCCCGGGCCTGCGGTGGTGCTTGAAGTAGCCGATGACGGGCCGGGCATCGCTCACGAGCGCCGGGTGCAGGTGTTCGAGCCGTACTTCAGCACCAAGACGCGCGGGCCCGACCGCGGCACCGGGCTGGGGCTGGCCACGGTGCTTGGCATCGTGGAGTCACATCACGGAGCCATCCAGGTGGGCGAAGGTCTCGGCGGCCGCGGCACGAGCATGCGGGTGTACCTCCCTGCATCGGCTGCTCCGCCCGCGGAAGAGGCCGCACCCCTGCCCGCGCGCGACACCACCCCGAGTCATGGCAAACTGCTCGTGGTCGACGACGATGACATCGTTCGCCGCTCAGTCACTCGGGTCGTACGATCGCTCGGCTACGAAGTGCTTGAAGCAGCCGGCGGCGAGCAAGCGGTGGAGCTCCTCAAGAGCCACGGCTCAGGCATCGCCGGAGTGCTGCTCGACATGGTGATGCCTGGCTTGAGCGGGCGAGCCACATACCTCGCGCTTCGGGCGGTCGAACCGAACGTGCAGGTGCTGCTGATGTCCGGGTACACGATGAATGAAGAGGTTCAAGGCATTCTCGACCTGGGCGTGTGCGCCTTTCTCTCGAAGCCGTACTCGATTGACGATCTGGCTCGCGAGCTCAAGCAGCTGACCAACAGCGGGTGAGCGTGCGCTCGAAAGAACCGGGCGAATTCAGGTGACCTGGCTGCGTCTCGATTGCAGTCTCCGCCCTCGTCGTCTTCGACCTGAGGGGGTCACATGCTCCGATTGAAGTGGTTGGTCTGCGCGGCGTTGCTCGCGGCACCCGTGGCGTCGGCGCGCGATTGGTTCGTGCGCGAAGGCGCCAGCGGCGGTGATGGCTCGATGGCCAAGCCCTTCAGCGACCCCTGGCAGGCGCTCGATGTCTGCGAGGCCAACGACGCGGTGCACATCACCGTCGGCAAATACTTCGGCCGCAATCGCACCGGCGCCTGGGTCATACCCTTCGACGGCGTGCAGCTGCTCGGCGGCTACGACAAAGACTTCAAGTCGCGCGACCCGTGGAAGAACCTCACCGAGCTGTTGTGGGACAAGGCGTCGAAGAACTGGCCCAAAGATGAGCGGGTGATGTCGCTCTCGCAGCGGGTGGTCATCGACGGGCTGGTGCTCGATATGCGCGAGCAGAATGAATACAACGAGGCCGAGCAGCTCGGCCGCAAGGTCGACCGCCCCGCCGAAGACGCGATGCGCTTCAGCCGCGCCGCCACCATTCGCAACTCGGTGATCATCAACCCTGGCGCCAACGGCATCGCCTGCCCGCAGGGCTCGACCATCGAGAACAACCTGATCCTCAATGCGCTGGGGTGGGGCGTGGTGGTGAACATGAGCTCCAACGAGAGCGGAGCGCTCGCCACCGTTCGCAACAACACCATCGTCTTCTCGCAAGACCCCAAGACCGCCGGCACTGGCCGGTATCAAGGCGCGGCGCTGGCGATCAAAGGCCCGGCGATCATCACCGGCAACATTCTCGCGCACAGCGACAACAACGCCATCTACATGACCACGCCCGCCGAGAAGGTCACCCTCAAAGACAACCTGTTCTTCATGAACCTGTTCTCAAACCTGAAGTTCGGCGTCGAGGGCCGCGAGACCGAGATCGACGACAAGGGTATGGACTCGCTCGACGAGGTCGGCCTCAAGGCCTTCGACGGCAACGAGGTGAAGAACCCGGTGCTCGACCTCGACCCCAAGTGGCTCGACCGCTACTCGAAGCGCACCTCGTCGAAGCCCGGCAAGGTCGTGATGAACGATTGGAACCAGGCCAGGCAGGCGCTCGGGTTGCCGATGATGGGCACCGGGGGCGAGTCGGCCAGCGGCGTCGCTCCCGCGTACGATCTCGACAAGGCGCTGCGGCTGATGAAGCCCAAGGCGAACGTGAAGCAGGGCGCGCGAGTGGCCAAGCTCGAGGTGAAGCTCCAGGGGCCGGGCGAAGCGGTGACCGCGCGCGAGTACGCCAGCCTCGATGCCGCCACCTTCCTCAAATCGCCGGTCAGCTTCGATGGCAAAGCAGTCGAGATGTTGGTGGCCATCGGCAGCTCGGGCGCCAACGTGAGCGGCATCGCCGACGCCTACAAGCCTGCCGACTTCGCGGGCGCAGTGCTCTTCGACCCGACCGGTGACCACGGCCGCCTGCTCGGCTTCTACAAAAAGGGCTCGGCGGCACAGCGCTTCGTCGAAGACAACGACGGCCTGTATTCAGGCACCGGCGCGCCAGCCAAAGTGTTTCTCGCGCGAGGCACCGCGTACATGATGAAGACCTTGCCGAAGTCCGGCCTCTTCATCGAGAGCATCGAGCTCGCCGAGGCCGCGTCACCCGGCAGCAACCCTGTCGCCGCCTCAACCTCGGCTCGCCCCGTCGGCCGCGATTGGTTCGTGCGCGCGGGCGCCACCGGCGGCGATGGCAGCAAAGAGAAGCCCTTCAAAGACCCCTGGCAGGCGCTCGAGAAGTGCGAGTCGGGTGACTCGGTGCACGTCGCTGAAGGCGAATATTTCGGCAAGCTCAAGGGCAGCAAGTGGAAGATCGAGCTCGCGTACATCGCGTTGATCGGCGGCTACGACAAAGACTTCACCGAGCGAAACCCGTGGGCACACCCCACGCGGCTCTACACTCCGGCCGACTTCAAGGGAGACCGCGACGGGTACACCATCGAGGGCGCGAATGATCACACCGGCGCCATCGTCGACGGCTTCGTGTTCGACAAGAAGCTCAACAACATCTACCAGGCAAGCGGCGACCTCAACTACTCGAACAGCCCCGACAAGAAGGAGCACATCTGGTTCGCGCGGCCGAGCTGCGTGATTCGCAACAGCGTGTTCTTGAATGGCGACGAAGGCGCGTTGCGCGTCGCAGGCGGTCAGTTGATCGAGAACAACATCTTCATCAACCACGTGTACCGCACGGTGAAGGTCGAGCGCGGCTTCGGCGGCGCGACCATCATTCGCAAGAACACCTTCCTCTTCTCGTGGGACCCGATTCATTTCGGCGAGGGCCACGGCTCGAACGG
>Ga0105048_10018358_pt1 | contig 10767 bp, 7 predicted proteins | sample MAT05_FD_78382 | JGI IMG/M metagenome (GOLD analysis project Ga0105048, IMG submission 78382) | Freshwater microbial communities from Lake Fryxell liftoff mats and glacier meltwater in Antarctica - MAT-05 | ecosystem: Environmental > Aquatic > Freshwater > Ice > Liftoff microbial mat | place...
GCTCGGCCCACCGGGGGATTGCCGGGTGGTGCGAGCGTCCCCGCGAGCGATGGCGTGAGGCACGGCCTCGCCGGGAGGCTCGGCCCACCGGGGGATTGCTTGGTGGTGCGAGCGTCCCCGCGAGCGGAAGTTACATTTGGCCTCGCGGGGACGCTCGGCCCGCCCGACATTCCGACGGAATGCCGTTGTTTCACCGCCACTTCGTGAACAGCCAACCAATCACCACCACACCGGCCAGCACCGCTACGAGAATGACGGTATCGCGTGGTTGCCAGTTCTTCGTGAGTCGCTGGAACCAATCCCCGCTGATCAATCGCGTGTATTCCACCATGCGCGTGATCTTGCGTTTCAATACCAACCGAGCGGGGCTTCGTTCAGGTTGATGTGAACCTGTTTGGTTTCGAGAAATTCTTCGAGGCCTTGCTGGCTCATCTCCCGGCCTTGGCCGCTTTGTTTGTAACCACCCCACGGAGACTCGACGTAGCAAGGTTGGATGCTGTTGACCCAGACGATGCCGGCGCGGAGGTTTTTGACGACGCGCAGACATTTGAAAATGTCGCGGCTCCAGACGGCGGCAGCGAGGCCGAACGGGGTGTCGTTGGCGATGCGGATCGCGTCGGCCTCGTCTTTGAAGGGAATGCAGGCGACCACAGGGCCAAAGATTTCTTCACGAGCAATGCGCGTGGTGTTGTCGGTCTCGAAGATTGTGGGTTCGACAAAGTAGCCTTTGCCTTTCAGCCGGTTGCCGCCCATGACGAGTTTGGCTTCTTGCTTGCCGGTGGCGATGTAGCTCAGGACTTTGTCGAGGTGATCCTCGCTGATGAGCGCGCCCATTTTGGTGTCGCGCTTGAACGGATCGCCGAGCTTGATGCGTTTGGTTTTCTCCTTCATCCGGTCCATGAACTTCTTCCAAATATCCTGTTGGACGAGGACGCGGGAACCGGCACTGCACACTTCGCCTTGGTTCACGAACACACCGAACAACGCGCCGTCGGTGGCGGCGTCGAGATCGGCGTCGGCGAAATAGATGTTGGGTGATTTGCCGCCGAGTTCGAGGCTGACTTTCTTCAAGTGCGAACTGCCAATGCTGCGCAGAATGGCTTTGCCGGTATCCGTGCCGCCGGTGAAAGCGATTTTGTCCACTCCGGGTGACTCGACGAGGGCGCGGCCGGCCTTCGGGCCGTCGCCGGTGATGACGTTGAGCACGCCGGGCGGAAGTTCCGGAATCGCGCGCTGCACCAGCCGGCAGAATTCGAGCATGGTCAGTGGCGTTTGCTCGGCCGGTTTCACCACGACGGTACACCCGGCGGCGATGGCGGGGGCTAGTTTCCACGCGGCCAGCATCAGCGGATAATTCCACGGCACAATCAAGCCGCAGACACCGACCGGCTCCTTGAGCGTGAAATTGATGGCGTTGTCCGGCACGTTCAATGTCTCGCCGTGATATTTCGTGGCGAGCCCGCCGAAATACTCGAAACAGGTGGCGGTGTCGGCCATGTCGAATTCGCTTTCGACGATGGGTTTGCCGGTGTTGCGGGTTTCGAGTTCGGCGAGTTTCGCGGCGTACTGGCGGACGACGGCGGCCATCTTGAAAAGGATCCGGCCGCGCATCTGCGCCTGGGAAGAATCGCGCCAGTCCGTTTGATCAAAAGCGGTACGCGCGGCGGCGACAGCGCGTTCCACATCGGCGGCATCGGCTTCTGGAACAAAGGCAAACGGTTCGCCCGTTGCCGGGTTGATGACCGTCCGGGTGCCGGTGCTGGTGACCCATTCGTTGTTGACGTAGTTCTTGTAGGTTTTCATTCGCGTTCCTCCTGTCCGATTATTGCCGCAGAAAGCACGACTGTCCAGCCACGCGTGTGGCGCGGGAGGCCGCACCTGCTTGGCGCGCATCGTTTCCCCGAACCCACCCCCGGCCCCTCCGGTGGAAGGGAGCCGGACTCCGTGATTCCCCTCCTGGGAGGGGTCAGGGGTGGGTTCCGGCCGATGCGGTTCAGGGTGAGGGGCAATCCGGCTGCATCGTTCCGGCTGAGCGAAGTCGAAGTCTGACGTACACCGGCCTCGCCTGCACGTGGACCGCCGGCCGCGCGGGCTACTTCATGCCTTGGATGAACTCGTCGGCTTGGGCGATGGAGCGGTTCATGTCTTGGAGCAGCTTGCTGATTTCCAGTTCGATGTTGGCGGCTTCGCCTTTGAGGGAACCGATGGCTTGGGCGTTGAGATTGTGTTTGAGGTAGAGGACGTAGTCGCGAAATTGGGTGAGCACCGGGTCCATGCTTTGTTCGGCCTTTTTCATGGAAGCGTGGAGCGCGGTGTACTTCTCTTTGGTCTCGCGGAGTTGCGCCCGGCTGTTGGCGCGGAGGGATTCGTTGGCGATGGAGTTCATCTCTTTTTCCCACTCGGTAAACAGGTCGGCGGCGATGGCCTCGACTTTTACGATGCGTGAGCGGACGGCGTCGGCCCGGCTGACGCAGGTGTCGTATTGGTCTTTGAACCCGTTGTAGGCATTTTCCAGTTTGCCGCCGTCGAATTTGGTGAGTTCTTTCAACTGGGTCAGCGCATCCTTGAATTCGGCGCTGGCATCTTTTTGTTCGTTGCGCGCTTTCTCGACATTGCCACGCAACAGGTCGCGTTTCTCGCGGCCGAGTTGTTCCCAGACGGCGTAGTAGGTGGAGCGGCAGGCAATCGTGGTGAACAGGCAGAGCAGCAATAACGGGGCGAGACGTTTCATAGGTTTCTCCACATATCTTGCGAATGCGGTTTGGCGCCGGCGGTTTCGATCATCTTTTGGAAGACCGTGCCGGCATGGACGGCGAAGCGTTTGGCGAGCAGGGCGATGATACAATCATCCAGCGGCTCGGTGAGTTCGTCGAAACGGATGCGGATGGTGGGATTGAGATCGTGTTGCAACGGCAACAAATCCGCAAGCGTGTCGGCCTGCGCCAAGGCCGGGTCGCCGTCGCGTTGGTCGGCGAGATACCGGCGCACGTCGTAATTGAGGGCGACGGTGGGCGGATAGGCGCGGATGGTGGCGGCGCGCTGCCGGGTGCAGTGGGCGGCGTCGTCGAGTTGGACGATGCAGCGGAGCGGGTCCGGCAGGTACAGGTCGGCCAACACGGTGCCGCCGGGCCACACGAATGTTTTGTTGCGTTCGGCGACGGCGTCGAAACGGTGTTCGATCAGCTTGGCGAGAATATCGAGGACGGGTTGTTTCACAGGGACTTCAGACAGTCGTCGAGTTGCTCGGTCAGGCGGGCGATGGTTTCAGGTGTTTCGTCGCCCATGTGAGAAAGTCGGAAGCTCTTGCCTTTGATTTTGCCGTAGCCGCCATCAATCAGCACTTTGTATTTGTCCTTGAGCGTTTTTTGGAGTTTTGCGACGTCAATGTTCCGATTGTTTTTGACGCAGGTGAGCGTGACGGATTCGTAGCCGGCCTGCGGGAACAACTCGAAGCCGTGCGACTTGGCCCAGTCCCGGGTCTGGTGCGCCATCTTGAGGTGCCGGGCGTAGCGGTTGTCGAGACCTTCCTGGAAGAACTGGTCGAGCTTGAATTTGAGTCCGTAGATGTGCGGGATGCTGGGTGTGGAAGGCGTCATGTTCTTGTCATGGTTCGCCTTGAATTCGAGGAAGTCGAAATAGTAACCGCGGCCGGGAATCGTCGCCGCTTTCTGGAGGGCGCGTTCGCTGACGGCCAACACCGACAAGCCGGGCGGCATCGCCCAGGCTTTCTGGGTGCCGGCGAGGAGGACATCAATGCCGAGCGCGTCGGTATCAATTTTCACGGCGGTCATCGAGCTGACGCTGTCCACGATGAACATCACGTCGGGATATTTTTTCAGGACGGCGGCGATGTCGGCGAGCGGGTTCATCAGGCCGGTGGAAGTTTCGTTGTGGATGAGCGTGAGCGCGTCGAACTGGCCGGTCTTGAGTTTGGCTTCGATAAGTTCGGGAGTGATCGGTTGGCCCCATTCGACTTGGAGAGCTTCGGCCGCTTTGCCGCAACGTTGGCTGACATCGAACCATTTATCGGAAAACGCGCCGCAGCAGCAGTTGAGAACTTTCTTCCCGACGAGATTGCGGACGGCGGCTTCCATCACGCCCCAAGCGGAGGAGGTGGCGAGGAAGACGGGGTTTTTCGTGTTGAGCAGTTGCCGGAGGAGCGGTTGGATGGCGGCGTAGAGATCGGTGAAACCGCTGCCGCGATGACCGATCATCGGTTGGCACATGGCGGCAAATGTTTCATCACTAACTTCTACGGGGCCAGGGATATGCAGTTTGACGTGTGGTTGTGACATGGAGGATTCCTGAAGTTTTTTCTCGCGTGGTAAAACGTAATTGAGGTAGCAGTATGCGCAAACAGCAGGAACTTTCAACCCATTTCACTGCTCCGGAGGATACCATGGCAAAGACTCTCAACGTCGGCATGATCGGCTACAAATTCATGGGCCGCGCCCATTCCAATGCGTGGCTGAAAGCCGACAAATTTTTCAATCTCAAAGCGCGACCCGTCATGAAAGTCATCTGCGGCCGCGACCGCGCCGGCGTCTCCGAGATGGCGTACAAGTTCGGCTGGGACAAGTTTGTGACCGATTGGCGCGATGTCGTGGATGATCCGTCGATTGATATCGTGGACATCAACACCCCCAACGACACGCACGCCGAGATTGCCATCGCCGCCGCCAAAGCCGGCAAAGCGATCCTCTGCGAGAAACCGCTCGCGCTCGACGTGAAGCAGGCCAAGATGATGGTGGACGCGGTGAAGAAAGCCGGCGTGGTCAACATGGTGTGCCACAACTACCGGCGCATCCCGGCCATCGCCTTCGCTAGGAAGATGATTGAAGCCGGCGACCTCGGCACGATTTATCACTATCGCGCCCGCTACGCGCAGGACTGGATTGTGGACCCGAATTTCCCGCTCGTCTGGCGCTTGCAAAGCAAGATCGCCGGCTCCGGCACGCACGGCGACATCAACGCCCACATCATTGACATCGCTCGCTATCTCGTCGGCGAATTCGCCGAGGTGGCCGGCCAGATGGAAACGTTCATCAAAGAACGTCCGCTGCCCAGCCAGGAAGGCGGTCTCTCCGCGAAAGGTTCGAGCAAGATGGGGAAAGTCACTGTGGACGACGCGGTGAACTTCATCGGCAAATTCAAGAACGGCGCGCTCGCCAACCTCGAAGCCACCCGGTTTGCGCTCGGTCGCAAGAACGGCATCCAAGTCGAAATCAACGGCAGCAAAGGCTCGCTCTACTTCGACTTCGAGGACATGAACCGGCTCCAGTATTTCAACAACGCCGACCCCGGCGACCGCCGCGGTTTCCGCAGTATCATTGTCACGGAAGGCGCGCATCCCTTCGCCGGCGCGTGGTGGCCGCCCGGCCACATCATCGGGTACGAACACACCTTCATCCACACGTTGGCCGACTTCGTGAACGCCGTCGTGGAAAAGAAGTCCGTGCAACCGACGTTTGAGGATGGCTACCAGAATCAGGTCGTGCTCGAAGCGGTCGAGAAATCGGCCAAGACCCGCAAGTGGGTCAAGCTCTGAGCCGCGCAGTGGAGTCCCTCGCAACGGTTGTTGCCCGCGCTGCCGACGCGCTGCCGGCTTGGCGACGATTGCCGGCCCCGCGCCGCGCAGAGACGCTCATCCGCGTCGGCGAATTGTTGCGCGACCGCAAATCCACGCTGGCGGAAATCATCACTGCGGAAATCGGCAAACCACCGGCGGAAGCCGGTGGCGAGGTGCAAGAGGCCATTGATATGGCCTACTACATGGCCGGCGAAGGCCGGCGCTCGTTTGGCCAGACGGTTCCCAGTGAATTGCCCGACAAATGGGCGATGAGCATTCGCGAGCCGGTCGGTGTTGTGGCCGCGATCACCGCCTGGAATTTTCCGATCGCCGTGCCGAGTTGGAAAATTCTCCCGGCGCTCGTTCTCGGCAACACGGTCGTCTGGAAACCCTCCGAGCGCGCCGAACGCTGCGCCGCCGCCTTTGCGCAAGTTTTCACGGAAGCCGGCGTGCCGCCCGGTGTTCTGACCATCGTGACCGGGGATGGCCGGGTAGGGGAGACGTTGGTGCGGCAACCAGCCGTCTCGTTGGTCTCCTTCACCGGCTCACGCGAGAACGGTCGCCACGTCGCCATCGCCTGCGCCGAATTGGGCAAACGCTGCGCGCTCGAACTTGGCGGCAAGAACGCCGTCATCGTGCTCGATGATGCGGATTTGGAACTGGCGGTGGATGGCATCGTGTGGAGCGCGTTCGGCACGAGCGGCCAGCGATGTACCTCGTGCAGCCGGGTGATCGTGCACAAAGGCATTCGCGCAGCCCTCACCGAAGCGCTCGTCGAGCGAGTGAAGTCGCTGGAGATAGATCAAGGTGCCGCCGACCGCTGTGAGAAATTCATTCGCGAAGCGGTCGCCGCCGGCGCACGCCGGCTGACCTCGGGCGCGACATTGCTCGACAACGTCACGCCGCGGATGCGGATCGCGCAGGAGGAACTGTTCGGGCCGGTCTGCGTCATCATCGAAGTTGGTTCCCTCGCAGAGGCCATTGCTGTGAACAACGATGTCCCGTACGGCCTGTCGAGTTCCATCTACACCCGCGACGTGAACCAGGCGTTTGCCGCGATGCGCGAGTTGTCGTCCGGTATCGTCTATATCAATGCCGGCACGACCGGCAGCGAAGTGCAGTTGCCGTTCGGCGGCGTGCGTGGCAGCGGCAACGGCTGGCGTGAAGCCGGCCAAGCTGCGCTCGACACGTTCAGCGAATGGAAAACGATCTACGTGGATTACAGCGGCCGCCTCCAGCGCGCGCAGATTGACCGCTGAGTCCTGCTTCTGGCTGGGAACCCATTGGAATACGTGCTTGACGGGTAGGGGGGGTGTCTGGTGTAGTCAGCCGCAGTCGCAGTTTGGGCGTTGGTAAATCTCTAGTTGGGGGTAGGTCGCTATGAAAAAGGGTCTCTTGCGGTTTGTCATTCTTGCTGCCGTCTTGGCTTTCATCCCGTCCGCGCGCGCGGCCAATATTTCCTCGGTCTGGCGCAATGTCAGTGCCACTTGGACCAATGCCGTCAACTGGACCAACTTCCCGCTGACCGTCAATTTTCCCGACAATGGCAACGGCGGGTTCACCTACGACGCCACGGTTGGCGGCGGCTCGGTGGTGTTGGAGCAGGACATCGTCGTTCAAAAATTCACCCACACGGCCGGGACGGTGAGCGGCGTGAAAAGTCTCACGGCGAACGAACTTTACACGTGGACGGGTGGTACCGAGAGCGGCACGGGGACGAATTTCGCCAACGCCGGCGTGGCGGTGCGCGGCGCGGTATCGTTTCTGTCGCGGACCTTTTTCCTCGCCGGCTCCAGCACCCATTCCAACGGGAACATGACGACCGGCTTTGGCGGATTGATCGGCAACAACGGCACGTATAATTTGCAGGACGATTCCGATCTCGCCCATAACGGTTCCGCGACGCGGACGACGTTCCGCAACGACGGCACCTTCATCAAATCGGGCGGCACGAACCAAAGTTTCACGGGGATGGTTTTCCTCAACAATGGCACGCTGCGCGTGCAGACCGGCACGTTTCAATTCAGCGGCGGTGGCACGAGCAGTGGCGTCATCACGACCGCACCGGGCGCAGTCGCGCGTGTCGCGGATGAATACATTTTTAACGGCGGGACGTTCAGCGGCGGCGGCGTGGTGGAAATTGCCAATAACAACTTCGGCGGCGTCACTTGGACAAACCTGATTACTTCTACCGTCGCCACGATCCGGCGGATTGATGGCACGGTCAGCGGCCCCGGCAGTTTGCTGCACAGCGGCCTCTATGATTGGGTCGGCGGCACGGACAGCGGGACCGGCACGAACACCATCACCGGGCCGTTGTTGATTCGTGGTTCGGCCTTCTTGACCGGTGGCCGACGACTGGTGCCGCTCGGCTCGACCACGCTGACCAATGGCGCACTCACCGGCGGCAACGGTTCCGTTTTGAGCAATGCGGCCGGCCGCACCTTCACGATCGTGGACGATTCAGACGTGAGGGAGAACGGCTCAGCGGTGCACCCCATCTTCGACAACGTCGGACTGCTCCAGAAGGTGGGCGGGACGAATACCAGCCTTATGTTATTCGACCTGAATAACAGTGGCGAGGTACGCGTGCAGTCCGGCACGCTCCGAATCTCCAATCCCGGCGTCAACACCGGCATCCTCACCACCGCCCCGAACGCGCGCATCCTCATCGACGTCGGCTACGCCCTCAATGCCGGCACCATCAGCGGCGGCGGCACGTTGCAGTTCGACAACTTCAACGCCGGCACGATCATTCTCACGAATACGGTCACGTCGCGCATCGCCACCTTCCACCATACCCGCGGAGCCGTGGGCGGGCCGGGCAACCTCCTGAATAGCGGTCTCTTCATTTGGAGTGGCGGCTCCTGGAATGGTGACGGCAGCACGAATTTTCTGAACGGTCCCTTTGTGATCAACGGTGCCGTCGGACTGAATGACCGGACTCTGGTCTTTGGCGGCTCCGGCATCCAGAGCAACGGCACCGTGACCCTCTCCCCGGGCACCATCATCAGCAACGCTCCCACCGGCACGTACAACATCAAAGACGATTCCAGCATCCTCAACGCCGCCACCCCTGGCACCCGGTGGTTCAACAACGCCGGCACCTTCATCAAGTCCGGGGCCGGTAACAACGTCAGTGGCCAAGGTGCCAACGTCACCACCATTTCGCAGGTGCTTTCCAACAGCGGCACCGTCACCGCGCAGGCCGGTAATTTCCGTTTCGCCAATGGTTACTTCCAGTCCACCGGCACCACCAAACTCGATGGCGGAACACTGACCTCCGCCAGCGGTATCCTCATCATCAAGGCCGGCAAAATCATGGGCAGCGGCGTCATCAACGGCACCGTCATCAACAACGGCCTCCTTACGCCCGGCTTCTCAGCGGGATCAATCACCGTCAACGGTTCGCTGACGAACCTCCCCGGTGCCAGCTACCTCGCCGAAATCGGCGGGTATAACCAAGGCAGCGGCTACGACTTCGTCACGGTCACCGGTAAAGTCACTTTCGCCGGTAATCTGATCGCGCACTTCATCAACAATTACAATTTCATCGCCACCGTTACCAACGGCACCAGCTTCACGATCCTGACTTCGTCGAACACACTCGCGGGTGCGTTCGCCAACATCGCCAGCGGCGGCACGCTCCGCAGCGACGACGGCTACGCCAACTTCCTCGTCACCTACGCCGGTAGCCAGAATCTTGTCTTGAACGGGTTGACCATTCTGGACGATGACAGCGACGGCATTCCGAACTGGTGGATGGATCAATACTTCCACCATCTCACCGCCCAAGCCGGTGATCTCTCGCGCCCCGGCGACGACGCCGATGGCGATGGGTTCACGAACCAGCAGGAGTACCTCGCCGGCACGAATCCGGTCAACGCCAACTCCGGCCTTCACGTGGTGGCGATCAGCAACGAGGGCACCAGCACGCGCGTCATCTGGCAAACGGCCGGCGGCCGGACAAACCAACTTCAATTCACGGCCGGCGGTCCCGGTGGGAATTTCACCAACAACTTCACCGACCTCGGCCAGCAAGTCATCCTGCCCAATCCGGGGACGGGCGACGCCCTGACGAACCAAGTTGATATCGGCGGCGCAACCAACGTCCCCACGCGGTACTACCGCGTCCGCTTCGTGCCTTGATGGTTTCAGGATGTTGCTCCGAAAATGCGGCGCTTGTTTCGTGTCGGTGCTGTTCTCCCCGTGATCGGTTAGCCGGTCGAACTCGACCCAGCGGACGAGTGCCCACCTTGATCGCTGAACCGACAAACCGCTCGACGACTCGCGAGGCAATGGCTAGAGTCGGCGCTCGATGAAATTCACGTATCACTGGTTGAAGCAGTATGTTGATTTTCCATGGTCGCCGGCGGAGTTGGCGGAGAAGCTGACGTTTGCTGGGATTGAGGTGGAGGAAGTTGTTTCGTTGGGCGGACAAATTCCACAGCAAGTCGTGATCGCACAGATTCTGGCCAGCGAGAAACATCCGAACGCGGACAAGTTATCGGTCTGCCGCGTGCAGGACGGCACGGGCGAACGGCAGATTGTTTGCGGGGCGAAGAATTACAAGGTGGGCGACAAGGTGCCGTTGGCGTTGCCGGGCGCGGCGATGGCGGCCGGGTTCACGATCAAGGAATCGAAGCTGCGGGGAGTGATGTCGCAGGGGATGATGTGTTCGGCGGAAGAGTTGGGGTTGCCGAAGGGGGAGGACGGATTGTTGATTTTGCCGGTCGAGGCGCCGGTGGGAAAGAATTTTGGCGAGTACCTCGGGCCGGGCGATACGGTGTATGACATCGAGGTGACACCTAACCGGCCGGATTGGCTGAGCGTGATCGGGATTGCGCGGGAGATTGCGGCGTTGACGGGCGGGCAGTTGAAGTTGCCCGAGGTTGCGCCGGGCGCGGCGCGTCCAGCAGACGAATTGGTGACCGTGACGGCGCCGGAGATTTGTCCCCGCTACACGGCGCGGATGATCACGGGCGTCAAGATCGGGCCCTCGCCGGCGTGGTTGAAGTCGGCGTTGGAGAAGGTAGGGATGCGTTCCATCAATAACGTGGTGGATGTGACGAACTATGTGTTGTTGGAATCGGGACATCCGCTGCATGCGTTTGATTTCCGGTTGTTGCGCGGCGGGAAGATCATCGTGCGACGCGCGCAGGCCGGGGAGAAATTTGTGGCGTTGGATGATAGCGCCC
>Ga0105048_10018359_pt1 | contig 10767 bp, 10 predicted proteins | sample MAT05_FD_78382 | JGI IMG/M metagenome (GOLD analysis project Ga0105048, IMG submission 78382) | Freshwater microbial communities from Lake Fryxell liftoff mats and glacier meltwater in Antarctica - MAT-05 | ecosystem: Environmental > Aquatic > Freshwater > Ice > Liftoff microbial mat | place...
GGGAAGGAGAAGACACCAACTTATCCCCTTCCCCCTTCCTCCTTCCCCATTCCACCCCCATCATCCTCATCTCCCCCGCCGGCCCCACCTTCACCCCCGCCATCGCCCTCGAGTTGGCCCCGCACGAGCGGCTGGCGCTTATTTGTGGTCACTACGAAGGGGTGGACGAACGCGTGCGGCAATACCTGTGCACAGATGAGATCAGCATCGGCAACTATGTGCTCACCGGCGGCGAACTGCCGGCCATGGTTATCATGGATTCAGTCTCGCGGCTGATCCCGGGCATGTTGCCGCCCGGTATCCCTGAGAATGAATCACACGCGAATGGCCTGCTCGAGTATCCCCACTACACCCGCCCGGCCGAATATCGTGGCTGGCGGGTGCCCGATGTGTTGCTCAACGGCAACCACGCCCACATCGAACGTTGGCGTCGCGAGCAGTCCGAGTTGCGCACCCAGCAGCGCCGCGGCACATCCGGATAATCGTCGACGTCGACGTCGACGATTAGACCGACGCGTATGAGACACTAAAAACAGCCTATGAGCCAAGACAACCTGTTTGCCAAAATCGCCCGGCGCGAAATCCCCGCCCAGATCGTGTATCAAGACGATGAGGTGACAGCGTTTCGCGATGTGAAGCCTGAGGCACCCACGCACATCCTCATCGTGCCGAATCGAGTCATCCCAACCTTGAACGACGCCACGGCCGACGACCAGATGCTGCTCGGCAAATTGCTGCTCACGGCCCAAAAGCTGGCTCGCGAAATGGGCATCGCCGAGAGCGGCTACCGCGTCGTCATGAACTGCAACGCCGATGGCGGCCAGAGTGTGTATCACATTCACCTGCACCTGCTCGGCGGCCGCAAACTCACCTGGCCGCCCGGATAACCCGTTCACACCATGAAATTCGTCATCACCGGCGGCGCAGGCTTTCTGGGCAGCGCACTCGCCAACACCCTGGCGCGTCAGGGCCACACTGTGCGCGTGCTCGATGATCTAAGCACCGGCGATCCAGCCCGCCTCGACCCCAACGTCACCCTGACCCGCGGCGATGTGACCGATGTGCCCAAGTTGTGGTCGTTGTTGCACGGCGTCGATTGTGTGTATCACCTGGCCGCTCGCGTCGCCGTGTCCGAGAGTGTGCTGTATCCGCGCGAGTACAACGCCACCAATGTCGGCGGCACCGTCGCGCTGATTCAGGCCGTGCACGATGCGGGTGTGCGGCGGCTCGTATTCACCTCGTCCGGCGCCATCTATGGCGACCAGGGTGTCCAGCCGTTGCGCGAAGAGGATCTGCCGCGGCCGGCCTCGCCCTACGCCGTCAGCAAGCTCTCGGCCGAGTATTACCTAAACACCATCGGTGCGTTGTGGGGCATCGAGACAGTGAATCTGCGCATCTTCAATGCCTATGGGCCGGGCCAGGTGGCGCGGGTGTCGCATCCGCCGGTCATCCCCGCCATTGTGCGGCAGGCACTGGGCGGCGGCTCCATCATCGTGCATGGCGACGGGCGGCAAAAGCGCGATTTTGTATATGTGGACGATGTGGTCACGGCCCTTATCAACGCCTCAACCGCATCTAATGTAAACAGGCTTACGATTAACATTGGCAGCGGCGTGGCAACCAGCATCAATAGTGTGATTGCCGAGGTGGGCATGGCGCTGGGCAAAGAACTGACGCCGTTGCACGTGACGGCCGAGAGCGGCGGGGTCTCCACCATGCAGGCCGATCTCAGCCGCGCCAAAGAGCGTTTGAACTACGAGCCCAAAATCTCGCTCAAAGCCGGCCTGCAACGCGTGTCTGAAAGCATTAAGAGGGATTAGCCATTTACAGGCTGCTAGCGGCTAGCAGCTAACAACTGCGTATGGACATGATCGAAACCCGCGACCTGACCAAGCTGTATGGCGAGGCCCGCAGTGGCCTGCGCCGGAGCACGCAACAGGTCGCGGTCCATAAGCTGAATCTGAAGGTGCCGGCCGGGGCTGTGTTTGGGCTCGTCGGCCCAACCGGGGCCGGCAAAACCACGATTCTGCGCATGCTGGCCACCCTGCTGGCGCCGACCAGCGGCGACGCCTCCATCGCCGGCTACTCCATCCAAAGCGATGTGGTGCGGGTGCGCCGCACCATCGGCTACATGCCCGATGTATTTGGGATGTATGCCGATATGACCTGCGCCGAATACCTGGACTTTTTCGCCTCCTGCTATGGCGTGCCCAAGGCCGACCGTGCGACACTGATCAATGATCTATTGCAGTTGGTCGATCTGTCTCATCGCAAGGATGATCTAGTCGACCGGCTCTCGCGGGGCATGAAGCAGCGGCTGGGTCTGGCGCGCAGTCTGGCGCACGATCCACAGGTGTTGTTGCTGGATGAGCCCACCGCCATGCTCGACCCACGTGCGCGCATCGAGATGCGCGAGCTGATTGGCGAGCTGCGCGGCATGGGCAAAACCATCGTGCTCTCCTCGCCCATTCTGGCCGATCTGGAAGACATGTGCACCCATGCGGCGCTATTGGTCAACGGCGCCATCAAAGCCTCCGGCACGCTCGCCGCCATTCGCGCCAAACTGCGGCCGCACCGCGTTATCGCCATCCGGTTTCTGGGCGAGCCCGAGCTGGCCATGAGCGTGTGCCGGGCCGCGCACGGTGTCATCGAGGCGCATCCACCCCCGTCGCTGGAACCTAAGCCTGCAACGACACCGCCACCAACCGCTACAGACGCCGCCATTCCCGCGCCAGCGCCTACGACCCCAACAGGTCCACGGCCGCTCAATATCCTAAAGGAGCTGCTAGTGTCATTCAACGGCGACTACAACGATGCCAGCAACCTGCTGCGCGCGCTCATGCATACTGGCGTGCAGGTCGTGTCGTTTGGTGAAGAGGCCGATTCGCTGGAGAGCATGTCCAACCCGGTGCCGGCACCTGTAGCAACACCAGAACCAGATATCGCGATTGCAGACCCATCCAGCCCCAGCCCAGACAGAACGAAATAGAGGACTATGGCCGAACTCAATGCCCAGAACCCCAAACCCCAGATCGAGATCAGCCCGATGTTCCAGAAGGAGCTGCGCAGCCGGATGCGCACGACCCGAACCTACACGGTGCTGACGGTGTATCTGGCCATTGTCAGCACGCTGGCCATGTTTCTCTATATCGGCGCGACGATAAATGCGCCGCGGGCCAACAGCAACAGCGGCACCATTGGGGCCAGCATCTTTGTGGTGCTGGTGGGCATGCAAATTGTGTTCGTCAGTTTTATTGCGCCGGCCTTTACGGTGGGCGCGATCAGCAACGAGCGCGAACGCCAGACCTACGACTCGCTGCGGGTCACGCCGCTGGCCTCGCAACAAATCGTCATCAGTAAATTGCTGTCGGCATTGGGTTACACCGCGTTGATGATGCTGGCCACCGTGCCGCTGTTCAGTGTGGCGTTCCTGCTGGGCGGCGTTGAGATGGCCCAATTGTTTATGGCGCTCAGTGTCGTGCTGGCCTCAGCGTTCCTTTTCACCACCCTCGGCCTGTTCATCTCCGGTCGCATGAAAAGCACGCTTGGCTCCACCATCCTGACCTATGTGATTACGCTCGGCCTGGTGTTGGGCGTGCCGGTGATGTTGCTGGTCGGCGGCTCGCTGTTGGTGCGGCTGGCGGGGCCGGCGCTGGTGTCGGTGGGGCCGGCCTCAGCCATCACCCCCGGCATGGTCATGCTCGGCGTCGCGGCCCTGCTGCTGCTCAGCATCAGTCCCATCACCGCCACCGTCATCAGCCAGTTGTCGTTCCAGGCCACCGGCAATGTCATGTCCGTCACCTCGCCGTTTCTGTATGGCCTGTCGGGCAATGGGGTGTTGCTACCGTCGCCGTTCATCATTTTGACCGTGCTCTATGTCATGCTCGGCTTCATTTTGCTGGCCCTGACGATCCGGCGCGTGGCACGCCCAGAGCAGCAGTAAGAGGCAGTTAGCGGGTGGCAGCTGGCAGCTAACTGCCAGCCGCTAGCCGCCTCCTTTTCAGCCATATTCAGCCCAATTTGCAGCAAATCTGCTTCTCCAAATGGTTGACGAAAGACCCGTTGTCGGATATTATTTGGACACTGACTAGGACATATGTTCTAGGCAGTTCAAATTAACTTTCCCCTTAGGAGGGACCCAACATGTATCAATCTATGACTGTCATTGGCCGGCTTGGTCGCGATCCTGAAATGCGGTATCTGCCCAACGGCGACCCCGTCACCTCGTTCAATGTGGCCACCGATCGCGTCTACAATGATCGCAGCGGCCAGAAGGTGAGCGAAACCACCTGGTTCCGCATCTCGGTCTTCGGCAAGTCGGCCGAAAACGCCAACCAATTTCTCAGCAAAGGCAAAATGGTGCTGGTCGAAGGACGTTTGCGGGTAGATCCCAAGTCCGGCGGCCCATCCACCTACACCCGCCAGGACGGCACAGTCGGCGCCAGCTTTGAGCTGATCGCCAACACGGTGCGCTTCCTCAGCCCTCGTAATGAGGGTGGCCCCGGCCCCGGCGCTGATGTGGCCGTTGGCGACGAGGGTGGCCCCAGCAGCGGCGGCGAAGATATCCCGTTCTAGGCTGCCCACTTGACTCACCCATTCAGAAGCCCGCTTTCATCCCGAAAGCGGGTTTCTTGTTTGTGTCAGACACGCGTGCCATGAGCCCGGAGGTGAACCTTATCACTTAAGGGGCCACTGGCGCATTGCTGATCGTGTTTGCGCTCAGAACGGCAATCGCTAGACGCTAAACAAACGTTGAAGCCTGTGAACAAAATTAGGCTGATTTTGGACAGAATGACAGAATGCACACAGACAGGGTTTTGCAAGCCGTTTCCCATTTAGTTTATTCTGTCATTCTGTCCAAAATCTGAATCTTGCAACCGCCAAAACCAGTCCGATATCACCCGTCTCAAACGGATCCTCCTTCGGGAGGTCGCTACAATGAGCACAACATGAGCCAGCAAAAACCTCCTCAGCAACCGCAACCGCAACAGCCACAGCAGGCGCCTCAACTCCAGGTTGAGCTTTCGCCGCAGTTGGAGCCAGTGTATTCCAACCTTGCCTTCATCCAGCATTCGCCGTCGGAGTTCATCATCGATTTTGCGCGGCTGCTGCCCAATGTGCCCACCGCCAAAGTCGGCGCCCGTGTGGTCACCACGCCCATGCACGCCCGCCTGTTGCTGCGCGCGCTCGAAGAAAATATCGAGAAGTATGAGGCCCAGTTCGGCCCCATCTATGTGCCGCAGCAGGGTGATGCGCTGGCCAGCCAGCTCTTTGGAGGCGGCAGCAAATAGTCTTGCAGCGCGGGCAGCTTCTCCGAGCCACCTACCTCATCGGCACCGCGGCGCTGCTCTGGGCTCTATTCAGCCACTGGGCCTACGATGATCCGTTCATCACCTATCGCTATGCGCAAAATATTGCGTCTGGCCGCGGCTTTGTCTATAACCCCGGCGAGCGCGTGCTGAGCACCACGACGCCGCTGTTCACGCTATTGCTGGCCGTGGGCAGTGGGCTCAACCTCGATCTGCCCACCCTCTCCAATCTCATCGGCGTTCTCAGCATCGCCATCAGCGCCCTGCTCCTGTTCGAGCTAAGTCGCGATTGGGGCGCACCGGCCGCCGGCTGGGCCGCGCTGCTCATCTACCCAACCCTGCCGCTGGTGCTGACACCGTTGGGGCTGGAGATGCCGTTCTACATTGCGCTATGCCTCGGCGCGCTGTTGGCCCATTCACGCCAACGCCCCCTATGGGCCGGCATCCTGGCCGCGCTTGCCACGCTCACGCGTAACGATGGCGTGCTGATCGTGCTGGTGATTGCGGCCCATTTGCTCTGGCAATGGCATGGGCATAAGCATGCGCAACCGGCTCAGTCGCGCATCCACATCCAACGCTGGCTGGGCCGCTTCGTCCCCGTCTATCTGCTCATCGTCGGCGTGTGGTTCATCTTCGCCACCTGGTATTTCGGCGCACCCTGGCCGGTCACGCTGGCCACCAAGCACGCCCAGGCTCAACTCGCCGGCTCAAGCGCATTTGCCACGGCCTGGCCGCAACTCTTGCGCGACTATTTCAGCGAGGGCCGCTATGGGCTCGCCGGCATCCTGGCCGGCATTGGCCTGGTCTGGTCGCTGGTGCGCAAGCGTGCGGCCTGGCTGTTGTTGGGCTGGATGGCGGCCTATGCCGCCGCGTATTCCCTGCTCGGCGTCAGCAACTATTTTTGGTACTACGCACCGCTCATGACGGGCGCGGTCGTGCTAATGGGTCTCGGCCTGGATGCGATTTTGCAGGCCATCTCACAGGTGGTGCCGTTGCGCGCGCGCACGCTGCTTGGCTTCGTGGGTATGCTGATCATCGCCATTCCCTTCCTGGCGCGCCTGCCCGAAGTGCCCACCCGGTTTGCAGATCGCCGGCCCGCACTCTATACCGCCGTGGGCACGTGGTTGCGCCAGAACACGCCGCCCTCGGCCTCCGTCGCCATGCTCGAGGTCGGCATCATCGGCTACCACGCCCAGCGCCCCATCATCGACTTCGCCGGCCTGATCCAACCCGAAGTGGTGAGACATATGCAGCCCGGCAGCACCTATCAGGATCTGGCCGCCTGGGCCGTCGCCCACTACCAACCCGACTACATCGTGCTCTACCAGGACTTCGCGCCAGCACTGGAACAGGGCTATATTGCCCAACATTGCACCCTCGCCAGGCGCTTTGCCGCGCAGGACCACAACGCAACCGTCGGAGTCAACGTCTTCGCCTGTCGCTGATGCACGCGCGCGACCAACTGGACGCGAACTCGACCAGCGAGAATGTAGATATTCTGGATGCGCAACTGTTAAACGTCATCACGCCGGCGCTGGCAATTGCTGCGGCATTGTTGCTGCATCTGTTGCCTGGCGCGGCACTACAAAACATCCTGTTGCGCAAGGCCGACCTGAACGCGGCTGAGCGTTTTGCGCTGGCGCTGGGCATCGGCATTGCGCTGCCGCCGTTGCTGCTGGAGATCGTGCGTGTGCTGGGCCTGCGCTGGAGCGCCGCAGCTACGGTGGCGTATCTGGCCCTGTGTGCGTTGGGACTGGTGATACGCCGGCCAACGCACATTTCGTTCTTGTGGGCTCGCGCACGGCACACCGCGTTGCTGGTGCTGATGGGGTTGTTCGTGCTGGCGGTGGCCGTGCGCGTGTCTGTGGTGCGCGAGGTGCCGGTGGGGCTGTGGGGCGACTCCTATCACCACACCCTGATCGCGCAGTTGCTGGTCGATAACGGCGGCCTGTTCACCTCGTGGCAACCCTATGCGCCGCTGAGCACATTCACCTATCACTTCGGTTTTCAGGCCAACGCAGCATTCCTGCACGACATCACGGGTATGCCTGTGCCGCAGTGCGTGGTGCTGATGGGGCAGTGGCTCAATGCGTGCAGTGTGCCGATGGCCTATCTCCTCACGGCCCGCTTTACACGCAGCGCCACAGCCGGCTTGTGGGCGGCCGTGCTCACCGGCTTCGTCAATGCGCAACCCGCTTACTTCGTGAACTGGGGCCGCTACACCCAACTCGCCGGCCAGCTCATTTTGCCCGCACTGCTGGTGGCCTGGGCCGAGGCGCTCAATATACGCCGCAAGATTCGTTGGCCGTGGATGCTCACGGCCAGCGTGCTCACGGCCAGCCTGATGCTCACCCACTACATCGTCTCCATTTTTGCCGGGCTGTTTGTGCTGGTGCTGATTGGGGTCGCACTGGTGCGCAGTCAAAACTGGCGCGAGGCCGGCACCGTCATGTGGGTCAGCGCCCTGACCACGCTCGCATCGCTCATGTTGGCTGCGCCGTGGTTGCTCAACACCTTGAACGGCTATTTGGTGCAAAACGTGAGCGAATTTGTTACGGGTGCCGTCGGCGCGCAACGCATCACTGAATATTCGGCACTGAACTGGCCGGACCCGTTCTACCTCAACAAAGCCATCGTGGCGCTGGCCGTGCTGGGCTTGCTGTTGGGCATCGCGCGCGGCCTGTTACGCAAAACATGGCACACCCTGATCTTCGCCGCATGGACCGGCTGCATCGTCCTCGCGATTGTGCCGAATGTGGTGGGCCTGCCCGGCCGTGGCGTCATTGATGTCCTAACCGGCTACATTGCGCTCTATCTCACCGTCGCGCCGCTGGCCGGCTTTGGCCTGGCCATGCTGCAAAAATGGTTACAGCGGCTGGCACACCGGCGCTTCGCCGTGCCATCTCGATGGGTGACGCTTGCGGCCGTATTTGGCATGTTGGGTCTGGCTGTGTGGGGGGTGACGTGGCAAAGCCGTATTCTGGATGTGGGCAACCAGCTGGTGCGGCCGGCCGATCTGCGCGCCATGCGCTGGATTCGAGCCAACACGCCCGCCGATGCCCGCTTTCTGGTGAATACCTTTCCAGCCTACGGCGGCACCCTCATCGCCGGCAAAGACGGGGGCTGGTGGATTCCGCTGCTGGCTGGCCGCCCGTCCACCCTGCCACCCATCACCTACGGCAGCGAGCAGGGTTTCGCCCCCCACTACCGGCAACAGGTGAATGACTTTGCCGCTGCGTTACGCGGCAGGCCGCTCACCGATGCCACGCCGGTGCAACTCAACCTGACCACGCCGCAAGCCTTGCGCCTGTTGCGCAGCGCCGGCGTCACTTACATTTATCGTGGAGCATTCCAATCGCCGGGGCCGAGCGTGGATGAGATTGACACCGTGGTCCTGCGCGGCAGCCCAGATTTTCGGCTGGTCTATAAGGAGGGTGGCGTGGAAATCTTTGCGATGTTGCCGTGAGGAATCATGAGCCCAGGTAGGGGCGGGTCTGAGACCCGCCTCCCGACCCGCCTCCCCACCAAACCACGGCATGCAACACGGCTAAACAGGTGCGTACGTCACCGCAAGATAAAGCCTTCGCGCAAAGGATCATCCGGCGTGACAACAAACTCATGGCGGCCCGTGATCCATGCGCGGCCGGTGATCTCGGGGATGATGGCGGCATGCGGACCGAATGTGGTCTCGCGTAGCACTTTGCCGGTGAAGGTGGTGCCTAGAATGCTCTCGACCACAAATGGGTCGCCCGCGTTCAAGCGGCCTTTGGCGAACTCCAGCGCCAGCCGGCCACTCACCCCCGTGCCGGTCGGCGAGCGATCCACCTCGCCCTCGGCAAACACGCACACATTGCGGCTGTTGTGGGCGGGCTCACTCGCGCTGTTGTAGAAGATGGTGCCGTAGAGAAAGCCCAGATCAGCCTCGGTCGGGTGCTGGATGGGAATCGTGTCCATCACGGCGCGCTTGATGCGCATGCCGATGTCGATCAGAGCACGGTAATCGGTGGCATCCAGATGCAGGTCGAGACCGTTGGCCGCCACATCGACATAGGCATAGAACGCGCCGCCGAACGCGACATCCAAACGGACCTGCCCCACCTCTGGCACCGCCACCACCTGATCGAGCAGAAAGACGAATGAGGGCACATTCTCGAAGCTGACCTGACGCACGCGTTTGGCGTCGGCGTCCCACTCGGCGCGCGCGATGATGCGGCCGGCCGGGGTGTCGAGCCGCAAATCGGGGCGATTGGTGATCGCGTCCATCGCACCGATCTCGAACACCAGGGTGCCAAGGGCGATGATGCCGTGGCCGCACATGGTGCTGTAGCCCTCGTTGTGCATAAACAGCACGCCCACGTCGCCATCGGCGCTGGTGGGGTCGGTCAAAATCGCGCCATACATGTCGGCGTGGCCGCGCGGCTCGAACATCAGCACCTTGCGCAGGTGGTCGAGGTGTTCACGCGCATAGCGGCGTTTGGCCAGCATGGTGTCGCCCTCGGGCTCGGGGTAGCCGCCGGTGATGACGCGCAAGGGCTCGCCTTCGGTGTGCAAATCAATCGTCTCGATGCGGAGCGAATCGGCTGGGGGTGTCCAGGTCATAGTGTTGTGACGACATTATCAATGATGGGCCGAAAAGATGGGTCGCAAAAAGAGCACACGTTGAACGGCGAGTTGAGTGCATCGAGTCTTTGAGTTTTATGGCTCTCCCGGCTTTGGCGGAAAATCATGGTTGTTGTAGGGGCAAAGCAGCGGGCTTATCGCAGGTCAAGCCCATACACGAGCCCGCTGCTTTGCCCCTACACTGCGATTCCCGTTTAATTCGGGAGAGCCGGTTTTTGGAATGGAGGCTTCAGCCGACTCTGGTACGCGGGCGGGAGCGCAGAGTCGGCTGAAGCCTCCATTTCAGCATAAAGACGAAAACCTAAGGTAATCAGTGCTGGGCATTAAAATCCAGTTTCATCATGGAGAACAAGATGTGTCTGTTTTGAAAGACGTGTCTGTCTTTGCCGCCCTGGCAGATTCCATTCGGCGGAGTCTGTTGCTCAATCTGGTCAAAAAGAGCCCCAAAACGGCCACACAGCTGGCGCGTGAATATCCCATCACGCGCCAGGGCATTTCTCAAACACCTCAACATCCTCAATGAGGCCGGCCTGGTCGTGCTGTCTCAGCAGGGCCGTGAGATGCGCTACACCCTGACACCCGAGCCGCTCGGCGAGCTGAATCAGTTCACCCGCAAGATTGGCGCCAGGTGGGATGAACGCTTGAATCGGCTCAAGACGTTGGTTGATCAGGATACGCCGGACCCGTAAAGCGATTGTTGGACGAGGCCGCGCCGTTCACGAACACGAATTGACAGCCTAAAAGCCCTCCCCCACAATATGAAACATTAATTTACGCTGAGCCCCTGGATGGGCCTTCAGAAACCAGTGCAACAACGAACCACGATGGCGGATAGGCA
>Ga0105048_10018361_pt1 | contig 10765 bp, 9 predicted proteins | sample MAT05_FD_78382 | JGI IMG/M metagenome (GOLD analysis project Ga0105048, IMG submission 78382) | Freshwater microbial communities from Lake Fryxell liftoff mats and glacier meltwater in Antarctica - MAT-05 | ecosystem: Environmental > Aquatic > Freshwater > Ice > Liftoff microbial mat | place...
GGTTCAAAAGGCAATGGTCCTTGTTGAAAAGAAGAATACACAGCAAATCTATCATTTGGATAGCTTATAAATCCACGGTATGCAAAGGCTTCTTTTTTATAGCCAACATCTGTATTATACTTTTTAATAAAAGCACCACCCATGTCTAAATTTTTATTTTTTAAAAACTTTGATGTGCTGTATCTTCCATTCACTGCGTTGGTGGTGTGAAGCCTTCCCGATTCAAATTTGCTTGCAGTCATCAATCCAATAACACTTTGTTTTCCAATATCATTCCGCCAACTTAATACCGAATAATTGGTTGATGCTTGTCCATTATCTGCAGCAGTTTGAATACTCATTATGCCTAAAGTATTATTACTTTCTTTGCCAAGTAATCTGACTCCTGCAATAATTGGAACAGTTTCTCTTTGCTCGTTTAATCCAATCTTACGGGTGTAAAACGGAATAATTCTATTTCCACCAAAACCCATATTAAAATAATCTTCGCCCTCTAAAAAAAATTCTCTCAACTCTGGAAAAAACAGAGGAAAACGGGTAATATTTATTTGTTGTTGATCTGATTCAACTTGAGCAAAATCAGTATTGAAAGTAAGGTTTAAACGATAGGTAGGCGATAATAAATAATTAATTTCTCCTCCAGCATTCAACAACAGTTTATCATCTGCTTTTGAAACAAGTCCGCCAGCAGTTGCATAAGGTTTTATTTCAATATATTTTTTATTGGTCAATTGATTTAATCCAACCAAAGTACCTGCGTGATTGAGCTGTTGAACGCGATTATCTCTGCTCCAACCTTGCCATAAAACCTGCTCTCTTTTGTGTCTGATATTTCGTTCGAAGTTTATTCCCCATTCTTGTTCTGCAACATTTGTTCTGTATTTTAAAGTGTAAAATGGTATTTCGAATTCGGCAAACCAACCGCTGTCGGTCCTTGTGGTCTCAACATTCCAAACGCCATTCCAATATAAATTTGTTGTACCTCCATTATTAAAAACTTGCAAATCGGCACGCGCACCATTGGGATTAGTAACAAACATAAATCCATTTCTTAAATCATGGTAGGTATCAATAATCACTGTAAAATTATCATCAATATCATAGTTAAAATCACGCTTCAATTCTTTTGCAATGATCTTTTCAGGATGGCTATCATAACACCAAACAGCTATATATAAATATTGATCATTTGAAATTATTGCCACTTCTGTTTTTTCACTAGATGGCTCACCTATCTTTAATTCTCTTTGGGTAAAGTTGTTGATCTTGATGGCACTTTTCCAAACCTCATCATCTAAAACGCCATCAATTTTAGGTTTTTGAGCAACAAAAGCAGCAGAAATAGTATTTGGCATAGAAACTTGTGCAACAGTATTTAAAATGCTAAAAGCAAATAATATTAAAAATAAGATATAATTAAAGATTTTCAAATGCCTTTTTTTGAGCGCGCAAAATAAACATATTTATTTGTGTAAAATGCAATAAATGGTGGAATAAAATCAAGTTAACTTTCCAAATATTAAAACCGATAACCTAAGCCATATGAAAAATAGTCAGCCTTTGCAAAGTGCGATTTTAGTGAAAAAGACACATTAATATGCTTGGTGATGTAGTAATTTAAAGCAAATTTTAAATACATAAATGGCAGAACTTTATAATTATTATAGGCATAAAAACCTGCCGTCATAGGAATGGTAAACTTGCCTATCTCAAATTCGTAAACAGCGCCAAGTGCCAATTGAATATTTGTTTTATTGTCATTGGTTGAATCTGTATCAAACTTCATTTGATGAATTACAGATGCGTCTTTAAATACATCTAAAACTATACCTGCATTTCCTTTTTCATGATAATTATACATGGCAAAAGCAGAAATATTATTTAAAAAATACTGATTGCCTAATACAGGGTAAACCTGTTTTAATCCCGCACTATAGGCAAGTGCATATTTAATTCTAGGTTCAAATGCAGGTCGGTCAATAGCTGGTAAATCTTTTTCATTAAAATTGTAATGATAGGCTATTTGAAGTCCCGCTAAATTAAGCCCCAAATTAGGAAGTTTATAAGCTCCATTTGAAAAATGAGTTAAACAAATTCCAACAGATAAATGCTGTTTAGTAGTAATTTGCCATTGATAACTTTGAGTTAATTGAATGGCAGCATTCAAATGACTTCCCGTAACTACATTTTTATAATTCGAAACCCTGTCAAATTTCTTTTCCACCCATCCTGGACCAAGCGCCAATTTAAAATTGATATTCGATTTTTTAAACCTAATATAAGAAAATTGAATATAGGCAAAGCTTGCAATAGCAGAGCCTGTGTATTTATTTTTTCCAATACCCGTATAAAAAAAACTTGCACCAACATTGGGGTAATGGTATAAACTATGCCATGCTTGTTCGCCTCCTACTTTTTTTCCAATACTAAGTTCGTACATCCCAAAATGTGCATTAGGATAGCGCTGTAAATTGGATCGATGAGCCATAAAAACTGAATAATTACCTCGCGCTTCAACAAATAAATTATCTGCACTAGCACCTGCTATAATTGGTTGATTTAACCCAAGTATTATATAAAGTGCAATATAAATTATAATAAAACGCTGCTTCATTAATTGCAATAATGAGTGAAGTCTTCGAGATGATTAACCTTAATTTTATTGTTCAATTCAGGATAATATTCGCTCGGAGGAATTGTTCCAGTTTGCCCTAAAATTTCCATATTTGAAGCATCATATACTTTAAACGCAAATGAGCCATCAGCGTTTGGAAATACAAGTGCAACTGCTTTAGTTTTGTCAGCATTTAAAATTGCCTTATCAATCTCTTCTTTATTTACCAATAGAAAAGGTAATTTATAGTGGGTTGCAAACTCTGACTTGGCTGCCTCATCTAATTCATTTTGATTTACTAACAAGGTTAGTTCTTTAAGATGCGGAGCATTTTTAATAAACATTTTCATTAATTGCACTTCTGTTTTACCTTGGTTTCTGTATTCAATTTGCAATATTAAACTCTTTATGGCATAAGTTAATTCTGCTTCCTCTTGCTTAATTGATGGCATCGTTGCTACTGCCACAGATGACGAATTTATTGGCAAATCAGTTCTTTTAATTTCTAACATACATGCCCTGTAGGGCAATTGCTTTTTACTATAATTTTCTACAACAACATCTTTTGTTTGATATAATTTGTTGCTCAATTTATAAGAAGAATGATCAATAAAATTAAAACTGTACTTAGAGTTAGTAAGATATAGGGTGTTACTCGCCTTTGATTCAATTAATTTGTCATATTGTATCCTGTTTACATATTCAGGTTTTATTGCTTGTTTCCAGTATAATTCAAAACATTTTTTAAGATTTGCATTGTATTTTTCAATTTCTGCACGATAAGCTGAGAGATCATTTGGGTCGAGTTTTTCTTCTACTTTTTTATTTGGCTCCTCAATTAAAACAATCAATTTACTATTGGTAAAATTAACTTGAGCAAGACAACATATTGCGTTTGATAAAAAACAAAATGCTAAAATTTTGAAAAATAATTTCATGCTAAAATTTTATTGTAAATGCTTTTATAATTAATAATCTATTTAATACTTATTCCAAAAATCCTATAACTTCCCTTTTATAATTTCGTCAACAACTGCAGGATCTAGCAATGTAGAAGTATCTCCTAAACTTCCAATTTCATTTTCAGCAATCTTACGCAAAATTCTTCGCATAATTTTCCCGCTTCTTGTTTTGGGCAAACCAATCACAAACTGAATTTTATCAGGTTTTGCAATAGCACCAATCATTCTTGAAACAGTAAGATTGATGTCCTTTTTTGCCAATTCAGCATCGCCATGTGTGCCTTGATAAATTACATAAGCATAAATTCCTTGACCTTTAATATCATGTGGATAACCTACCACAGCGCTTTCAACCACACCTTGATGCATGTTAATGGCATTTTCAACTTCGGCAGTACCAATGCGATGTCCGCTTACATTAAGCACATCATCTACTCTACCTGTTATTCTATAATTTCCGTCTTCATCTTTTAAACAGCCATCACCAGTAAAATAAAGATTTTCATAGGTAGCAAAATAATTAATTCTACACCTTTCATGATCTCCGTATGTTGTTCTCAAAATTCCTGGCCACGGTGCTTTTATACATAAATTTCCACTCACCCCATTCCCTAAAATTTCTGTTCCGTTTTCATCAACTAGTACGGGTTGCACACCAGGTAAAGGCAAAGTTGCGAATGAAGGTTTTGAAGGCGTTATACCTGCTAAATTTGAAATGAGCACACCACCAGTTTCGGTTTGCCACCAAGTATCAACAATAGGCGACTTTTCTTTACCTATATTTTTATCATACCAGTGCCAAGCTTCTTCATTAATAGGCTCTCCAACAGTGCCTAAAACTTCGATACTGCTTAAATCTTTGCCTTCAAAAAAACTATCTCCACAGCCCATCAAACTTCTAATAGCGGTTGGTGCTGTATATAAAATATTTACTTTGTATTTCTCAATAATTTCCCAAAACCTTCCAGCATCGGGCCATGTAGGCACACCTTCAAACATTAAACTGGTTGCTCCTGCACTTAATGGGCCGTAAACAATATAACTATGACCAGTAATCCAGCCAATATCAGCCGTACAAAAATGAACTTGCCCAGGTTGGTATTGAAAAACATTTACAAAAGTATAATTTGCCCAAACCATATATCCTGCACAAGTATGCACAACACCTTTTGGTTTTCCGGTTGAACCAGAGGTATATAGTATAAATAATTCATCTTCGGCATCCATTTCTACTGCTGGAAAAGCTGGATTGCCTTGCGTTTCTACTTTCTTAATTTCATCTTCCCACCAAACATCTCTACCTTTTATCATGCTTACAGGCGTTCTTGTGCGCGTGCAAACAATTACTTTTTTCACAAATTTACATCCAACCAAGGCATCATCAATCACACTTTTCAAAGGAATATCTTTTGCTCCTCTATAGGCACCATCACAAGTAATTACAAATTCGGCATTGGCATCTTGTAACCTATCCGCAATAGCTTGCGCTGAAAAACCACCAAACACAACCGAATGTATTGCACCTAATCTAGCGCAAGCCAATAAGGCAATAGCCAATTCAGGAATCATACCCATATAAATACAAACCCTATCTCCTTTTTTTACACCATTATTTTTTAAAACATGGGCAAACTGACTTACTTTAATATGTAATTCTTTATACGTTAATACTCTATGGTGCTCTTCTGGGTCATTCGACTCCCAAATGATGGCAGGTATATCGGGTTGTGTGAGTAAATGCCTGTCTAAACAATTTTCTGTGATATTTAATTTAGCACCTTCAAACCATTTGATAGATGGCGTTTTAAACTCCCAACTCAATACTTTATCCCACGTTTTTTTCCATACAAAATTAGTTGCAACTTCGCCCCAAAATTGCTCAGGCTGTTCAGTACTTTTTTTATATTGTAAATGATAATCTGCTAATGTTTTTATTTGATAAGGGTAATGCATGGCATTTAAATTACGGTATGCTTATTAAATTATGCTACGAATATAGCAACTACCTAAGCATTTTTAGAATGATAGTTAAAAAATAAACTTTTTAACTATTTTTGCCGCATGATAACTATAGAACAACTGAGAGATCTCAGAGAGCGCGTTGAAGCGTTGAGGAGGTATCTTTGACATCGATAAAAAGATAAAAGATATTGAGGAGGAAGAAGAAAAGACCCTCAATCCTAATTTTTGGGACGACCCTAAAAAAGCTGAAGAACAACTGAAATTAATCCAATCAAAAAAAAATTGGACCAATGCTTTCTCTAAATGCATCAATCAAACAGAGGATGCTTTTACGATGATGGATTTTATGAAAGAAGGCGAAGCATCTGAAGATGATTTAGACAACAGCTTTAATGAAGCAATGAAATTGCTTGAAGATTTGGAGTTTAAAAACATGTTAAGTGGCAAGGAAGACAGTTTGAGTGCAGTGCTAACTATTAATAGTGGTGCAGGTGGCACTGAAAGTTGCGATTGGGCCAATATGCTGCTACGCATGTATAAAATGTGGGCCGATAGTCATGGCTATCAAATTATTGAAACCGACTAACAAGAGGGCGATGTAGCAGGTATTAAATCTGTTACCATAGAAGTTGTTGGCGAATTTGCCTACGGTTACCTGAAAGGCGAAAGTGGTGTGCACCGTTTGGTGAGAATATCTCCGTTTGATGCCAATGCCAAGCGCCATACTTCCTTTGCCTCTGTTTACGCTTACCCTTTAATTGATGATACGATCCAAATTGATGTAAACCCGGGAGATATTGAATGGGATACTTTTAGAGCAGGTGGAGCAGGTGGACAAAATGTAAACAAGGTAGAAACTGCGGTACGCCTTCATCACAAGCCAACTGGCATCATTATAAAAAATCAAGAAAGCCGCTCTCAATTGCAAAATAAAGAAAATGCAATACGTTTATTGAAATCGCAAATGTATGAAATAGAATTGCGTAAACGTATGGAATCACAGGCCATCATTGAAGGATCTAAAATGAAAATTGAATGGGGCTCCCAAATAAGAAATTATGTGATGCATCCATACAAATTAGTTAAAGATGTAAGAACTGGGCATGAAACAAGCAATGTGACTAGTGTAATGGATGGTGATTTAGATACCTTTATTAAAGCCTATCTGATGGAATATTCTAATAATAATGTAAAAAACAATTAACACATAAATAATGAAATTTAGTTTAAAAAGATCTGTATCACTTGGATTTATTATCACACTTTACCTTAATTTAAGTGCACAAACTACAGGCAATAACTCACTTTGTTGGAAAATAACAGGAAACGGTTTAAGTCAACCATCATACGTATTTGGAACAATCCATTTGATTTCAAAAAAAGATTTTTTTCTCTCTAAATCAACTGAAAGCGCTTTTAAAACGTGTAAAACTTTAGCCTTAGAAGTTGATTTAAATATGGATAAAGAAACAAAAAAAGAAGTGGGTAAATCTGCGATGTTGCCTGCTGGTAAAATAATTGATGATTATTGCTCACCTGATGAATTAAAGATTATTAAATCATTTATGACCGATAGCGTTAAAATGTCGGGATTAAAAATAAAATTATACTCGCGATTAAAACCAATGTATTTGCAAAGCATTTTATTGAAAGAACAAATAAAAGGCGCTAAATCATACGAAGAAACTTTCGCCAAAAAGGCTAAGAAAAACAACATGAATCAAGTAGGATTAGAAGCAATTACCTTACAAATGAAAATTATGGATACTATTCCCATTGACTCACAAATTAAGGACATGGTAAGCTCCATTAAAGAAGGCAAAGCAAGTGTTAGAAATTTTAATGAAATGATAGCAGTATATAAGGCTCAAAACATTGAAAAGCTTCATCAATTAACAGTAGGTGAAGACAGTGGTATAGCTAATTTTGAAGATGTATTTTTGAACAATAGAAATGAAAGTTGGATTCCTGTAATTGAAGGCCTCATAAAAAAACAAGCTGCTTTTATTGCTGTTGGCGCTGCTCATTTAGGGGGAGATAAAGGAGTTTTAAACTTATTAAGATTAAAAGGTTATAAAATTGAACCCATTTTTTAATACATTTGTACTAATAATTCTAAAAACAAAACCTATGATTAAAAAAATTATTCTCGTATTTATCTCTATCGTTGGTTTATCTCAAACCAATGTTTTTGCACAAGGCTTTAATCCTCCACAATATCCATATTATCAGTCTTTTGACAGTCTAGTTCCTTTTCAATATATTGAAGGTCAAGCTGCTTGGTTAAACGGAGATTTTTTTGGTATAGATCCTAGTACTGTTAGCGTCTACGCTGGCAGAGGTATGGCTGGATCTCAATCCATGTCGATGATGCTCAGTGATAATACGCCAACAGACTCCATTATTACTCCACTTATTGGATCTCTTCATGCAGGCGCATATATTTCATTTTATTACCGCATTGTTGATGTAAATGGACAGGCTGTATCACTTACCGGAAATGGTGGGTTAAAACTTCAAATGAAACAAGACATTGCTCCAGATTGGATTTTAATAGATTCTATCTCAGTATCAAATCATATTGAGAGTAGTGATTACAGAAAAATTGTTCATACTTTACCTACTGATTCAATTAATGTAAATTTCAGATTTTCGTTTTATCAAGGAGCACTTGGACAAGACCTTTATATTGATATTGATAGTTTAGTTGTAACTGACGACCAACTTATAACCGCTATTCAAAACAATAACACAAGTAATTTTCTAATTCAAAATAATGAATTAAACCAAATCATGATCAAATCTAACAACGTAAATTCAATCAATGGAATTGTAAATATTTTTGACATTAATGGAAAGCTAATTCACAATGCAACGCTAATTTCAAACAATAGTGTTGATGCTTCGCAATGGAGTAAAGGCGTTTATTTTGTGCAAGTAATTGAACAAAACAAGCACTTAAATAAAAAGATTATTGTAAGATAGTTTATTACAGCAAATAAAATTTTATATAAGGGTCGATATTCATTTATAGGCCCTTTTATTTTGCCCTCAACTTTTTATAAATCTTAATGGCAATTATTAAAACAGCCGTAAAAGCCAATAACCCAAATAGACCCCAAATCCAATTTAAAGCATGTTGTACTTCAACAACAAAAACAATAGTCACTAAAAACAAGGTTGCAACTTCATTCCAAACCCGCATTTGACCAGAACTATATTTACAAGTACCTTTTTGAAGTTGATTTAAAATATAACCGCACGACAAATGATAAAGCGTTAAAAGCACTACAGCAGTGAGTTTTACATGAAACCAAGGCATCTTCAAAAAATCAATATTATTGAGCACCAACCATACACCAAACACCCATGTTAAAACTGCCGATGGCCACGTAATGCCATACCACAACCTTTTTTGCATAATCCTAAATTGATTACTAAGTATTGCTCTTTCAAATTCAGGTTTATCCTTTGCTTCAATATCATAAATAAACAATCTTACAATGTAGAATAAACCAGCAAACCAAGTAACTACAAAAATAATATGCAGTGCTTTTATATAAAGTATGTCCATAATTGCCACAAAAATATACTTTTGCAAACCATTTCTATGTATAAATCAGATAATAATCCTGCTCATCATCGCTCCAATATTAAAATAGGGCTAAATGTGGCTGCGGTGTTAAAAAAGGACCAGCGCACCGGCAAAAGAACAATTGGGCAAGTGCAATGGATATTAACCAGTGCAGCCTTCCATAGCAGAGGCATTAAAGTGATGTTAGCAAACCGACAGGTTGGCAGAGTGCAGGAAATTTTAGACGAGAATTTTAATATTAATGAAGAAGAATAAATCTTTCACTTTTGTTTTCTTAAATCCATTACATTTGCACTCCAAATTATAAAAAGCCCGGGTGGCGAAATTGGCAGACGCACCATCTTGAGGGGGTGGCGAGAAATCGTGTGAGTTCGAATCTCATCCCGGGCACCAATAAAAAAGCAGGTATTACTACCTGCTTTTTTCGTTTCATTAAGCCTTTAACTACAAGCCAAAACCATAATAGGCGCGGAATCCATTTGGATAAACTCCTTCAATTAAAACACCACCTTTTTTACTTTCCAAGTAATTTAAATCCTCCACCTCAGTTACCGCTTTTTTATCAATACTTGTAATAATGAAGCCTTCTTTAATTCCTGAACTTGCCAATTTACCTTCACTTAGTTGCTTAACTTTAATTCCATTGGCAATTCTCAATCTATTCTTTTCATCTTGCGTTACGGGTTCAAAAACTGCACCTAAAGCCTTAACTACACTTAACTTTTCCATTTTCATTAGATCAGTATTATTGTTTTTGTTTTTAAACATCAATGCCAATACCTTTTCTTTTTTCTCTCTAATCACAGTTACATTAATTTTATCACCAGGCCTGTAATTACTAACTTGCTCTTGTAATTCTGGTGAATTATTCACTTTTGATGCTCCTATTTTTGTAATAATATCGCCCTCCTTAATACCAGCTAAATCTGCTGCACCGCCTTCTGTAAGTCCAGCCACATAAACTCCTTGGTATTGATTCAATTTCTTTTCTTCGGCCAATTTATTATCTATTTCTCTAATACTTACTCCAATAAATGCGCGTTGAACTGTTCCAAATTCTAATAGATCTGTCATCACCTTCTTTACAATATTTACTGGAACCGCAAATGAATAACCAGCGTATGAACCAGTATTTGAGGCAATGGCTGAGTTAATTCCAATAAGTTCACCTGTGGTATTAACTAATGCGCCTCCACTATTACCCGGGTTAACAGCCGCATCGGTTTGAATAAATGATTCAATAGGGTAACTTCCTTTGTTAGCATTGGCTTCGAGTGCGTTAATGTTTCTACCTTTTGCACTAATAATACCTGCTGTTACAGTTGATGTTAAGTTAAATGGGTTACCAACTGCCAAAGCCCATTGCCCTACTTTAACTTCATCAGAATTGCCGTAGGTTATATAAGGCAAGCCTGTTTCTTCAATTTTTAATAGCGCCAAATCTGTATTTGGATCCTTACCTACAATTTCGGCAGTATATGTTTTGTTGCTATTTAGGGTAACCTCAACCTTTTCAGCATTATTAATTACATGGTTATTGGTTACAATGTATCCATTATCCGAAATAATTACTCCCGAACCAGTTGATACTTGTTGCTGGCTATTTCTTCGATAACCATTATCGCCAAAGAA
>Ga0105048_10018364_pt1 | contig 10764 bp, 7 predicted proteins | sample MAT05_FD_78382 | JGI IMG/M metagenome (GOLD analysis project Ga0105048, IMG submission 78382) | Freshwater microbial communities from Lake Fryxell liftoff mats and glacier meltwater in Antarctica - MAT-05 | ecosystem: Environmental > Aquatic > Freshwater > Ice > Liftoff microbial mat | place...
CGACTGCTGCGGGCATCTTTTCATTGTGCGCCTCGCTCCTGGTCGCCGCTACCTTACTGATACCAAGTGTGGTCGAGACCAGCGAGCTGATTGGCAGCCGCACCACAAAACGCGCGCCCTGGTGAGGCCCCTCGCTATGCGCGCTGATCGAGCCGCCATGCAGCTCCACCAGGTGCTTGGCAATGGACAGGCCGATGCCCAGCCCGCCGTGCGGCCGAGCAGCCGTCCCGTCTGCCTGGCGAAAGCTCTCGAACACGTGCGGCAAAAAATCAGCGGCAATACCCTGGCCGTTGTCATCCACCACCAGCTCGATATCGGACTCGACGCGACCCAGTTGCACCTTGACGGTTCCGTTCTTGGCGGTGAACTTCACGGCGTTGGAGAGCAGGCTCAAGACCACCTGCTGAAGGCGCTCGCCGTCCGCACGAATGACGGATGCCTGCTGGTCTAGCTGGGCAACGATCTGAATGCGCTTCGCGTCAGCCGCCGGACGCACGCCCTCGATGGCCATCTCGACGATGTTGCTGACATCGACCTGCGATGGCTGAATGCGGATCTTGCCGGTAATGACGCGGCTGATGTCCAGCAGGTCAGCTATCACCTGGTTCTGTACCAGTGCGTTGCGCTCGATGACCTCGAGGGCGTGCTCGCGCTTATCTGCCGGCAGCGAGCCGCTGCGCGAAAGGCGGGTCCAGCCCAGGATGGCGTTCAACGGCGTGCGCAGCTCGTGCGAGACCATGGCCACGAACTCGTCCTTGGCGCGCGTGGCCGCCTCGACCCGCGAACGCTCGCGCTGCGACAGCTCGTACAGGCGCGCATTGTCGATGGCCACCGACCCGCGCCGCGCAAGCTCGCTCGCCAGCAATGAGTCAGCCGGGGTGTAGTGGCGACCCGAGTCTGAATACGCGAACGTCAGCGCGCCGAACATGGCGCCCTGCACGCCCAGAGGCACGATCAGGTACGAACAGACGTTGACCTGCTTCATCAGCGCCAGGTGTTCGGGCGCAAGCGACAGCCGGTCCAGCACTGCGCTGTCGGTGTTTTCCATCAGCAGCGGCTCGCCCGTACGCATCACGTGTCGATGGCCCGTCGCCCGGTCGTCAGGGGTCGGGAAGCGCACGTAGAGTTCGCGTACCACGTCCACCATGTCTGGATGTACGTGCGCAATCGGCATTTCTTCCGGGGCCGCGCCATCGAGGTGCACGGCGCACCAGTCGGCAAGGCGCGGCACGATCAGGCCGGTCAGGCGCGCCAGCGTGGAGCGGTAGTCGAGCGACGAGGTGAGCAGTTGGCCGGCGTCGGCCAAAAACTGCAGGTCGGCGCGCTGGCTATCGAGCTCGCTGTCGCGGTACGCGCTATACGCGCTGGCTGCCTCTGCCACGCCCACGTTCAGGCACTTGGCCAGCACGTCGAACTCACCGATGGAGAGGTTGATGCCAGCCTCCATGGCGCTCTGAAGGATGCAGTGGCGCAGGACGCCGTACTCACGGATCAACGCCGCCAGGTCGTAGCCCAGCTCCCAGCGCTGCTCACCGTGGCCGCGCGCGGTCGGGCTCTTGTCCTCGCTGTCGTTGGTGAAGCGCACGCTGCGTCGCGATTCCAGTTCGGTGACGATTTCGGTCAGGAAGCGCGGGATGTGGTTTTGCAGATGCACGCGCGATGTCTCGGGCGGGGAGAGCTGGCGGCCCTTCACCTCGGCCACGAACCGCTTCACGATGTCGTCGCGCTGCTCGGCGAGCAGTTGCGCGAGATCGGCTGTGCGCAGCGCGCTCAAACTGCACTCCATAGGGGCGGGCGACTCCTTCTGCCGGGTGACGCGCAGCGGGGGACGTCGGTGCGTGCTGGGTCAAAAATACAGTGGGACATCTTCGCGCTCCGCGCCTCGTCGGAGCCCGACGCGGCGCACTGTCCGGTCCTGCTGTAGGCCGCTCGGGGGAGCACTGCGGAACGAACGGGACGCATGATAGCGAGTCTCGTCGGATTTCGCGAAGTCTTCAGCCGGAAAAACCGGCGTATGGCCGGTCCTGGAGGCGCGTATTCCTGTGGCAAAATGGCCCCCGTGTGTCCCGGTTGGTCCAGCAAGGCTGCCGCGATCAGCTTGGGAAGATGCCGTCCAGCCTTGCAATTGCGCGGGACACCTTGACGGTGAAGTCCGCTTCGTGGGGCACATGCAAGAAGCATGGGTGGCCCTGCCAGACGCTGCGCAGCTTGCTGTCGATGGAGATGGCTTCGGCCAGGCTCTCGGTGCGCGTCTCGTTGCCCTCAGCGATGGAGTAGCCCCCGACCGCGGCGGTCTCCAGGAACAACACCGCGTCGTAGCGCTGCAGTTCGGCCTGCCAGCTGCTGCCCATGCTCCGGAAAAAGGCCTCGGGACCGGCAGGCCAGTAGCCGCCGCCATCGCAGGTGCCGCGGTCGCAAAGCAGGGCCTGACCGGGTTGGGCGCGCGCCGCATGAAAGTCCTCCAGCTGCTGCTGCACCTGGAAGATGGCGCGCTGTACAGCCTGCCGCTCCAGCGCGCTCTGGACCTGCGGAAACACGTGCCGGAACATCAGCGTGGCTACCTCGGGCACGGGCACCAGGCGCTCCTGGTTTGCGGAGACCAGCGCGCGCCAAACGGTGGTCTTGCCGCCGCCTGGTCCGCCCGTGACTGCGATGCGCCGGATGCTCACGCCTACTCGGTGCCGTACAGCCGGTCACCCACGTCGCCCAGGCCCGGCACGATGTAGCCCCGCGCGTCGAGCTGCCTGTCGACCGCGCAGGTGAACACGGGAACGTCGGGGTGCTCGTCGTGGAAGCCGCGTACGCCCTCCTCGGAGGCCACCAGGCAGGCAAAGCGGACCGAGCGCGCGCCCGCCTCCTCTACGCGCCTGACTGCGGCGGCCGCCGTGCCACCGGTGGCGAGCACCGACGAGATCACAATCGCGTCGCGCTCGGGCATGCTGTGCGGCAGCTTTGCGTAGTACTCGACGGCAGTTCGCAGCTTTGGGTCGCGGTACAAGCCAATGTGGCCGACACGCGCGGCCGGCAAGATGGTGAGCATCCCGTCCAGCATGCCCAGTCCGGCCCGCAAAATCGCGACCAGCACCAGCTTCTTGCCGTCCAGCTCGACGCCATCGGCCGTGCCCATGGGCGTCTGCACCTGCACGGCTCGCGTGGGCGCGTCGCGCATGACCTCGTAGGCAAGCAGCGCGGAGATTTCATTGGTGAGGCTGCGGAAGCCGCGCGTGCTCAGGCCTTTGTCGCGCAGCAGCGTCAGCTTGTGTTGGACCAGGGGGTGATTGAGGACGTGTAAAACGCGGGCCATAGAACCTCAGAATACGGTGCCATCGCTGCGCAGACGGATGGGCGAGCCGCCATCCCCGCGCAGCGCTTGTGCAAGCTCACGACCGGTTGCCCAGGTTCCCCCTTCGAGCAACGCGGCCAGCGTCAGGTCGGGCTTGTTCAGCTCGGTGCGCACCAGCGGCAGTAGCTCGTCCAGCAGCGCGACGGTCAACGCGCGCCACTCGACGATGATCTGCGAGGAGACCTCGTGGCCGCCCTTCAGCACTTCGCCGTGCTTGGGCACCAGCACGCCGGCATCCACGAACAGCCCGCCGTTACGGTACTCGGCCAGCCCCGTGAGCGCGTCGAGGTCCGTGATGGTGAGACCCGACTGCGCAAGCGGATAGAGCAGCGAGTAGCTGAGCCACTGTGACAGCTTGTGGAACGGGACGAGGCCGGCGGTGACGCCCTCACCACCAGCCGCGGGGTGTTGCCAGACATCGCCCAGCGTGTGCCCCTGCACCTGCAGTCGACCCGGCCAGATGCTGCCGAGCGCCGACAGCAAGCTCAGCAGAATGCCCTGCGCCGGCAGCTGAGCATCCCTCGATTGCGCCCAGAGATAATCGAGCAGGGCGCCCAGGCGCGCATCTGGGCCGAACACGTCCGGGCGAGCGCGCAGCGCGGTACCCAGGGCGCGCAGCAGGTGCACCCGGCCGGCCACGCCCACCAGCGGATTGGCGGCGTCCACCTGGAACGCACGTTCGAGCGCGTCATCGTCGATGGCCAACAGCCCCTCGGCATCCACGTGGTAGGGCTCGCGTCGGCTGGAGAATCCGCCGCTCTTGGCCCACGCCAGGCTGGCCACGGCCAACCCTTCGGAGCGCGCAAGGGAGAGGCCACTGGCCGCCTCCCGGTAGCGCCAGGCCATGCCCGCGCCCGCATCGAGCAAAACGCTGGTGACCACCACGTCGATCAGCGCGCGCGCTCGCTCCATGACGTCGCGGTCGGCCATCTCGGGCTCGAGCGCGGCGAGCCGTGCGACGCCGCCCGCATCGAAATGGCCAAAGCGGCTGTGCGGCGGAATATCCAGCGCGGGGTACCGGCGGCGCGTCACCTCGGCCACCCTGCGCGCCACCTCGGGCAGCTTGTCCAGCTCGACGCTGAAATGGTTCAGGCCGACCACCAGCGAGGTGGCCAGCACATTGCGGCAGCGCGCGCGGATGGTGTGCGGCAAGTCCAGTTCGGCCAGTGCGTCCGCAGGCGCGCTCATTCGTCTAGCCCTCGGCCCTTGACCTGCGCCAGCATCTCGGGCGGCGGCACGGAGCCCTCCGTGTAGTAGCCGGCCGCGATTTTGGCCTCGATTTCCACGCGCGCGTCGGCCGGCACCAGGTCGTCGGGGATCTTGACGCGCTGACCGATGTTGATGCCCGAGCCGGTGATGGCGTTGTACTTGACGTTGCTCATCGACACGAAGCGGTGGATGTGGCGGATGCCAAGCCAATGCAGCACGTCGGGCATCAGCTCCTGGAAGCGCACGTCCTGCACGCCGGCCACGCACTCGGTGCGCGCGAAGTAGGCATCGGCACGGTCGCCGCCCTCTTGCCGTTTGCGCGCGTTGTAGACCAGGAACTTGGTGACCTCACCCAGCGCGCGCCCCTCCTTGCGCGAGTAGGCGATGAGTCCCGTGCCGCCGTTCTGCGCCGAGCGTACGCACTCCTCGATGGCGTGCGTCAGGTACGGACGACAGGTGCAGATGTCCGAGCCAAACACGTCGGAGCCATTGCACTCGTCGTGCACGCGCGCGGTGATCGGCGTCTCGGTGTCGCCGATCTTCTCCACATCGCCGAACATGTAGACGGTCTGGCCACCGATCGGCGGCAGGAACACCTCGAGATCACCGCGCGTGACCAGCTCTGGATAAGCGCCTGCGGTCTCCTCGAACAGCGTATGGCGCAGCTCGGTCTCGTCGATGTCGAAGCGCCTGGCCACGCCGGGCAGGTACCAGGCGGGCTCGATGGCGGCCTTGGTGACCACCACATCGCCCGACGCGCGCAGCACCTTGCCATCGGGCTTGAGGCGGCCAGCAGCGATGGCGGCGCGGATCTCCGGCAGATCGATGTGGGCGGTCGTGATGGCGATGGTGGGCTGAATGTTCAGCCCCTGGCGCAGCTCATCGGCGAACACCTCGCTCACCATGTGGCCCCAGGGATCGATCGATACGATGCGATCGGGATCTGCCCAGCCCGGGTGCGGACCAATCTGCTTGGTGGGTCGGGTGTTGGTCAGGTCGGCCTGGTGCGACGGATCGAGCGAACCCGAGGCCACAGCCAGCGCGCGGTAGATGGCGTACGACCCGGAGTGGGTGCCGATGACGTTGCGCTGTTGCGGCGTGGTCAACGTGGCTATCAGCGGGCCACGCTCCTCTGGTGTGGACGCGCCCCACTTGATGGGCAGCGGGCGGGGACCGTTTTTGCTCGGGTGCGTGAGCAGGCGAATGTGACCGAAGCGACGCTGCTTTTTCATTCAACTCATCCAGGTTCCGTCGGGCGCTTTGGCCCACTTGGAGGTCACTTTCTTGAGCTGCGTCCACAGCTCCACGCCACCTGCGCCGGTGATGTCGCCGTGGCCGAAGCGAGAGGCCTTGCTGCCGCCGAACGAGAACGGCTCGCGCGGCACCGGCACACCCACGTTGATGCCGATCATGCTGCTCTCGGCCTGATCGCTGACCTGCTGCGCGACGGCGCCGCTCTGTGTGAAGACGCTGGTTGCGTTGCCATAAGGGCTGGCCTTTTCGATTTCCAGCGCCTCGTGCAGAGTCTTGACGCGCACAATGCTGAGCACGGGGCCAAACAGCTCATCGGTGGCGGCGAAGCTGCGCGGCGAGACGTGATCGAGGATGGTGGGGCGCAGCCAGTGGCCCTGCTCGTGCGCGCGCGGCGCAGTGGGACGGCGTCCGTCGGTGCGCAGCGTGGCTCCCTCCTTGACGGCGCGAGCGATGGCTGCCTCGAGGCGCTCGAGCGCGGCGCCATCGATGATGGCCCCCATGTCGCGACCTAGCCTGAGTGATGCTGCAGCAGCGACGATGCCGTCGATCAGCGGATCACACTCGCCGACCGCGACCAGCAGGCTGCCCGCCATACAGCGTTGACCCGCGCAACCGGTAAACGAGGCGACGACGCCGCTGACGGCCAGCGCTGGATCTGCGTCGGGCGCGAGGATGATGGTGTTTTTGGCGCCGCCCAGCGCCAGCACACGTTTGCCAAGAGCCGCACCGCGCGCGTAGACCTGTGCGGCGACCTTCGAGGAGCCGACGAAGCCGTAGGCCTTGACGTCGGGGTGCTCCAGCAGCGCGTCGACGGCAGTCTTGCCGCCGTGCACCAGCGAGAACACACCCGCCGGGTAGCCGGCCTCGAGCATGAGCTCGCCCAGCATGAGCGACGTCAGCGCCACCTTCTCGGACGGCTTGAGCACGAAGCAATTGCCGAGGGTGATTGCGATGGGGAACATCCACATCGGCACCATGGCCGGGAAGTTGAATGGCGTGATGCCGCACACCACGCCGAGCGGCTCGCGACGGACCTCACAGCGCACGCCGCGGCTGACCTCGAGACTGCCGCCCAGGTCGAGGTTCTGGAGGCCGAGCGCGTACTCGGCCACCTCGAGCCCCTTGAGCACGCCGGCGCGCGCCTCGTCCACTGTCTTGCCGCACTCGCGAGCCGCGCTGTGGGCGAGTTCGTCGAGTCTGGCCAGGCACAGCTCGCGAAAACGAAACAGCGGGACGCTGCGCTCCTTGATGGGTGTGCTGGCCCAGGCGCGCTGGACCTGGCTGGCGGCCGCAACGACGTGCGCCACTTGCTCTGCGCCGCTGTCGGGGACACTGCCCAATAGCGCGCCGTTGTAGGGGCTGCGCACATCGATGGTAGGTACGCCTGCAGGTCGCTCGAACCGGGCGCCGACGAGATTGCCGCCTGCGATGGGCGACGTCGGCATACGGACCAAAAGCGCACCCTCGGGCACGCGAGCAGCGGAGTCGGGCGAAGCGGGATCGGGGATCGACACGAGTGCCACGCTGGAGCGTACCACCCTTGCCACATGCAGGGGGCGCCGAAACGTAAAGCTGCACGTGCGGCACCCGTCGGCTGCTGGCGGCGCCGCGGCGGTGCTCTCGCTGGCTTGATCAGGCGGGAAGGATGCGGCGCCAACGTGCACCGCGCCCCTGGCCAACGTGTTCGATGGCGGGGTGACTCGTCAGATCGCTCAGCGCTTGTTGCCGACTGATGCCGTGGTCAACGGCGCTGAGGTAGTCCGCAATGGAAAACAAGGCTCGGCGCTCCGCGAGCTCGCTCAAGATGCGTCTTCTCGTGTCGGGATCGTAGCGACCGACCGTGCGCTTCGAGACGGGGTCGACGATCGGCCGTTCTTGTCCCACGTAGCCCCAGCGCGCGTACGGAGCCAAATTGCGCCCGAGATTGCGCGCCGCGGCGCGACTTCCTGGTTGCTCCGTGTCGAGGAAAAAGCGCTCTGCTGGGACCGTCCGGGACCAGCCTGCGGACAGGTACTCCGCGAAGTACCCCAGTTCCAGGTCCGTGGAGCCAAGCTTCGTGAAGTCGAGTGCGACCAACAGGCTTTGTGGCCAACGCACGCCGCGCAGCTCTTTTCGTACCTGGAGCGGGTTGAGCAATGTGTACGAGCGGCTCAGCCACTGCACGAGAATCGAGAGCAAGCGGGCGTCGTAACGCATCATTTGGCTGGCCAGGACAATCAGCTGTTCTGTGCTCGTCGGCGCGTAGGGCCACGCTCTGCGTTCTCCCACGGAAGCGGCTCCGACCTGCGCGAGCTCGTGATAGAGGCGGGCGAGCTCAGCCTGGCCTGGCGCGTGTTTGAGTGGCTTCACATGGCCTCGCGGTCACGCAAATCGTCGAAAAAATCCGCGGCCTTTTCCGCTCCCGGATAGCGCCGCTCCACCAGCAATCCCAGCTGCCGATCTACCACCGCGTTGTCAGAGAGCTTGTGCAATAATGCCCGCGCGTGCGGCAGGTCTTTGTCGCGACCTGCAAAGCATTTCATGATGAGCAAGTCTTCCGGTCCAAGAGCATCGACGGTCAGATGTTTGCCGCTGAACACCGTGCGCAGTCGGCTCGCGTAGTCAGACGGCAGGACCGCAGTAAACGTATCGAAATGTGAATTGAGCCAGTCTGGCTCGATATTCAGTTTCTTCGCGATCTTCTTGGCGGAGCTATCCAGGTCGCTGATGCGCAATCCTCCCTTCGCTGCGAAGGCATCGATATCTTGGGTCGCCAGGGGATGATTGTAGGCCAACACCATGGCTGCACCGCCCCCGATGATGAGTCGTGCAGCGGTGGTGAGGTCGTCATCCAGGAGGGCCAAAGCGCGCTTCATGCCTGTTGCATCGAGCGGTGCGTGTTTTGCCATTGACAACTAAATAACAAGTAGTTGTTTGGTTGTCAATATCGTAGCGAATCAGGAGCGGCCCCGCCGCAGCTTCCGCCACGCAAACGGCCCCCGCGCGAGGTTAGAGTCCGTCGAGCCGGTTGTAGTCGAACAACCCGGACTCGAGGGGCTCGCGCTTGCTGAACGCCTCGTGGGCGCGGTCGCTGAAGGGCCAGAACCGCTCGTCCGTGCGTCGCACGCCAAACCGCTCACGAAGCACCTCGTAGCCGTCATCTCCCGTAAGCGCGCGGAGGCCCGCGACGAAGGCCGGCAGGTCGCTCTCGGCGACGCTGAACAGCGCATTGGGGTACGCTCCCACGAAGCCTCGTAGCAAGGTGAGCCGGTCTTCGAGCGGCACGCGTCGGTCATCCTCACTAAACAGGTGGGCCACGTTGGTATGCGCGCTGTCGCGCAGAATCGTGAAGTACGCCTCGCCGCCTGCACTGAGCTGAACTTCCAGGAAGCTCGTCTCTGGCATCAGAGTCGCCGCCTGTCCCTCGGTCTGTGGCACCGAGGCGAGCACAGTACGAACCGAAGCCTCAGGCTCGTCGTCGAGCTCATACTTGCGGTTGAGCACCGTGCTCACGCGCGCGGTCAGCAGCTGAAACAGCTCCTGCTCCGGCATCTCGGTTTGGTACTGAATCCCGGATTCCTGATCGAGGTAGGCGTACTTTCCATAAACGTGGTCTTTGACCTCGTCGTTGGTGTCGCGATACCAGCTCTCCATGAGCGGCTTGCGTCGCGCCGTAGGCAACAGGTTCAGGAAGTTGGACTCGCCCTCCATACGCAGGAAGTCCATGTACAGGCGGGAGTGCAGCTGATGCCCGACGTTGCCGAACACATCGTAGCCCGCGACCAGCAAGTAATGGATGCGCTCGAGTAGCGTATAACCGACCACCCATGCCGTCTTCGGAGGGCCGCCGACCAGCCCCTGAACCACTGTGGCGCTGTCGAAGTGCCGCATGACCGTCAGCGCGGCATTCGCGTTCGTGCCGTCGCCGTCCCAGATTTGCGCGACTGTCACGTCGTCGGGCGTTGCGGCAAGCTCGGTCAGGTACTTGCTCTTGGTCTCGAGGTAGTTCTCCACACCCTTTGCGTATCTGCGCCATGCGACCAGGAGGTTCGTGCTGCCCTGTTCCGCCGGAAGCCGCAGGTCGTCGACTGTGGTCGCGAGCAGCTCGGCTTCGTGCTCGATGATGGGCGACTCCGGATCGACGAAGGTGATCCAGAAGCGGTCCTCGATGACGTTGAGCGCCACCTGGCCGCGACAGACGGGGCCCTTGATGAAGCCGGCCATGGTGTACATCGCCTCTTCGAGCATGAACCGGTAACGCGCGCGCACGGGTAGCGCTGCGAATGCGGCGAAGGGATTGGCCGCCGTCTCGGGCTTGTAGCCGGGCGCCTCCGAAACGACGTAGTCGGGGTCGAGAAAGAGCTCACGGTAACGCGTGAGGCGCTTGTCGCTCAGCGCGTACGGCATCTGAGTCTTGGACAGGCGCGTGTCGTCACGGCGCACGAAACGGTAGAAAAATATCGGATCCTCCGGATCTTCGAAGGGTCGCCGGGTCGCGATCTCCTCGACCGGTAGCCCGCTGGGCGTGCGCGAGCGAACCAGGCGAAAGAAGATCTGGTCGTCCAGGTCCTCGAAGTACAGTGATCCCAGGAACAGGTGCTCGTAGATATAGCGAGCCACCAGCTCTTCCTTCAGGCCGGGCACGTTGAGGAACGCCTCCCAGCTCGCGATGCTCTGAACGATGGCTGCGGGAAGCGGGGGGAGCGGTTGATGGGGCGTGCCTGCGGCCACCCAGGACACCAGTGCCGTGTGCTCCGCGTCGGAGAGCGCCGGCAGCGCGTAGGGCATGCCCCAGCTCGGATTCTTCTTCTTGAAGCCGTCAAACTCATCGGCCCTGGGGCACTGCTCCTTGCGATCGATTCCGATCTCGAAGTCTTTGGGCAGAGCCTTGCCGGAGAGCTCGAGTGGGTTCTCGCGCTTGAGCTCGAGCATCCGCGTCAACAGGGCCAGTCGCGGGTCAGTCTGCTTACTCTCCGGCA
>Ga0105048_10018366_pt1 | contig 10763 bp, 9 predicted proteins | sample MAT05_FD_78382 | JGI IMG/M metagenome (GOLD analysis project Ga0105048, IMG submission 78382) | Freshwater microbial communities from Lake Fryxell liftoff mats and glacier meltwater in Antarctica - MAT-05 | ecosystem: Environmental > Aquatic > Freshwater > Ice > Liftoff microbial mat | place...
CCGAGTTCAAAGATCGCATTCGATCGAGTCTCCGCGCTCAACTCTCCGAGGCCAAAGCCGACGACCTGCTGGTGCCGCAGGTCGTCTACGGCTACTTCCCCGCCAACGGCGACGGCGACGATCTGGTCATCTGGACCGACGACACCCGCAGCACGGAGCGGGTCCGATTCCATTATCCGCGCCAGTCGATCGAACCGTGGTTGTGCATCGCCGACTTCTTCCGGCCCATCGATTCCGGCGAGGTCGACTACGCCGCCTTCCACATCGTGACCATGGGCGCCGCCGTCTCCGAACGGTGCGCGGAGCTGTTCGCTGCCGACAAGTACCAGGACTACCTGATGCTGCACGGCCTCGGCGTCGAGATGGCCGAGGCACTAGCGGAGTTGTGGCATCGACGGATCCGCGAGGAACTCGAGTACGCCGACGAGGATGGTCCCTCGTTGGCCGGACTGTTCCGCCAGCAGTACCGCGGCGGCCGCTACTCGTGGGGCTATCCGGCGTGTCCGGACCTCGAGGACAATGCCGTGGTGGCCGAGTTGTTGGGCGTCGACCGCATCGGCATCGAGGTCTCCGAGGACACGGGCTGGCAGTACCAACCCGAGCAGACGACATCGGCACTGATCTGCCACCACCCCAAGGCGAAGTATTTCGTCGCCCGCAAGTAGGCGGCGATGACGAACGCATCGGCGCCCGTGGGGCGCTACGCCGTCATCGTCTCGCGATTTCCGAAGCTGACCGAAACCTTCGTGCTCCAGGAATTGCGCGGTCTCCAAGAACGAGGCCTCGACTTCGAGTTGTACTCGATCATCCACGAGACACCCGAGCAGATGCAGCCCGACGCGGTCGAGTTGGATGCCCGCGCCAACTACATCGAATGGCGATCACGCGAGGTGCTGTCGGCGCAATGGCACTGGCTCCGACGGAACCCGCGCGGCTACCTCCGGGCATGGGCCACCGCCTTCCGGTTGTCGTGGAAGTCCAAGGATGCGCTCGTACGGTCACCGCTCCTGGTGGCGCTGGCGGCAGCAATGGCGCGCCGAATGACCGCGCAGGGCGTCGATCGCGTGCACGCCCATTGGGCGACCTACCCGACGATGACGGCGCTGTGCATCCAGGAGATCAGCGGGATCCCCTACTCGTTCACTGGTCATGCACACGACATCTTCGGCGATCGGGCGGGGCTCGGAACCAAAGTGGACCGAGCGGACCTCGTGATGACCTGCACCGATCACGGTCGTGGAATTCTCGTAGAGACCGCTGGCAATCCCACCCGAGCTCAACGAACGGTACACCTGGTGCACCACGGTGTCCGGCTGGGGACCTTCACCCCGCAACCATTGCGTACCCGAGAGGTCGGCGACCCGTTTCGGATCCTCTGCGTGGCGGCATTGCAGGAATACAAAGGGCACCGCTACCTACTCGAAGCCAGCGCGCTCCTCACTCACCGGGGCGTGGCGAACACGGTGACGATGCTCGGTGACGGCGAGCTGCGCGCGGAGTTGGAGGCGATGGCATCGTCGCTGGGGGTCGAAGCGAGGTTCCTCGGTCGCCAACCGTCCGAGGTGGTCCGCCAAGAAGTGACCGACGCTGACTGTTTCGCCCTCGCCAGCATCCAGCTCGACAACGGGTTCATGGATGGCATCCCCAACGTGTGCGTCGAGGCGATGGCCATGGGTCGCCCGGTGGTGGCCTCGTCACTTCCGGGAATCCGTGAGCTGGTGATCGAGGGCGAAACGGGTCTCCTGGCGACGTCTCGCGACGCTATCTCCCTGGCCGATCAGCTCGAACGACTGGCGGCCGACCCGTTGCTCGCCGAGCACCTTGCGGCGGCAGGGCTGGCCAAGGTGCACGCTGAGCACGACGCGACAACGAACCTCGACGAGGTCCATCGCCTCCTCACGTCGCTGCTCTAGCCCGCCCGCCCGTCAGGCGCGGCGGGCGCGATGCCATGCAACCTGGGCAGCGATGCCGTCTTCGAGGCTGGTCGTGGCATGCCATCCCAGGATCCGCTCGATCTGATCGGTGGAGCCACCCGTCTTCTGGGCATCCCCCGCCTGCGGACCCTGCCGATCAAGTGGAACCGGCGTACCCACGGCATCGCCGACCATCTCGATGAGATCCCGAAGGGTGCAGGAGAAGCTGCCCGACACGTTGAGCACCGTACCGGGCGCGACATCGGGGGTGACGCCACCGAGGAACGTCGCATCGACAACATCGCCGACGAACGTGAAGGCGCGTTCCTGACCGCCGTCGCCGAACAACGGGAACGTGGTCCCACCGAGCGCCGCTTCGATCAACCGATGGTGCGCCATATCGGGGCGCTGCCTCGGCCCGTAGACGGTGAAGTAGCGCAACGACACGGTCGGCACGCCCCAGTTCGCGGCATAGAGCACCATCAGATGCTCCCCAGCCAACTTCGTCACCCCATATGGGCTGTAGGGCTCGGGACGATCGGATTCCAGTGTCGGGTAGCGCTCGGCGTTCCCGTAGACCGACGAACTCGAGGCGTAGACGACTCGGGGTGTCTCGACGGCCTTGGCGGCCTCGAGCAGACGTTGGGTGGCGATGACGTTGCGTTCGACATAGGTGGCGAAACCATCCGACCAGCTCAACCGGACACCGGGCTGGCCCGCTAGGTGCCAGACGCATTCCACGCCATCGAAGATTGGCGCAAGGTCGAGATCCAGGAGGTCACCCTCGACCACGGTGAGGTCGGGGTGATCGGCAACTGCAGCCAGGTTCGAGCGTTTGTCGTCCTCCTCGTAGTACTCGGTGAAGGCGTCGATGACGGTCACCGAATGACCCTCGCTCAACAAGCGCTCGGTCAGCGTGGATCCGATGAATCCGGCCCCGCCGGTCACCACTGCTCGCATTGTCGTCCCCTCAATGTCAACCCTGTGTGCGGCGGCGACGCTCGGCGTCCGCCCCACGGATCGTGTCCGATCCGCTCAGTACGGTAACGGCACACCCCAACGATTCGTGAATTCCTCGACCAACGGTCGGGTTGGGACTCGTCAACGTCGAAGTGGCTGCAGGGCGGTGTACTGATCCGGATTCGACGTTCGGTCGTCGTACATCGAACCGCCGATGGCTCCGCGAGATTGCGCAGACCGAACGAAGCCGTCGATCTCTTCGATCGTGGCTTTGTCACCGATACCGCCAACAGGATGGACGGGCGCGGCCGGATCACCGAGATTCGCTCGCACCCGATCGATGTTTTCGTTGGTGTACTTCTCGCCGTCACGCCATCCCGACGCTGTCGTGCGATTCGTCCAGTAGCCCATTGGCATCCACACGTCGTAGGCACCCTTGATCTTCGTCCACGGAAAGTTGGGCCAGTAGTTGCGGTTGAGCACGTCGGTCACTACTGGTGGCAGGACAATGGCGGCCATCGCGACGTCCGGCAGGAACAAGCGGACGAACAGCGACTGAAGCACCAGCGAGTTGTTGCGAACGGCGAGGTCTTTCTGATCGGTGGATTCGATGTCCATGGCGATGCCATCGACCCCGAACTTGAGCGGGGCCACGAGCTTGATCACATCGCTCTTCGGGTCGAGGTTCGCAGGCAGGTACCACGACACCACCCGCATGCCCTTGGCGTGGGCACGGTCGACGATCGACTTGAACTTGTCGGGATCCAGGATGTCCTCGGGTCGCATGGCCTTGGCGGACTGCAGGTAGAGCACCTGTACGCCCGCGGCGGCGATCCGGTCAACATCGTCGAGGCCCCATCTCGCACTCGGCGAGAAGGAGGGCGACCAGTCGTAGACGTCGACCCAGGCTCCGAGGCCGTTGAAGACGGCGGTCCTGTCGGCCTGGGCGCGGCGAGGCGCCATGGTCGTGGTGGTGGTGGCTGGCGGCTTGGGGCAGCGACGACCCTTGCGACAGGGGGGCAATGGGTTGCACGCAACGGAGACCACGAGGAGCGTCAGCACCAGCGTCCCCACGACACGCCGCATGCCCGGAGAGGACAATCGCATGGGAGGAATCTACCAGAGCCCTCACAGCCGACCACCTGCCGCGCTCCGAAGCAGATCGTGCGCCCACGCAACCCAGCGCAGCAACTGGCCCGCTTCCGAGGCCACCGTCGAGCACGACCGTCGCAACGCGGCAGAATTCATCATCCAACTCCGGAGGACATCGTGACCACCTCATCGCCAGAACCCGCTACACCTCCAAATACTGACAAGCGATCCATCGGTCTCGCCAAAATGGGCGAGGTCTACGGGTGGGACGTCGGCGACGGGCCGGGCGACTTCTTCGGGATGACGGTCGAACATCTCTTCGCCGAGGTGTGGACACGCGAGGGCCTGTCGATTCGCGACCGCCGATTGCTCTTGGTCGGCATGCTCGTCGGATCCGGCCTCGATGATGTCGTCGAGTTGCAACTCGATGCTGCGCTTCGATGCGGGGACCTCGACATCGACGAACTCCGGGAGATCGTGATCTTCCTGACCCACTACGCCGGGTGGCCGTGGGGAGCGAAGCTCAACTCGATGGTCGAGAAGCTGGCGGCTCGCCAGGCGAAGCAGGCAGGTCAGGCGTAGGTAGCGCCCAACGCCACCAGCGCAGGTTGAACGTCGCGCCGCGCTCACGGCGAGAAAACGTTCAACCTCAGCAGACACGAGCTACCACCAGCGCAGGTTGAACGTCGCGCCGCGCTCACCGCGAGAAAACGTTCAACCTCCACCGACACGAGCTCTGCCCGCGGTCATCCAGGGAGTTGCTGCACCAGCGACGCTGTCGAGGCAAACAGGTCGCCAAGATCCTCAACGCGTTCCAACACCTCCGACGCCACGAAACTCAACGACTCACCGTTCGCCGCCGCTTCCACCTCGTCCCACGTCACGGGCGTTGACACCGTCGGCGTGGGACGGGCTCGGAGTGAAAAGGCGCAGACGGTCGTCTTGTGGCGCGAGTTCTGGCTCCAGTCGACCAACACCTTGCCGACACGATCCTTCTTCGCCATCGTCGTGATGACCGACTTGGGGTGCCGCTTTTCCAACACCTGGCCGGCCGCCCGGGCAAAGTCGGCGCAGTGCTCGTGGGTGTGCGGCGAGTTGAGCGGCGCGTAGACCTGCAACCCCTTGGAGCCCGAGGTCTTGGGGAAGAGCTCGAGGTCGATCCCGGCGCACAGATCCTGCAGTTCCAACGCCAGGGCGGCGCACTCCGTCATCCCGGTCTTCTCCCCCGGATCGAGATCGAACACCACCATCTGAGGCGATTCCAGATCGGCTGAACGGGCCATGGGGGCGTGCAGCTCCAACGCCGCGAGATTCGCCGCCCATACCAACGCTGCTGGTTCCTCGAGTCGGCAGTACTCAACGATGCCCCGACGGTCCCCTGGCCCCACCGCCACGGGGACCCAGGCGGGCCGGTGCGACGGACACCGCTTCTCGAAGAACGAGTTGCCATCGACGCCATCGGGGTAGCGACGGAACGTGATGCAGCGTCCGGAAGTGTGAGCCAGCATTGTCGGGGCAATAGCGGCGTAGTACGCGATGACCTCGGCCTTGGTGAACCCGACGCTCGGGTAGAGCACCTTGTCGAGATTGGTGAGGGTGAGCTGACGGTCTCCCACCTCGGTGACGACCGATTCCCCCATGGAAGTGCCAGCGTCAGGCCGTCTTGCGACGGGCTGGGGCCGACTTGGAAGCAGACTTCTTGGCGGCGACCTTGCTCGACGCTGACTTCTTGGCTGAACTCGCCGCCGAGATCTTCTTGGCCGCCACTTTGTTCGAGCTGCGGTCCGACGAGCCCTTGGCGGCCGTCTTGGGGGGCGCAGCCTTCTTCGTCGACTTCTTGACGGCCGACCCGGCCGACCCGGCCGACCCGGCCGACCCGGTCCGCTTCGGTGGCGCTTCCTCGTCCGCTTCGGCGGCCATCCGCGTGGGATGTCGGCCACGCGCCGACTTGGCCGCCTTCACCGACGCCTCCAGCGCTGCCATGAGGTCGATGACCTTGTCGGCGCTGGGTGCGGCGGTGATGTTGACATCGATCGACTCGCCGGCCGACTTCCGTTCGATCAGTTCGAGGACCTTGTCGCGGTAGGTGTCGTGGAACGTCTCCGGATCAAACGATTCACTCAACGACTCAATCAATGACTCGGCCATCGCCAACTCACGACGCTCGATCTCCACGGCGGCCACGTCGTCGAACTCGCCGATGTCGCTCGCCGGATTGATCTCGTCGGAGTACACCATCATCGACAACACGAGCGTGCCGTCGCGGGGGCGTAGCGCTGCGACGTATTCCTTGCTACGCATCACGAAGCGGGCAATCGCCACCTTGTTCGATTCCTCCATGGCGCGCACCAACAGCGCATACGGCTTGGCCGCCATCGAGGGAGCCACGTGGTAGGCACCGTCGAAGAACACGGGGTCGATCTCGTCGAGGTCGACGAAACACTCGAGGTCGATGGTGTGGGTGGCATCTGGCGCAAAGGCCGCCAACTCGTCCTCGGACACCATCACGTAGTGGTCCTTGGAGAGCTCGTATCCCTTGACGATTTCGCCATAGGGAACCTCTTCACCGGTCACGGCATTGACGCGCTGCTGGCGGACACGTGCGCCGTTGCGCTGGTCGATCTGGTGAAAGCGAACCGACTTCTCCGAAATGGCGGAGTAGAGCTTCACCGGGATGTTCACGAGACCGAAGCTGATCGATCCGCTCCAGATGGCGCGTGGCATGTTGACCCCTCCTCAGAAGTGATCAAGGCTACCCGCCCAGGACGGATCCCAACCGTGACCGGCGCGATCACCAGTGCCTCCACCAGGCAACGTCGGCTACGTCGCCAGCAGTGCTCGGGCCACGAGGTCGGTGCCGAAGGCGGTGAGGATCGCCAAGTAGAGCAGCCCGGTCGCCGCCATGACCGCTGAGTAGTACCGCTCCTTGAGCGCCAGCCGAGTCACGAAACACAGCCCGATCGTGGTGACGGCACAGGCCACCCAGAACCATCCGAGCATCCCGTTGTAGCCATCGGCGATGCGTCCGCTGAGCACTGATCCCATCCCAGTGGGGACCAACATCAGGATGACTTCGAGCGGCCAGATCACGCTCAGCATCCACACCAGCTGCAACAGCGGCGCACGGGGCAACCCCGGCTGGGTCAGATACCAATGGCCGAGCAGCATCGCATCGGTGACGACCCCCAAGAACAGGGCACCAACGAGCACCCGGGCGAGTTGCAACCACGCTGGGTCGCCAGCATCAAGGCCCGCAGCGATCAGCCCAATGGTGCCGATGGCCGGAGCGATCAGATCGAGGTTCGCTGGGAACTCGGCGATCGACACGTCGAAGCGTTGCTCGTTGCGCTCAATGCCGGTCATCTGGTCGATGCGCTCCGATCGGGCCTGGGACTGCTCACGTTGGTGAAGCACCCCAGCCCCACGTCGTTGCCACGACACGAACGTCACCGCTGCCGCCGCAACCGCCACCCCGATCGACGCGACCTCTCGCACCGGGTTGCTGCCGTAGCGGAACCCGACGACCGCCGCGCCCACGGCCATCAGCCCGAACACGCCCCGCATCAACCAGCCGTAGCCGATCCCGACCTCACGGCGTCGGGTCGTGACCCAGAGGAAGAACAGCGAGCCGGTCGCCCATTGCAGCCCCACCGTGGCAGCGTCGAGTTTCAGCACGAGGGAACGGTACCGCTGAGCTCACGCATCGATCGAGACGAGCGCCCGGTTCGATGACGTGAAGGAGTCCGGCCCGTCGACCGACGCGGCGAGGCAGTCCTCGAGTCGATAGCCGTACCGGTCGGGCAGATAGATGCCCGGTTCGATGGAGAAGCAGTGCCCGACTGCCAGGGTTTCGGTGTTGCCAGACACAATATAGGGGTCCTCGTGGGCGTCGACTCCGATGCCATGACCGGTGCGATGAATGAAGAACTCGCCATAGCCGGCGTCGGTGATCACCCGCCGGGCGGCCAGGTCGACGGACTCGCACGACACGCCGGTCGACACGGCGTCGAACGCGGCTCGATGTGCTTGGGACAGCACCTCGTAGATCTCGCCGGCCTCGGCGGGGATCTCGCCGGTCCAGACGCATCGGGTGATGTCGGAGCAATAGCCGACGCCGAAATCGTCCAACATGGTGCCCCCGAAATCGCAGAGCACGACCTCGTCACGTCCGATGACACGTTCGCCGGCTTCGTGGTGGGGACTGGCGGCGTTGGCACCGGCGGCGACGATCGCGAAGTTCACCCGATGATGGCCCTCGGCGAGGATGCGCGACCCGATCTCGGCAGATACCTGCGCCTCGGTCCGGCCGACCAGCGGAATCGAACCGGAGTGGAGTTGTTCGACGATTCGATCCACGGCGGCGCCGGCAGCATGCAGCGCTGCGATCTCGTGCGGATCCTTCCGGGCCCGAAGTGGGCCGGTGACGTGCGACGCGTTTTGTGCGGTTGCCCGAGGCATGGCCGCCAGCAGATCGACCGTGAAACGCGACCATGTTCGATCGCCGATGGAGACTGCCGTTGCGTTGCCCACGAGTCCGGCAAGGATGTCGATCGGGTCCTCGGTCTCCTCCCACGGGCGCATGGCGAACAGATCGGGGTGCTCGGTCACCCGTGACGCTTCGAGCCGGGGCACCACGAGCGTGGCCTCGCCGTCGACGGAAACCACCAACATGGTGAGCCGTTCGAGGGGCATGGCCTCATATCCACACAGCCACGGAAGATCCGGCCCAACCGAGAGCAGCAACGAGTCGACTCCACGGGCGGCCATGGCCGTCCGGACTCGATCGAATCGATCTGCGAAAGGGGTCGATGTCATCGACGTGCCCCCAATGAGACGGGCGTGGCGATCGCCGAGCTGGCCGAGTCGGCTGCAGCGGCGGCGTGATGACTGGACCGCGTGAAGGGTGACGACTCGACGTGCGCGATGCCCATTGCTTCGCCGATGCGCTTCCACTCGTCGAAGTCGGCGGGCGTCCACCAGTTGGCGACGGGTAGATGGTGCGACGTCGGCCGCAGGTACTGCCCAATGGTCACGATGTCGACGCCGACGCCGCGAAGATCCACAAGTGTCTGGACCACCTCGTCGAAGGTCTCGCCCATTCCAGCGACCAGGCCAGATTTCGTCACATGGCCTGCCAATTTCGCGCGGGACAGGAGCGACAGGCTCCGCGCGTAGGACGCCGACGGACGTGCCGCACGCTGGAGGCGGGCCACGGTCTCGATGTTGTGGTTGATGACATCGGGCTGCGCATCCAACACGATCTGCAGGGAATCGGCCGAACCGCCCAGATCGCTGATGAGGGTCTCGACACGAGCGAATGGGCGGGCGACCCGGACCGCTGCCACCGTTTCGGCAACGTGTTGGGCGCCCCCGTCGGCCAGGTCATCTCGCGCAACCATGGTGATGACCACGAAGTCGAGCCCCATGTCGGCAACGGCCGCTGCGACCCGGTCGGGTTCGCTGGCATCGAGTGCCTCGGGATGACGGGTGTCGACCAGACAGAACCCGCAGGCCCGGGTACACCGCTCGCCGCACACCATGAAGGTCGCGGTCCCCTGCCCCCAACACTCCGAGAGGTTCGGACAGCCCGCCTCTTCACAGACGGTGACGAGACCGTGAGCGCCGACGGTGCGTTTGAGCGCCAAGACCTCGGGTCCGATCTTGAGTTTCGCTCGCATCCATTCCGGCTTGCGCTCGGTGATGGAGACCGCGTCGGTCACGCCGGCTTCGGCCAGCCGACCGGTGAGGCGAACCGAAGTTCCCCTGGTCCGAGGGGCATTCGACGAGTAGCGGATCAGGTCGCCGGCACCTTCGCCTCGGCTGAACGGCGACAGATCGCCCTCTCCGATGAGTGATTCCCGCCAGACGACATCAGCGCGGTCGACCGCGCGGTCGCCACCGAACCGCTCCACGAATCGCGTCGACACCGCGTCGACCACTTGGCGCATCGTCACCGGGAGCCCCTCGGCGGCGAGGGAGGTGACGGTCGAATCGCTGATCCCGCACGGCACGATCGTCGAGAACATCTCGAGATCCGGGTCGACGTTGAGGGCAAAGCCGTGCATGGTTCGACCTCGGTCGATCCGCACGCCGATCGCCGCGATCTTGCGGGGACGAAGCCCTTCGACGTCGAGCCATACTCCGGGGAATCCGTCGCGGATCTGTCCGCCGTGACACCCGAGATCGGCGAGCGAGTCGATCAGCACCGACTCGAGGGCCTCGATGTACGTGCGGGTTCGAACCAGCTCCCCGGCGGTCGCGTCGGCCAGCGTCATGATGGGATAGCCCACCAGCTGACCTGGGCCGTGATAGGTCACATCGCCGCCACGATCGGTCTCAATGACCTCGCCGGGGAACTGGCCGGGATCCACCAGCACATTGGCGGCAGCCGCCCGGACCCCGAGCGTCAAGGTATGAGGATGAGTCAGCAGCAGGAGGTGGTCGTCGGCCGACTGTTGCGACAGCGCACGCTGGAGATCGTGTGCCTCTCGATAGGCGACGCGCCCCACCCACCGCAGGTGGAGGGGAGCATCGGAGATCCGCATGGACCCAGTCTGGCGCAGCGTCGCCCGAGTCAGAACTCGGCCGACCAGTCCTTTGTCTCCAGGATCTCCTTGACGCGCTGCATGAACGAGGCGGCGTAGGCCCCGTCGAACGCTCGGTGGTCCCAGCTCAGCGTCAGGTTCCCGACCGAGTGGATGGCGATGGACTCGGAACCATCGGGAAGCTCCACGACGACCGGTCGGCGCTTGACGCCATCGGTGCTCATGATGGCGACCTGCGGCTGATTGATGATCG
>Ga0105048_10018368_pt1 | contig 10763 bp, 6 predicted proteins | sample MAT05_FD_78382 | JGI IMG/M metagenome (GOLD analysis project Ga0105048, IMG submission 78382) | Freshwater microbial communities from Lake Fryxell liftoff mats and glacier meltwater in Antarctica - MAT-05 | ecosystem: Environmental > Aquatic > Freshwater > Ice > Liftoff microbial mat | place...
ATGATCTTTCCCCGGCCGTTCATGGTCGAACGTGGGCATGACGACGGCGTGGCCCCGGACGAATGGGTCGCCTACGAATACGCCCGGACCCGGCGGCACTACGTGAAGATGGGGATGGCCGACCGGACCGAGATCGAGTTCTTCGATGGACCGCACACGATCCACGGGGTCGGAACCTTCGAGTTCCTCCGGAAGCATTTGAAGTAGGTGCCCCCCACAACAACCCCTTGACCCGCCGGAAGCGGGATCCCTAGTGTCCCCCTCCTTTGCCTCCCCGGAAATTCCGGGTCGGCATGTATTGAAGAGGCAAACAGGCGATTTCGCACAAAGGCATTACCGTGAACGTTTCCGTCGAGCAATTGGGTCCGTGCAAGAAGCTCCTCCGTGTGGAGGTCCCCGTGGAACAGGTCAACGCCGCGTTCGATGCGGTGACGCGTGATTTCCAGAAGGGCGCGCAGCTTCCCGGCTTCCGTCAGGGCAAGGCCCCCAAGCACCTGATCACCCGCTCCTACGAGCCCCGCATCATCGAGGAATCCCGAAAGAAACTGATCGAGGATTCCTTCCGGGCCGCCGCCCAGCAGGAGAAGCTCAACGTCATCGCCACGCTGGATGTCGAGGAACAGCAGTTCGGCCGGAACCAGTCCCTGCAGTTCACCGCGACCGTCGAGGTGGTTCCTGATTTCGCCCTCCCCAACTACAAGGGCCTGGCCGCCCGCCGCGAGCTGACCCTCGCCACCGACGCCGACGTCGATCGCGCCCTGACCATCCTTCGGGATCAGCACGCCCAGTACAACGACGTGGAACGGCCGCTGCAGGACGGCGACATCGCCGTGGTCAACTATGCCGGCACGATCGACGGCCAACCCCTCACGGCCATTGCCCCGACCGCGCTGGGCCTGACCTCCAAACAGGGCTTCTGGGTGTTGATCAAGCCCGGCTCCTTCCTCCAGGGCTTCACCGATCCGCTGATCGGCGCCGTCAAGGGCGACAAACGCACCGTCACCCTCACTCTTCCGGCGGAATTCGTTCATAATGAACTCGTCGGAAAGACGGTCGTGTACGAGGTCGAGATCGTCGGCGTGAAGGAGAAGCTGCTCCCCGTCGTGGACGAGGCCTTTGCCAAGCAGTTTGGTGCCGACGACGTGCCCGTCCTGATGCAGGGCATCCGCACCGACCTCCAGCGCGAACTCGATTTCCGCCAGAAGCGCGCCGTGCGCGATCAGATCATCAAGGCCCTCATTAGCCAGGTGGAGTTCGAACTCCCCGAGAGCCTGGTCTCCAACGAGACCCGCAACCTGGTTTACAACGTCGTCAACGAGAACCAGCAGCGCGGTGTGGCCAAGGAACTCATCGAGCAGAAGCGCGACGAGATCTACGCGACTGCCAGCGTCAACGCCCGCGATCGCGTCAAGACCGCCTTCATCCTCAACCGCATCGCCGCGGCAGAGAAACTGCGCATCGATGATCGCGAGTTGACCAATCGCGTGCTCCAGCTCGCCCAGCAGAACAACGTCACCCCGGAAAAGATGGTCAAGGCCATCCAGGACAAGAATGCCGTCGGCGAGATCCGACAGGACGTCCTCACCGGCAGGGTCCTCGATTTCCTCGAAATGAACGCCAAGATCGAGGACGTTGCCCCGCTGCCTGCCGCGGCACCTGCGACCGAAGGTTGATCCCGATCCCACCAGGGATCTGATCGCGATCCAAGGCCCCCGGGTTCATCCCCCGGGGGCCTTTTTCCCTCCCGGGACCGCGGGCGTCCTCGTCCGCCTCTCTCCTCCCTGCCCCCGAGCGGTCAGGGCATGAGTTCGTCGAGGGACTTGCCCTCGCGCCGTTGGAGCACGGCTTCAAACTTGGGGACGTACATCTGGGTCTCGGCCGGGAGCGACGGGGCAATGTCGTCGAAGGTCTTTCCCTTCACTTGATTCAGAGTCCGCTGCACGCGGCCTTCGCCGACGTTGTAGGCGGCCAGGGCCAACCTCCAGTCGCCGAAGCGTCGGTGGAGCTTCTTGAGATAGATCGCCGCCGCCCGCGCCGCCTTGACCGGCTGCCGACGCTCGTCCGGCAGCACGGTGGACAGCCCCAGACTCCGCGCCGTCGCCGGCATCAACTGGTAGAGTCCGACGGCTCCCGCCGGACTGGTGGCCTCCGGATTGAAGGAGGATTCCACCTCTGCCAGCCAAACCAATTCTCCCGGCACTGCCTCCGCCACGAAGATCGGCTTCAACTCCCGCGCGAACGTCTCGGCTGCCGGCGTCAGCGGTCGCTTCGCCAGCAGCTTCTGCCACGCGCTCCTCTGCGCGACGGCACCGGGATTGGGCCCGCGCGTCCGCACCGCCGGACGGTTGGTGGAGGGAGTCACGACCGGCGGACGATTCGTCGAGGGCTCCGGCGAAACCACGATCGTTCCGGTCGCGTTGGTGGATCCCGGGGCGTTGGGCGTCCCTGGTGAAGGCGGCGCAACGGACGGCTGGGTCAGTTCGTCGGCGACGTCGAAGTAGTCGAGCCGGGTCCGGAGCCAGGGCGCGAGATCGGCCGTCTCCTCGTATTCCTCCAGCAGGGGCAGGACGACTTCAGCAACCCGTCGGACGCGGGCGATATCGACGATGGAATCCCCGGCGAACTCGCGCTGGAGTTCGTCCATCGCCTTCCGGGTCTTGTCGGGCGAAGGCTCGGTGAGGCCAGCAATGACCTCGGCCACCCGTTCGTCGAAGTGATCCCGTGCCCAGGCCTCGGCCGCCTTCAGCGTGGCATCGACGTCGATCACCACGTCATCGAAGTCCAGATCGAGATCGAAGTCCTGGCGCGCGCCGGCGGGCGAAGAGGCGAGCAACAGAAGAGCTGCGACGAGCGGGGTGGTGGAGTTCATGCAGCCGGTGAGCTTCCCTCGTCCTTACTCCTCGCCCCCGCCGCCGTCATTCTTCTTCTCCCATTTCCGGAGCTGCCGTTCGGGGAGGGATTTGTCGGCGCTCATGAAGACGCACAAGGGGCCGCAGACGGATTCGAGGGCTTCTTCCAGTTCCACTGAGGGACTGACGGTGAAACGGTCGTTGGGCTCGATATAGACGGAAACGCCCGACGGCATCTGCACGCACAGATAGAAGGGCACCCGACCGCCGTGGGTCTGGACGATGCCGCGGACGGATTCGAGGCGTTCGCGGGTGACGAGGGTGGAGGAGATGCGGAGTTGCACCTGTTTGGTCAGGCGACGCGGGGCTTCTTCCAGCCGGAAAATATCGGTCGGAAAGATCTTGGGCTTGTCTTCGCCGGTGGCGACTTCACCGACCACCATCAGGGGAAGGTTGGCGACGAACAGTTCCCGGAACTTGTCATAGGACTCGTTCATGGCGAGGAGGGTGACGGTACCGGTGAGATCCTCCAGAGTCACCATGGCGTAGGGTTTGCCGGATTTCTTGGACACCCCCTGCTGCACCGCGGACACCAGTCCGCCGACCCGGGCCATGGAACGGTTCTGCAAGCCCGCGAGGTCTTCGATGGACTGCAGGGTGTAGCGTTGCAGCAGGCGTTCGTGCGGTTGCAAAGGATGTCCGCTGACATAGAAGCCCAGCAGTTCCTTCTCGTGCCCAAGCCGCTCCGCCGTCGGCCACTCCGGCAACGACACCACCACCGCCTCCTTCTTCGACGTGGCCTTGGCCGGCGACGCTCCCAACGCGTCGAAGAAGCTGACCTGTCCCCGCGCCCGGTCGGCCGCGATGGCCGAGGCCAGTCCGATGGCGGAATCGATCTGCGCCCAGAGAGTCGCGCGATTGCTCCCCAGAGAGTCGCAGGCTCCCGCCTTGATCAGGCATTCCAGGACCTTGCGGTTGACGGTGCGGATGTCCACGCGCTCGCACATCTCGGCCAGCGAGGCGAACCGCCCGGTCTTGCGGGCGTCGAGGATGCTCTGCACCGCCACCTCGCCCACGCCCTTGATGGCCGCCAACCCGAAGCGGATCACCCGGCGTCCTTCCTGCCCATGCGTGCCGGCCGGGGCAAAGGCCACGTCCGACTCATTGACGTCGGGCCCCAGCACCTCAATGCCGAACCCGCGGGCCTCGGCGATGAACTGGGCGAGCTTGGCCAGGTCCGCCTGGTCGTTGGTCATCATCGCGCAGAGGAACTCCACGGGATGATTGGCCTTCAGGTAGGCGGTCTGGTAGGCGACGACGGCGTAGGCGGCGGCGTGGGATTTGTTGAAGCCGTACCCGGCGAATTTCTCGAGGAGATCGAACACCTCGTTGGCCTTGGCCTCGGGAATGTTGTTCGTCTCGCGACAGCCCTTGACGAAGCTCTCGCGCTGCTTGGCCATCTCTTCGAGCTTCTTCTTGCCCATGGCGCGCCGGAGGAGGTCGGCGCCACCCAGCGTATAACCTCCCAGGATCTGGGCCGCCTGCATGACCTGCTCCTGGTAAATCAGCACGCCATAGGTCTCGCGCGAGATCTTCTCCAGCAGCGGATGTGGATACTCGATCTCCTTCCGTCCGTGACGGCGTTCGATGAAATCCGGGATCAGATCCATCGGACCCGGCCGATAGAGCGAAACCAGCGCCGTGATGTGTTCCACCGAGGCGATCTGGAATTTGCGACACAGGTCGCGCATGCCGCCGGATTCCAACTGGAACACGCCGAGCGTCTGCGCGTTGTTGAGCAGGGCGTAGGTCTTGGCGTCGTCGAGCGGGAGATCGTCGATCGCGATGTCGAGGCCGGTGGTCTTCTTGACCAATTCACAGGTGTTGCGGATGACCGTCAGGGTCTTGAGCCCGAGGAAATCCATCTTCAACAGACCCAGGTCGCCTACCGGACCCATGGCGTACTGCGTCACCACGCCGCCGTCGTCGTCGGCCTTCAACGGCAGCAGGTTCACCAGCGGTTGCGCGCCGATGACCACGCCGGCCGCGTGGACGCCGGCGGAGCGCGCCTGGTCTTCGAGCACCAGCGCGAGCTCGACCAACTCCCGGGTGGCTTCCTCCGAATCGTAGGCCCGCTTGAACTCGGCGTTCTTGTCGAGGGCATCCTTCAACGACCACTTCATGTCGCTGACCATCTTGGCCAGTCGATCGGTCTCGCCAAACCCCATCCCCATCACCCGGCCCACATCCCGGATGACCGACTTCGCCCCCATCGTGCCGAAGGTGATGATCTGCGCGACGGCGTCCGTGCCGTACTTCTGGCGCACATACTCAATGACGTCCTGGCGGCGGTCGTCGGCGAAGTCGATGTCGATGTCGGGTGGACTGACGCGTTCCGGGTTGAGGAACCGTTCGAAGAGCAGGCCGTAACGGAGCGGATCGACGTTGGCGATCTCCAGCAGGTAAGTGACGAGTGAACCGGCGGCGGAACCGCGCGCCACGCACGACACGCCGACCGACCGACCGTGCCGCACGAAATCGCCGACGATCAGGAAGTACGAGACGTAACCGGTCTTCTCGATCACGCCGAGTTCCACCTCCAGACGCGACAGGATGGCGTCGAGCGCATGCTGGACCGCCGGATGCTCCCGATTGGCCGTGAGCGGGTCCACCGGGGACTCCCCCTCGGCAGGCGGCGGGAAGAGGAACGCCAACCGGACGGCATCGCGTAGCGCATCCACCACAATCTTCGAACCCTCGACATGCGCCGTGATCCCGTAACGCGTCAGCAGGCCCTCGCACAGCAGCAACCGCAGGTAACCCTCCCGGGTCCACGACTCCGGTGGAACGAAGACCGGATAATGTTCCGCGCCCTTGCCGAAGCGGATGTCCACGCTGCATTTCTCCGCCACCTCCACCGTGTTGAGCACCGCCTCCGGCACCTCGGCGAACAGGCGCTTCATCTCGTCGGCCGACCGCAGATAAAACTGTTCCGGCTGATAGCGCATGCGCTTCGTGTCGGCGATCTGGGCCTGGGTGCCGATGCAGATGAGGCAGTCGTGCGCGCGCCAGTGTCCCTTCTCGACGTAGTGCACGTCGTTGGTGCAGACCGTCTTCAAGCCGAACTCCTGCGCGTAACCCAGCAACGCCCGGTTCACCTTGGCCTGTTCGGGAATCCCGTGGTTCTGGAGTTCGAGATAGAAGTTCTCCGGCCCCAGCACCTGCTTGAACCAGTCCACCGCGTTGCGCGCCCGTTTTGCGTCATCCTTGATGATCGACTCCGGGATCTCGCTCGCCAGGCATCCCGACAACCCCAGCAATCCCTCCGAGTGCGCCGCCAGCAGTTCCTTGTCGATGCGCGGCTTGTAGTAGTAGCCCTCGAGGTGACCGGCCGTTACCAGCTTCACCAGGTTCTTGTACCCGACCTCATTCCGCGCCAACAGGACCAAGTGGTTGTACACGTCGCGGCCGCCGGTCGAAGACTTCTTCTCGTGGCGCGAACCCGGTGCCACGTACACCTCGCATCCGAGGATGGGTTTCACCCCCGCCTGCTTGGCGGCCTGATAGAACTCCACGGCACCGTACATGACGCCGTGGTCGGTCATGGCAATCGCCGGAAACTCCAGCGCCGCCGCCTTGGCCATCAATTTGTCCAGCTTGCAGCACCCATCGAGCAACGAGTACTCGGTGTGCAGGTGCAGATGGACGAAGTCACTCGGCATGTCGCCGACTATGCGAACCCTCCCGGTGGGGGCAAGAGTCGGGCGGGCACAGGGGGAATATTCAGGCGGAAGTTTGCTTTGACCGCCGGGACGCGGAGAACGCAGAGGCACCGCAGCCGATGGGCCGAAAGAAGCGCAGAATCAAAAGAACTACGGCCACCGACTTCTCCTGACGCCTGAAATCGCGCCAGTACGCCTTCCCCTTCTTTCGTCGCCTTTCGTTCCTTTCGGCCAGTTCCTTCTCTGCGGAATTCTGCGGTCCCCGCGTTCTCTGCGGTGAATCCACTCCCGCCCCATTCTGGGCCGCCGGGCGGACGCCGCGGTTGGGCCGAAAGAAACGCAGAATCAAAAGAAGGGGAACGGCAGCTACCGACTCCTCCCGATGTCTGGAATCGCGCCAGTACGCCTTCCCATTCTTTCGTCGCCTTTCGTTCTTTTCGGCCAGTTCCTTCTCTGCGGAACTCTGCGGTCCCCGCGTTCTCTGCGGTGAATCTGCTTCCGCCGGCCCTGCCGATTGAGTCGACAAATCTCGTGCCGCCCACGGACCCTCGGTCCCATGGCATGGCTTGCACTGATTGTGGCGGGATTGCTGGAGGTCGGATGGGCGATCGGACTGAAGTACACCGTCGGATTTTCACGGCTCTGGCCCAGTGTGGGCACCGTCCTTGCCATGATCCTCAGCTTCGGGCTCCTGTCGTACGCGCTGAAGACCATTCCCGTCGGGACCGGGTACGCCGTGTGGACGGGCATCGGCACGGCCGGGACGGCCGTGCTGGGAATGATGTTCCTCGGCGAATCGCGTGAGCTCCTGCGGATGGTCTGCATCGGACTCATCCTGGCAGGGGTCCTGGGGCTGAAGTTCGCGTCGCCAAACACCCATCCGTAGCAGGAACGTCGTCTCCCCATCTTTCCCCTCTTTCTCGAGGAAGAGGGGGGTATCGACGTACCGGGTGCGGACGGGGTTGAGCAGGAGTTGTTCGTCGAGGGAGCGGACGACCTGCTGGTTATAATCGAGGTTCTCGCTGCGAATCAGCTTCGGCCCAAGCCCGGTGGCGCACCCGCCGATGAGGAGCCCGAGGTTGAGCAGGAGAAAGGCGCGAAAAATGCAGGCGCATTCTGAGCACAGGCCTGTCGCGGAGGGAAGCGCCGGAGGAACGTTCGAATGGAAGTCAGAGTCTCCTGACGTCGCCTCCTGCGGGTAGGCGAGGTGACGAGGCTCATTCTACTTGGGCGGGGGCAGTGTCAAGATGCGCCCGTGCCCGCGCCCTCACGTGATACAGGAGGGGCGATCACACGGTGCAAAGTGTGATCGCGATCGGGGCGTGGTTGGACGTGCGTATTCACCTCGCTGCTCAGAGGATGTTGGCCGCGATCTCAGCCAACTCGCTGCGTTCGCCGCGCGACAGCTCGACATGGGCCGAGATGGCCTGACCCCGGAACCGGTTCACCACGTAGGTAAACCCATTCGATCCGGCGTCCACATAGGGGTTGTCGATCTGGTAGGGATCGCCGGTGAGAATGATCTTCGTACCCTGACCGACGCGGGTGATGATGGTCTTCACTTCGAGCGGCGTGAGGTTCTGCGATTCATCGACAATCATGTACTGGTGGGCGATCGAACGCCCACGGATATAGCTCAGGGCCTCGACGACGATGGTGCCGGACCGGAGGAGATCCGTCGTGCGCCCGTGTTCCCGACCCATGTTCAGGTCTCCCAGCATTTCGAGCGCGTCATGGATGGGTTGCATCCACGGGGACAATTTTTCTTCCAGTGAACCCGGGAGAAACCCCAGTTCCTTGCCCATCGAAATGGTGGGACGTGCGACGACCAGCCGGCGGAACTCGCGATCCGAGACGGTCTTCTTGAGACCCGCGGCGAGGGCGATGAGCGTCTTGCCGGTGCCGGCCTTGCCCATGAGCGTGACGAGCTTGATGCGTTCATCCAGCAGGGCATCGAGGGCGAAGTGCTGCTCGCGGTTCCGGGGCTTGATGCCCCAGACGTTCTGCACGTCGTTGAGGGGAACGATCTTGGTGCCGGTGGGATCCACCCGGCCGAGCACGGAACGCTTTCCAGCGCCTTCTTCAAACACGGTGCAGTACTGGTTGGGGAAACGTGTCGGGCCACTGGGCAACGGCATTTCCCCGTGCAGCCGCAACCCGGAGACCTGACTCGCGCTGGCCGAGACCTCAAAGAAACCCGTGTACAGATCGCTCAGGTTGACCTGGTCGGTCTCATAGTCCTCTGCCGGCAATCCGTACACGTCGGCCTTGAGCCGGAGATTGATATCCTTGGTGATGAGAATCGTCGGGCGCGACCGATCGTGCGCCTGCAAGTCCAGCGCCAGGGCCAGGATCCGGGAATCCACCGAACCCACCCCGACCGGAGGGGCCGAACCGGACCGTCGGGCAGGGGCTTCGAAGATGATCCGGAGCACGCCGCCGTTGGCCAACGGAACCCCCTTGGCGAGCGATCCTTGGGCGCGCAGCGCATCGAGCCGACGCGAAACCGTCCGGGCATTCTGTCCGCGTTCGCTGGTCTCGCGTTTGAACTTGTCGATCTCCTCGATGACCTCGATCGGGACCAGAACCTGGTTGTCCTGGAAGTTCAGCAGGGCATTCGGATCGTGCAGGAGGACGTTGGTATCGAGGACGTAATTCTTGGGCTTGGTGGGAGCAGAATGGGGCGGGGAAGAAGACGAACGGGGACGACGGGTGGGCCGTGAGGCACCAGGGACGCCGGCAGTTCCGCCGGACTCAAGCGCGCGTTCAAGCACGGGCCAGACGATGCCTCGATGAGGTCGGGCGACAAGCGCGTATTTTTCCGAACTCGTGACGATCCTGCGCGCGGCGCTTCTGGGACGAGTTCCGCGAGTACGACTCCCGCCCCCGGCCGCTCGGGCTTGTGGGGGAAGGAGGAGGGCGGGGACGCACGCGGTCCCGGGAGGGGCGGTGCCAAGATGCCCCCCCAGTCCCTACCGCCTCCGTGTCCGGATCCAACCGTAGGTGAACAGGGCCACGAGCGAGGGAACGACGATCGACGTGATCACCTGGGGTGCCGTGGCCTGAAAGGTCCAACGCCATGGGCCCAGCAGGATCGAGGTGTGACTCTTCCTTTCAGACGGTTGGGCCGCGTGGTTGAACTGGCTGACTTCGACCAATCCATAGGTTCCACCCGGAGCCTTGAACCACCAGTCCCGACGCTGCGGGTGTGCCGGCACCGCCTCGGCCTGCGCCTGTTCCGTGAACAAGCCCAACAGCATCAGAACGACCATCAAGGACCCGAGCACTCGCGAGCGCGAAAATCGTGTGAAGAATCTACCTCCCATGCCCTACCTCCCCTGTGAGCGTAGGCTGCCGGACGCCCAGTGCGGTCGCAACCGCGGACTTTTGGTTCCGCGCCCCGGCGCATCTGGACACTGCCCCACCTGGGAGCGCGGGCGTCCTCGCCCGCTGCTTTCCTGCCTGTCCCCAAGCGGCCCCGCCATGCTTGACCGCGCCCCCAGGATTTTGTCCGGCAAGGTCCGAGAACCCACTTCTCGCATCGGGGGCAGTGGATTCGCGGGCCTTGCCGGGACGGGGGTCTTCATCCCGGAGGGATGGGAGCGATGAGCCCGGGGCATCGCTTCGCGAACCCCGGGCAAATCGCTGAAACGCCTCCGGCGTAGAGCGGCCTGAGGGGAGCACCGCCTCTAACCGCAGCCCAAGCGTGGGGAGCGTGAGGACCGTCCATTTCCGCGTTCAAGGACGCCCCGATCGCGATCACACTTTGCAAAGTGTGATCTCCCTCCCGGATCCCGCGACGCCGCGGGGGCAGTGTCAAGATGCGCCCGGCACCCTGGCGTCACCTGAGCGAGCCCTGGGACGAGCTCCGCGAGTCCGAAACTCCACAGGTTCGTCATGAGGACTCGTAGAACTTATCCAACGACCCGTCCCTGCGAAGCGGGCCAGGACGCCCGCGGTCCCAGGCAGGGTCACGGACCCGCGAAGCTCATCGCTCCGGGGATACGTTTCGTCCGCTTCAGGCTCGCCCTCCAGCGTCTTGAAATTCACTCAACGCCGTCAGACCGCCGCGTTCCCGACGCGGCGTCTCCGGATTCGTGACTGAATCGTCACGGATGCGCCCGAAGGCTGTCATCCGGGCCTCCCCAGAATGGGGCGATGAAACGAACGGCAAATCGGGTCGGTCGCAGCA
>Ga0105048_10018369_pt1 | contig 10763 bp, 8 predicted proteins | sample MAT05_FD_78382 | JGI IMG/M metagenome (GOLD analysis project Ga0105048, IMG submission 78382) | Freshwater microbial communities from Lake Fryxell liftoff mats and glacier meltwater in Antarctica - MAT-05 | ecosystem: Environmental > Aquatic > Freshwater > Ice > Liftoff microbial mat | place...
AATGTGATCCCGACAACCTGCAGCCGGTAAACATAACGGAGATCATTGCTGTGGCCACAAAGGCGGATGAAAAACTGAGCCAGGTGTTTACAGTAATGATTAAGGAATTGGGTAGCGGGTGATGAAAACGGCGTACAACAGGCGGGTGTAGCCGGCCACACAAAAGCGGGATTAATTTAACTGGGGATCTAGCGGGAAATTGATCATCATCTCATAATCGCCCCCAAGATGCTTCAGGCTGTCTTTCCAAATTTCATCGGGAAAGGGATGAAAAACCAGGTGCTGGTTGGCGGTAACCGTTAGCCAGGTTTTTTCATTTAATTCATCATTGAGCTGCCCATCGCTCCAGCCACTATAGCCAAGGAAAAAGCGTATTTTATTAAAATCCAGTAAGTGGTCTTTTACCAACCTGGTAACGGTTTCAAAATCGCCGCCCCAATAAATTCCCTCCTGTACTTCCTGGCCGCCCGGGATAAGGTCGGGGTATTGATGCAGAAAATGAATGGTGTCTACCTGCACAGGACCGCCATAAAACACCGGTACAGGATATCCTTCAAAATTAGTGATCAGTTCATCCAGGGTAAGTTCGTATTGTTTATTGAGTACAAAGCCAAAACTGCCCTCCTGCTGGTGTTCGCAAATAAACACCACCGTTCTGGCAAAGTGCGGATCTTTCAGGAATGGATCAGCTATCAACAGTATGCCCGTGGCAGGTGAAATCATATACCTAAAATAACAGATTATTTATTGCAGTGCTAATATTGTGCAAACTTTTTTTTCAATGCCCGGTTTAGTTGCAAACCTTTGCTACATTTATGGTTTCGAGGTAATTTGCTACTTTAGCGCCTGTTAATTCATTACAACACAACGAATGAAGAGAATTTTCCCTGTTATTACTATCCTGATATTACTCTCGCTACTGGGAATTATTTTTTTCCAGATTCTTTGGATACAGGGATCGCTCGAGTCGGAAGAACAAAAGTTTAAGGAGCAGATTTACCTGGCTACCTTCCAGGCAGCCAACGACCTGATGGAGGAAAAGGGTAACCTGATGCCAATGGCCAGGAAAAACGAACCCCTCTTTCCCAGTGAAAAACTTCAACTGGAAATATTTAAGCCTACCATCACCCAGCGATTTTCAGTAGATGATATCAGAAGTATCATCAGGAAAGCTTTCGATAAGCAAAATCTGCACAAAATACCGTTTGAGTTTGCCATATCGCCCCTGTCACTGGTTGGGGAAGAACTTCAGTCAGAGAATTTTTATAAATTATACGCCGATTCCATCCATAATAAAATGAATGTGATACCATTGGAATCACCCGGTGGAAGTCTTTCTGAAGGTATTTCGCCACAGGAAGTGCTGATGATCGTTGTTCCGCATGCAAAAAAAATCATCTGGCAATCCATGACCTGGTTTATTGTGGGGGCGGTGGTTTTTACCCTCATCATTGTTACCGCATTTTTTCTAACCGTTAGGGCCTTATTAAAACAAAAAAAGTTGAGTGAAATCAAATCTGATTTTATCAATAATATGACGCATGAATTTAAAACGCCGCTCGCCACTATTTCGCTGGCCGTGGATGCCCTTAAAAATGAGAAAGTGATTAACGACCGGGAAAAAATGAACTATTTTACGGGCATCATTAAAGAAGAAAACAAACGCATGAACAAGCAGGTAGAGACCATCCTGCAGGCCGCCCTCCTTGATAAGCAGGAAGTGCAGCTAAATCTCAAGAAACTGCATGCCCACGACCTGATCAATAGTGCTTTAAACAATATTAACCTGCAAATCGACCAGGTGTCGGGGCGGTTGGAAGCCAATCTTACAGCCGGTAAAGACCTGGTGATGGCGGATGAAGTTCACTTTACCAACCTGGTAAATAATTTACTGGACAATGCGGTAAAGTATTCAAAAGATAACCTCCACATTAAGATCAGTACGCAAAATACCGGCAACCAGTTAAAGGTGCGGATTGAAGACAATGGCATCGGTATGACCAAGGAAACGGTTACCAGGATATTCGAAAAATTTTACCGGGCCCATACCGGCAACCTCCATAATGTGAAGGGTTTTGGCTTAGGTTTAAGTTATGTGAAAACCATGGTAGAAGCTCACCATGGTACTATTAAGGTAGACAGTATACCAGGCAAGGGAAGTACCTTCCTGCTCACCTTTCCACTAACCAAACCCCTGCTGGCCACCGCTGCACAAAGTTTAAAAAAACTGGTGATGTAAAAAGAGAGTTGTGTTTTTTTGCCCCAGCACTTGCTGCGATTTTTTAAAGCCATCTCCACCCCGAATAGGTAATCTTATGAGCGGGTGAATCTTGCACAATGCAGCTAACAGTTATCCTCCTGGCGCTTTATCGCTAATTATAAGTTCTGCTAAAGGTGAAGGTTTCCTCGATTTCACTATACGCCGTTCCTACTCATCTTACCCACAAATTTTAACTATTTTTCTAAATGCACAGGTTATACACCGCAATTAACAGGTTATGCACGTAATAGAAGGCCAATTTCCACCTATAAGGCAGTCCCCTGCTGGCTAATATCCTTGTGGATAAAAATGTTTGTGGCATAATTAGTGTAAAAGTGGGAAAAAGTGTTATTTTGTGGTAATAATTTTTTCACATTGAACAATTCTCTGTAAATGATTGGTTTTCTTGGCGAATATGAAGTGACGATGGATGCCAAAGGGAGATTCCTTTTACCGGCTGGCTTTAAGAAGCAGTTACCGGAAGAGGGAGCAAGCCAATTTGTGATAAACAGGGGTATTGAAGTGTGTTTAAGTTTATACCCGATCAAGAGCTGGGAGCCAATTTTTGCCAATGTAAGCAAGTTGAATGATTTTGACCCCAAAGTAAGGCAATTCAGGCGGTATTTTTTGAATGGCGCCACTAATGTAGAACTGGATACAGCGGGCAGGTTATTGATACCCAAGGCTTTGATGGAGTATGCCGGTTTACAAAAGGATGTAGTATTGGTGTCTGCCGTTGATAAAATTGAAATTTGGGATAAAGTAAATTATACAAAGTTCTTTGACACCTTTTCACCCGAGTCTTTTAGTGACCTGGCCAATGAGGTGATGAATAAGCACAACGAACCATTGAAAAGTTGAAACATTGAAAAGTATGCCGCAGAAAACAAGCACAATACCAATCAATCCTTCAACACCTCCACCAGATAACTATCACACGCCCGTTTTACTGAAAGAAGCTATCGAAGGGTTAAATATTCAAGCCAATGGCGTGTACGTGGATTGTACGTTTGGCGGAGGCGGCCATAGCACAGCCATTTTGGAGCAATTAAATGAGGAGGGTGTACTGATCGCTTTCGACCAGGATGAGGATGCACGCAAAAACATCCCCGCCGATAAGCGGGTAATTTTTGTACCGCAGAATTTCCGCCACCTTGCCCGTTTTTTGCGATTGCATAAAATTTCCCGGATCAATGGCTTGCTGGCAGATTTGGGCGTTTCCAGTTTCCAGTTCGATGAGGCACCCCGCGGATTTTCTACCCGCTTTGATGCCGCACTCGATATGCGGATGGATCAACGCCAGTCGCTTACCGCAGCAGATATCATCCGGGATTTTACGGAGGTTCAGTTACATAAAATGCTGGAACAATATGGCGAAGTAACCAATGCGAAAACCCTGGCCAAAGCCATCGTACAACAACGGCAGCTCGGGCCAATTAAAACAATCAATGCATTTAAACTGGCCATGCAGGCGGTGGTGAAAGGGAATCCCCAGAAATACTTTGCCCAGGTATTCCAGGCCCTTCGCATAGAAGTGAATGATGAATTGGGCGCACTAAAGGAGCTTTTGATACAGACCCCTGCACTGCTGTTACCCGGTGGGCGTGCAGCAATTATCACTTTTCATTCACTGGAAGACAGGATAGTGAAGAATTTTTTTAAGACAGGTAGTTTTTCCGATACTGCCGCAGACGTAGTGTACGGTGGCAAAACGGAAAATCCCTTTACCATTATCACTAAAAAGCCATTATCGGCGGGCGAGGTAGAGTTAAAACAAAATAAACGGTCACGAAGCGCAAAACTAAGGGTTGCCCAAAGAAAGTAATAGCAGCGGGAACCAAATGCAGCTACAACGCAGCAGCAAATACAATGATGGAAGATAAATACACACAACAGGAACAACCACTACCGTCCAAATTGGATTGGCGAAAGTTGCTCAATCATAAATGGGTGGTGCGGAACATCCCCTTTTTCCTGTTCCTGGCAGTATTGGCGGTGTTGTATATCTACAACGGGCACAATGCCGATAAACTGACCAGGAAAATAAGCATAACAGAAAAGCATATCAAGGAGTTAGAGTACGAATACAAAACGATTAAAAGCGAAGTGATATTCAGGAGTAAGGCCAGCGAACTGGTAAAAGCTGTGGAGCCAATGGGGTTAAAGGAACTCACTACCGCACCGGTAGTATTGGTACCGGCAACAAAGGAGAGTGAATAACGGTACCGCTTATCCGCGTACCGGGTATGGAACGAAGTAGCAGGTAACTAACACAAAAAGCAGTAAACAATAATTAAACCATCTACGCAATACCCCTCCGGGAAGGGTGAAAACCCCTTAACGGAATTACTATTTTGGATATAAAGAAAGACATATTGTGGAGAGTATATCTCTGTTTCCTCGGCATGATTGTACTGGGTGTGGTAGTATTGGGAAGAGCCGTCTACATACAGCAGGCGGAAGGCGCTTATTGGCAAAGTGTGGGCGACAGCCTGCATTTAAAATATGTACCCCTGGCTGCCGAAAGGGGTACCATTTTTAGCGAGGATGGAAACATGCTCAGCACTTCTATTCCCATCTTTGATGTATATGTTGATTTTGGCGCAGATGGTTTGAGGGAAAAAAATGGCCGGCGCTTTAAGGACAATGTAGATTCATTGAGCCTATCTCTTGCCAATCTATTTGGCGACAAAAAAGCAGTTGCCTACAAAAAGGAAATGCAACTCGCCTATAAAAATAAAGACAGGTATTATACGCTTAAGAAGCGTATTTCATTTGTAGAGTATGCTGCCCTGCGGGATTTTCCACTGGTACGCCAGGGAAGGAACCGGAGTGGGTTTATTTTTAGCCTGCGTGACAAGCGTATTAATCCCTATGTATTGCTGGCTAACAGAACCATCGGGCTATCCAGGGACAATGCAAAGTTGAATGTGGGCCTCGAGCAGAGTTATGACAGTTTGTTGAGGGGAAGGCCGGGGCAGCGCCTGATGCGCTATATCGCAGGTGCCTACATGCCCGTAGAAGGAGCAGAAGTGGAACCCGAAAATGGCAAGGATATTATTACCACCCTCGATACCTACATACAGGATGTAACGGAAAGTGCCTTGATGAAAATGCTGGTGGGTAATAATTCGCTGCACGGAACCGCCATCGTGATGGAGACGGCCACCGGTAAAATAAAGGCCATTGCCAATTTGGGCAAACAACCCAATGGCACTTACGCAGAAGACCTGAATTATGGTATTGGCAAGGCTACCGAGCCAGGCTCTATTTTTAAACTAGCTACGTTGTTAAGCCTGTTGGAAGATAAATATGTAGATAAGAATTCCATTATCGATTGTGAAGGCGGCGCAAAGTTTTTTTATGGCCTGCGAATTAAAGATTCTCATTTAGGTAACGGGGCCATTACGGTGAAGGAAGCATTTCTACAAAGCAGCAACGTGGCGTTTGCAAAACTGGCCGACCAGTTTTATCATAACCAGCCTTCTAAATTTATTGCCCATTTACACCGGCTACGGCTGGATACTATTACCGGTATTGATATCACTGCATCCTCCGGCAAACCAACCATCAAAAAACCTACCAACCGCAGCTGGGCCAAAACAACCATTCCGTATATGGCCCATGGTTATGAAGAGTTAGTAACCCCGTTGCACATGCTAATGGTATATAATGCAGTTGCCAACAACGGCACCATGATGAAGCCCTACCTGGTAAAAGCTGTTACAGAATATGGGATTGAAAAAAAGCGGATTGAGCCAGTTGTATTGGTGGAAAAAATATGCAGTGAATCAACACTTGCCCAACTAAGGGAATGCCTGGAAGCAGTGGTGGATAGCCTCCATGGTACCGGCCATAAAATTTTGTTTGATAGCAGCTACGCCATTGCAGGTAAAACAGGCACTGCTGTTACCGCACTTGATAATCGCGGATATAACAAAGGGAATAAAATTTACCAGGCCTCCTTCATGGGGTATTTTCCCGCCAGGCAACCCGCTTATACAGTGGCGGTGGTGATACAAAACAGCAATGAATCTAAAATGATATATGGTGCGGATGTATCCGGACGTGTGTTTAAAGAAATTAGTGATAAAATATACGCCCGCTACCTTACCACCAGGCAGTTTGCTGCGCCTGCACAAAGGGATACGCTTCAGTACAATTACTTTGGAATGAAGAGCGAGTTGAACGAGCTGTTCACCGGACTTCAGTTACCCTTTGTTGATTCAATGCAGGGTGGGTATTGGAGAGCTATGCAAATGAAAAATAATGCCGCTGTACTGAAACTGCCGGGCAATGCCAATACCAGCGCCGGGGTAACGCCCAGTGCGATCGGGATGGGGTTAAAAGATGCAGTGTATTTAATGGAGAATAAAGGATTAAAAGTACTGGCCGCCGGCAGGGGACGGGTGCTCAGCCAATCCTTATTGGCAGGAACCACATTTAAAAAAGGACAAACCATCACACTAACATTAAATTGATTTTAAAAGATTTATTATATAAACTAAGCCTTCGCAGTGTACAGGGTGATACAGGCATAGCTGTCACCAACCTGCAAATCGATTCACGGAAAGTGAAGGAGGGAAGCTGTTTTATAGCCATTCGGGGTACCGTTGCCGACGGCCACGATTTTATTTCAACCGCAGTGACGAACGGGGCAAAGGCGGTGATATGCGAAGTGATTCCGGAGGTTGCCGTAGCTACCGTTACCTGGATAGCGGTAGCCAATAGCGCCGAAGCCGCCGGGTATGCCAGTCATAATTTTTATGGCGAACCCTCCCTGCGTGTTAAGCTGGTAGGCGTTACCGGTACCAATGGTAAAACCACCGTTGCTACTTTGTTGTGGAAGTTGTTTACCGGTCTTGGGTATAAATGTGGCCTTATCAGTACGGTACAAAACCAGGTGGGTACAACTATCCTGTCGGCAACACACACAACGCCCGATGCTATTCGTGTAAATGAGTTATTGAAGCAAATGGCGGAGGAACGTTGCGAATTTGTATTCATGGAATGCAGTAGCCATGCAATACATCAGCACCGTATTACCGGCTTGCAGTTTAGCGGGGGGTTGTTTACTAATATCACCCACGATCACCTTGATTACCATTCCACTTTTGATGAATACATCCGGGTGAAAAAATCATGGTTCGATTCACTTCCTTCCATGGCCTTTGCCATTAGCAATGCCGATGACAAGCGGGGGAGTGTGATGTTACAAAATACCAGTGCGGGAAGATATTATTACAGTTTAAAAACATTGGCCGACTTTAAGGGGAAAGTACTGGATAACAGCATTGCAGGGTTGCACCTGCTGGTAAATGATACGGAAGTGTACTTTAAAATGATTGGTGAATTCAACGCCTATAATTTATTGGCCGTATATGGTGCCGCCATTTGCCTGGGGGAAGATAAGCGGGAGGTATTGCAGGTACTAAGTAGCCTGGATGGTGCAGAAGGCCGGTTTGATTATATCATCAGTACCCATGATAAAATTACGGGTATTATCGACTATGCTCATACACCGGATGCGTTGCTGAATGTGTTGGCCACCCTTAAAAAATTGCGGCAGGGTAACGAACGCATTATAACAGTGGTTGGATGTGGTGGCAACCGCGACAAAACGAAACGCCCGGTAATGGCCGCAGTGGCCTGCGAACATAGTGATAAAGTGATTTTCACTGCCGATAACCCCCGCAATGAAGATCCTCTGGAGATATTAAAGGAAATGGAAGCCGGGGTAAACGTGGTGGCGCGAAAAAAATTTATCACCATCGTCGATCGTAAAGAAGCTATTAAAACCGCTGTTAACCTTGCCGGTCGGGAAGATATCGTATTGGTGGCAGGAAAGGGTCATGAAAAGTACCAGGAAATTAACGGGGTGAAATATGCGTTCGATGACAAACAGGTGTTGCGTGACATGTTTGCGTTGATGGAAAAATAGACAACCAGGGTGGTTTCAAATTAAATAACATGTTGTATTACTTATTTCAATGGCTGGCTGAACAGGGAATTAAATTTCCCGGCAGTAATTTATTTGGGTTTATCACCTTCAGGGTGATGCTGGCGGTTATTTTAAGTTTATTCATTACAACCGTGTATGGTAAAAAACTTATCCGGTTTTTACAAAAAAAACAGTTAGGCGAAACCGTTAGAGACCTGGGCCTTGCCGGCGAACAACAAAAAAAAGGTACGCCAACAATGGGGGGCATAATTATCATTCTTGCCATACTCATTCCCACCTTATTGTTAGCTAATCTCGACAAGGTGTATATCCGGCTAATGTTGCTTTGTACCGTGTGGTTGGCCGTTATTGGTTTTATAGATGACTACTTAAAAATCAGGTCGAAACGAAGGGCGCAGTTACTGGGAGCAGACTATAAGAAAAGCGACAGCGACGGACTGGCCGGCAGGTTTAAAATATTCGGACAGGTGATGCTGGGAATTATCGTGGGGGCTACTTTATATTTTACACAAAGTGTGGTAGTGCAGCGCGAAGTATATAACCCCGATTTTAGCCAGGTAAAGGATTCGGTGCTTCGGCCGGGAGAAGTATTGATGAGCGATTCATTTAACGTGGTTACCATTGATGCGAAGAAGCATCTTTTTGTAAAAGTAAAATCGCCCATTACTACTATTCCTTTTGTAAAAACACATGAGTTTAATTATGCCAAACTGCTGCCAAAAAGTTTGCAGGACTATACCTACCTGTTGTATATCGCCATTGTGATATTTATTGTAACAGCGGTTAGTAACGGGGCAAATATAACAGATGGACTGGATGGGCTTGCCACGGGTGTTTGTGCTATCATTGGTATTTGCCTGGGCATTTTTGCCTATGTAAGCGGCAACATCAAGTTTGCCGAATACCTCAATATCATGTACATCCCCAACCTGGGAGAGTTGTCGATTTTTATAGCCGCTTTCGTGGGTGCCTGTATCGGTTTTTTATGGTATAACTCTTACCCGGCGCAGGTGTTTATGGGCGATACGGGTAGCCTTGCTTTGGGTGGTATCATTGCCGCCCTGGCCATTATAATAAGAAAGGAATTGCTGATACCAATTTTTTGCCTGGTATTTTTTGTAGAAAGTTTAAGCGTGGTGATGCAGGTGGCCTATTTTAAATATACAAAGCGAAAGTATGGGGAGGGGCGGCGGATATTTTTAATGAGCCCGCTTCATCATCATTACCAGAAAAAGGGATACCATGAAAGTAAGATTGCGGTGCGGTTCTGGATTCTAACCATTCTTTGCGTGGTGATGGCGATCGTAACATTAAAGTTGAGATAAAATTTTACTACCTGGCCGGTGCACGGAAATAAAATACAAACGCACCGGTACCCATTAAATGCTATGCTGTTGAAAAACCAATTTTTACTTTCAAACAGAAAGTTTAAAAACTATTAAATGAAAAAAAGTATCGTAATTCTGGGAGCCGGTGAAAGTGGCGTAGGGGCTGCCCTGCTAGCCAGCCGCCAGGGATACGAGGTATGGGTGAGTGATGGAAGCCAAATCAGGGAAGGGTATAAAAGTGAACTGATCGATAACAACATCCGGTTTGAAGAGGGTGGCCATTCTGTAGAAAAAATATTGTTGGCCGATGAGGTGATGAAAAGCCCGGGTATACCGGAAAAAAATGAGCTGGTTAAAAAAATAAGGGCCAAGGGAATACCGGTTATCAGTGAAATTGAATTCGCTTATCGTTATAAGGGCAATAGCAAAATTATTGCCATCACCGGCAGTAATGGTAAAACAACTACTACGGCATTAACCTATCATATTTGTAAACAGGCAGGCCTGGATTGTGCCATGGTAGGAAATATCGGGTATTCCTTTGCGCGGCAGGTTGCCCTGGATCCCAAACCCTTATACATCGTTGAAATCAGTTCTTTCCAGCTGGATGATATTGACACATTTCGCCCGGATATAGCGGTGCTTACCAATATTACAGAAGATCACCTGGATCGGTACGAGTATAACATGCAAAATTATATTAACAGCAAGTTCAGGATAGTGGCCAATCAATTGGAAGGGGATGTTTTTATTTATAACCTAGACGATGAAATTACGAATCAGCAAATACATAACTATTCCATTAAATCAAATTTATACCCCATTACCATGAGTAAAGAACTGCCACAGGGTGCCTACCTGACAAATGCACAAATGCACCTGAAATGGAAAAATGAAGATATGCAGATGAGCATCGAAGATTTTGCACTAAAAGGGAAACACAACCAATACAACAGTATGGCGGCAAGTTTGTCGGCCACGGCAGTAGACATTAAAAAAGACAATATCAGGGAATCATTACAAACCTTTCAAAGCCTGGAGCACAGGATGGAATCAGTGGCCACCATCAAAGGCGTGCTCTTTATAAACGACAGTACCGGTGCCAACGACATATCCGTCGACCCGAGCAACCCGCGTGTCGTATACGCATCGATGTGGAAGTTTCAACGCTCACCGTGGGGCATGGACGCCGGTGGTGGCAAGAGCGGACTGT
>Ga0105048_10018373_pt1 | contig 10761 bp, 10 predicted proteins | sample MAT05_FD_78382 | JGI IMG/M metagenome (GOLD analysis project Ga0105048, IMG submission 78382) | Freshwater microbial communities from Lake Fryxell liftoff mats and glacier meltwater in Antarctica - MAT-05 | ecosystem: Environmental > Aquatic > Freshwater > Ice > Liftoff microbial mat | place...
GTGCAAGCTGTGCGAGGCGATCTGCCCGGCGCAGGCCATCACCATCGACGCCGAACCGCGCGACGACGGCAGCAGGCGCACCACCCGCTATGACATCGACATGACAAAGTGCATCTATTGCGGTTTTTGCGAGGAGGCCTGCCCGGTCGATGCCATCGTCCAGGGCCCGAACTTCGAATTCTCGACCGAAACCCGCGAGGAATTGTTCTACAACAAGGACAAACTGCTGGAAAACGGCGCGCGGTGGGAAGCCGAGATTGCCCGCAACCTTGAACTCGACGCGCCGTATCGGTGATCATGATGGACACTCAGCCAGACCTTGGCCCCGACCTTGGCCCCGACCTTGGCCCCGACCTTGGCCCCGACCTTGCCCAAAACCTTGCCGCGATCCGCGCCGAACTTGCCGCGATCCGCGCCGAGGTGGCCGCCCTGCGGGGCGACACATCGGCAACCAGCGAGATCGTCGATGGCGTCTCGGTGGTTCTGACGCTGCTTGCGGGGCATGTGCAGCGGCTGGCGGACGGGCAGGGCAACCGATGAGCGAAGATGTCACCAGGATGATGGCGGCCTGGATGGCGCAGGGGCAGGACATGGCCCGCGCCTTTGCGCCGACGCTGGAAGGCATCGACGTCAAGGCCTTCGAAAAGATGTTCCCGGCCCTGCCGAAAGACCTGCTCGAGGCGTGGTTCGGCAAGACCTTCAACCCCGAGGGGCTGGATGCGCGCACCCGGTTTCTGGTGACCATCGCGGCGCAGACGGTTCTTGGCCCGGTGGGCGAGCCGCACCTGCGCCCGACGATCCGCAACGCGCTGGCCGCCGGGGCCACAAAACGCGAGATCGCCGAGGTGATCTGGCAGATGTCGATGTTCGGCGGGATGCCCGCCATGCAGACGGCGCTGGAAATTGCCCAGGCCGTGTTTGCCGAAGAGGAGAAACCCGCATGACCGCCGCCGCCCTTGCCTTCTATGCCTTTGCGTCCGTGGTGATCCTTGCGGCGCTGATGGTCACCATCAGCCGCAACCCGGTGCATTCGGTGCTGTGGCTGATTTTGGCCTTTCTGTCGTCGGCGGGCCTGTTCGTGCTGCTGGGTGCCGAGTTCGTGGCGATGCTGCTGATCATCGTCTACGTGGGCGCGGTGGCCGTGCTGTTCCTGTTCGTGGTGATGATGCTCGACATCGACTTTGCCGAATTGAAGGGCGAGATGGCCAAGTATATGCCGCTGGCGCTGCTGGTCGGGGTGATCATCCTGCTGCAGATCGGTCTGGGCATCGGCGCCTGGGTCGAGGCCGAGGGCAAGATGGGTCTGCGCGCCGCGATTGCGCCCGATGCGCTGCAAGTCGAGAATACCAAGGCGTTGGGCCTGCTGATCTACGACAAGTATATCTACCTGTTCCAGGCCTCTGGCCTGATCCTGCTGGTGGCGATGATCGGGGCGATCGTGCTGACGCTGCGCCACCGCAAGGACGTGAAACGCCAGAACATCCTGCACCAGATGTGGCGCGACCCGGCCAAGGCGATGGAACTGGTAGATGTGAAACCGGGGCAGGGGCTGTGAGGCGCGCGGCGCTGATCCTCGCGCTGACGTCCACGCCCGCCGTGGCGCTGACGCCGCTGCCGCCGTGCGAACTGGCCGAGGCCGGCATGGTCATAGGCGCGGTGGGGGTTCTGGGTGACTACGACGCGAATTCCGGAGTCACGGTCGAGCGTTATGCCAACAACCACAAAGTCGTGAATGACGTCTACACCCCCGTTTCGGCCCCGGTGCCGCAGCTTGAGGATTTCAACGGCGTCCGCGTCACCCACTGCGCGTCGGGCGATTTCCTGGCGATCCGCGGGGTGGACGTGACCGAGGTCAGCAGCGCGCTTGCGGCGACCGAATTCCTGCGCGGTGCCGTGCAGTCAGGAAAGCGGCCGACGTTTGCCCAGGTGGAACGGGCGGCGAGGGCGGTTTACGGCGGCGTGATCCGACTGCGGGAAACCGAACAGACCTGCGGCTGCAACACCTATTACCCAGACCTGAAGCCTGCCGGCATGACGGCGTTCGGGGCGCGGACGGACATCGAATAGCGGGGTGGGCCGGGCGGCCCGCGCTGTGAACCAAAAAGCTGTGAACCAAAAAACGGAACGGGCAAAATACCCGGAGGGACGAAGATGATCGGACTTGAACATTACCTCGGCTTGGCGGCGGCTTTGTTCGTCATCGGCATCTTTGGCATCTTTCTGAACCGCAAGAACGTGATCGTCATCCTGATGTCGATCGAGCTGATGCTGCTGGCGGTCAACATCAACCTCGTCGCCTTCTCCAGCTTTTCCGGCGATCTGGTGGGGCAGGTGTTCACCATGTTCGTGCTGACCGTGGCTGCGGCAGAGGCCGCCATCGGCCTTGCCATTCTGGTCGTGTTCTTCCGCACCCGCGGGACCATCGACGTCGAAGACGTCAACGTGATGAAGGGCTGAGGACATGGCAACGATCATCCTCTTTGCGCCGCTGCTCGGGGCGATCATCTGCGGCTTCTTCTGGCCGCTGATCGGAGAGCGGAACGCACAAATCATCACCACGGCTCTGGTGTTTCTGGGGGCGGTGCTGTCCTGGGTGCTGTTCCTGGGGCCGACCGGCGAGACCGAGACGACGGTGATCCTGCGCTGGATCGAAAGCGGGTCTCTGGCCACCGAATGGGCGATCCGGATGGACCGGCTGACCATGATCATGCTGGTTGTGGTCAATTCGGTGTCGGCGCTGGTGCATCTTTACAGCTTTGGCTACATGGCGCATGACGAAAACTGGGGCGACGACGAGCCATATCGCGCGCGGTTCTTTGCCTATCTGTCATTCTTTACCTTCACCATGCTGGCGTTGGTGACGTCTGACAATCTGGTGCAGATGTTCTTCGGCTGGGAAGGCGTGGGCGTCGCGTCGTATCTGCTGATCGGGTTCTATTACAAGAAGCCGACCGCCAACGCCGCCGCGATCAAGGCATTTGTCGTCAACCGGGTGGGCGACTTCGGCTTTGCCCTGGGGATTTTCGCGCTGTTCTACCTTACGGATTCGGTGCGGTTCGACGATGTGTTCGCAGCCGCACCCGCGCTGGCCACGACCGACGTGCGCTTTCTGTGGGCTGACTGGAACGCAGCCAACCTGATCGGCGTGCTGCTGTTCATCGGTGCCATGGGCAAATCGGCGCAATTGTTCCTGCACACCTGGCTGCCCGACGCGATGGAGGGCCCGACGCCGGTGTCGGCGCTGATCCACGCGGCGACCATGGTGACGGCGGGGGTGTTTCTGGTCTGCCGCATGTCGCCGGTGTATGAATACGCGCCCGACGCCAAGACGATGATCGTGATTGTCGGGGCGACGACGGCGTTCTTTGCGGCGACGGTCGGTCTGGTGCAGACCGACATCAAGCGCGTCATCGCCTATTCGACCTGTTCGCAGCTTGGTTACATGTTCGTTGCGGCAGGCTGCGGTGTCTATTCGGTGGCGATGTTCCACCTGTTCACCCATGCGTTCTTCAAGGCGATGCTGTTTCTTGGGGCCGGGTCGGTGATCCATGCGATGCACCACGAACAGGACATGCGCAATTACGGCGGTCTGCGGACCAGAATTCCGCTGACCTTTGCCGCCATGCTGATCGGCACGCTGGCGATCACCGGGGTGGGCATTCCGTTGACCCATATCGGCTTTGCCGGGTTCCTGTCGAAAGACGCGGTGATCGAAAGCGCCTGGGTCGGATCGAACTATGCGTTCTGGATGCTGGTCATTGCGGCCTGCATGACCAGCTTTTATTCGTGGCGGCTGATGTTCATGACCTTCTGGGGCAAACCGCGCGGCGATCCCCACACGCATGACCATGCGCATGAAAGCCCGCTGGTCATGCTGGTGCCGCTTGGCGCGCTGGCGCTTGGCGCGGTGTTCTCGGGCATGGTCTGGTATAACGTGTTCTTCGGCAAGGAAGATCAGGTGCGCAGCTGGTTCGGTCTGGAAGAAGCGGCGCATCACGAGGGGGCGGGCGAGGCCGCGGCCAAAGGCGGGGCGGATCACGCCGCGGCACCTGCGGCCGACATGGCCGCGGCCTCTGTCGCTGTCGCTGACGCCGGTCATGCCGGGGCGGGCGGTGCGGCCCCCAAGGGCGGCATCTTCATCGGCCCCGACAACCGCGTGATCCACGACGCGCACGAGGCGCCGACCTGGGTCAAGATCTCGCCGTTCATCGCGATGCTGCTGGGTCTGGCGCTGGCCTGGCTGTTCTACATCCGCCGCCCCGACCTGCCGGGCAAGCTGGCAGCACAGCAGCGGCCGCTGTATCTGTTTCTGCTGAACAAATGGTATTTCGACGAGCTTTATGACGTCGTGTTCGTCCGTCCGGCCCGCTGGCTGGGCCACACGCTGTGGAAGCGGGGCGATGGCAATATCATCGACGGCGTGCTGAACGGTGTCGCACTTGGCATCATCCCGTTCTTCACCCGGCTCGCCGGGCGGGCGCAGTCGGGATATGTGTTTCACTATGCCTTTGCCATGGTTCTGGGGATCGCGATCCTGATTACCTGGGTGTCGCTGTCTGGGGGCGCGGAATAATGTTGTATCTGCTGTCCTTCATCACCTTTGTCCCCGCCGTGGCGGCTGGCGTGATGGCGCTGTTCCTGCGGGGCGACAGCCTCGCCGCGCAGAACAACGCCCGCTGGCTGGCACTGGCCGCAAGTCTGGTCAGCCTGATTGCAAGCCTGTTCCTGCTGGCCGGGTTCGACCCCGCCAACACCGGGTTCCAGTTCGTCGAAGAGGCCGACTGGATCGTCGGGCTGAAATACCGCATGGGCGTCGATGGCATTTCGGTGCTGTTCGTGCTGCTGACCACCTTCCTGATGCCGATCACGATTGCCGCCTGCTGGGGCGTCACCGACCGGGTCAAGGACTACATGATTGCCTTCCTGCTGCTTGAAACCCTGATGCTGGGTGTGTTCTGCGCGCTGGACCTTGTGCTGTTCTACCTGTTCTTCGAGGCGGGCCTGATCCCGATGTTCCTGATCATCGGCATCTGGGGCGGCAAGGACCGCATCTATGCGGCGTTCAAGTTCTTTCTCTACACCTTCCTCGGCTCGGTGCTGATGCTGGTTGCCATGGTCACGATGTATTTTCTGGCCGGCACCACCTGCATCGGCGGCTGCGAGGTCAGCCTGCTGACCACCGATTTCCCGTCCGAAACCATGGGGGTTCTGGGCTTTACCGTTCCGGGCGGGGTGCAGACGCTGCTGTGGCTGGCGTTCTTTGCCTCGTTCGCGGTGAAGATGCCGATGTGGCCGGTGCACACCTGGCTGCCCGATGCGCACGTTCAGGCTCCGACCGCCGGGTCGGTGGTGCTGGCGGCGATCCTGCTGAAGATGGGGGGCTACGGGTTCTTGCGCTTCAGCCTGCCGATGTTTCCGGTGGCATCCGACCTGCTGGCGCCGCTGGTGTTCTGGATGAGCGCGATTGCCATCGTCTATACCAGCCTCGTGGCACTGGCGCAGTCCGACATGAAAAAACTGATCGCCTATTCGTCCATCGCGCACATGGGCTATGTCACGATGGGCATCTTCACCGCCAACCAGCAGGGCATCGACGGCGCGATTTTCCAGATGATCAGCCACGGATTCATCTCGGGCGCGCTGTTTCTGTGCGTCGGGGTGATCTATGACCGGATGCACACCCGCGAGATCGACGCCTATGGCGGCCTTGTCACCCGGATGCCGGCTTACGCGCTGATCTTCATGTTCTTCACCATGGCCAACGTCGGCCTGCCCGGCACCTCGGGGTTTGTCGGCGAATTCCTGACGCTGATGGGCATCTTTCAGGTGAACACCTGGGTTGCCGCCGTGGCCACCAGCGGGGTGATCCTGTCGGCCGCCTATGCGCTGTGGCTGTTTCGCCGCGTCGCGTTCGGCGCGCTGGTCAAGGAAGGTCTGATGACCATTCAGGACATGACCCGCCGCGAGCGTGCGATCTTTGCGCCGCTGGTGGTGATGACGCTGCTGCTGGGCATCTATCCCAGCGTGGTGACCGATATCATCGGGCCCTCTGTCGGCGCGCTGATCACCGACTATCGCGCGGCGGTGCCGACCGCCCTCGAACTCGCCCAACAGTGAAGGACTGCGCCGATGATGCCTGTTGATTTCGCCACTGTCCTGCCAGAGGTCCTGCTGGCGGTCTTTGCGATGGCCGCCCTTCTGGGGGCGGTCTACACCGGCAAGGATGCGGTGACGGGGCTGTTGACCTGGGCCACGGCAGGGGTGTTCGTGGCGATGGCGCTGTGGATCGGTCTGTCCGGCGGCGAAGATCGCTCGGCCTTTGGCGGGATGTTCATCGACGATGCCTTTGCGCGTTTCGCCAAGGTGACGATCCTGCTGTCGGCGGCGGCGGTGCTGCTGATCAGCCAGGATTACATGGCCAGACGCGACCTTGACCGGTTCGAATATCCGGTGCTGGTGGTGCTGGCGGTGATCGGCATGATGATGATGGTGTCGTCGGGCGACCTGATGGCGCTTTACATGGGGCTGGAGCTGCAGTCGCTGGCGCTATACGTCGTCGCCGCCATCCGCCGTGACAGTGCCAAGTCGACCGAAGCCGGGTTGAAGTATTTCGTCCTTGGCGCGTTGTCGTCGGGTCTGCTGCTGTATGGCGCATCGCTGGTCTACGGTTTTGCCGGAACCACACTGTTTTCGGGCATCCTGACCACTTTGGGCGATGACGTGCCGCTTGGCCTGCTGTTCGGTCTGGTCTTCATGATTGCCGGTCTGGCGTTCAAGGTCTCGGCGGCGCCGTTCCACATGTGGACCCCGGACGTGTATGAAGGCGCGCCGACGCCGGTGACGGCGTTTCTGGCCACAGCGCCCAAGGTGGCGGCGATGGCGCTGATGGCGCGGCTGGTGCATGACGCCTTTGGTGGCGTGCCCGGTGACTGGGGTCAGGTGCTGGCGGCGCTGGCCGTGGCCTCGATGTTCTGGGGCGCGGTCGCGGCCATCGGGCAGCGCGACATCAAGCGGCTGATGGCCTATTCGTCGATTGCCCACATGGGGTTTGCCCTGATGGGGCTGGCCGCGGGCACGGCGGGCGGCGTGCAGGCAATGCTGGTCTACATGGCGATCTACGTGACGATGAACGTCGGCACGTTCGCCTTCATCCTGTCGATGGAGCGTGACGGCGTGCCGGTGACCGATATCGACGGGCTGAACCAGTATTCGAAAGCCGAGCCGCTGAAGGCGCTGGCGATGCTGATCTTGCTGTTCAGCCTGGCCGGTGTGCCGCCGATGCTGGGGTTCTTCGGCAAGTTCTATGTGCTGAAGGCGGCGGTCGATGGGGGCATGACCTGGCTTGCGATTGCGGGGGCGGTGGCCTCGGTCATCGGCGCGTTCTATTACCTGCGCATCGTGTTCTACATGTATTTCGGACGCGAAGGCGCGCGGATCGACACGCGGATGATGCCGGTGCAATGGACGGCGCTGGTCGGGGTGGCGGCGCTGATGCTGCTGGGGATCATCAACCTGTTCGGCATCGAACCCGCTGCGGCACTGGCCGCTGCATCGCTTGTCAACTGAGGGCTGGCCCGCAGGTGTGGGTCGCCACATCGTTGGACAGGTTGACAGCACCAATGCCGAGGCCGTCCGGCTGGCTGATCACGCCCCGGTCTGGGTGCTGGCGTCAGAGCAGACGGCCGGGCGTGGTCGGCGCGCCCGGCCCTGGGCCAGCCCGCCCGGCAATTTCCATGCCACGCTGATCCTGCGGCCAACCGAGCCCGCCGCCACGGTTGCGCTGCGCAGCTTTGCGGCAGCGCTGGCGGTGCAGGATGCTTGCACAGCCCTGACCGGGCTTTCGGGGCCATTCGCGCTGAAATGGCCGAATGATGTGCTGCTGAACGGCGGCAAACTTGCCGGGATCCTGCTGGAAAGTGCAGGCTCCGGGGCGGGGGTGGCGCATCTGTGCATCGGCATCGGGGTGAACCTGATCGCCGCCCCGGACCCGGCGCAGGTCGAACCCGGGGCCCTGCGCCCGGTGTCGATCATGGGCGAAACCGGTCTGCGCCTTGCGCCGGAGGTGTTTCTCGAAGCCCTTGCGCCGGCCTATGCCCGTTGGGAACATTTGTTCCTGACAATGGGTTTTGTCCCCTTGCGCGCCGCCTGGCTGGCCCGCGCCGCCCGCCTGGGCGAGACGATCACCGCCCGCACCGCCAGCCAGACCCGGCAGGGCCTGTTCGAGACGATAGACGAGACCGGCGCACTGATCCTGCGCACCGCCCAAGGCCCGGTTGCCATTCCGGCGGCCGAGGTGTTTTTCGAATGAGGCTGCCATGCTTCTGACCATCGACTGCGGCAACACCAACACCGTGTTCGCGATCTGGAACGGCCGTGAATTCGTCGCCACATGGCGCACCGCCACCGACCACAAGCGCACGGCGGACGACTATTTCGTCTGGCTCTCCAGCCTGCTGATGCTGACCCGGACCGAGGCCGAGATCACCGAGGCGATCATCTCTTCGACCGTCCCGCGCGTCGTGTTCAACCTGCGCGTCCTGTGCAACCGCTACTTCAACTGCCGACCACTGGTGGTGGGCAAACCCGACTGTCGCCTGCCCGTCGCGCCGCGCGTCGATCAGGGCACAACCGTCGGCCCAGACCGGCTGGTCAACACCGTGGCCGGGTTCGACCGCCACGGCGGCGACCTGATCATCGTCGATTTCGGCACCGCCACCACCTTTGACGTGGTCGACACCGACGGGGCCTATGTGGGCGGTGTCATCGCCCCCGGAGTGAACCTGTCGCTTGAGGCGTTGCACCTGGCCGCAGCCGCCCTGCCGCATGTCGACATCTCGAAACCCGCCCGCGCCATCGGCACGAATACGGTGGCCTGCATGCAGTCCGGCGTGTATTGGGGCTATATCGGCCTTGTCGAGGGCATAACCCGTCAGATCCGCATGGAGCGGGACGCCCCGATGAAGGTCATTGCCACTGGCGGGCTCGCCACCCTGTTTGATCAGGGATTTGACCTATTTCACTCGGTCGAGGACGACCTGACCATGCATGGTCTGGTGTTGATCAACCGTTACAACAAGGAAACCGCACAATGAGTGCAAACCGTCTCATCTATCTCCCGCTCGGCGGCGCCGGGGAGATCGGCATGAACGCCTATGTCTATGGCTATGGCCCGGTGGGCCGCGAACGGCTGATCCTGGTCGATCTTGGCGTGGCCTTTCCCGATATGGACAGCTCTCCGGGCGTCGACCTGATCCTGCCCGACATCGCGTGGCTGGCCGACCGTGTCGATCGGCTGGAGGCGATCTTCATCACCCACGCGCATGAAGATCACATCGGGGCGCTGGCGCATCTGTGGCCCAGGCTGAAAAAGCCGGTCTATGCGCGCCGGTTCACCGCGACCATCGGCCGGCTGAAGTTTGAAGAGGCGGGGCTGCCGCTGAACATCATCAACACCGTGGAGTCGCGGCCCCACACTGTCGAGGCCGGCCCGTTCAAGGTGCAGTTCATCCCGGTAAGCCATTCGATCCCGGAAAGTGCGGCGCTGCTGATCGACACGCCGGCGGGCCGCATCGTGCATTCGGGCGACTTCAAGCTGGATGCCAATCCGATCGTCGGCGAAGGCTGGGACGATGCGCGCTTTGCCGACATCGTCGCCGAAGCGCCGGTCAAGGCGCTGATGTGCGATTCGACCAACGTGTTTTCCCTGCATGCCGGCCGGTCGGAAAGCACGCTGGCCGACCCGCTGCGCGACCTGATCAAGGGTGCGGGCGGCATGGTGGTGGCCACGACATTTGCCTCGAACGTCGCGCGCCTGAAAACGCTGGCCGAAGCGGGCCGGGCGGCGGACCGCACGGTCTGTCTGCTGGGGCGTGCGATGAAGAAGATGGTGACGGCTGCGACCGAATCCGGCGTGCTGGCCAGCTTTCCGCCGACCATCGCGCCGGAAGTGGCCGGCGAAGTGCAGCGCCGCAACCTGATGCTGATCGTCACCGGGTCGCAGGGCGAACGGCGGGCGGCCAGCGCGCAGCTTTCGCGCGGCAAGTATCTGGGGCTTGAGATGAAGCAGGGCGACATGTTCCTGTTCTCGTCGAAAACCATTCCCGGCAACGAGCGCGAGGTCGGCAAGATCGTCAACGCCTTTTCGGAAATGGGCGTCGACGTTGTCGATGACTCGGGCGGCAAATATCACGTCTCGGGCCATGCCAACCGGCCTGACCTTGAACATGTGCACCGGTTGATTCTGCCCGACATGGTGATCCCGATGCACGGCGAACACCGGCATCTGCGCGAACATGCCCGGGTCGCGCATGAGGCGGGCATCGCCTCGGCCGTCGTGACCAACGGCACCATGGTCGACATCACCGGCGATGTGCCTGTGGTGGCAGAGCGCATCCAGGCCGGGCGCACCTATCTGGACGGCACGTCGTTGGTCGGGGCGATGGACGGGGTGATCCGCGACCGCATCCGCATGGCGCTGAACGGCCATGCGATGGTGACGGTGATCATGGACGAGGCGGATCAGCCGTTGGGCGAGGCCTGGGTCGAGCTGATGGGCCTGCCGAAACTGGGCCGTGGCGGGCGGGTGCTGGCCGAGACGCTGGAAACCGATCTGGCCGAGTTTCTGGAAGGCGCCAGCAAGAAATTGCTGGCCGATGACGACAAGCTGGACGAGGCGCTGCGCCGCGTGGTGCGGCAGGTGACAATGGAAGAGATCGGCAAGAAGCCCGAGGTGACCGTGGTCGTCAGCCGGTTGATGGCCGA
>Ga0105048_10018374_pt1 | contig 10761 bp, 9 predicted proteins | sample MAT05_FD_78382 | JGI IMG/M metagenome (GOLD analysis project Ga0105048, IMG submission 78382) | Freshwater microbial communities from Lake Fryxell liftoff mats and glacier meltwater in Antarctica - MAT-05 | ecosystem: Environmental > Aquatic > Freshwater > Ice > Liftoff microbial mat | place...
AGGTTCTCGTCAAAGCTGCCGCCACGTACATTGTACTGGCTGGTAAGCTCGTTGTTGCTACCAACTAAAATCTTTATCATGCCCTCTATGCCGCCAATAGGGGCGGGGTTTGTAATGGCGAGTTTGGGGTTTATTTTTATAAGGCCGCTTTGTGTGCGTTCGTTTTTATTTGTTACCGTTACCTCCTGCAGCATGTACGAACCTTTGGTTAGTTGAATGGTGATGGTTTCTGTTTCGCCGGTGCTGAGGTAAAAGTTCTTTTGCTGCTGGTTGTAGCCCGAATAACTGAACACCAATGCCACGGCCTTATCCGCCGGAACGGTAATGGTAAATTTGCCGCTGTCGCTGGTAGTGCTGCCACTTTGTTTGCCTAGTATAATTACTGAAACTTTTGCCATAGGCCGCTCCTTTTCATCCACCACTACGCCGCTGATGGTAGCCGTTTTCTTTTGGGCAAAAAGAGAAAAAGAGGTGGCTGCAAAAAGTATTAGAAGGCTTAAAAGGCGCATAATTAGTGTTTGGGAACGGGTGGAAAATTAAGGAAGATTTGGAGATTGGGGCAGATTAATAGATGGGGGATGATAGATGGCAGACTTAAACGAGTGCATTTCAAATTGTACCCCATAATCTTTATAATCACAGACAATGCCGGCAAAATTTTACTGCGTAAAACCTTTGGCCTAAATACCGGCTATAGTAAACCTGAAATAGATATTGCCAGCCTTATCAAAGGCAAATATTATCTCATCATAAACACTATTAATAATCCTTTGCTGCAAAAACCTGTTTGTTTCTTTAAGCAGTAAGAATATTTATTTGCATTTTGCGCAACATCTTGTAAAGAACTTAGAACTTTAAAACATCATACAAGTTCTTACCAAAAAATTATTAGTGTTACAATTATAAATTAACTGTGCTCAGCAATACCGCCAATTTTTCTTAAACAAAAATACAGCACGGTAGAATAAATGTGGAACACGCAATTTTAGGCGTGTTACCTTTTACTTTACTCGTTGGTGTTTGGTGCTTGGTCGCACCTCGGTACTGCGTTTATTGTAACTGGGTTCACGCCTTTTTTTTGGTCATTATTTTTTATTAAAAAATACTCACCATGACTAATTTTTTCAAGATTGCCACTTTGTTATTGCTTACTAGTAATATGTATTGGGTAAATGCAAACGCACAAGTATGTTCCAACCCGACTCAACTGCCGTATTTTGAATCGTTTAATGCCCCACTTAATATCGACAGTATACCACAATGCAGCAGCTTGGAAACTGCACCCAATGGAGGTTGGCGAGCTACAACTGGGGGATTAGGTGGAACACAGTGTTTTGGTGCCATTACAGCAGAAATTGGCTCGTTTCGGTTATACTCATGGTGGTTTACACCAAAATTTGAATTAATTAGCGGACACAACTATAAGCTATCATACTATTTAAAGTCTGCTCAGAGTAGTTTTGATTATGCCTCGTCATTAACGATAAAATATGGTGATTGCCCAAGTAGCGTGTGTACAACTACTCATTTGGGGGGGGTCAAACGTACCTGTTACTAATTTAAACTGGCTTGGGCCAGCCGTTCACTTATTTTCCCCAACTAATACTGGTACAAATTATATTGGGTTTTATTTTCTTGAGAAATTCGGCATTGATTATGGCTATGCACCCATTTTCATTGACGATGTATTATTAGAAGATGTAACCATTGTGCCTGTTACTGGTGGCAAACTGTCTGCTGCTAAAGTTGGTGCTGGTTATAAACTTTTTTTTCAAACCTATTCCGAAACCAATAACCGCGATTTTGAAATACAAGAATCTGCCGATGGTATTGTATTTAACGCTATCGGCACCGTAGCATCTAAAGCCACTAATGGTAATAGCATATTACCCATTGGTTACGAATACACTATACCCAATAACACCGCCCGATTTTTTAGGTATAAGCAAACTGATAGAGATGGGAAATTTGCGTATAGCAATATAGTGGCTATAAAAGAACTGCTACCACCTACAACACTAAAAATTATTACCAACCCTGTTACCAATAGCTTGCAAGCCTCAGTATATAGTAATACTACCCAGCCCGCCTTATTTAAAATAACCGATGCCAATGGGCGGCTATTGTGGCAAAAGCACTTAATACTAAGTGCAGGTTATAACAGTAGCGTAGTAGATGTAAGCACCCTAACTACAGGTGTTTACTTTATTAGTATAACTGATAAAAACAATATACCACTCCAAAACCCGGTTAGGTTTGTAAAGCAGTAAACTTTCCCCTTTTTTATCGTAACAATTTTTTTCCAGCTTTAAATAAGCTGCGGTATGCTACACTTATACACTTATTTAAAACAATACCCTACCATGAAAAAAGCGATTTTGTATGTAAGCATCCTGCTTACAACCTGTATACAGGCATCTGCCCAAAGTGTGGGCATAGGCACCAACGCCCCACATAGCAGTGCCTTATTAGACCTTAGCAGCAATACCCATGGCCTGCTGCTACCACGCCCCGATAGTACACAGCGAAAAGCTATAGTGAGCCCGGCAGCAGGGTTACTACTGTACCAAACCAGCCCCAACCTGCTATACCTGTACACTGGTACCAACTGGCAGTATGTGCCCACGGTGCTTAACCAAACCCTTGGCATTACCAGTAATGCAGCCACCTGGAACTGCAACCTTGGCCTAAATGCAAGCATTATACTTAACGGCGATATTAACCTTACCCTGCAAAATGCTGTGGCGGGGTATATAGGTGTGCTGGTGGTAATGCAGGATGCAACGGGCAACCGAAAATTAGTGTTACCGGCAGGCAGTAAAGTAAATGGTGGCAACGAAGGACTACTGCACTTACCACTATCGCTGGCAGTACCGATATTGTATCGTTTTACTACGATGGCACTGCGTGGTACTGGAACCTGAAAACAAATCTTAATTAAATGCCTTGCCAAACCGCACTAAAGGGGAGGGGCTTTACAATCTTATAAATACAACACACATGAAGTACCTGATTTTATTATTTGTACTAATACCGAATTTATTGCTGGCACAAAGCAACCGAAATTTTTGGTTTACCATAGGCGATGGCAAACAGGCTAATGCCCTATATATAAGCGAGGTGCCAGGCTTTAAAGCCGACTTAGAACGGCTCTGTGGCATTCCACTTACTAACAATGCCGGGCAGTGGCAGGCTACCAATACCCAGCGGCCCTTTACTGCTGCCGATAATGGCAAATTACTGGTGGTAAAAAATGCCTGGCCTACCGGTCTGCACCATTTACCCTTAACGCCATAATAAGTACCGTGAGCAGTGGCGTGGCCAATATTACCAGTTTCGACCAGCAAAATTAGGCGGCCACAGCCGGTAGTGTTACAGCCGTAACTAACCAATGTGGTTTTATAGTCAGCGATATGTTCTACATATTTCAGAAAGCAATAGATACTTGTGCAGCGAGGGGCAAAAGAGTACTAAAGCTGGATTATACTGGTACAGCTTACATGGTGCCACGAAAAAGTGCCAGGCCAAGACCAAACGTATTTCAGCCTTCGCTTGTACTAAATGCCAGCCTTAGTATAGAAGGGCTTGACAGCAGCCTGACTAAAATAAAACTGGGTATGGAAGATATAAGCCGGTTGGATGTAACACTAATGCCGCATTACTGTGCCTTTTGGGTAAGAGGCTGTGCTTTAAAACTAAAAAAACTGAGCCTAGTAAGTGCAGACCGTACCAGCACAAACAACTACAATCAAGCTGTGGAAGCCATACATGGTGATGCGGCGCAGCGAACTGGTCAAAATATTATAGTGGATAAATGCAATATTTAAGGCCACGACCCTTATGGCTACGAAGGCTGGGGCAGCATTGCCTATATGAATGGTGCAACAACTATAAATAGGCACAATACTGCCATAATGAGCTTTACCAACTCTATGCTAACTGCACAAGCTGCGCTTAGTTTTTTTAGTGGAAACGTAACTGATAATAATTTTGTAGCCGCACCAGCTTACCGGCCAGTTGACACCCTTAACCGCATAATGCGGGTTGTAAACTGTAAAATACTGGGCGGTGGCAGGTATAGCCGCAAACCTACCGGCTGGGTAGAAATGAACCCGGGCAGTAATATTATTACGGTACGCAATAACCAGGAGTTTAGTTTTCACGACCTTACGGAGTATGAACAGTTCGACCAAAACTATCGCCAGTGTGTATTGGCTATTTCACGGTATGAATATACAGGTGCAAAATTGGATACCAGCAGCATTTACTGGGCTAGGGTAAGGGGTATTATAAACGATAGCACAGCCATTATTGACACCTCATACAGGGAAGTTGATTTTGATATTGAAGGAAGGCCAGGTGGTTCAGCTAGCTTTAGCACAAGCAGCAATATACTTACGGGTACAGGAGCTACCTGCGATTACACAAACCCTTATGGTGGTTTTTTGCCCGGCAACAGGCTTTATACTCAAAGAATAGTGCCACCGTCCATTTTTCCTGAGCCTAAATATATCGGCACAGTACAAATTGTCAACTCCGCCACTTCTATAACACTTACCAGTAATGCTGCCTGGGATACCAGTGGGGTTATCATTTTTACCAATGTGCAGTCCACTGGTTTCCCACATGCACTTTATGGCAAAAATTATTATTTTAGGCCGGTACCTTGGGCTACTACCAATACTGCAAAACTTTACACCGCAAGGCTGTTGTATAGGTACGCCGCTTTTCATGCCACCTACATTAGTGGTAATGTAGGCGTAGATTTTAGGAATAACTTTTACGATATACTACGCTATGGGCGCAACGCACAAAATAACGCCTGCCCAAACAATGGCATCGGGTTAAATATTTGCGGCAGTTGCCTTAATTACAGGGAGGTGCCCACAAGATATAATACTTGCGACGACAATATTTTTTCTTACCCCGTTCAGGGTGAGCTAAAAGTAATGGTAGCTGGGCTGGGCTATGGCCTTTCTTATGGGCAGTTCTGCGAATTATTGCCGGCTTCGATACAAAAGCGGTAAAACAAACCGTACAATCAGGGATAAAGTTGGAAGTAAAAAGGCAGTAGTAATTCGGCGTCAAATAAATTTCAATCCCTCCTTATCCAACTGCCTGTATTTCTCCTCATCGAACACGTAAAAAAATGCGCCTTTACGGCTGGATGTTTTGTCCTTTTCAGCTAACTTTTTGAGGATAGAGAGGGAAAGGATTTTCTTGGTGAAATTTCGTTTGTCGAAGGTGGTTTCGTAAATGGCTTCGTAGAGACTTTGCAGTTGCTGCAGTGTAAATTTTTCGGGCAATAAGGCAAAGCCAATGGGATGTACGGCCACTTTTTGCTGCAGCCTTTGCCGGGCATTTAGTACCATTAGCTTATGATCGAAAATAAGGGGAGGCATCTTTTGGAGGTCTACCCATTTTGCATTGTGCCCGGCGGATAATTCCTTGCTGTGGGCAGCAATATCTATCAGGGCAAAATAAGCAACGGAAACCACCCTGCCGGCGGTGTCGCGGTTTACATCGCCATAGCAATACAGTTGTTCCATATAAATATTGGCCAGACCTGTTAGATCTTTCAAAACCCTTGCTGCGGCTGCATGTACATCTTCGCCGCCTTTTACAAAACCACCCATCAAACACCATTTACCTAATTCCGGCTCAATGGCCCTTTTTACAATCAATGCTTTTAATTGCTGTCCGTCGAAGCCAAAAATGATACAATCCACGGCCAGCAAAAGGTGGTCTTGGTTTTGATATAATATGGTACTCATTTCGGGTGTGTTTTACTGTTAATTTTCCTGGATAAAAACAAGAAGCCGCATTGTTTTCAATGCGACTCCTTGTTTAGAATTTAATATGCTGTGCATTACCAAAATTTCACGTACAGCATTGTAATTATAAGCAACGTTATAATGATAAGTGTAAGCGTGGCAGGGCTTACCTTAAACATGCTCTTGTCTATTTCAAAAGCTTTCGGGTTCACTTTTGGACCGGCCAGGCTTATGGCCACCATAACTATTACGGTAAGTACAAACGACCAGCCCATGTTGAGAAGGAAGGGTATTTCTACGTGGGTGATGACCTCTTTTTGGTTGGTCACCAGGTTGGTTACATAGCTTTGATATTCGTAAGCAGTGTACATCCAGGTTTCTTTGCCAAAAATATCCACAGCGTAATTATTAAAGAAGATAGCCAGCAAGAAGCCGAGTATCATTCCCACAAGGGCTGCGGTTCCGGTAGTACGTTTCCAAAAGAAACCGAGGATGAACATGGCAAATACGCCGGGGCTTATAAAGCCGGTATATTTTTGAATAAAAGTGAAGCCGCCTTCGCCACCAATGCCCAGCAAATCTTTCCACGTAAAAATGATAGCAATAATCATAGCTACTACAATGGTCATCCTTCCCGTCCAAACCATCTTTTTTTCGCCAGCCTCTTTATTAATGTATTTTTTATAAATATCCAGCGTAAATATGGTAGAAATACTGTTGGCCTTGCCCGCCAGCGAAGCGACTATTGCCGCCGTAAGTGCAGCCACCGAAAGCCCTTTTAACCCCGCCGGAAGAAAAGTAAGGATGGCAGAATATGCACCGTCTTTACCGCCACTAGCCAGTTCAGGCAGTTGGTTGTTTTTAAACAAAACCCATGCAGCAATACCCGGCAGCATTACAATAATGGGCATCATCAGTTTCATAAGGCCTGCAAACAAAATGCCTTTGCGGGCAGTTTCCAGATTGGCACCCAAGGCCCGTTGTGTAATGTATTGGTTGCAGCCCCAGTAATTCAGGTTCACAATCCACTGACCCGCAAAATACATGGCGATACCCGGTAGCACCACATACTTTTGAACATCCAGATTTTGCGGCATATCTATGGTTGTAGTGGTCATTTCCGGCTTTGGTAATATCATGTGGAAATGGTCGGGGGCCTGTACCAGCAAAGTTTTAAAACCCGCTATGGCATTGCCTGCACCTTTTGCTACGGTGGTTGCATTTATTCTTTCGTCCACTATTTGCAAGGCCAGATAAATAGTGGCGAGGCCGCCTATCACCAGTACTGCCACCTGTATCACATCGGTGTAGCCAATCACTTTCATACCGCCAAGGGTTATTAGTAAGGCCATTGCCATCAGCACTATCATTACGGTGTGTAAATAGCCGCCGCCTAAAAGGCCATCTATAGCCACCGAACCGAGGTAAAGGATTGAAGTAAAGTTTACAATAACGTACAAAAACAGCCAAAAGATGGCCATAATGAGTGCAACTGTTTCGTTGTACCGCGTTTTAAGAAACTGCGGCATGGTATAAATTTTATTCTTGAGGTAGATGGGTATAAACCACACCGCAATAATAATGAGTGCTACTGCTGCTATCCACTCATACGCTGCCACGGCGATGCCCACAAAAAAACCTTCACCGCTCATGCCTATAAACTGTTCGGCACTTATGTTAGAGGCAATGAGGGAAGCACCAATGGCCCACCAGGTAAGAGAGCCTTCGGCCAAAAAGAAATCATGGGTGTCCATGGTGGCTTTCTTTTTGCGGTTGTAGATCCAGATGCCATAACTGGCCACAATAATAAAATAGATTACAAACACTATGTAATCAATAGGAGCAAGACTGTTCATAAGCAGTGCAATCGTTTTAAAGAATGATGAAAGGTTTTGGAAGTGTATTTTTTACGGTTGGAAGATATTGTTTTATTTAAACGAAGCATCGTTCCAACGTAGTTCATTTTTAAGGTGGTATAGGGTCGTGTCTTTTCCAATCAGCACATACTCAATGCCAGCCATTTCGGCAAAATCCTGCATTTGTTCGGCGTTGAGGTTTTGACTGTAGCCGGTATGGTGGGCACCGCCGGCCAGTATAAATGCGGCACAGCCAATTTCCATGGAGGGGTGTGGTTCCCATAACACCCTTGCAACGGGCAGTTTTGGTAATTCGTGCTGCGGCGCCATTGCATCCACAGTGTTTACAATCATTCGGAAACGGTTGCCCATATCCACAATAGAAGCGTTCAATGCCGGGCCTGCCGCTACATTAAATACCAACCGAACAGGGTCGGCCTTGCCGCCAATACCGAGCGGATGAATTTCGCATGATGCTTTTCCATCAGCTATGGAAGGGCAAATTTCAAGCATATGGCTGCCCAGCACCAGGCTGTTGGACGGGTCGAAATGATAGGTGTAGTCTTCCATAAAACTATTGCCGCCTGCCAGGCCACTGCCCATTACTTTCATGGCACGTACCAGTGCCGACACTTTCCAGTCGCCCTCGCCACCAAAGCCGTAGCCCTTTGCCATTAAGCGTTGCGAGGCAATGCCGGGTAACTGAACCATGCCATGCAGGTCTTCAAAAGTATTGGTATAGCCCTTGTAATTACCGGCTTTGAGAAAGGCTTCCATACCGATTTCCTGCTTCGCAGCTTCCCGAAGGCTTTGGTGCATAGCACCACCTTTTAGCAGCGATGGAACCAGTATATAGGTATCGGCATATTCCTGCACTAATGTATTAATTTGTGCATCCGTGGTTTCATCAATAACTTTTACCAGATCGCTAATGCCGTAAGTATTTACGCTGTAGCCAAATTTTAATTCGGCTTCCACTTTGTCGCCATCGGTTACAGCTACATACCGCATGTTGTCGCCAAAGCGTACAAATTTGGCACCCTGCCAATCGGCCCATCCGGCTGCCGTGCGGGTCCATTCGTTTATTTTATTCAGCACGGCTTCGCTTTGCCAATGACCCACTACGACTTTCCGGCTCAGCCGCATACGGCTCACTATGTGGCCAAATTCACGGTCGCCGTGGGCACTTTGGTTCAGGTTCATAAAATCCATGTTTATGCTGCCCCACGGAATATCGCGGTTGTATTGGGTATGCAGGTGCAGCATGGGCTTTTGCAAAATGCTCAAGCCGCGAATCCACATTTTGGCAGGGGAGAAGGTGTGCATCCAGGTAATGATACCGATACAGTTTTTTGCCACATTGGCTTCCTGGCATACCGCATAAATTTCTTCAGGCGATTTTACAATCGGCTTAAATACGACCCGCACCGGAATTTGTGGGGCATCATTAAAAGATGCGGTAATGATTTTAGAATGTTCGGCCACCTGTTTTAAGGTTTCTTCGCCATAGAGATCCTGGCTTCCGGTTACGAACCATACTTCGAATTGCTTGAGGTCCATCATTTTGATTTACGATTTGGGATTTATTGTCTGAAACTTTATTAGAACTGATTATGCCGATAGAATAGAATTTTGAATACTGTCGAACACTTTTTATTTCTGAACCTTTATTAGAACTGATTAAGCAGATTGAATAGAATTTTGGAGATTTTTCGAGACACTTTTTTATTTCGTTCGCATTCATCAGCTCTCATTCATCTGCTTCCAATCATCTGCTTTCATCTGTCTAATCTTGAATAATTCTGGTTAAGACAAAAAAGCCCAATGGTAGCACAAAGATGAACGGAGCGTCGCCAATGTTGCCAAATCAGGGAACGGTTTTCGCCGGGCTAACAACAAAAAAAACGAAGCCTCACCCCAACCCCTTTCCGCCCGGAAAGGGGCAAAACCACTATTGACCATAATAGCTATCAGGTCCGTGTTTCCTTTCGAAATGTTTTTTGATCAATTCATGTTTTAGCCTTGGTGCGTTGGGGTTTATTTGTTGGGTAAGCAGCGCAATTTGTGCAATGTATTCCAGTACAGCGCTGTTGTGTACGGCCTTGGCAGCATTTTTACCCCAGGTAAAAGGTGCATGGTTTCCTACCAATACCATTTCCACTTCCTTATAATCGTAGCGTTTTTCTTTGAAGCAATTCATTATTTGAATACCGGTTTCTTGCTCATAATTTCCCTTTATCATGCCGTCACTCATCGGTGGGGTGCAAGGAATATCTACCGTGTTATAATCGGCATGGGTGGTACCATAAATCGGTATATCCTTTTGGCTTTGTGCCCACGCTGTAGCATAGGTGCTATGCGTATGAACGATGCCGCCGATGTTCTCCCAGTGCTTGTACAGCACGGCATGTGTGCGTGTATCGCTGCTGGGCCGCAAAGCCCCTTCAATGGTGTTGCCATCAAAGTCAACGATTACCATTTTTTCCGGGGTCAGGTCTTCGTAGGGTATGCCGCTCGGTTTTATTGCGAAGACCTGGTTTTCCCTATCAACTGCACTCACATTGCCGAATGTGAATAACACCAGGTTTAGTTTAGGCAACTGCATGTTGGCTTCGTAGGCTTCTTCTTTGATGTGTTGGTATTTATCCATTTGTCGTTTGATGATAATTGATAATAAAATCCACGTTACTGCGAGTCCCGATTTTTTTGCTTTGGCGTTAAGTTAATTTTCTTACGAAACGCTGAAAAGCAATACTATTAACACTTTTAGAGAATATAGAACACATTTCTCAACCGAAGGCTTTAGCCCCGGGAGTGGCAAGCATAAGCAGTGCCAAGGCTGAAGCCTTGGGTTAGGAATGAAACCCTATATCTACCACCTATTTCTTTTTTTAACATTCTAACCCCCATTTCACATCCTTAACTTGACGCAAGTCCCGAAAAAACGGGGCTTGCAATAACGTGGATTTTTAACCCTCACTAAATGCTCCCAATTTTTTATATTTTTCATATCGTATTGCATACACGGCTGCTTTGCCGGCATCGGGCTGGTATGTTGCATCAAAGCCTTGCCCCATGGCGTTCATGGCATCTTCTACTTTGGGGTAAATACCTGCTGCTGTGGCGGCAAA
>Ga0105048_10018376_pt1 | contig 10761 bp, 6 predicted proteins | sample MAT05_FD_78382 | JGI IMG/M metagenome (GOLD analysis project Ga0105048, IMG submission 78382) | Freshwater microbial communities from Lake Fryxell liftoff mats and glacier meltwater in Antarctica - MAT-05 | ecosystem: Environmental > Aquatic > Freshwater > Ice > Liftoff microbial mat | place...
AAACATGACCTTGAGCAGCTGTCCCAAGGGACGGTTGGCCTGGCGGCGGAAACTGAGAAGCGCCACCGCGCGTCTCTGGGAGGCCAGCGTCGCAGCGGTGAAGATCACGCCCAACGCAAGCTTGTTCTTAAGGCTCATGGTCTGTTGGCTAACACCACCCAGCAGACCGGCAAGATCGTGAACACGAGGCTTGTAGCCTTCCACGACGGTCAGGGTCAGCAGCAGTTCGCGGTAGTAGAAGTTCTTTCGGGGGTCGACAGGCATTTGCGTCGAGCCGATCGCGCGCAGTATCCGGCAAAGGTGTTCGGAGCGTTTGATGTGGCGCTCCATGTCTCGCCTGATGGTATGCGCCTCCAATGCGCGCCCAAGCCCGGAGTGATTGTGTTCGTGCACCCGATACCGCCCCAGCGGCTCTGACAGGCTCACAACATCGCCCAGAAACGGTGCGACAAGAAGAATGACACCGTCCACAGCGGCTTCGTAGTCGACGTGCCGTGCGTGTTCGCACACATCCCTGCGGAAGACGTTCCCCGATGTTGGTGAGGTCTGGTAGGCGCCATGGCGCAACACCCGTCGTGCAATCTTTGCGCGCTCCCGGAAGTCAGAGAGCTTAGGGGTTGTTCCGCTAATCACCGTTCCGCTGGCATCAATGCGGACCAGAGGAAACTGAAGCTTTGCGACCCCCTCATCGAGGCTTGCGATAATCCTCGCGAGTGACCCGGGCATCAATTCGTCATCTGCGTCGAGAAACAGTACGAATGGCGCCGTGGTCTGATCGAGGCCATGCATACATGCTGCAGGCTGTCCGCTGTTCGGTATGCGAAAGGATCGGACGTTCAAGGACTCAATCACGGCCCATGAGCCGTCTGTTGATCCGTCGTCGACCACGACTAGTTCGACATCGTCAGTCTTCTGATCAAGAACACTACTGATCGCATGGGATACAAACTGCTGGTAGTTATAGCACGCCACCACGACCGCGAGGCGCGGACGGTTGGAACCTGACAGTCCATCAACTTGCCGTTGAGGTGTTGCATCTGTCACGGCGGTTACCTTGGCGGATTGTTTGATGAGTCCTAGCGCGATATCAGAGTGAACCAAAGGCGATTGCGCTTCTCGCTCTATACATCGCCCGGGAGGCGAGTTCTCAGGCGGACTTGATGCGAACAATGCACAAGGCGTGAGCGGCAACACCGAAACTGGCGTCGTCAAAGCCTGACAAGGCCCAAAGAGTTGGTAAGCACGGCAACAGCCTATAACGTAGCCTCCGGAAAATGGCCCGCGTGGGCGCAACTTTCATAAAATGCCGCCACACGAGTGCGGGTGATGAGGCGACGAGTTCCGGGGATGACAGGCCTGCCACCCAGATGCTGACCGGCAAAACCGTCCTAGGTGTTGCGTGGTCGGTCGCCACGCGGCTTGGCAATCGCCTCATCGATTTTGTCACGCTGCTGGTGCTCGCGCGTATTCTTACGCCTGCGGACTTCGGCCTCGTCGCACTTGCAACCACACTGGTGGCCATCGTCGAGACAGTGCTCGAGATCGCTCTCATTCAGGTGCTGACGCGCCTTCCATCAGTCGACAAGTCGCACCTTGATACGGCCTTTACACTGGGACTTCTGCGAGGGCTTGCGCTCGCGCTCGTGGTCCTGGCGTCCGCACTTCCATTTGCGGAAATATACCAGGACGAGCGGCTCATACCGCTGATTGCCGCGCTGGCCCTCGGTCCGATTGCGCGCGGCTTGTACAGCCCGGGCATGGTCAAGTTCATCCGGGCGATGAGCTTTCGCGAGCCATTCTTCATTCACACGGCGGGCAAGCTCATCGCAGCAGGTCTTGCGATAGCCGTGCTGTTTGCCGGCGGAGGCTACTGGGCGATCGCCACGAGCACAGTCGCGACCTCTGCCGCTTCGACGCTGATCTCGTACGTCGTCGCACCCTATAAGCCTGGCTTCTCGCTCGTCCGCCTGAAGGATTTCACCAGCTTTCTGGGATGGTTCAGCCTATCCCAGCTGGTCTCCGCAATAAACTGGCAAATCGACAGGATCCTTCTTGGCTACTTCGTCAGCAAGGGTGATCTTGGCCGGTACGCGGTCGCGTCGGACCTTGCAGTCCTGCCCACGCAAAGCCTGATCGGACCGGCAATGCAGCCTGTCATGGCGGCCTTTGCGACGATTCAGGATAATCCGGAGCGTCTCCGATCCGCATACCTGAAGGCGACACGTTTCACGATGATGCTGGCTATGCCCGCCTGCATATTTATTGCGGTCGGGGCTGACCTGATTATCGGCGTGCTGTTCGACGACCAGTGGCAGGACGCGGCGCCGTATCTTCAATGGATATCGCTCACGACCCTGTTTGCGGCTTATGTGCAGCCGCTCTATTCGGTCGCGGTCGCCGTGAACAAGGTGCGGGTCTTGTTCAGCCTGAACACAATCGAACTTGTCCTCAAGATTATGGCCCTGTCGGTGGGCTTCTATTACGGTGGCATTTTTGGCGTCATTGCCGCGCGCGGCGTCGTGTCTGTGCTGATGCTGGCAGCCAATGCGCTTGCCGCAAGAGACCTGATCGGAGCCAGTCTTGGTGCGCAGACACGCAATTTGCTCCAGCCCGGATTTGCCTGTGCGGTGTTTGCAGCTGCCGCTATTGGCGCACGCTACCTGCTCGCACCAATTCAAATGAGCCAGCTTATAGAGCTTGTGACAGTCGGCCTTGCCGGCGGCACAGCTTACCTGATGGCCCTGCTTGCAACCGGTATGCGGCCCAACGAGCTTGTGCGCTTCACGAAATGAGGTCGGGCGATATCAAGCATCGCACGCGGTCTTTGCGACGCTACATGCGTGATCCGAGCCATCGCGTAATTTTTCGCGGGACCGGAATGCGACGCCAAGCACGATCAGGGGCCTGACAAATAGTATGGCGACGACATCGACAATTGCACTGAAGCGCATTGCCTTGAAGCTATCTGGAGTGATCAAGAAGCACGCGACTTTGCGTGCGCACAGAATAACATATGTCCCATACCTGAAAGTGACCCGAATGCATGCCATCAGAAGACTTGTCCGTGCGGACCAGCGAGGTTGACGTGCCAGAAGGCGACAAGCTTCGGATCCTTTACGTAGTTCCGCCGACTCGGACTTTCGCCGGGATTGAGCGCGTCATCGATGAGATATGCGCCGTGCTTGCCACGTCCTGCGGCGACAGGTTTTCCGTCGATGTTCTGTACACGTCGCGATATGCCGATCACGAACCCGAAACACGGCCTTACACGACAATTCAGACGGAACCCAAGTCCCGGCGCGGCCTGATGGCTACTGTTCGACGGATAGCCAAAGCAAAGCCGTACGACCTTATTGTCGTGCCTCAAGTAGAAGCGACCGTCATATTCTGGGTCGCGTGTCTGGGACTCGGGCCCGAATTCGTTTGCTACCTTCATGGGAATCCCGACGTGGAGGCCCGCTCTATCAAGGCCCGCATCCTGTTCGCGATCATGCGAAGCACGGTGGTGCATCGTCTCGCGGCGGTGTTTGCCATTTCGCCGGCTCAGATGAAGTTCTTCCAAAGAAGCTTTCCCAGCAAGACGCCGCACTACTGGGTCCCTAACCCCATTCGCGAGTTTGCGGATGTACAGCCAAAGCCACTGTCAGCTGATGGGACCGTGACGTTTGTGAACGTTGGCCGGTTCTCTTATCAGAAGGGTCAGGACGTTCTGGTCCGGGCGTTTGCCACGGTGAACAAGACTCGCCCGCAGACGCGACTCAAGATCGTCGGCTACGGACCTGAAGAAAGCGAAATTCGCGCACAGATCGCTGCACTCAAGCTCACTGACTCGGTAGTGATTGAGCACCATCCTCATGATCCACGTCCAGCGCTTGAGGCGAGCGACATCTATGTTTCGTCGTCAAGATGGGAGGGATGGTCTTTGGCCATTTGCGAAGCGTTGCGCTTTGGCCTCCCAGTCGTGGCGACGGATTGTGATTTCGGACCGGGCGACATCCTGGTCGACGAACGCCTGGGTCTGCTTGTCCGTAACGGAGATGAGGATGGGCTCGCGCGAGCGATGGTAAGCGTCTGCGACAGCATCAGTGAGCAGAAGACACATGCCGCTTTCAGGATCGCAGCCATGGACCGCTACAGCGCAGCGAACGTCGTCGCGGAACACGCGAGCGCCCTGGTCGCCGCGGCGCAACGCAAGTAGATTCGATTTCAAGCCGTCTTAAGGCTTGCCTCTGCCTGAAGCGTCGAGACGCGCGCGGTGGGCTGGTAGTCGAAGCCACCCTGGCGTCCGAATGATTCAACGCCAAAGGCCCTGAGTTCGGTGATCGCGCGATCCGCGCGCGCGCTCGCATGCTGGGTATAGATCGGATAAGCCGTCTTCAGGACGTGGCTGCCTTCAAGCCGCAAATCCCCAAGGAACAACCGATTGGCCGATGTGTGCCGGCGAAAATCACGGTCTGCTTCTTCGGGAAGCTGTCCTTCATGGGAAGCGACAACCTCGACGCCAAAATATTCACGTCCATTGGACTGGCCGTAGAAGTCCGAATGCATCGTCAGTCGTTTCCACCCGCCTTCGTGCGAGAAATTGAACAGCACCGAATGCGGAAAACCACGCTGCCCGTCATAGCTGTAGAACAGACTGATCAGCGTGACCGTATCGAGGCGGTCCTCTCGCGGAAGACCGCAGAGTTCCTGCGCGCGCGGGATCGGTATTGTCGAGATGACGCGATTGGCCGCGATGTGTCGATCATCCATTGATAGCTGAAAGCCCTGCCCATCGCGAACCAAGCCGTGGATTTTCGCGCCCAACTGGAACGTCACGCCCATGCCCTCAAGGCGCTTGCGAGCAATGTCATAGAGGTGGCCAAAGCCTTCCCGCGGGCGCGCGAGTTGCGTGTTTGTCGGCGGAGCTGGTTTCTTTATGAAGCGCCGGACATGCGTCGCGACCTGGGCATGCTCGGCGATCCACATCATGCGCTTGCGGGCGAAGTTGATGTCGATCTTCTCCGGAGCCACACCGTAGAAGCGCTCCATGTAGTTCTCGAGGCCCGCGCGCCTCAGCAAGCGGTCGCCTATCCAGAACCGCGCGAAGCTTCGTGCATCAGTCTGCTTCCGTTGAAAAACGCGGGCGTAAGCGACCGACAGCAGTATACGCGAAATCTCGATTGGTCCCGCCTTGATCAGGTCTTCGGGGATGGAGATCGGATACTTGGTGACAACGCCCTGGGGATTCAGCCGGCCAAACGTCGGATTGATCGGCACATAGAGCGACATCAGGTCCGGGAAGTGCGCCAATAGGGGCGAGTCATCCTGGAAGATGAAACTTCCGACATCGAATGTGAATTCACCCAGCGTGCGATCAATGTGATTGCCGCCCAGGTGATCATACTCGTCGACTACCAGGACGCGCTGGCAGCCCTGCCCTGCCAGAACGGACGCAGACACCAGTCCACTGATCCCCGCTCCAAGGACGACTGCATCAAACTTGTCGTTCAAATTCCCTGGCCCGGACAAACGCTATGCTGCCCGCAGACATGCTCGGCGGGCCGGTTACCCTACAAGGGCCGATTTGGCATTGCAAAGATTCACTTATAGCGCAGCCACTCTGCCGCAACGCCTCTGAACGTGGCATGTCGCGATGTCGCTGCAAAGCAAACGCCGCCGGGGCTGTGCGTTCCAACGTTTTCGCTATAGTCGCATCTGTGAGGCTTGAGGGAGGCCATCATGAACAGATGGGCTGTCGCATGCGGTGTGACGCTGAGCATCGTCGCTCTTGGCTCGGCGACGCTGCTGCTCTCGGTTGCCGCGCCCGAACCACCGGCGGTCAGGTGCGATACCCGCCTTGTGCTCGATGAGCCGTTTGATGAGCTGAGCGTGGCGTCGAACAAGCTTGGCCCGGCGCGCTGGACAGCCCATACGCCCTGGAGCGGCGACTTCGGAGACGCCCAGTTCATCGATCCTGGTACGGACGGACCATTCAGCGTCGCAAACGGACTACTTTCGATCACCGCGCGCAAGGACGCCGCCGGAAAATGGACCTCGGGCCTGTTGGCAGCGGCCGATGCATCCGGCGCAGGGACCGGCACGCAGTACGGCTACTTCGAGGCGCGGATGAAAATGCCGCCTGGACCCGGCACCTGGCCCGCCTTCTGGCTGGCGGCGCTCAAGCCTGTCACCGAGAGTGACGGCAATGTCGAGATCGACGTCATCGAATACTATGGGCAGTTCACGTCCGCATTCCGATCTGCACTCCACGTCTGGTTCACCGACAAGGCGAAGTATCGGGCGGAAGGCACGAAAGTGGACGTGCCGGATCACTCGCTTGTCGACGAGTTCCACACGTACGGCGTCGACATCTCGCCCCAGGCGATCGTGTACTTCATCGACGGCAAGGAGTTCTGGCGTCAACCGACACCGCCGGAACTCACCTACAAGATGTATCCTTTGGTCAATCTCGCGCTCGGAAGCGGCTGGCCCATCGACAAGACACCCAGCCCGTCAGTCCTGCTGGTGGACTATATCCGGGTCTACGGGCGTGAGGCCGGACCTCCGGAAGGGTGCATTCCCGGACCTCCCGCGTGAAACTTCGCATCGGTCGGCGCGAAGTTATTGTAAGGGATGATTGCCGACCTCTGGGCCGGTAGACTGCAACGGTTTCTGGCGGCGTCCTGATGCGTATCCTGCACTTGCTCAACCACACCCGGCGCCTGAACGGGCATGTGCATGCGGCCGTCGATCTTGCATGTGCGCAACGGGAGCTTGGCCACACCGTGGCCATTGCAAGCGAGGGAGGCGACTTCGACGCCCTGCTTGCCGCGAACGGCATCGAGACCTTTCGCGTCTCGCATGAACGCAAGCCGGGCAAGCTGATACAGGGCCTCGGCTCGCTCCGTGAGACAGTCCGGAATTGGCGCGGTGACGTGGTCCACGCTCATATGATGACGAGCGCCGTCCTGGCGTGGCCCGTCTGTCGGATGTCCGGAATTCCGTTGGTGACGACGGTCCACAACGAGTTCCAGAAAAGCTCGATCCTGATGGGGCTGGGCACGCGCGTGATCGCAGTCAGTGAAGCTGTGCGCGCGTCCATGCAAAAGCGCGGCGTGCCAAAAAACAAACTTCACGTTGTACTCAATGGCACGATTGGCTCGGCGCGTTTCAAGGGAAAGACCCGCGCGCCACAAACGCTCGAGCATCCTGCGATCATCTTTGTCGGTGGCCTGCATCCCAGAAAGGGATTGCCCGATCTTCTCGCGGCGTTCGACATCCTGGCGGCGAAGCGTCCCGAGGCAAGGCTGTACATTCTCGGCGGGGGTCCGCACCAGCAGGAGTATGAGGCGCTGGCCAGGTCCCTCGCGTGCACGGCGTCAGTGAGTTTCATGGGCGCACTCGACGAGCCGTTCCCCTACCTCATGGGAGCGGACATTTTTGTCCTGCCATCCCATGCTGATCCGGCGCCACTCGTTCTGTCGGAGGCGCGGGAAGCGGGTTGCGCCATTGTCGCCACCGAGGTGGACGGCATTCCGCAACTGCTTGAAGGGGGACAGGCCGGTATACTTGTTCCTCCGCACGATCCGAAACGCGTTGCTAGGGAATTGATCAAGCTGGTTGAGGACCCGGAGCTCTTGGCTGCCTGGCGACGCAAGAGCCAGATCAACATCAACTACCTGCGGATCGACCGCGTCGCGCGCGAGACGGTCGAAATCTATCGCACCGCATATGGGAAACGCCGCGGACGTACGCTGCAGACATCTGTCGAGCCCAGCGGGATGTGACAGGAGCTACGCTGGCCGATGCGGGCTCAACTCTTTCGCGCGTTCGGGCCTCAGCCTGCCGAGCAACACATCCTTCGCACCGATCAGGTTGCCGCGCAGGCGACCACGACGGTCGATGAAGGGTTCGGGTCTGAACGATCCCGCAAGATTGCTGGCGACATTGCGAAAGATGTGATCGGCGACCTGCACGACGGTCATGGTGCCCTTGCGCATCATATAGAGTGGATTGACGATCTGCGAATAGCCGAGGCGATCACCGGATACGCGCCCGCCCTTGACGCCCATGTGCACACCGCGCGCCTCTGCGGACTTGATCAGCCGGCCGCCGCGCTTTGCCAGCGACGCTCCAAAGTCGCGATCCTCAAGCCAGCCGTAGAGAACCAGTCGTTCGTCGAATCTCAGATCACCAATCGCCGACACGCGGAACGCCATGTTGCAGCCATATGGGCTGTAAGGATCCTTGCGTGACCAGCGGGCCCTGAAATCCGTTCGGTCCGTCGTCCTGACCGCATCGGCAAAGCTGAGGCCAGGACCCTTGATACCGTCAGCCAGAACGAGACCCGTGAACCCGACCACGTCCGGTTCATCACGGAACGTGCGCGCAGCGGCCGCGAGCCAACCTGCTTCGGCCACGAAGTCATCATCGAAAAACGCGATCACATCGATGCCCGGGGGCAGCGCCGCAAGCGCAGCGTTGCGCTGTGCGGGAAGCCCCGCAGGACCGACGATCACCTTGACGCAAGGAAACGTCGCGGCCTCACCCGCATCCTCCTGCTTTGAAACCGAGAGGATCACCAGCTCGGGCTTCGCCGACTGCGTTGCGAGAAGATGCCGGACTGTATCGGTGACCACCGCCGGTCGGCCAAGGGTAGCGATAAGGACGGCCGTGCGGGGAAGGCCCCGGTCCTCTACCGCACGCACCATGCGCCTGGCCGGTTCGCGCAGAAGCTCAAGATAGCCTTGCCCGGTGTCTTTCCACGAAAACAGCCGCGCACGCTCACGACCACGCCCCGACAGATCGCGCCGCAGGTCCGGAGAATCGTGCAGCGCCTGAATGTGCTTGATCCAGCTTGCAGGATCGTCCGGCGCCGCCATCAAACAGGCGTCCCCGCAGACCTCAGGCATGCTGGCGCGATCAGAAGACACAACCGGCAGGCCCCTCGCCATCGCCTCGACGATGGGAAGACCGAAGCCCTCCGTCCAGGACGGAAAGACCAGACAACACGCATGCTCCATCAGATAGGCAAGATCATCATCCGAGACCTTGCCCAGCATCCGAACGCTTGGCGGCGTCGGCAGGCCATCGTCCGCGAAGACGTTGCCCGCGCCTCCTGCGATGACGACATCAAGACCAATCGCGCTCAGCTGGGGCGCGATCTCCGCCAGTAGCCGAAGGTTCTTGTGTCGTGCGCGCGATCCGATTGCGAGCACATAACTCCGATCCCGCGCATGAATGTCCGCTACCACGGAAACGACCTGTCCCGCGCGCGCTGGATCCCACGCCAGCGCATGCTCATGGCCGTTCGGCAGCACGACGATGTCTGCAGCGGATATCGGCAGATGCCGTGAAATCTGCCGCGCGGAATCGTAGGAGACGGTCGTGACGCGCGCGGAGCGTTTGACCAGCATGGGCTGCAGCCGACGGTATACCGTCCTGAAGGCAGCGGAATAACTCTCGGGGGCCGTAAAGACGCTCGCATCATGGATGCAAACAATCTGCTCCGCTTTGGTGGCCGGCGCCGTGTTGCATAGGTTCAGCAGCCGCCCGCGCCAGAGTGATGGAAGGGTAAGTTGCTCCCATGCATGTCCCGTAAAGCGACCACGCATCTCGAGCGGCATCGCGGAAAGGTGAGGGTCGATAGCATTCTGCGGGGCGAGAATAGGCGCCGAGGATTGCACCGCACTCAGTTCCTCGTTCAGAGCGCGAACAACCTGGAGCGCATAGCGCTGCACGCCCGTGACTGGCTGGACAAGAAAACGTCCGTTCACTCGAAACTCTGGATCAGACCTCATGCCGGCCTCCAGGACGCGGAAGCTGCCGGGTACTGCGCCGCTGACCTTGCGGGCACGGCCGCAGCAAGGCCAGCCAATACGAAGAACATCAGGCCCTGGTCGAGTGACGGGCTTATAAGCAGGTCCCCTACTGTCAAACCGATGCAGGCGTTAAGCGATGCCATCCGCGCGTCCGCTTCAAACGAGCGCGGCACACCACGCGGTCGCACGAACGCGGTGTAGACAAACACCGCATAGAACAGGAGCCCAAGCACGCCAGTGGATGAAATGAGAGCGAGGAAGAAGCTGGAAGTGCGCGTTGTGCCAACGCCTACTCCCGCGCCCCACGTGTCCCAGACGTTCTGCAGGGCATAAGCATTCCAGGATGCGCGTTCGACACCGGAATCGGTGCCGAGTTTATTGAACACGGTTGTGTTGAGGTAGTCACTTACGGCGAGCGAGATCTGCGGGTCGAGCAACACCGCTGTTGCCGCTACCAGCAGCACAACGGGCAGCCCGATGACAAAAGCCCAGGACAGCAGGCCGCCTTTAGACAGCGCCACATACCAGGACGCCATGTAAAGGATGCCGACCACAACGGGTATGCCGACGATTGCGGTCGATGAAGTCGACAGCGCCAGGAGCACGACAGTCAGCAATGCAAGGGAACCCGTAAGGCGCGCATGGCGACCGCACAGCCAAAGCGTACCGACAAAGCCGAGCACGCCGAGACTTGACCGCGCAAACGAGGACGTTTCAGTGAACGACCCAACAATCCGCTTCAAGCCGCTGACCTCTTCCTCGTTGTGCAGCGTGTACTTTGCATTGCGCATGAACTGGAGTGCGTCCTGCGTCCCCGTGGCGTAAGTGGCAAGGGCGATCAGCGCAAAGGCGGCGTTGGCGATGCCGTAGGCGATCAGACCCACAACGACCGCCCTGAAACCATCCGGGCGCGAGGCAACCGCGACGATCAGAAGGAAGCAGAGCATATTGCCGATCA
>Ga0105048_10018377_pt1 | contig 10760 bp, 5 predicted proteins | sample MAT05_FD_78382 | JGI IMG/M metagenome (GOLD analysis project Ga0105048, IMG submission 78382) | Freshwater microbial communities from Lake Fryxell liftoff mats and glacier meltwater in Antarctica - MAT-05 | ecosystem: Environmental > Aquatic > Freshwater > Ice > Liftoff microbial mat | place...
ACACAAAAAAATGCCACAGCAGGGCGTTCCCAAGGGCTCAAACGGCACTTCGAAGCACACTGGACACACAAAATCGGTACAGATGGGTTTGGTAAAAATAGTTGGATCGATCTTAGTTTTGCGTTTTTCGCGGATCCGGACAAAGTTTTTCCGTACGTGACAGAAACGATCTCGAACTTTGATGTACCACCCTTGCACATGGTTCACTGTTGCCGGTAGCCACTCCTCGTGAGCCGAGAATTTATACTCGACCACGTCGTCCACCACAAAGTTATGATCGGCTTTTTCATCTTTGATAAATGATTTGATAAGGTGGATGTCGTCCAGCACGTGAAACTTCTGATCGTGTTCTTTGTTATCGTCGGATGTGTAGGTGAGGTAAATGTGGTACAAATTTCGGTCATAGATTTTGGCCTTGTACCAGACACCATTTTCATGTTGGACTTCCACTTCCATCGATTGAAATAAAATGAATTCCAAACAATTAAATGGCAAAAAATCATAATAAAAATAAAATCACAACTTTGGTTGCAAAAGATCAGGTGCTAGAGAAAACCGATTCTCTAGACACAATGATTGGCTCCGGTGAGTTCGGGTCCGTGTGGTCGCTTTCGGACCCCAATGAGGTATTAAAAGTCAGTTTCCTGAAAACGAAATCCGACAAAGACTCCTTTGATCGCGAAATCTATTATCTCAAACTTCTCAATACCAAATGCCCAGGCCTCACTCCGAAACTAAAGAAAAAGGTGCTTTCCTCGGACAACAAAGTGGGCTATCAGGTCATGGAACGGTTCGAAAGCTCTATGAAAGACTTGGGATTACAACAATCTGCTGCAAAAGAGCTTTGCAAGGGCAGCCGGTTCTACTCATGGTCGCACGTCGAACAGGCACTCGGTCTAGCCACCAAATTGGATCGCCTGGGAATCGTGCACGGAGACGCCAAACTGGCGAATATTCTGTATCGGATGCTCGGCCCTCGGATGCACATGGTTTGGTCGGATTTTGGATTCAGTGGTTGCAATACCGTTTTCTCACCGTTAAATGGATTTACGACAAACTACGGCTCTTCATCATCTGTGTTTTTCGAAAACGGAAAAGCAAAACTTTTTAAACCGATTCCCGAGGCTATCCTGCCTTATTTTAATCGACTTCAGATCTATACGGATCTGTTGCAGGGCCGAACAACATATGTTGAAACCAAAACTTCCAAAAAGAATATTCAAAAGTTGGACGAAAAAATTCGTTTTTTGTTGCAAATTCCACAATCCGTTTATCAAGAAATGGGTCATTATTGCAAAGAATTCAAAGTTCCGGTTTCGAAATGAATTATTTACAACTTATGACCATTGCAATGCTGATCATGGGGCTGTTGCGTTGGATTCAGAAACAAATACAATCGCCCTTTGAAGGAAAAGAAATAATTGTTGGATTGTTGGGTCACAACGGTCACGGAAAGGATACGGTGGCGGACTACTTGGTTAAATATCATGGTTTTACCAAGCACTCCTTTGCTTTGCCCCTCAAGAGGATGTTGGCCTCCATGTTTGACTTTTCTGGCAAACAACTTTTTGATCACAAGGAAAAAGAAGTGGTCGATCCTCGATGGGGAATCACCCCAAGACAGGCAATGCTGTTTGTCGGCACGGAGATGGTCCGAGATGGGAAATTGACACAATTGCTTCCTCATCTCGAACCAAAAGGCTTTTGGGTTGAACATATGAGAATTCGATTGCGTAAGCGCAGCAGCCAACGTGTCGTGATCTCGGACGTTCGATGTGCAAACGAGGTGGACATGATTTTAAAAAGCGGAGGTTTTATTGTGAAAGTGGAGAGACCCGGATTCGAAGTTCATAATCGAAGTCATTCGACCGTGAAAGAGATCGAAACGGTCGACCCGAAAGATATTCTGTACACGTTACGAAACGAAGGCCCTCTGAACATCTTTCGTGAGAACATCGAAAGGGATCTGGTGCCGGTGTTGTTACACCATAAAGGATAAGAAAGGTACGAAAAGAAAAAGATGAGCTCGACTTCTACTGCCAAAACTTTAGCCGAGGACAGCTACTATGCGAGACTCGCGGGAGCCTATTCCGCTTGGTTTTTCTTCGGATTTATTCTGTTTTTGATTTTGCTGGTCTGCATCGGCGTCTACTGGAACAACGGAAGTTGCAACGCGTCGTGCAGAAGTTGTCGAAAGAGTCCTTGCAGTTGCGACGGATCTCCTTCTTGTAGCTCTTCTTCTTCTTCTTCGTATTCCTGCTAAATTTATTTCGTCATCAGAAACATATCCATTGTCTTAAGCTTTGAGTCTTGTGCATAAATCTTGTCCAACGCCTTTTTGACGGGTTTGTAAATTTCTTCGGTTTTAATTAACGAGCTAATGTAGCGGTCAATTGGGTTGAAGATTTGTCGTTCCACATAGTACGAGCGATCGGCTCTGATTTTATTCTTGATCGCATACTCGACATCTTCTCCGTCGTTCATAACGCCATCCTTTTTGGTACGAACTCGTTTACCGCCCTGTGGTAACGTAATGATGAATGGAATACGGGATCCAACATCCAGAGGAACGCCTCTTCTCTTTTCAATTTTTTGAATCAACTTTACCTGCATCAATTCTTCTTTCTTGTACGAATCGCGTTTGGCGACCGTTCGTACCAGTTCATTGATGTTTAGATTCGGGTCGACCATTCGTTCCAATGCCTTAAGCATCGGCTCTAGGATTTTTTCCTTGTCGTCGGGGGTATCGATGACCGCTTTCAGAACTTTGCCAACACATTCGCGGGCCAGTTTGCAGGAATCACGTCGAATGTTAGACGTGCCTTTAAAGAAAAGCTTCGGTTTCGGCCAGATCCATTTGCCTACATAGCACTTCTTCTGAATCAACAGATACGGTGTCATGAGTTTTTCAAACTCCAACTTCATGGGCTTGGGCAAACGACTGCTCACCAAATTACAACCCATTTTCGAAATCTCCATGATCTGTCGGCGAATCTCGTCTCTTGTTTTCCCCTTCTGTTTCTCGAGCCATAGAAATTCAATAAACACCGAATCTGTGTCTCCGTAAATGCAGTTCCCTCCTAGCTCTTCCTCGAATACTTTTTTGGTTTGCTCAATTTTTAGGCGACCAATCACACAAGTAGTCGAGGCGATGGATACCATTCCATGATATCCCTTCATTGCGCCACAAAATCCGTAACACGCATTACAGGTCACTTTGATGGCAGACTGTCGTGCATCCAATACTTTTTCTAAAAACTTGTTTTTGTTTTCTTCGGCAACGGATAATTGCAATTTAACCTTTTTGCGCAACGCTAATAAATCTGTCAAAATGTTGGGTAACATGGCGCCTCGGTTTTGCACAAAGCATGTCGTTTTCTCGGCCTCCGCATCTCTCACCACCATAAAAATATCGCGTTTGTCGTCCGGAGCCAAATTGGGTCGTTCCTCGGTTTCCACATACCAGACAATGTATTTGGTCAGGTCTCTCTCCTGGTGATTTTTGTCGTGTAGAGGAAACCAAATCTCCCCCTTGGGTCCATACCGGACGTCGACCCACGTAGAAAAGTCCAACGAATGCGAGATCATGATCGACGGATACAGGGAGGCAAAGTCGGCCGTGGAAATGTGCGTCTTGTACAAACCAGGTTTGGGAATCAGAACCGTCGCCCCTGTGTATTTAATTCTGTCTCCGGCATAGCTCTCTAAAAAACCGTCATCGTCTTTGGGCAAAAACTTTTTGAGATATTTGGGAATTCGATCCACTTTGAGACCGAAGGACTCCTGTGCCCTCAACCTCTCGTTTTCATCCAGAACCCAGTTATTATTGTGTGCATAGTTAACCAACAAATTCCACGTTCGGATCTGCTGCCCTTGCAACATTTGGGCCGACACCGAAGTCAACGTCGCCCTGGCCACTTCGATCGAATGGCCCAACAAAAAACGACTGATGATGACCGCCTCCAAGACCAACACATCAAACTTACAGTAATCGACTAGCTTTTCCAAATGATCTCCTCCGACCTCCCAGTACGGCGCAATGTTCTCATATTCCATGTCCTTTTTTTTCAGTTTCCCGTCCAACAACACGTTCGCCACTTCTTTCAAGGAATAGGAGTCCATTTTCTCGAGTTGTTTGATCACATTGAGGGCATCGAATTGAATCATTCCGGGTAAATCCACCTGGGGCATCATGGGTTTTCCGAACGTGCCCATGGCTTTTCCTTTTCTCTCTTTGGCGACACAATCCCGATAGCGAAACGGTTTCTTGATGCGTTCGTTCGGTAGCGCCACAAACCGAGATAAGTCATGTTTGATCTTTTCCGAGCCCAGAACCTTGGCGCGTTGAAAAATATACGGTGTATCGTAGTTGATGGAATTGTATCCTGAAAGCCACTCAATATCAAACTGTCTTAGCATAGACGACCAGTGTTCTAACATTTTCTTCTCTTCCGACTTTTCGAACGTGTATAAAACAATGTCCTTGAGTGTTTCGGGCTTCATGTTGGGTTTTCCCAAGCAATGAATAACTTTTAAAAACGAGTCCTTGTCTCCGTACACCATGATGTGCGTGGCAATTAAAATAACGGCGTCGTCAGGTTTGGTAGCTAATGGAAACAGACCCTGTAGGATTTTGGAGCATTTCGGTTTCTGCTCTTCTTCTTTCTCTTTCTCCATGTACGGCAACTCCGTTTGTGCGCGTTGATTCAATACTGACTCCCAGCACAGCGTTTCAATATCGTAATTGGCCACCAAAAACGGAATGGGCGCCTCCAGTTCTTTCGCTTTCAGTTTTTTGACGTCCAAGGATCCGACCAGAAGGGATTTAAATTTCGGTAATTCTTCCGTTGGCTTCTCCAACGATGGAGCAGCGGCGTCGTTTGGGTCTGGGTATTCATTTTGAATTTTCATATCGAGCTCATGAAGTAGTTCCAGTTCCGTCCACGCCGTTTCTGGAAGCAAATTACAGTCTGCGGTGTCCACTTCAATAAATCCGAAATAGCGGCCCTCGTGCAGGTTAAAAAACATTTGTGTTAAAGAGTGCTGTTCATGATACAACTTGGGCGAATATCCTATTTTGATTTGATTGCAGGCCAGTTTTTCGCGGTAATGACGAAAGGACACCATCGAATCAAAGAAAATTTGAAAGTAGCTGGTCTTGATTCGACCATCGTAAATGTCTCCTTTCAGTTGGTCTCTTCGAATTCGGATCTCCGGAACGGGCTCGGGTGGTTCCTCTGTTGGTTTGTGTCGTTTGATTTTCTGTTGAACGCCGGAAGGGCAGTTCTTGGGCAAATTTAAAATAGATTGAAGTTTATTGGCGTGGGCCACCGTCGCTTTGCTCTCGTTCTCACAATTCAACAGGAAAAAAGGTTTGAATCCTTTCAGGTCAAGAGCAATGGTAGCCGTTCGATCCAGGTTCCCCACGAGCCAGATTTCATCGCCAAGTTCGCAGATTTGAGTGATGCCGATGAGAAGCGTTTGCGAATTTCCATAGGTTTCGAGAGCGTCCTCTCTCGAGAGAACTGGCAAGGGAAGGTTCTTTTCCTTCGGTTGGTGGATCATTTTTCCTCTGATGTCATTGTATCTGTTTACAAGTTTGTCAAACGACACCGATTGGTGTCGAAAGAGATTGACTTCCGTGTCCTGCGATGTGATGGTTTGTTTTACCTTTGGATTTTTGCTTTCCTCTTCTTCTTTTTTTCTGGTCTCCAAAACTAACGCGTTCACCTTGTCGTATAGGGGTTGGAGAAAGGGTTTGGTTTGGAAATCCGTTTCAATATCGGTTTCCGAGACGATCGGTGTGTCCACAATTTTTTTCTTGTTGAAAAACTCTTTCTGTGACACTTGTGGTTTTGCTTCTTTGGCCTCCGCAAAATCTCTGACCGCCTCTTTGGTTTCTTTTGACTTTTGATCATTTTCGTGGATCAGGTCCTTCATAAAATCTTCTACATTTTCGAGTTCTTCTCGGAGTTCGGATCGTCGTTTTTTACGTTCCTTTTCTTCTTCCAGCGAAAGCCATGGATTTGATCGTTTCATGAATTCCTTAATTACTAATCTATCAAAAGAAAAAAAAGAATTAGAGAAAAATGAACCCAGAACATGCATTAGAGCTTTGCGTGTGGTCGGAGACGTTCTTGCTGCTCGTCATGCCATCCCTTTACTTAAAAGAACATGAAGAAGTTCAATTTAAGGCTTTCGCGGAGCCCAAGAGTTTAATTCGTCGGGAGCCTTTGTTTTCCAAGAAGAATCAATCTGAAAAAGTCGAGCAATGGTTTTCCCACTGTCAAAAGTGTTACCAGAGAAACGATACAGTCAACCTGAAACCAATCTTGTTTTTGGTTGGGCCACCTGGAGTTGGTAAAACGTTTTGTATTGAGAGGGCGGCCGCGTTACAGAACATTCTGGTTCGTGAAATCGACATGTACGAAAAGCCGACTTCGTCTGTGCAAGATTCGATTTCCAGAGGCAGCAAAAACCGGGAAAAGTGTGTGGTCATCAAATTGGAGGAGATCGGTTTAACGTGGTCTTTGGAAATGATCAAAATGATTGTGGAAATGGTGACCGCGGGGAAAACCATTGTGCCCATGGTGTTTGAGGTCACGAACGAAGAAGCGTTTCGGAGACAGAAAGTGAATAATCGGGAACAATCCCTGTACAGTTTATTCAGTAAACAAAAGTATTGCGAATGGGTCGCGTTCTATCCAAATTCACCGTATGAGTCCACGCGATTCTGTGAACACTACTTCAAAACCTTATCGAGACAAAGGGTGGTTTCCGCCCATGGGGATCTTCGACAGTTGCGGATTCAAATGGAGTGGTTTGGTTTGGGTTCAAAGAGCTTAAACAAGGAGGAAGGCAAGGAAACTTTTTATTCCAACATCGAAGTATGTGAATGGATGATGAAACAAAAAGAAAAGCTGACCGACATCAATATCTTGACGGATTTTATGGAAATTGGTCGTTTGACTGAATTCTGTCGGAATGCATTGTTGTTTTTGCACAGTGTTAAACCATTTAAACCACCTTATTTATGCAAAGAGAAAAACGGAGACAAGAAAGCCATTGTAAACGCGTCGAACAATAACCTCTTTCAACTTCTTCTACGAGAGCGACGAAAGCAGTTGTTTCATGAAATGGAAGATGACCAGTCTGCTGCCCACGAGATTCTGCAGGCGCAGGAAAACGTGGAACTCTCGGGCATGATGCACATGACCAGCACTGGATTATGGAACTCATTGATTAACTTTATTATTGGCAACGACGACAAAACCACGCAAGAAGAAATAGTGAAAGTCAATCGTTCTTCTGATTTCGAAACCATGGATCGGTTTGCGGCCTTAGCTGACGTATCCTCGGATTTTGATTTGAATCCGTATTTTATCGAACAAGAATATCTCGAAGCCAAAGCGTTGGCTTGCGTTTCCATAATGGAACCGGTCTTGTTTCAAAAACGAAACGTCGCGTACAAAGATATGCTACGCTTTCTGCAACCATTGTCGGTATACGCCAATGTTGGCTCATCTGTGTTTGTTTCTGAGGAGAAGAAAACAGAGAAAAAAGTCGGGAACAAGAAGAAGCGAAAACGCTAAGACTCTATTTCGCTAACGAGACGAAATGTTCCACTCGCCACTGAAGTTCGTTTCGGAACTTTGTCAACACTTTGAGTTGTTCCGCGGAGATGCTGCCGGACGACCAGTTCCACCGTTCGTTAAACAACAGTTGTTTAATGTCCGCATCGAACCGAACGTCGCCCTCGAGTTCTTTGTCGGGAAACACAAAAAACACAGGCACACCAAACGCCAAACACGGAAAAGCGGAATGGATGCGAGAGGTGATAACATACCTGGCATTGGCAAAGCGATGCAACGTTTGTTTGGCTAGCTCGACCTTTTGATTTTGATTTAATCCTTCTTTGACCACATTGCTCATTACTTCGGCTTGGTCGACGATGTCCTTTGGAACAAGAGTTTTCAGCAACGTCGGATACAGAATGTGCGTGTCTACAATTAGAATTTTCTTGTCCTTCTCCAATATCGTTTTATCTTGATATGATTTGACATTTAACAACAACGTGATACACCCCGAAACCAAAGCTTTAATGCCCTGCCTTTGAAACAAAGAGCACGTGTGTTGATCTCTGCACAAAATCGGCGCATGATCTTTAAAAAACAAAGATTTTACCAGAAGGCTCTGTTTCAACACGCCTTTGCTCTGAACGAGCTTATCATATTTTGGATCGGTCAACACCGTGTGGGATTCATTTAAATGAAACGACAGAATCAGTGGACTCATTTGTTCCGGGAAGTCTTCGGTGAGATTCATTAAACGCCCGTCGAACCATCCATTGAAAATAAGTTGAACTGGGCCTTCTACGTCACACCATTCTTTGAGCTTCTTGCCTTCACCATCAAATAAACCTTTGTTCACGTGATCCCGCTCGACCCAATAGTCGGGAGCGCCCTTGGGGAAAAACTGACACACCGCCAGACTCTGAATGGTATCCCCCAAGTTGACTGAATCAGAATGACAAAACGCACCGTACGTTTTCTTGGCGAAATCGGTTCCAGCAATCGATGTTTTTGGCCCGCCCAATCGTGCGGCGAGCTCGGTGAACGAACTCCACGGGCTGCCCCAAACCGCTTTCGTTTTGCTCAACAAATACGCATCGAGAACGGCCGATTCGATTTGGTTTGCACTTCGATCGAAATGGGTCTGGGGGAAAAAGCAAAGTCTGTTCGTTGGAATTTCCCGTTTCACCAACTCGAACGTGGATTCGCGATCGGCGCACAAGAAGATTCTGTCCACACAGGTTTTCATTTTCCACAGAAAAAACTGAAGGTGGGAGGCGTGACGGTGGTGGATGAGTTGTCGTGCTACTTTCTCATCCCAGCTGGTAAAGTCTTCGTAGGACGCATTGGCGTCATGATGTTGACCCATTCGAATGTGCACCCCGATGCACTCGTGGATACGAAATTCGTTCGACCAAAAATCGATTTGATTTTGTAATTTCGGAACCAGTTGCAGTTGCTTCAATTGTTTGGACTCCTTGGACCACGACGAAAACGGAAACGGAATGACACAGGCCGAGCTGATCCAAACGTCCTTCTGTGTCTGGTTCCAAGGGTGTGCAATTCCGGAAACAACGGCTTGCAACAGCGGGTCATAACTCGGTGACGGTGTTAACGGAAGCAACGGTCCCGCATCATGATCTTTTAACGGTTTTCCAGGCGTGTAAAAGATAACCTGATCATTTTTAATGTTTGTGTTTCGAAAAAGATCCTCTCGGCTGTTAAACACAATAAAGAGTGTCGAATCAAAGAGCGTCGAAAACGGCGCCAGACAGTGATTGTCGATGTTCCAGACGACGCACAGATTTCGTTTGAGTTCTTTGGCGACGACCTGAGCCGAGGCGAGTGATCGCAGTCGATTTCCAAGACCGTTCAACGGTTCAATAATAATTTTTGAATGGCTCTGGTTTTCGACCATCGTTCTCAACATTCCAATGTCTTTTTTCCACGTCGAAGACCACGAAAACCCATGATCGTCGTGCAGCACGGCCGACAAGGCTTTGCGTTCAGATTGGTCCAGTACTTCTTGGGTGACCGGAGAAAACAACGGCTTCAGCAGTCGGTATTCACCTTCTTTCAGTCGCTTTTGTACAAACCGGGCTCTCAAGCAGTGTTGTGACCACGGTAAACATTCGCAGAGAAATTTATTTTTCATGATTTGTAGTTTGGAATTGTCGGTGTGCAAATGGGGAATGTGATACACGTAATCGTTGCAGATGGATTTTTGTTCCAGTCCCAGTTTGCATAAGCGGTGATACAGATCGGAATCATCCCAGCCGTAAGAATTGAGTAATTCACTGTACGAACCGATTAAATCGAGATGTTTTTTTGAGACAAACACGAGTCCGTTGAGATGGCGTTCGTTTTCGTTTCGAGCCACCTTCCAGTTGCCGGTGTAGAAAAATCGATCGTTCTCGTGTAGCACATGATTTTTGAGAAATTCCGGTTTTAAAATGTAGTCGGTATCGAGTTTCAAAATGAGAGGACCGGTGGCTTGTTGAATTGCAAAATTCAACGCCAAGGACAGGTTCCACTGGTCGACGTTCACCACTCGTTTGATTTTTATTCGTGCATCGTCAAAGTCAAAGGAGACCGGGGGTGACGAATTCCAGTCAACAATGATGATCTCGCGTATCTCCGATGATAGCCAGGATGGGATCGATTGTTTTAGTATGGACTGTCGATTTTTACAACCCACGACAACACTGACCATTATTTAATTCTTATCTATCTGTGTGAGTTTTTTCGGTGATCGATAGGTTTAGTTTTGTAAGAAAAAAGGGAAGAATGAAGCGTTCTGCTGCCACTCCTACGCCTACTCCTGCCAAGCCGTCGGCGAAGCCCTCGGCCAAGCCATCCGCCCAGCCGGTAGCAAGGCCATTGCCCAAGCCATTGGCCAGCAAGCCAGTCGCGCCCAAGCCGTTGTTGACCAAGACTCCTGTTGCCACTCCACCCAAACCTGTTCAACCAGCTCAAGTCAAGGCACCACAGATCATTCACCCGAATCGTCTGTCGGCGAAAGGCGAACGGACACCGATTTTTGTCTATACGCCCCAAACAGATTAAGCATGACTCTAATTCTCCTGCTGAGTCTTTTGTTGGGTTTTGTAGTCGCCTTGTTCTGCTGTGTCCGTCAGCTTCCCTATGTTGATTCGTTACACCAAAAGGGTTTGCTGGACTATGTGCCCT
>Ga0105048_10018378_pt1 | contig 10760 bp, 8 predicted proteins | sample MAT05_FD_78382 | JGI IMG/M metagenome (GOLD analysis project Ga0105048, IMG submission 78382) | Freshwater microbial communities from Lake Fryxell liftoff mats and glacier meltwater in Antarctica - MAT-05 | ecosystem: Environmental > Aquatic > Freshwater > Ice > Liftoff microbial mat | place...
GAACGCGTCGGTTACGGCGCGTGGATCCCCGCCGCCAGCAAGCCCACCACACAAACTACACCGGCTATTGCAACTTCTATTACTCCGTCGAACACCGAGGCCTCCACCCCCGACACCCACACCTCCACCGACACCAACACCCAGACCAGCGCCTACACCGACGTCGGCCACCGCGGGCCCGCCATCACCGGCGGCACCGACGTCGGCCCCACACTCCTGATCGTCCCCATGAGCGTCGTCTCCAACTGGGTCCGCGAAACCAAACGCTTCGCCCCAAGCCTCCGCGTCATGGTTCACCACGGGGCCGAACGCCACCGCGGCCAGGCCCTCATCGACGCCGCCCGAAGCGCCGACCTCGTCGTCACCACCTACGCCCTCGCCCACCGAGACCGCGAAGACTTCGAAAAAGTCGGCTGGCACCGCGTCGCCCTCGACGAAGCACAGAACATTAAAAACCCGCAGACCAAGCAGACTCAGGCCGTAAGAAGCATCGATGCGCCACGCCGCATCGCCCTCACCGGCACGCCGGTTGAAAACCGCCTCACCGAGCTCTGGTCCATCATGGACTTTCTCAACCCGGGGCTCCTGGGCTCGGGCCAAGAGTTCCGCACCCGCTTCGCCATGGCCATCGAGAAGTACAACGACGCCGCCAAGGGCAAGCAGCTCCGCGGGCTTATCCAGCCCTTCGTTCTGCGCCGACTCAAAACCGACCCGCAGGTCATCGCAGACCTCCCAGAAAAGGTCGAGACCAAAGAGTTCTGCTACCTCACCCCAGAGCAGGCCAGCCTCTACGAGCAAGTCGTCAAAGGCATGCTCCAGCAGGCCGAGGCCGCCGACGGCATCCAGCGCCGCGGCGTCATCCTCGCCGGGCTCACCAAGCTCAAGCAGGTCTGCAACCACCCGCTGCACTACCTCAGGCATGACCTTGACGAAGACGGCGCGCCCCTCACACCCATCGGCCCCGCCCCCAGCCACCGCTCCGGCAAGTGCACACGCCTGGTCCAGATGCTCGACGAGGTCGTCGCCTCTAGCGGGCATGCCCTGGTCTTTACGCAGTTCCGCGCCATGGGTGAGATGCTCGCCGCCACGCTCCGCCATGAGCTCGATACCGAAGTCCTGCTCCTCCACGGCGGAACCTCCGCCAAAGACCGTGACACCATGGTCCAGCGCTTCCAAAAAGGTGACGGCTCAGCGCCCATCTTCGTCCTGAGCCTCAAGGCCGGCGGCATCGGCCTCAACCTCACCGCCGCCAACCACGTCTTCCACTTTGACCGCTGGTGGAACCCCGCCGTTGAAAACCAGGCCACCGACCGCGCCTTCCGCATCGGGCAGACACGCACCGTCCAGGTCCACAAGTTCGTCGTCGCCGGCACCCTCGAAGAAAAGATCGACCAGATGATCGAGGCCAAAGCCAGCCTCGCCGACAACGTCATCGGCGCCGGCGAAGCCTGGCTAACCGAGCTGAGCCTCAACCAGCTCCGTGACGTCCTGGCCCTCCGACAAGACGCCGTCGATGCCGCCGAGCTTGATATCGTCGACTGACCCCCCACCGCCCACGCGCACAGCCACTACACGCACAGCCACTGCCCGCACAGCCACTACGCGCTCAGACCCCGCGCGCACAGCCCCACGACCCAAAGCCTCCTCTCTGAAGCCCCCGTCCCGGCACGTCTACCCTTATCCCTGCGCCGCACCAAACCCAGCCCTCACTTAACTTCCCACCCACAAGCCCAGTCCAACCACACCGCATGAGCCAAGGGCCGACCGAAAAGCCGAACGGCGTCCGCAAGGGCGGTGAGCTCCCGGGCCTGAGCCTCGAGGCCGCCGCCGCACGCGCCACCGTCCCAGGCCAGTTCATACCCCGCGCCGCCGTACCCACCGCCCACCCGCGCAAGGTCAAAAACGGGCTCAAGCTCGCCAGCCGCTCCGGCCCCGTCTCCGCCGCCTGGGCCGCCCAGCGCTGGCTCCGCCTGGTTGAAGACTTCGCCGGCGCAGGCGCCATGAACGAAGGCCTCATCTACGCCCGCACAGGTCAGGCCCGCACCCTCAGCATTACCCCCGGCACCATCGGCTCCGCGGTCCAGGGCCGCATGCCCTTCGCCTATGACGTCCGCATCACCCTGCCCGTCCTCGGGCCAGACCAATGGGCCAAGGTCATTGACGCCATGCTCGGCGAGGCCCGCCACCTCGCGGGCCTGCTCGCCGGCGAAGTCCCCCCCAACATCGAAGACCTCTTCAGCCCGCTGCGGCTCCGCCTCTTCCCGCAAGAGCAGCCAGACCTCGCCGTCACCTGCTCCTGCGGGCTCTGCGGGCCCGGCTCAAGCGCGGGCCCCGGCTGGTGCAAGCACGTCGCCTGCGTCATGTCCCTCGTCGCCGAACGCCTGGGCCTCGACACCTTCCTGATCTTCGCCCTCCGTGGCATGCCGCGCGAAAACCTCCTCGATGAACTCCGCCAGCGCCGTGCCGTCGGCCAAGGCACACGCACCGGCTCCGCCGCCGGCACACCGGGCACCGCCAGCGCCGCACGCCCCGTCCCCGCCTACCTCCCACGCCTGCCCGGCCTGGCCGACATCCCGCAGCCCCCGCTTGAAGACGCCGTCGACTCGTTCTGGACCGCCACCACCAGCGCCCACGAGATCGACCTGACCATGACCCCCCCCGCCGTCACCCACCCTCTGCTGCGGAGACTGGGCGCATCGCCCTTTGACGCCAGCACCGGGGCCAAGTTCCCGCTCGTCGGCCTGCTCGCCACCTGCTACGACGTCATCACCGAGCACACCCTCCGCAACGCCGAGGCCGCCACCAACCTCGCCCCGCCCCACGGGCACGACGGCGACATCGACAACGCGAGTGAAAAAGAAACAGACGCCAACGCCACTGACGCCGACGCCACTGACGCCGACGCTTAACTGCGGCAACGCTTGGCCACGAGTCCACTTGATGACCGCGGCACCCTGCGCCACGCGGCCCACCAAGGGCCCACCAAGGCCCCATAAGGTGCTTGCAACGGGCTCACCGCCGCATGCCCAGCGTCACCGCGCCGTCCAACCAAAGCAGGTTCCGCTCAGGGCGTTAATCAAAGCACCCCTGATAATCTTACGAGCGTGTATTATCGTCTCGGCTCGCCCTGAGACAGCCCAGTTCACAATCCTGGTGCGTTCCCACGCACGGCTGGCTCCGAGGGCTGCACTCCGCCGGCCCCACTGACAACCCGGCGTGTTGAAGTACGCGGCCAGCGCCACCGACCCCACCATCGCTAAACCAAGCACTCGCCTCGTCCATTGCCCATCTGCCGACGTGCCCATGTGCCGACGTGCCGATGTGCCGATGTGCCCCCATACCCTCACGCATGGACATAGGCGTGATGAGCCACGACAACCCGTTCGCCGTCTTCACCTTCCTGGTCGCACCGGCCATCCTCACCAACGCCAGCACGCTGCTCACACTCAGCACCGCCAACCGCCTGGCCCGCTCCGTTGACCGCACCCGCATCATCGCCGAGGTCTTGCTCGACCCCGCGCACGCACCAACGCACCTTGGCCACCACCCCGGCGTACCCGCCTCGCTCACCCGCGAGCTCGCCCGACAACAGCTCGTTCCCGCCGCCAAACGTTCGCGCATCATCATCCGCGCCCTGCGCGGGTGCTATCTGGCCATCGGCTGCTTCGCCGCTGGCACCTGCGTCGCCATGGCCGGTGCCTCCATGAGCTTCTTCGGCTACCAGCAGCCCGCGCAGGTCGCCGTCGCCATCGTCATCCTCGCCAGCGCCGTCGGCGTACTCGCTATCGCCTACGCCGCCGCCAACCTCGTGCGCGAGTCCACCAGCACCCTCGAACTGCTCAGCGCCGAGCAACGCTCCGTTCAGGCCGCCCTCGACCACGCGCCGCCCTAAACCTCACGTGCCCCCGCGCGCCCCCACGCGCCTTTACCGATGTGCAGATGTGCCCACGTGCCCAGGTGCTACGTGCTATCGGCCTGCCCTACTCAATCCGCGGGTCCACAAATCGGTACAGCACGTCCACCGCCAAGTTGAACACAATCAGCATCGTGCTGAACACCAGCACCACGCCCATGATCAAAAACAGGTCCTTGTTCAGCACCGCGTTCACAAAGTGCTGCCCAAGCCCCGGCACCGTGAACACACGCTCCACCACAAAGCTCCCTGTCATCGCCAAGGCCGTCGCCGGCCCCAGATAGCTCAGCACCGGCAAGAACGCGTTCTTCAGCGCGTGCTTCATCACCACACTCCGCTCAGGCACGCCCTTCGCCCGCGCCGTCCGGATGAAGTCCGCCCCCATCACCTCGATCATCCCCATCCGCGTCAGCCGCGCGATATACGCCGCGAACGGCAGGCTCAGTGTCAGCGCCGGCAGCAGCATGTCCTCAATCCGGCCCCAGCTCGCCACCCCGCCAATCCCCAGCATCACAGGCCCCGCCAGCAGCAGCAGCGTCCCGGTCACAAAGCTCGGCAAGCTGATCCCCACCAGCGCCACCGCCAGCGTGCCCACGTCCGCCACTGACCCAGGCCGCACCGCACCCACGAGCCCCGCCGTCAGCCCGATCACCATCGCCAGCACCATCGCCAGCCCACCGATCGTCACCGACACCGGCAAGCTGCCCGCCAAAATCTCGTTGACACGCCAGTCCTCATACTGCAGGCTCGGCCCCAGGTCAAACACCGGCCGCGCCGCCGGCGCCTGCCCTAGCGCCCGCGCCGCCGAGTCCTCCGCCGCCATGCTCCCGCTCGCCCAATCACGCGCGTACTTCAAACCCGACGCGCTCCCCAAATAGCTGAAGTAGAAGCCCCAAAAACTGTCAAGGTTGTACCGCGCCTCCATCGCCTTGATCACCTCTACCGGCGGCAACCGCCCCTCGCCCTTGTCCATCGGCGAGCCCGGCACCGCCCACGCCAATGCCAGCGTCAGCGTGTAGATCGATAGCACGATTAACGGCAACTGCAACAGCCTGCGAAGAATCAATGTCAGCATCACCGCGACAGTACGTCACGCCCAGACACCCCGCGCAGCGTGTGCAAAGCGCGGTAGATGTCGAAGGTGTGTGCGGCCTCGGGGATGGCGCCTTCGCCCGTGGAGATGCCGGGGAGCACGTCGCGGACGTTGAAGGGCGCCGCGGAGCCGTCAACGAAGGCGAGCAGGGCCGGGATGTTGTGGTTATCACGCGCGCGCAGCGCTTCAGGCTGGCGGTCCTGCGCTTCGGTCACGTTCAGGGCCTTGAGCTGAGGATGGGTCACGTCCGCAGTCCGGGTGGCCTTGAGTTGACCGCTATCGAGGCGCGTTGATGGGTCCCAAAACTCGGGGCGAGCCAGGAAGGCGCACGGGTATAGAAACTGGCCCGGCGACCCGCTCCCTGGAAAGCGTTCATCGCTGGGCACAGCTCGAGCGTCTCCCAAAACCTCAGCACCGACCATCGCGGTCCAGCTTGTGTATACGAAAAAGTAATGGCTGAGAAAAGGTGGTGCTGGTGCGACTGGTGCCAGCGGCTGCGGGAACGCGTCCTTCCAGTTGATCGTGTAGACGATGAAGCCGCGAGCGATGACCTGCTGCGACGTGAGCGCGCGGGCCTCGCGTGCAGCCATCCGCGCGCGAAAGAGCGCAGGAAGCGAGACCGCCAGAAGCACACCGATGATGGCCAGCACAACCAGCAACTCGATGAGCGTGAAAGCACGGGCCGACGCCCCAAGCTGGGTAGGCGCGCGCGGATCGCTCTGGCCCGGCTGGAGCCCCGCCTCGATTGATGACCTCGCGGCCAGCCATGCCCCAATCAGCAGCAAACCCATGAGCACCAGCGGCTTGGCCAACGCGAACCGCGCGTCCGACATCCACTGCGCGTGAGCGCTCAGCGCCCCAAAGCAGCGGCAGGGTGGAATTTCACCGCGAAGCAGAAGGTGGGCCGCAAGCACCCCTGCCATCGCGCTCAACAGGGCAACGGTAAACGCTACCAGCGGCCGCGATCGCCAGCGCCAGAGCAGCAGCGACCCAGCGGCCACTTCGAGGGTCGGCAGGGCGAAAGTCGAAACGTGCCGCGCCCACTCGGGCAACAGAACAAAGGCAACAAGGCTTGAGGCGAACTCATCAAGGTCCAGCAGCTTGAGCAGCCCCGCTACAAGTAGCAACGTAGCGACGAGCTTTGTAAGAGTCGATGCCACAGCGGTTCTGAATCGATCGCTCTTGATCACGTCACGCTCCGTCGGGCCGTGAAGGCCCGGAAGTCATCGCCCTACGGGCAGATCTGACCGGTGGTTGTCGTGTTGACGCAAGTGGACTGAGCAACGACCTCAGGCAAGCACTGCCCGGGTTGCGAGCCGCACGCATGCGTCTTCGTTGTGCACGCGACGGGGTTCGAAGTATCCAGGTTGTTCTGGCCGCTCTCAAAGTTGCCCAAGTTGACCGGCCGCACGACCTGGATGTTGACGGCGCCAGCGGAGCTGCCGTGACAAAGCCATACGAGACCCTGACGGTTGTTGCAGATCATTTTGGGTGCATTACAGCACGCGGTCAGCCCGGCGTCGACCCAGCACGCAACGACCGTGGCCATGGCCGCGGGTGCTACCGCGGCAGCCGTGAGCAACGCAAGGGCAGAGAAACGCTGCATCATTACCTCCTCAGCGCAGACGCCTTCCACCAAACAAACCCGGCCACCGTGGCAGCCAACGCTCCAAGAATCCACCAGCCCGCAACGAGCCTGCCGCTTGCTGGCAAGCGCGACGAACTGTCGCCGGTTGCTTGGCTCCCGTTCGGACTGTTGCGACGCTTAGTCTCGACCAGCTTCTGAGCCGTCCATTCGAACGCCCCGTAACGCACCGTTGGGTTCGCTGCGCTTGGCGGCACCAAAAGAGCATCAAAGTCTGCTTGCTCGATCTGCTTGATCGAATCAAGGCGGTAACTGTTTAGCACGCGACCAGGAACCTCGCCGAAGTCAACCCGTTCACACACCATCTGACCCAGTGTCTCATCCCACCGCCAGCCCTCGAACCGCACGAAGGCGCGGGTGCGCTGGGATGAACCGATGGTATCAACCGTGTCCTTGCTGCGGGTGATGAGGAACGGGGGCTTGTCCGAAATCACGCCTTCGAGCGTGATCAAGGTTGCGGCACCGGTCTGGTCCTGCTCCTTGAACACCACCCGCCAGTCGCTAGAGCGCAGGCTGACGCTATCAACCCGGGTACCCGGCCAGTGACGCACGCCACCTGTTAGGAAATTCTCAACAGCGCGGGCAAACTGCCCAGCGTAACCGCCCATGCCGCCTGCGAAGGTGTCGGGGGAGAAGGAGTCCCCGTCCATGAGCTCGCCATTCTTAAAGCTGTCGACCACCCACGGACCGCGCTTGCTGTTGGCGTAGTGCTCCTGGTCACTGCGAAATTTGTCCATCGACGAGTAACGCCACTGTCCAAGCTGATCTCGTACGACGACCTGCACGCCCGTCGCCGGCTCTCCCCGCCTAGAGATCTCCTGGCACAGCTTAATCATCGTCCGCGCAGGATGTTCCCGTTTGTCCTTGATATTCGGCCACATCGCCTCGATCTCGCCCGACGTCCACGGGCAAAACCTCAGCGTTCGGAATGAGACTTGGACCAGCGGCGGAAAGTCCAGCGAGCCCGAACCCTTCTGCAACTCCTCCACAAACGCACGCAGCTCAGCCTCCGTCCGTGGCGGGCCCTCACGCTCAACCGCCAGCGCCGCCGCACTCCCCCACGACCACAAACACAGCAAAATTACTGCTGATTGGGCCGCCATGCTCCGCCACCGTGCCCACACTCGGCTTGCGTTGGTCATTCCCACAGACTACCCCCTGACCTCCCCGCTTTGTCAATCAAAGTCCAGATATCCCAAAAGTCTTAACAATCCTCACCTCACCCGCCGCGGCATCTCGCGCGGCACGTCCGTCCCCTTCCCGTCACCCACCATGTCCACCATGTGCAAATACTGCTTCTGGCGCGAGTGTGGCGAGATGTTTAGCACACGGTCCACATCAAACGAGTACACCTGGTTGTAATGAAAGAACGGGATCAGCGGCGCCTGCTCCTCGATCAGCACCCGCTCCGCCTCCGTCAAGATCGCAGAACGCTTCGCCACGTCCGCCTCGGCGTCCGCCGCGTCCAGCAGCGCGTCGTACGGCTCGTACGAAAAGTCCCGGTCGTTGTTCCCGTCACCCGTCCGATTTAAGTCCAAAAACGTCAGCGGGTCGCCGTAATCCCCGTACCACGCCGACCGGGAGATCATGAAGTTCTTCGTCTTCAGGTCGTTGCGAAAGACCTTGATCTCACGCTGCTGCAGCGCCACCCGCACACCAAGGTGCCGCTCCCAGTCGCTCTTGACGGCCTGCGCAATCAGATCATGCCCCGCGTCGCGGTTGAACAGAATCTCGATCGTCGGCAGCCCCCTGCCACCGGGGTACCCCGCCTCCGCCAGCAGCACACGCGCCGCCGCCGGATCAAACGTCAGCCCCTCAGGGCTCTTATATCCAGGCAGCCCGCCCGGCGGGATCAGCGTCCGCGCCAACCGCTCACCCTGACGGCGGATGTTGTCCGCCACGTTCTGCCGGTCCACGCTCATCGCAAACGCCCTGCGAACCCGCGCGTCAATAAACGGGTTGTCTCGCCCGTCGGGTAGCTTCGGACGGCAGTTGAAGTTATAAAAGTAAGTCCCGAACGCCGGCACCGAGTGGATGTTCTTCCGCGGGTCCTTCGGCAGCGCACGATCCACCGCGAACTGGTCCAGCCCCAGCCCCCGCAGCCGGTCCACCTCGCCCTGATTCTCCTTGTAAAACTGCCACTTCGCCAGCAGCATGTCCCCCCGATAGTCCGCCGTCGTGTCGCTCATCGCATCCACGCTCCCGCTCTGGAACGCCAGCACCGCCGCGTTGCGGTCTTCCACGCTGGGCATGGAGATCGAGTCGATCGCCATGTTCGCCGCGTTCCAATGCGTCGTGCTCTTCTCCAGCCGCACGTCGCGCTTAAACCGCCACACCGCCAGCCGCATCGGCCCGTTGCCAACAAACCGCTCGGGGCGCGTCCAGTCGTACCGCGTCGCGATCCGGCCCGTCGCGCCGTCATAACTCTGGTGCGCCTCGAGCAGCGCCGGGTACAGCGGAGCCGTCACCTCAAAGGCCATTACGTCCAAAAAATACGGCACGACCCGCTTGGTCTTGACCTCCAGCGTCCAGTCGTCCAGCGCACGCACGCGCACCATCTCGTCAAACTTGACCTTCGTCTGCGCCCACAGCTCACGCGCGGCCGCCTCACTTGGCGCGCCAGCGTGCGCCTTCGTAAACGCCTCCAGCGCCTCGCCGCGCCAGGCCGTAAACTCCTTGCCGCCCTCGATCAGATGGAACAGCTTCACGTAATCGCCCGCCGTATCGGGGAGCATCGCACGCCGCCACGCATAGACAAAGTCCCCCGCCTTCACCGGCTCGCCGTTGGACCACCGTCCGTCCCGCCGCAGCTCAAAGGTCCAAGTCTTGCGGTCATCGCCCACGCGCCACCGCACCGCCGCCGCTGGCAACTTGTCGTAACCCTCGCTGAACAGGTCGTTGCGGACCAGCGTCTCAAAGAGAATCGCCGCCACGCGCAGGTCCTGGGCCCAGCTCATGCGCGAAAGGTCCAGCGTCGTCAGGTCGCCGCGATTGATGAACGTGAAGTCCGCCCGTGGCAGCGGCCGCTCCGCCGCCACCAGCCCGGCCAACAGCACCAGCAGCACCGCCATTACCAAAATTACGCGTCGCATAGCCCAAGCCTACGCGAACCCGAGGGCCTTGCTTGAGTACCTCTGACCTTCCGACCGGGCGCTGCCCGCTCGCCTTTGCCCGCAACACACCCCTTGACGCGCACGCAATTCCCTGCGATGCTGCACGCGTGCCACGCCCACGAACAACCTTGCTGCTTGCGTGCTCGGCGGCACTCGCCGCGTTCGCCGCGCTCGCCGGGTGGTCACTAGCCACCTGCGCCACAACCAGCACAGCGCCGAGCTCGCCTTCATCCACCGATCTCACCGCACCGCTGCCGCAGCCCGCCGCGCCGAAGCTCCATGAGTTCCCAGTCACCCACGCCGACGGCACGGCGCCGCCAGGCGCGTTCTCCGACGCACGACGCGGGCCCGGCGGCGAGCGTGGCTTCGAGTGGGGCGTCCGCCCCGATTACTTCCTTGGCCTCCGCGGCGACCTTGACGCCCTCGCCCGCGTCGAACGCCTCTGCGATCAAACCCTCGCCGCCGACCCCAACCACGCCGAGGCCATGGCCTGGAAGGGCAGCGTCCTCGCGGTCCGCAGCGGTCGCGCCTACCGCACGCTGGCAATCGGCACCGGGCGCCGACTGTGGGATGAGTCAGTCAAGACTCTCGCGCGAGCCCGCGCGCTTGAGCCGCAGAACTCCACCGTCACGCTCGCGCGCGGGCAGTGCCTGATCCACATGGCCGGGTTCCACCTTGATCGGCGCGTGCGCCGTGAGCTGACGGCCCTTGGCGTGCAAGACCTGCTCGAAGCCTGGCCGCTGATTGCGCCGCACTTTGACCAGTGGGCCCCCGCCGAGAAGGGCGAGTACTGGACCGCGCTGGCCGCCGGGCATGACCGCCTTGGCCAGAGTCAGCAGGCCCGCGAGCTGTTCACGCGCGTGCGCACCGAGCTGCCCGGCACCACGCACGCCCAGCGCGCCCAAGACTGGCTGAACGCCGACCGGTAGCGGTGCTGTACATGTGCCCGCTTGTGCCTCTACACGCGAACACCATACCTTTGCGCACAAACACCGA
>Ga0105048_10018381_pt1 | contig 10760 bp, 7 predicted proteins | sample MAT05_FD_78382 | JGI IMG/M metagenome (GOLD analysis project Ga0105048, IMG submission 78382) | Freshwater microbial communities from Lake Fryxell liftoff mats and glacier meltwater in Antarctica - MAT-05 | ecosystem: Environmental > Aquatic > Freshwater > Ice > Liftoff microbial mat | place...
TGGCCATGCATCACCTCAATCACCGACCCAGAAAGTGCCTCGGATACAGAACTCCACACGAAGTTTTTATGGAGCAGTTACGGCTGCATAATCAATCCGTTGCACTTCAGACTTGAATCCGCCTTGTGTTGTTTTAGGAGCTTTCGGGTAAGCTAGCGCCGGGTGATGGGGTATCCACAGGTTCAGCAAAACGAAGGAGCAAAACATGCACATGCCGACTTTTTCCAGTCTGCGTAGCCGGATTATTTTTGTGGTCGGCTTGCTGACCTTTGTCGGCCTGATCATCCTGACCGTGGCCAATATGGTGATTGCCAAGCACCATGCCTCACAGTCCTTGAACGCGCAGACCACTGCTCTGGCACGCTCCCACGCGGAGAGCATTGGTTTATGGGTATCCGCGCGCCAGCAAGTGGTGCGCAGCATGGCCGCAACGGCAGATTTGCCCGACCCGGTGGATGCCTTGAAACAAGCCAAGATTGCCGGGGGCGTGGATACGGCCTATGTCGGTTTTCCCGACAAGCGCATGATCTTCTCCGACAAGCAGGACCTGCCCCCAGGGTATGACCCCACCGGCCGCCCCTGGTACCAGCAGGCATCTGCATCCAGTGGAGTTGCATTAACCGAGCCCTATTTGGATGCGGCGACCAAGAAACTGGTAATTACCTTTGCCGGTGCGGTTAAAGACGGTGGCAACGTCAAGGCGGTGACCGCACTGGATGTTTTTATGGATGGCGTGGCCTCCAACGTGGCCTCCATCCGTCCCACGCCCAATACCTTCGGCTTTATCGTCAGCAAGGGTGGCAAGGTCATGGTGCATGAAAACGTGGGCATGGTGCTCAAGCCGGTGACCGACATCGCTCCCACCTTGGGCGCGGCAGGCCTGGCCAGTTTGTCCAAAGATAGCCTCGCTGACATCACGGTAGATGGTGTGGACCGTCTGGTGCATGTGGAGCCCATTCCGGGCACAGAGTGGTTGCTGGTGGTGGCTTTGCACAAAGACGAGGCGCTGGCGGGTATCACCGCCATGTCGCGCGCGTCTTTTATCAGTAGTATTGTGATCTCCCTGGTGACGGTAGCGGTGATGGGCATGTTGCTGACCCGCCTTTTGGGCCGCATGCTGGTGCTGCGCGACACCATGCAAGAAATAGGCTCGGGCAGTGGCGATCTGACGTTGCGCCTTTCCTCTGAAGGTACCGATGAGTTGGCCAGTATTGGCCAAAGCTACAACCAGTTTGTCGGCAAGATGCAAGGCGTGCTGGCCCAAGTGCGCCAAAGTGCGGAGGGCGTGGCCACCGCCAGTGCCGAAATTGCCCAGGGCAATAACGACCTGTCCGCCCGCACTGAGCAGCAGGCCAGCGCCCTGGAGCAAACAGCCGCCTCCATGGAAGAACTGGGCTCAACCGTGAAGCAAAACGCAGACTCTGCGCGCCAAGCCAACCAACTGGCCCAAAGTGCCTCCAGTGTGGCGGTGCAGGGTGGCGAAGTGGTGGGCCAAGTGGTGGAGACCATGAAGGGCATCAATGCATCGAGCCGAAAGATCGCAGACATCATCAGCGTGATCGACGGTATTGCCTTCCAGACCAATATCTTGGCCCTTAACGCCGCCGTAGAGGCAGCCCGCGCCGGTGAACAAGGCAGGGGGTTTGCGGTGGTGGCATCCGAAGTGCGCTCCCTAGCAGGGCGCTCGGCCGAAGCCGCCAAAGAGATCAAGCAGCTCATCAACGTTAGCGTGGAGCGGGTCGAGCAGGGCACAGCGTTGGTCGACCAAGCGGGGGTAACCATGGCCGAGGTGGTCGGTTCAATCCAGCGCGTCACCACCATCATGGGCGAGATCAGCGTGGCCAGTAACGAGCAGGCTTTGGGCGTATCCCAGGTGGGCGAGGCTGTGACCCAGATGGACCAGACGACGCAGCAGAATGCGGCCCTGGTCGAAGAAATGGCTGCCGCCGCTACCGGCCTCAAAAGCCAGGCGCAAGACCTGGTGCAGGTGGTTGCCGTGTTCAAACTCGGTGAGTCAGAGCACAGTGTCATGCAGCCCAGGGCGCGAACCGCCGCCCCGGCCAGGGCGCCAGCAGCACGACCTGTAGCAAAGCCCGCCGCGGTCAGGTCTGCCCCACGCCCTGCGGCCGCCAAAATCGCTCTGGCCCACAACACAGCGCCCGCAAAGGTCAAAACCAGTACCAAGGCCACGCCGGCTGGTGGTGATGACGATTGGGAAACCTTTTGAGGCTGGGCGAGAGCCCCTCAAACCCTGCGGGGCAGCGCTTCCTGCCTACACTGACCCGTTTTTAAACCGACCACGGAGATAGACATGCTGGATGATGTGAAGAACGGATTGGATTCGCTATTGCCAGGTAAGACCACCGAAGCTGGCGCCACCCGCCGCACAGCAATCAAGACCGCCTTGGGTGTGGGCTACGCGGCTACTGCCATGCCTATCATGGCGCAAACGGCTATCAAGACATCCACAGCGGGGCTGGCTGCGGGCGAGGGCATTTTTGACATGGAAGGCTTTTCGGTGCCGTTTTACTACGCAGCCCCCGAAGGCAAGAAGAATCTGCCGGTGATTCTGGTGGTCCAGGAAATCTTTGGCGTGCACGAATACATTGCCGACACCTGCCGCCGCTTTGCCAAGGCCGGTTACTTGGCGATAGCGCCCGACCTCTATGCCCGCCAGGGGGACGCCAGCAAGTACACCGATATCAGCAAGCTGCTGGCCGAGGTGGTATCCAAGGTTCCTGATGCTCAGGTCATGGCCGATTTGGACGGTGCTGTCCAATGGGCAGCCGAAAACGGTGGCAATACCAAACGCGTAGGCGTGACCGGCTTTTGCTGGGGTGGCCGCGTCACCTGGCTGTATGCCGAGCACAGCAAAAACGTCAAGGCGGGTGTGGCATGGTATGGGCGCTTGGTGGGCGCTGCGTCTGCCATCACACCCAAACACCCGGTTGAACTGGCTGCGGGCTTGAAGGCGCCCGTACTGGGTCTGTACGGTGGCCAGGACGGCGGCATTCCGCTCACAACCGTCAATCAAATGAAAGACGCGCTGGCCGAAGCCGGTGCAAAGGGCAACAAGGCCGCCAAAGCCTCTGAGTTTGTGGTGTACTCTCAAGCCCCCCATGCTTTTCATGCGGACTACCGCCCCAGCTACCGCCAAGAGGCCGCAGAAGACGGCTTTAAGCGCGCGCTGGCGTGGTTTAAGGGTCACGGCGTGTAAAGCACTTTAGGCTCTCTGCACAGACCGCCCTGAGGGGCGGTTTTTTGTTTTTCGTTTTATGTGTTTTGGGGCTCTAGCCCCCTAGGAATATGACTACTACGCTATGACTTTAATAGCAATTTTGATAGGTACGCTGGTTGCCGGCATTGGCTCTGTGTGGCTGGCCGCCGCCCTGAGTTTTGGAGTACTGGCCCGTTATACCCAGCACATGCTCAGCATGGCAGCCGGTGCGTTAATGGCCACTGCCTTTTTGCACCTGCTGCCCGAGGCCTTTGAGAGCCAGGTGCGTGCGTATGACCTTTTCCTCACGTTATTGCTGGGGCTGGTGTTTTTCTTCCTGCTGGACAAGGCCGAGCTGTGGCACCACGGCCATGAGCACCATCACGGTGGCAACCACTCATCCGGCCACGTGCACCAGCATGGACACGGCAAGTCGGACACCCACTTTCATGACCATACACCTGCCCAGCCCGGTAGCTGGGCCATCCTGACTGGCGACAGCGTGCATTGTTTTGGCGATGGTATTTTGATCGCGTCGGCCTTTATGGCCGATATGCGTCTGGGTGTCATTGCCGCGCTTGCCGTGCTGGCCCACGAGGTACCGCACCACATGGGCGACCTGATGGTGCTGCGCTCTGGTGCCAGCAACAAGCGCATGGCCCTGGTCAAAGTGTCGTTGGCTGGTGCCGTTACCGCCCTGGGAGGATTGGTCGGCTATTGGCTGGTGGATGCGCTGCACGATTACCTGCCGTACTTTCTGGTGGTCGCTTCCAGCAGTTTTGTGTATGTGGCGCTGGCAGATTTGATACCCCAACTGCAAAAGCGCCTGTCGCTGCCCGAAACGCTGGCACAGATCGCCTGGCTGGGGCTGGGCATTGGCCTGGTCACCGCGATTAGCATCTTGGCACACGTGCATTGAAGCGACACGGTTTGCTGCCCATGGGGTTTCGGGACGACCTCATGCGGTGGCAGCAACTGGTCAGTGCAATGTGGCTGGCCGCAACTGCAACTGCAAACGCAACCGCAGGTGAATCGCGGTTGCTAGAGGTTGGCTGCGAGGGCCTCGCGACATTTCTTTCCGGCCATATTCCGGGTGCGGGCTACCTCGACACAATGGAACTGGAACAAGAGCCATTCTGGAACAAGGTGCCTGACGGGGAATTGCTACAACTCTTGCTACGCCACGGTATCAGGCACGACACAACGGTTATTTTGTACAGCCGCAGCGCGGTGATGGCCGCCCGGGCCGCCCATCTGATGTTGTTTGCAGGGGTGCGCGACGTGCGCTTGCTCGATGGCGGCTTTGCCGCGTGGCTTCAGGCGGGTTTTCCACTGCTATCCGGGCCGCCCGCCCTGCCGACTGCGGCAAGCGACTTCGGAGCCCCCTTTCCCGCAAACCCGGCCTACCTGATCAATACGCTGCAAGCCAGATCTCTATTGGGTCAGCCCCACGGGGTCTTGGCGAGCATTCGGACGCGCAATGAATTCATGGGCAAGACATCGGGCTACAGCTACATCACGCCTGTGGGCGACATTGCCGGCGCGCTCTGGGGCCATGCAGGAAAAGGCAGCGACGTGAGCAGCATGAGCGACTTCCACCATGCCGACGGCACCATGCGCGCGGCTCGTGATATAGAAGCCGTGTGGAGTGGTGCCGGCATCCACCGCGACAAGACGGTAGCGTTCTATTGCGGCACCGGCTGGCGCGCCTCGCTTGCGTTTTTCTATGCCTGGCTGATGGGCTGGGAGCACATCAGTGTCTATGACGGCGGTTGGTATGAATGGAGTGCGGACCCGGACAATCCGGTGATTTGCAGAACGGAAGCGGACACCCCGGACGACATCTCATGGGTCAGTTGATTTCATGACGTAACCGCAAATGTGTTCGGTGCGGGAGCTGCTTGGTCGTCTGGTGGGAAACGGTAACCAGAGTACGTGACGACCGTGCCGCCAAGTTGACAGTGCCTCTGCAGCACCCATCGCTCGAAGTGGTCAAGGGGCATCGGTCGGCCAAAGAAATATCCTTGAAAATCACGGCACCCACTGGCAGTCAGAAATTGACTTTGGGCTTCGGTTTCTACGCCTTCCGCTATGACATTCAGTCCCAAGCTGTGCGCCAAGGTAACAATGGTTCGGGCAATTACGGCGTCATTGACGTCCGTCAAAACGTCACGAACGAAGGATTTGTCAATCTTAAGTTGGTCAAGCGGCAAGCGCTTCAAGTAAGAGAGTGAAGAATAGCCAGTTCCAAAATCATCCAATGAAAAGCCAACGCCTCGCGATTTCAACGCAAGCATCTTGGCGATGATGTCTTCTACATCGTTCATCAGCAGGCTTTCTGTAATTTCCAGCTTGATTCTCTTCGGGTTGGCACCGGCCCGCTCAATGATGGCCAAGACATGATCCGTGAAATTTTGGCTGCGAAATTGGACTGCGCTGACATTGACTGCGAGTATGAGACGCGCCATTTCAGGCTGACTTTCCCAGAGCACCAGCTGATTGCATGCGGCTTCAAGAACCCAATCACCGATAGACTGGATCAAACCGGTAGCCTCAGCCATGGGAATGAATTCAGCCGGCGACACCAATCCCCGCACGGGATGATGCCAACGGACCAAAGCCTCCGCCCCCGTCACGTTCCCGTCGCCGTTGACCTGGGGTTGATAGTGAAGGAGGAACTGGCTTTTCCGCACTGCGTCGCGCAGTTCGTTGTCAAGGGCAGAACGGGCGTTGACCTCCGCCTGCATTTGTAGGTCAAAAAAGCAAAGCCTGTTGCGCCCCATCGCCTTGGCTTGGTACATCGCGGTGTCGGCATGCTTCATCAACTCGTCGACAGAGCTCGTACTATCGTTAAACAATGCAATGCCAACGCTTGCAGTGCAGTGGTAGCTGTATGTCTGTGGCAAGTCCGCCACCTGCCGGAGGTTCAGTACGTAGGGTTGGCTTATTGCATGCAAAATCTTGGCGGCTATGCTTTCTGCTTGCGCCGCAAACTGGCTACTCTTTTCAATGTCTTCGAGTACCACCACAAACTCATCACCGCCTAGCCGAGCGACAGCGTCAACTTCCCGCACGCAAGTTTGCAACCGCGTTCCTACCTCTACCAGCAGCTGGTCGCCAACATCATGTCCCATGCTGTCATTGAGGGCCTTGAAATCATCCATGTCGAGCAGCATCAGGGCGCCACTGTGTTTATAGCGTGTTGCGCTGGCCAAAGCTTGCTGTAGCCGCACATTTAGCAACCTGCGGTTGGGCAACTGGGTCAGGTGATCAAAGTAGGCGAGCCTGTGAATCTGATCTTCCGCAAGCTTGCGCTCCGAGATGTCGGTATGGATACCAATGATCCGAACGGCCTTGCCAGCTGTATCGCGTTCGATTACTTGCCAGACAGAACGCACCCACGACCTCATGTCATCTTTAACCAGAATGCGGTATTCTGCCCCCGCCGTTTCGTCCGTTGGCGATGGATTCTCTAGTACCGCTTGCACAGCCGGGCGATCATCAGGATGAACGCAGTTCAACCACGCACTAAGGTTTGGTTGGCATCCGGCAGCGCTCGCTTCAAACGCCTTGACGTGTTCCGCGCTTGAGACCATCGCCCCGGTGGGCAAATTGAGGTCAAACCAGTCTTGGCGCGCAGCCCCAAGTGCGAGCCGAAGGCGATCAGCCAGCGTTTCATTTCGCACCGTGGACTCGACATCACTGACCAATTGCTTAGCTGCTACATGGCAGTACTGCAGCAAGATGCCGTAGTAGATTGCCAGGCCTGTTGCGATCTGTAGTTTGTACGGATTGTCTTGCGACAAGATATGAACAATCGGCAATATCAATACGCCACCAAAGTAGAAGCGTGGGGCGTAGACAGATGGCGACTGGACCATGACACTTATTCCAGACACGCCGACCAAAATTACCAAATTGAGCAAATATGACTCGAATTGCCCATCAATCCAAAAAAACCATACGGATGATCCCCAGGCCAGACCGACGAGAAAGGTGAGCCATACAAGACGTCGTTCCTGGGCAGACACATCTGTAGTTACCGGTTGTGGCTTTCGGTATTGGTTGGCGCAGCGCGCAATGTGAAACTCAATCACGCACATAATGCCAATCCAGATGGCGGTTGGTGTCCACCCCGCCACGACAGCGCCGATCCAGCCCAAGAGAAGCGTTCCAAGCGGTGCAGTCAGAGCACCGGAGAATGCCCGATCGGCAAACACTCTTATGCGCTCAGCCGTAACTTTTTTGGCGACCAACGCATCATCCAGGTGGGATACTATCGGGTCGCTTTTAGATGCGAGTGAACCAGGCATTGTCGGCAACAAGGCACGCAGCCAAGCACTTTGCATTGCCTTGCTACGCGTTGCCTCAAGCTTTGAAATGGCGGTCTGCATATATTGCGAATGGGTCCAGACAAGTTGTTGCTTAGAGTTGGTAGCAGGTCAACCGACGTAGTCGCTTCAATGCGTGCCTTCATTCGGCCGCTGCGGTTAATCCTTGAAATGCATGACAGCGGTGATCGCCCAGTACTTCAGTTCAGTTGGCCCACTCGACAATGTTTGCCTGCGTAGCGTGACTGTGAAGTCGCCTTTGCCCGCCGTCTGTTCGCAAGCGCACTTTGGCACCATGCACGGTGTTGGCGCCAACTCTCTTTTTTAGAGGGACCAGGATGACTGCTTGTTCAGCAGTACCTGTGCAAATGCGCCGCCGGCAAACAATGCAACAAGCAAGGCGGCAGGCAGCCTCAGCCCTGCGCCACCGGCCGCGCCGGGTCACTGCACCATTCGCTCCAGCTCCCGGCAAACAGCGCCGTACGGCCCAGGCCCGCGATTTCCATGGCGATGATGTTGGGCACGGCGCTAACACCACTGCCGCAGTGGTGCACCACGGTGGCAGGGTCGCGGCCCGCCAGCAGCGCATCAAACTCGGCACGCAATTCGGCCGCAGGGCGAAAGCGTCCATCGGTGCCGATGTTCAGGTTGAACGGCCGGTTCAGCGCGCCGGGTATGTGGCCGGCCACTGGGTCCAGCGGCTCCACTTCACCGCGAAAGCGTGGCGCTGCGCGTGCGTCGATGACGGTCTGGCCACCGGGTCCGGCAGACTTGCCAACCTTTTTTGCTACGGTATCAATAGCAGACAATATAGTCTTTTCGGGGGCTAGAGCGTAGTTTGATGCAGAACGACTGGGCGGAGCACCACGCTCTACTGCGCCGCCAGCCGCCTGCCAGGCTTGCAATCCGCCATCCAGCACGGCCACGTTTTCATGGCCGGCCCACTTGAGCATCCACCACAGGCGGCCGCAGTAGTTGGCGCCCTGTCGGTCATAGACCACAGCCTGTTGTGTGTTGTCAAAACCCACCGAGCCCAGCCATCCGGCAAAAGCCTCACGGGTGCGCAGCGGGTGGCGTCCGCCCGATGCGCTGGTGCCGAGTGCTGGCTTGCCGGTGACAGGGTCTTTGGCGGCGCTCAGGTGCTTGTCCAAATGGGCATAAATAGCACCGGGGATGTGGGCCTCAGCGTACATGGCCTCTCCGGCGCTCGGCTCGGTCAGCAGAAAGCTGCAGTCAAACACGGTGTGGGCCTGGCCGCTGGCTCGCAGGGCTTGCAGTTGCTCAACGGAAATCAGGGTGGTGTAAGCCATAGGTACTTTCCTTAAAACAGAGCGGTGGTGCGTGGGGGGACCATGCTCAGTGGTCTTCGGCTGGCGTATTCGGCAGGGCGCGTGACCGCAGTATGGTCGCCAAGATGCCGCTGGTCACAATGGCGGCAATACCCGCCCAGCCAATCGGGCTGATGTGGTCGCCAAACAGCGCTAGGCTATAAATCGATGCAAACACAATGCCGGTGTATTGCAAGCTGGCCACCACCAGCGTGGCACCGTGGCTGTAGGCGCGGGTCATGCACCATTGCCCCAGCGATGCCAGCACGCCAATGGGTATCACCCACACGGCAGCGGTCCAGCTCACTTGCGACCAGGGCGTCAGCCCGGTAAACAGCGCACCCACCGCACCGACCACGGCGGTTCCAACGGAGAAATAAAACACTGTGCGCACTTCGGGCTCGCCGACCTTGCCCAGTGCCGTCACCTGCAAATACGCCAACGCCGCACCCATGCCCGAGAGCAAGCCAATCACGCCGGCAAACAGCTGGTTCTGGTCAATAGTGGGGCGCAACGTCATCACCACACCTGCAAAGCCCAGCAGCACAGTGCCCATTAGCGGACCTTGGCGCTGCGACTGGCCGTAGAGCAGGGCACCGCCGACAATAAATGCGGCCACCCACACGCCACTCATGTAGTTCAGCGTCATGGACGTGGCCAGGGGCAGGTGGGCTATCGCATAGAACCAGGCGCTGAGCGAGAACACGCCAATGGCGCTGCGCCACAGGTGCATCATGGGCACAGGTGTGCGCAGCGGTGTGCCGCGTGCCCGCATCACCACCGCCATAAAGATGACGCTGACAATGCCCCGGTAAAACACCAGCTCCAGCGTGCCGAAACTGGCGGATGCGAACTTGATGCCCACTGCCATGGTGGCAAACAGAAACGCGCCCAGCACCATCCACAACGCCTGCATTAGTTTGGAGCCCCCACGCTCCACCGCTGCGAGGGTCGCTGGGCATCTCTCATACTTTGCCCATTTGGCGGCGGTACCAGTTGTGAAAGTGCGGCATGCCGTCTTCCATGGGGGTTTGGTAGGGGCCTACTTCGTTGTCGCCACGGGCGTACAGGGCGGCGCGGCCGGCGTCCATGCGTTCGCCGATCTCGTCGTCTTCCAGGCAGGTTTCGTCGTACGCTGCCTGTTGGGCCTCTACAAACTCGCGCTCAAAGGCTGCTATTTCTTCAGGATAGTAGAACTCGACCATGTTCATGGTCTTGTTGGGCCCCATGGGGTGCAATGTAGACACCGTCAGCACATGCGGATACCACTCCACCATGATGTGCGGGTAATAGGTCAGCCAAATAGCGCCTTGCTGCGGTGCCACGCCGTTGCGGTAGGCCAATAAAGCCTTTTGCCAGCGCTCGTATACGGCTGACCCACCCGTGGCATCGGCCTTGGCCAGTTGCGCGGCCACGCCCACGGTCTGCACCGAGTAGTTGTCGGCAAACTGCCAGCTCAGGTCGTCACAGGTGACAAACTTGCCCAGACCAGGGTGGAAGGGGCCAACGTGGTAGTCCTCCAGGTAGACCTCGATGAAGGTTTTCCAGTTGTAGTTGCACTCGTGCAACTCTACCTTGTCGAGCACAAAGCCGGAAAAATCAAGCGCGGCCCGGGCACTCATACCGGCCAGGTCGGCGGCCACATCACGCCCGTTGGCTTCAAACAGCAAGCCGTTCCAGTTTTGCAGCGGGTAGTTGTTGAGGTTCAGGCAGGGGTCATGGGCAAAGTGGGGTGCGCCAATCAACTGGCCCGCCGCCAAGTTGGCATGGCCGCTGGCGCTGTACGTCCAGCGGTGGATCGGGCAGACGATGTTGCCGCCCGCACCACCGACTTGATGCAGTGAGCCGCGCCCCTTGAGCATGACCGCCTGGCGGTGTCGGCAA
>Ga0105048_10018382_pt1 | contig 10759 bp, 7 predicted proteins | sample MAT05_FD_78382 | JGI IMG/M metagenome (GOLD analysis project Ga0105048, IMG submission 78382) | Freshwater microbial communities from Lake Fryxell liftoff mats and glacier meltwater in Antarctica - MAT-05 | ecosystem: Environmental > Aquatic > Freshwater > Ice > Liftoff microbial mat | place...
CACTGGCAAGGCCAGGCGGGTGATGCCTGACGAGGGGCAGAAGGCATGCCCAGGCTGAACAGCCGCCGGAAGTGTTGGCAGAGGCGCTGTTTCTGGTCGGCCGAGACCCGACTCGAGCCGGGCCCGGTTCACCCGCCGGCGATGGCCCGGCGCAGCGCCGACAGCAATTCTTCCTGTGGGCAGGGTTTGCGCAGCACCGCGAATTCGCTCTCGGCGTCTCGAACGGCCTGGCTGAACGCCGTGATCAACACCACCGGCAGCTTGGGCCGCAGGTGGCGCAGGCGCCGTGCCAGGGCCAGCCCGTCCATGGTGCCCGGCATCATGATGTCGGACAGCACGACGTCGAAGATGCCGCCGCGTTCGATGCACTCCAGGGCCTGCCCCGCGTCGGCAGCGCGCTCTACCTGCGCGCCGTGGGCCATCAGCAGCGCGGCCGTCACGTCGCCCAGAATTTCGTTGTCCTCGACCAGCAGCACACGGGCACCGCCGATGCTGGCTTGTGGTGCGGCTGTGGTTGCAGTTGCAGTTGTACTTGCACTTGCAGTTGCGCTTGCACCTGCACTTGCAGTGGCAGATGCAGAGGCGGTTTCAGATGCAGATGCAGATGCAGATGCAGATGCAGATGCAATTGGCATTGCCGCCTTGGTCTCCGTCGCGGGTGGGTCGCTGGCGTCGGTTGCTGCGGCTGCCGTTGCTGCGGGCTCGGCGCCAGTCTCGGCCGCGGACAGGACTGACCCGCCTGCACTGCCTTGCATGGCACCGCTGGGCAGCGCACCTGCTGCAGGCAGCGTCATCAGCACGGTGGTGCCCAGCCCGGGCGTGCTGTGCAAGCTGACGCTGCCCCCGGCCTGCGTGCAAAAGCCGTGCACCTGGCTCAGCCCCATGCCGCTGCCCTGGCCCACGCTCTTGGTGGTGAAGAAAGGCTCGAAGGCGTGCGCGGCCAGCTCGGGCTCCATGCCCTGGCCGTCGTCGCCGACCGAGATCAGAACGTAGCCATTGCCGTGCGTTGAAGCTGTCTGGCTGGCTTTTTCTGCGCTGGCTTCTTCGGCACTGGCGTTCCGCGCGCTGATGCGCAATTCACCGCCACCAGGCATGGCGTCACGCGCATTCATGGCCAGGTTGATGAGGGCCAGTTCCAGTTCACCGGCGTCCAGGTGCACGGCGTGCGTGTCGGGCGCCACCGACACCGTGACGGTCACGTGCCGGCCGAGCACACTGCCCAGGAGTTCGCGCAGTTCGGGCAGGGTTTGCGCCAGCAGGATGCGTTGCGGCCGCAGCGACTGGCGGCCGGCGAACCGCAGCAAATGCTGCGTGAGCTGGCTGCCCAGTTCCACCGCGCGCCGGGTGGCAGCCAGCGGCGCGCTCAGCTCGGCCGCCGCGGTGTGGCGCTGAATGAGGTAGGCGCTGTTGCTGATGACGCCCAGCAGGTTGTTGATGTCGTGCGCCACGCCGCCCGTCAACCGGCCCACGGCGGCCACGCGCTGCCCTTGCGCCGCGCTTTGCTCGGCCAGGCGCGTGCGCTCCACCGCCTCGGCCACTTGGCGCTCGAGGTCGGCGCGGTTGCGCCGAATGGCTTCGGCGGCTTCGGCCAACGCCACGGTGACGTCGTCGCATTCGCCCAGCCCGGTGGGGCGCACGGTCACGGGCACACCCTGTTGCAGTTGCAAGGCCGCGGTCTTCAGGCCGCTGACAGGACCGACGATGCGCCGTGCCAGCCACAGCCCGCCGGCGAGTGCCAGCGCGAGCAGGGCCAACGCGCCCAGCGTCACCTTTTTCACCGCCGCCGGCAGCTGGCCATCGAACTGTTCGCGCGGCATGCCGACAACGTAGGTCCAGCCCATCGAAGCGCGGCTGAAATAAGCCGCGGTGGACTTGCCGTCAAGCGACACCGACATGAACTGCCCCGAGTCCTGCTGCTTCAAGAGCGCGCGCAAGTCGGGCGTGGCCTGACGGCCGACGAAACGGGAACCGCCTGGGTGGCGTGCCACGACGGTGCCCTCGGAGTCCAGCACCACACCCAGCCAGCCCGGCGAATGCGTCTGCGCATCGACGATGCGCTGCATCTCGGACGACCGCAACATCAGCGCCACGTTGTACTTCACCGCTCCTTCGCGCAGCACCGGTTCCACCAGCGCAGCGTAGGCGCTGTCGCCGTCTTCGGCCACCGGCAGGCGCAAGGGCTGCACACCCGCCTGGTCCACCAGCGCACGCACCGGTGCCTGTTGCGGCCGCGCGCCGGGCTGTCGGGTGTCCAGCAGCACGCGTTCAGCGTCGTACAGCTCGACCCAGCCTTGCAGGCCACCAAGCGCGCGCATGGCCTGATCTTCGAAGTTGCGCAGGCTGGCTGCAGTGGGGGGCCCGGGGCCGTCGAGCCAGCGCGACCTCGACAAGCTCCGCGCAATGACTGCGCGCTGCAGCAGTTCGCTGTCGACGGCCAGCGACAAGGCGCGCGTGGTTTCCTGCAGCATCCGCTCGTAGGCCTGCCGTTCTCCAGCGTAGGTGTCCTTGATCAGCCAGGCCACGCCAAAGATGCCGGGCAACAAGACGGCCAGCACGAGCAGGAGCACGCGGGAACGAATCGAAACAGACATGTGCAGAGGGCAGCGCAGCGGCGCAGCATAGCCGGCCTGCCTGCAGCGTGCAGCCCTCCGGTTGCGGGCCGTGGCGAAGTAGTTGTCTTTTTGGCGCGCTGCATGAATGGAGTGGGCCTCTCGCCGTGCTGGACGCGTTGGCGTGCGTGTGGGGTTGGCCACGCCCAACTTGTTGTTGCTGCAGCGATATCTGGCGGGCATCATCAAGAGATCGCACAGCTGCCCGCCGTGCCCGCCGTGCCCGCCGTGCCCACCCTGTTCGAGCCCATTGCCTTGCAAACCTTCAAGACCCCATCGTTTCTGGCTGGTGGCGGCAGCATGGGCGAACGCATCCGCGCTTTCGAGTGGGGCGGCACGGCGCCGGGCCCCGTGGCGGGCTGGGCGCCCGGGCTGCGCGCGGCGGTGCAGATGATGTTGACGACACGGCACCCGGTGTTCGTGTTCTGGGGCCCGCAGCACGTGTGCCTTTACAACGACGCGTACGCCCAGTCTCTGGGGGCCGACAAGCACCCCGCCATCCTGGGCCTGCCCGGCCGCGAGGCCTGGGCTGAAAGCTGGCACATCACGGGCCCGCAACTCGCGCAGGTGATGGGCGGCGGCGAACCGACATGGCATGAAAACCACCTGGTGCCCATTGCGCGCAACGGCGTCGTCGAAGATGTCTACTGGACCTACAGCTTCGGCCCCATCGGCGACGAAACTGCGCCGAACGGCGTCGGTGGCGCGCTGGTGCTGGTCACCGAGACCACGGCCCAGGTGCTGGCCAAGCGAAAGTTGCAAGAAGCCGAAGAGCGCTGGCGCAGCCTGTTCGACCAAAGTCCCGGGTTCGTGTGCATCCTGCGCGGCGCCGAGCATCGCTTCGAGTTCGTCAACCCGCGTTATCAGCAGATGCTGGGCGGGCGGCAGCTGGTCGGCCTGACGGTGGCGCAAGCCGTTCCCGAAACTGAAACGCAGGGTTTTCTGGAACTGCTGGACGGGGTTTACGCCACGGGCCAGGCGCACGTCGCCAGCGGTCGTTCGCTGCAGTTGCGCGGTGCAGACGGCGCCAGCGAGCAGCGCTATGTCGACTTCGTCTACCAGCCCATCGTCGACGACGGGTGCGTCAGCGGCATCTTCGTGCAGGGTTCAGACGTCACCGAGCGTGTGCTCGCCGACGCCGCGCTGGTGCAGAGCGAAGCGCGCTGGCGGGCACTGGCCGAGAATCTGCCTGGTGGTGCGGTGTTCGTCGTCGACCGAGAACTGCGCTATGTCCTGGCTGCCGGCGAAGCACTGACGGTGTCGGGGGTGTCTGCCGCCGATCTGATCGGCCGCAGGGTGCGCTCGCCCATGCCGCCCGAACGCGCAGACCTGTATGAAACGCAGTACCGGCGCGCGCTTGCCGGCGAGTGTTTCGAGATCGAGCACCAGGAGCTCGGCCGCTACTACTTGACGCGCGGCGTGCCCTTGCGCGATGCCTCAGGGGTGATCTACGGCGCGCTGGCCGTGTCTCACGACATCAGTTCGCGGCGCGCGGCCGAAGACCGGCTGCGCAGCGCCAGTGCGCAACTCGAAGCCGTGCTGACGGCATCCGAAATCGGCATGTGGAGCTGGCGGCCGGGCGAGGACGTGGTTCAGCACGACCTCAATCTGGCGCGCATGTACGGCCTGCCCGACACGGCGGCATCGACGCTGCCCAGGCACCTGCAGCGCATACATCCCGACGACCGCGCGGCGATGCAGTCGGCCATCGACACCGCCCTGCACAGCGGGCACCTGAATATCCGCGAATACCGCGCGGTGGGCGCCGACGGGCAGTTGCGCTGGCTGGCCGGGCGCGGCAGCCTGCAGCGAGACGAGCAGGGACGGCCCGAAGTTCTGAACGGCCTGGTGATCGACATCAGCGACCTGAAGAAGCTCGAGGAAACGCTGCTGGAAAGCGACCGTCAGAAAGACCGCTTCCTGGCCATCCTGGCGCACGAGTTGCGCAACCCGCTGTCGCCGTTGATCCGCGCGGCGCATGTGCTGGGCAGCGAACCGCTGGCTGCCGAACAGTTGCAGCGCTGCCGCGACATCATCCAGCGCCAGGTGCGGCAGATGGCGCTGCTTCTGGACGACTTGCTCGATGTCTCGGGTATCAAGTTCGGCCGGCTGCGCGTGGCCATGGTGCCGGTTGCGCTGCAAGACATCGTCGATGCTGCTGTCGAGACGGCATTGCCGATGTTGCAGGCGCGGCAGCAGGAATTGCAGATTGAAATGCCGCGCCCGCCGCTGCGCCTGATGGCCGACCCGGGCCGCATGGCGCAGGTGCTGTCGAACCTGTTGACCAACGCGGCCAAGTACACGCCACCGGGCGGGCAGGTGCGCCTGGCGGCGCGGCGCGAAGGCAGCCAGGCCGAGATCAGCGTGCAGGACAACGGCCAGGGCGTCGCACCTGCGCAGTTGAGCCGCATTTTCGAGATGTTCGCGCGCGTGGAAGAGGCACCGGTCGGCAGCGGCGGCGCGGCCACGGCCGCCGCGCCTGGCGGTTTGGGCATCGGGCTGGCGCTGGTCAAGGGCTTCGTGGAATTGCATGGTGGCCGTGTCACCGCGCACAGCGCAGGGCTCGGCCACGGCAGCGTGTTCACCGTGAGCCTGCCCGCCTTGCCTTACGAAGACTCGCCGCCTGCGGCACCGCCTGCGCCGATGCCTGGCGCCGCGCTTTCCGCGCCGTGCCGGGTGGTGATTGCAGACGACAACGCCGACGCGGCCGAAACACTGTCTATGCTGCTGCGCATGGCCGGCCACGACACACGAACTGCGGGGGACGGGACAACGGCGCTGGCCCTGTGCGCTGAATTCCGCCCCCATGTGGCGTTGCTGGACTTGGGCATGCCGGGCCTGTCGGGCCTTGAATTGGCAGAAAAGCTGCGAGCCGACCCCGCGCACGCCGCAATGTTGCTCGTCGCCCTCACAGGCTGGGGGATGAACGAGAACCAGCAGTTGGCGCGCGAGGCGGGCTTCGACCGCTACTACACCAAGCCCATCGACCCCGACAGGCTGCTGCTGATGCTGGCCGAGGCCGCAGCCGAACGCGCCGGCACTGACAGCTGACGCATACGAGGCTGCCGCTCAGAAAGCTGCGCTGGCCACCCTGGGTGCTTGCACCTGCGCAGCGTCTTCCTGAACAGCGACTGCGGTTGCGGCGCCCGCGGCCTGGCGCGCCAAGGTCAGCATTTCGTGCACGCAGTCGGCGCTGCGAGTCCAGTCGTGCTGCGCCACCAGGTTCAGCATGGCGATGGCGCGCTGGCAGCGTTGGGCCGGTGTGGCGGCCAGCAGCGACTCGCAAGCGGCGATGAACGATGGGGTGTCTTCGGCCACCACCACGGCCTCGCCATACAAGACCTCGACGTCACGAATCTTCGTGCTGACGGCCGGCTTTTCACCCGCCATGTATTCGAGCGTCTTGGTCGGGCTGATGAAGCGCGTGGAATCGTTCAGCGCGAACGGCAGCAGCGCCACGTCCCAAGCGGCCAGCAAGTACGGCAGGCGCTGGTAGGGCTGCATGCCCAGCCAGTGGATGTTGGGCCGCTGCGGCAGCGCGGCGGGGTCGATCTTGACCACCGGCCCGGCCATCACGATGTTCCATTCCGGGTGCGCGTCGGCCATGGCCGTCAGCAAGTCCAGGTCCATTCTTTCGTCGATGACGCCGAAGTAGCCCAGGCGCGGGCCAGGCAACGCGCCTTGAAGTTCCTTCGCGTGGCGGGCGTGTTCACCATCGGCCACCAGGTTGGCCGGCGCGTAGTGCTCGGAATCGACCGCGCTCGGCAGGCAGACCACCAGCGGGTGCAGTTCGCGACGGCTTTCGTACAACGACGGGCCGCCGGTCAGCACGAACGCCGCCTCTTTCATCAAGGCAGATTCGCGCTGGCGCAATTGCCGCGGTGCATCCTTGAACGCGGCAAGATCGTCCATGCAGTCGTACACCATGCAGGCAGGCTGCACCGCCGTGGCCAAAGGCAGCGCCATGGGCGTGTAGAGCCATGCCACGTCGACCTGCAGCTGCATGGCTTTCAGGTATTCGGCAATCAGGCTGAACAGCGAGGGCAACTGGTCGTCGTGAAAGCCGAAAGATTTCTCGGGCGTGTGCGGCACCAGCACCTGCACGGTGCTGCCGTCGCGGCCCGTTTCCTGATGGACCTGCAGCCGAGCCGGACCCTGGCTGTGCACGGGTTCTTCAACGAAGATGACCCGCCAGCGCCCGGCCAGCCGCGACAGCAGATGTTGCGGCCGCTGGAACACGAAGCCCCAGCGCAGATGAGAGAACACCAGCAGCACGGGTGGCACTGCGGGCGCAGCGGAAAGGACGAAGGGCGCTGACTTGGTCATCGTTCGGCCTCTGTCATTCAGCTTGTGAACGGGCGGCTGCGGCCGGCTTGCGCGCTCGGGCGGCCTGCCCGTGACCGTTGCCAGTCTTGCTGGCGGATTTGCCGGCAGTCTTGCTAGCGGACTTGCTAGCGGACTTGCTAGCGGACTTGCTGGCAGTCTTGCTGGCAGTCTTGCGTGCAGGCGCGCTGGCGCCGTCTTCGGCGCCTTCATCGTCGCCGTCACCCACCGGGTCGGCATCTTCGTCTTCCGGTGTCAGCTCGGCGCGGCGCTCTGTCATTTCCGCGGCCAGCGACTCCCAGTCCATGCGTGCTTTCTCCAGCTTCGGGAACATCTCGCCTTCTTCCTCCTTCACGTGGTGCTGCACGTATTCGCACAGCACGGTGAACCGGGCGCTGTACTTGTCGTCGCCAGGGCTCATCTCGCGCAGCTGGTTGATGAAGGTGTGCACCGACTCGTGCTCGACTTCGGCTTCGTCGATCAAATCGTCTTCAGAAAGCGCAGCGCGCGCCGCCGGGTACAGAAATTCTTCTTCCAGGGCGGCGTGAACCGTCAGTTCGTCGAGCACCTGCTCGACGATGGCCTGCATGGCTTCATGGTCCTGGCTGTGGTCGAGCTTCTTGAACTCGCGGTACGCCTTCTTCACGCTCTTGTGGTCGTCCTTCAGCTGCTGAAGAATTTCCGTGCGCGCAGCCGCAGCGGCGCGGCTGTTGGCGCGCGGCGAGCGGGTCGAAGCTGAAGATGTGGTGCTCGGCATAAATGCTCTCCAAGTTTCAGTTGTGACGGGAAGGCTTGCGCCAGCCGCACGGCAATCGCCGTGCCGCTGGTGGCGAAGGGCGCGCGCGGCGTACCCCCGCCGCAGTGCGCCAGAGGCGTGCTTTTTGCAGTTTTTGCCGCAAAACGGGCTGGCGTGATCGCGTTTCGGTAAACGACCTGAGCAGCAGGGCGGCTGGCCCGCCGGGGCTGTTCGTTGCGGCAGCCGCGGCACCCTCGGAAGGGGCCGGGTTCAGCGCCAGCAACGCCGAAAGTGCGAGGCGGGCCGATGAGCGGCACGGACTTTGCGTTGTGGGGGTTGTGCCCGACACATCGATGACGACGTCGAGAGCCACATCGACAGCGACATCGACGCCGACATCGACGACTACAGAGGAGCCGCCGCAATGACCACGATGGAATTTCGTACCGAACACCGTCAATCACAGACGCTGTCACCCCGGTTGCAGCATGCGGTGAGGCTGCTGCACATGTCGTCGATGGACTACGCGGCCGTGATGCAGGACACCCTGGGCAAGAACCCGTTCCTCGAAGCCGAAGAAGGCGATGAGTCCGAGCCGTATACGATGCCGCTGGACCCGACACGGGCGGAAGTGCCCCTGGATTTTCAGAACGACACCTTCGACCGAGACGGCGGCGCTGAGGCCGAGGCGGCTACCGGTTTCGACGAAGCCGGCGACGGTGCGACCGAGGCCGGTGCTTCCAGCGAAGAGTCGCACGACTACGGCGACGGCGGAGACCGCGACCTCTGGATGGCCGACACCGGCAGTGGCGCCCGCCGCAACGAGGATGGCGAGTTTTCGGCGCTGGACCTGATGACGGTGCAGACTTCGCTGAACACGCATCTGCATGGCCAGTTGAACTTGATGCCGTTGCCCGAGCGTGACTTGATGCTCGCGCAGGCCATCGTCGAATCGCTCGACGACGACGGCTATCTGCGCACCCCGCTGGAAGAACTGCTGACGGTGGTGGAACTGCAGCCGCCCGCCACGCTGGCCGAAATGCAGATTGCGTTGAAGCACGTGCAGGCCCTGGAGCCTGGCGTGGCAGCGCGCAGCGTGTGCGAATGCCTGCAACTGCAGCTTCCCGCCATCGTCTGCCCCGAGATGCGCAGCCTGGCGCGCAGCATCGTCTGCGACCACATGGCACTGCTGGCCGCGCGAGACGTGAACGGCCTGGCCCGTGCGCACGGCAAGACGGCCGTGGAGATTGAAGCCGTGTGCGACCGCATCCGCCGTTTCGAGCCGCGACCGGGCTGGCGTTTCGGTTCGTCGCAAGTGGCGTACGTCGTGCCCGATGTCATCGTGCGCAAGCACAAGGGCCAGTGGAATGCGCAGCTCAACCCGGCCGTGGTGCCCAAGGTGCGGCTGAACCAGGTCTATGCGCAGCTGTTTCAGCGCCATCGCAATGCGCAGAATGCCGAACTCGGCGCGCAACTGAGCGAGGCGCGCTGGACGCTGCGCAACGTCGAGCAGCGGTTTTCCACCATCCTGGACGTCGCCCAGGCCATCGTGCGGCGCCAGAAGAACTTTCTGGACTACGGCCCGATGGCGATGCGCCCGCTGGGCCTGCGCGAAATCGCCGAAGAAGTGGGTGTCCACGAAAGCACGGTCTCGCGCGTCACCAACAACAAATACATGTCGACGCCCGTGGGCGTGATCGAGTTGAAGTACTTCTTCTCCCGCGTCATGGTCACGGCCAGCGGTGGCGCATGTTCTGGCACGGCCATTCGCGGCTTGATCAAGGACGTCATCGAGGCCGAGAGCGCCGAACAGCCGCTGTCCGACGCCGAGATCACGCGGCAGCTGGCGCAACAAGGGCTGGTGGTGGCCAGAAGGACGGTCACCAAGTATCGGCAGATGCTGAAGATCGAAGCCGTCGACCGCAGGCGCCGGCACGCGGTGCCCGCCTGAGGGTTCAGCTGCGCGACAGAAGCGCCACCCTCTGAGCTGACGTACGAGCAGCTCTAGGTTTCGTCGCGACCCGTCGGCGCGGCCGGCTTCCGAACCGCACGCTCCTGCATTTTCTGGTGGCATTCGGCGCAGCCCGGCTGAAACGCGCTGGCCGGTGTGGCTTCGGCTTCCTGAAACACCAGGTGGTGAAGCCCGCGGGCGGGTTCGGGCTGGCTTGGCGTTGCTGAATTCAATGTCATCGGCAGCACCCAGGCATCGACCATCAATGCCAGCAGCGCGCCCATTGCGAATGCCATTTGCGTGGCTGTCGTGGGCGGGCGTGTCACTTCTTCCTGCGTTTGGTAACCGGCGGGCTGGCGCCGCCACCCGTGCGCGACGCAGCCTCCGAATCTGCGCGCTCGCGTTGCAGCAACCGCTGTTGTTCTTCCGCGCCCATGCCCTCCATGCCGTACAGGTCGGTGTTCACCAGACCGGCCTTGATGTCACGTGCTGCCTGCTGCACCACCGGGTCGGGCTTGGCTGCCGTGGAGCCCAGTGCCTGGTCGCGTTCATGCGGCATTGCCGGCAATGGGCGGGCTGGCGCGGGCTGCGCGGCGTCGGCACTCGGATCAGCAGCACGTGGCGGCCTGCGGCGCAGGGGTGGCTTGATCATTGCCCCGCCCTTGGTGCCGAAGCGGCGCAGTCGGCGGGGCAAAGCCTGTGGGGCATGCCGGTTGCCATGGCCGGCCACCGCCCTGCTTGCCGACCCCTTTCATGCTGATGAACTTGATGGAACGTTTTCTGCGCACCCGCTGGCGCTTCGGTGCCGCGCTGGTGGCGGCCCTGCTGTTGATGCTGATGAACGAGCTGAATTACCAGTACTCGTGGCAACGGCTGTCGGGCGGCATTGCGCTGACAGACGCGCGAAGTCAGGCAGCACAGACGCTGCAGACGCTGACCGACGCTGAAACGGCTGTTCGCGCCTATGTCCTGAGCGGCGACCCTCGGCAATTCGAGCTGTACAAAGAGGCGCGCGACAGGTTGCCTGTCGAGCGACAGCGGGCATTCACATCGCTTCGCGAACTGAACCTCGATCAGCAGTTGGCCGGAGCGGTGCCGCTGACGGAATTGCAGATCTTGCTGCGAAAGCGTGCGGCCACG
>Ga0105048_10018383_pt1 | contig 10759 bp, 11 predicted proteins | sample MAT05_FD_78382 | JGI IMG/M metagenome (GOLD analysis project Ga0105048, IMG submission 78382) | Freshwater microbial communities from Lake Fryxell liftoff mats and glacier meltwater in Antarctica - MAT-05 | ecosystem: Environmental > Aquatic > Freshwater > Ice > Liftoff microbial mat | place...
CCGCCGGCGCTATCGCGCCGCCCCCGCCGCCCGCGGGCGGGCCGCTCCTGACCGGGCCGCTCCCGGCGGACTACTTCGACGACCCGGAATTGTCCGATCAGCCGCTACCGCCGCCCCCGGGCGGAAAACCCGCCGGGCCGCCACCGCCGGGGCCGCCGGCATGACTTCCCCAGCCGCCCCCGGACTTAGAATCCGCACGAGCGGGCCGTCCGGACGGTCGGGTTGTGCATGTTGTCCGGAACTCGAACTGTTCCGGAATCGCGCGGCGGTATGATTAGCCTGCAGACGGGGCCACCCGCCCGTCGGACGAACCAGAACTCGACCCGCCACCGCCCGTCTCGTCCGACGGGTGGGGCCGACCTACACTCTCCCGCCCGCGTCCACACCCAGCTTTGGGGAACCCCGAATGGCTGACCGTACCCCCGGCGACACCGGCATCCGTAAACCGCCCGGCACGGCCGGCCGCAACCGCAACGCCTACTGCTCCTTCTGCCGTCGCAGTCATCGCGACGTCGGACCCCTCGTGGAGGGGCCGGGCGATGTCTACATCTGCGGCGAGTGCATCGAGCTGTGCCAGTCGATCATTGATCAGGAAAAGAAGCGGCGGGGCGGGCCGAAGCAGGCCGCGTCGAACATCCCCGCCCCGCGGTCGATCAAGGAGAAGCTCGACCAGTACGTGATCGGCCAGCAGCGGGCCAAGAAGTGCCTGTCGGTCGCCGTCCACAACCACTACAAGCGGCTGAGCCTCGGCGAGAACGGCGTCAAGGACGTGGAGATCGAGAAGAGCAACATCCTCCTGATCGGCCCGACCGGGAGCGGCAAGACGCTCCTCGCCCGGACGCTCGCCAAGGTGCTCGACGTGCCGTTCGCCATCGGCGACGCCACCACGCTGACCGAGGCCGGGTACGTCGGCGAGGACGTGGAGAACCTGCTGCTCAAGCTGCTCCACGCCGCCGACTTCGACATCGAGGCGGCCCAGCGCGGCATCATCTACGTGGACGAGATCGACAAGATCGCCAAGACCAGCCAGAACGTGAGCATCACCCGCGACGTGAGCGGCGAGGGCGTCCAGCAGGCGCTCTTGAAGATGCTCGAAGGGACGGTGTCGAACGTCCCGCCGCAAGGCGGGCGCAAGCACCCCGAGCAGCAGTACATCCAGATCGACACGTCGAACATCCTGTTCATCTGCGGCGGGACGTTCGTGGGCCTCGAAGACATCATCAGCCGCCGCCTCGGGCGGAAGTCGATCGGGTTCGGGGCGGTCAACGAGGAGCAGCGCGACCGCTCGCTCGGGGAACTGCTGAGCCAAGTGACGGCCGACGACCTGATCGAGTTCGGCCTGATCCCCGAGTTCGTCGGCCGCCTGCCGGTGCTGGCCCCCCTCGACCCGCTCGACGAGGAGGCGATGCTCCGCATCCTGACCGAGCCGAAGAACGCTCTGGTGCGGCAGTACGAGAAGCTGTTCGAGATGGAGGGGGCGGAGGTCGAGTTCGAGCAGAAGTCGCTGGTCGAGATCGCCAAGCTGGCGAAGGCCCGCGAGACCGGTGCCCGCGGCCTGCGGTCGATCGTCGAGGAGGTGATGATGGACGTGATGTACGACCTGCCGGACATGGAGCACAAGGGCAAGTACGTCATCACCCCGGACATCGTCCGCGGCGAGCGCAAGCTGTTCGAGAAGAAGCCGGGGAAGAAGAGCGCGTGAGCCGTTTCCCTATACTGTAAGAAACCCGCACCGCCGGCCCGGACGACACGTCGTCCGGGCCGGCGGGGTTGTTATGTGACCCGACGGTCGACCAATGTCTGACGATCTTACACAAACGCTCGCGAGACTCGCCCGGTGGATCGAACCGCGGCTCCGGGCCGACGCCGAGTTGCGGGCGGTCGTCGCCGGCGTCGCGGAGTGGGTCGCGTCCTTCGACTCGGCCGCCGTCGAGGTCGCCCCCGCGCCCCCGCCCCCCCCCCCCGTCGCGGCCGCCCCGGTCATGGCCCCGGTCGTCTTGCCGCCCCCCCCGCCGCTGCCGTACATCCCACTCGCCAAACTCCCGCCACTGCGGATCGAGGCGCTGTCCCCGCCGCCGGTCGCCGCCCCGTCGTTCGACGGCGACCGCGAACTCGAACTCCTGCCGCTCGGCATCATCTCCGAGCGGTGCCGGGTGAAGGGCGAGGCGTGCCGGTTGGTCGCCCGGCGGGTCGATGGCCCGCTCGGGTGGCGCGACATCGCCGCCGAGGACGCCGTCGTCCGCCGGGCCGACGCCCTGCCCGACTGCAACCCGTGGATGCTCACCCGCGAGCCGGTCGTGACCGCGCCGAAGGCGTGGGACGACCTGGCCGGGGCGTTCGCCACCGCCGCCGACGCCGCCCTGCTGCTCCACGGCTGGGAGCAGGCCCCCGCCGTCCTCGCCGAAAAGCACGCCAGCCGCGTCCTCGGGCTGGCGGCCGAGTCCCAGTCGGTCCTCCTCTACGCCGTCGCCGACGTGCGCGACGTGAAGGTCGATTTCGACCAGGTGCAGCTCTTCGCCCACATCCGCTCGGTCGCCCGCGACCGCCAGGTGTTCGTCCCCAAGTACCTCAAGCGCGAGGACCGGGCGGCCCCCGAGTCGTGGCCGGACGTGGGCCGCCGGGTGGCCGAACTGCGGACCCAGTTCCAGGCCGTCGGCGACCGCGACCGGGCGCGGGTCAAGGCGTTCAACAACCTGAAGTTCAAACTCTCCCGCCTCCGCGACCGCCCGGACGACGCTGGCGGGGAGTGGCCGCGGGTACTCGAACTCGTGGACGACCTCGTGACCGGCGGCCTGCCGCCGAGCAACGCCGACCTCCGCGACCTGCTGCTGCCGGTGATCGAAGACATCCCCGACGCGCCGCCGCCGTCGCCGAACGTCGGCCTCGTCCTGCGCGAGATCGACCGCTACCTGGAGACCCGCCCCGACGCCGACCCGCCGGCCCGGGCGGTGCGGCCGTCTGCCGAGGTCGCGGAGGCGGCGGAACTGCTGCGCGGGCGTGAGGTGGTGTTGATCGGCGGGCAGGCCCGGCCGGTCCACAAGGCGGCGCTGATGCGGGCGTTCGGGCTGGCCGACGTGCGCTGGCTCTGCACCCCGGACCACACGTCGTTCACCGTCTTCGAGCCGGACGTGGCCCGCCCGGAAGTCGCGGTTGTGCTACTCGCGATCCGCTGGTCGAACCACGACTACGACGGCGTGCGGGCGTACTGCGACGCCTACGGCAAGCCGCTGGTCCGGCTGCCCGGCGGGTACAACGCGAACCAGGTGGCCCACCACATCCTGTCCCAGGCCGGCGGCCGCCTCCGCGCCGCCCGCACCGCCGCGGGCTGACGCCACGCACTGGTTGAAGTCCCGTCGACGGGCGTGGTAGACTTACGGCATGACTACCGCTGTCGAAGTCCGCCCGCCGACGATCCGCGACCTGCTCCGGCGGCTCGGGGACATCGCGCCGGACCGGGTCCGGTTGCGCCCGGCCCCCGGCACGGCGACCGTCGCCGACTTGCTCAAAGCGGAAAACGCCGGGTGTGAACTCGTGGACGGCACCCTCGTGGAGAAACCGATGGGGTTCCGCGAATCGCTCCTCGCGGCCTTCCTCGTCGAAGTCATCGGCCCATTCATCCGGGCGAACCGCCTGGGCATCCGCAGCGGCGAGGACGGCCCGTTCCGCCTCCTCTCGGGGCTGGTCCGGAAGCCCGATTTCGCGTTCGTCTCGTGGGACCGACTGCCCGGCCGGCAAGTCCCGGACGAACCCGTGCCAGGCGTCGTCCCCGACCTCGCGGTCGAAGTACTGAGCGAGAGCAACACGCGCGGCGAGATGGCGCGGAAGCGGGACGAGTATTTCGAGGCCGGGGTGCGACAGGTGTGGGAGATCGACCCGCGGGCGCGGACCGTCAGAGTGTACACTGCGGCCGACGACTACCACGACCTCACGGCCGCCGACACCCTTTCCGGCGGGGACATTCTGCCCGGCTTCTCCCTGCCGTTGCACGACCTGTTCGCCGAACTCGACCAACGCGGCTGACAGTGAGCGGTTACGCCCGCTCGATCAGCGACTGGGTTTTGACGACGGCGAGTTCGGCCGGGAAGGTGTGGAACGCGGCCACGCTCAAGCCCCCAGCGAGTTCCTCGACGACCACCACGCCGAGCGGCGGCAGGGCGGAGCGGGCGTCGGGTGGGAAGTGGTACAGCAACCCCTTCCGCGCCCCGTCGGCACACAACTCTTCGTGGAACTGGCGGAATTGCTCGGGCGGCAGCACCTCGACCTGCGACCCGACCCGATACCGCACCCCGCCCTCCAGATCGCAGCGCCCGCTCCGCCCGCCGCCCATCTTGTGCGCCAGCCGTTGCCCCTTTACGGGCAGGTCGTGGCCGGCGGCGGCCGTCAGCTCGGTCAGCCCGACGGGCCCGGATGACCACTCCAGGACGTGGCCGGTGCGGGTGACGTGGACGGCGATGCGGTACCCGGCCCGCTCGACCCGGCGGGTCGCGAGGCCGTCGAAGAGTTCGGGGTGCAGGGGCCGGTCGTAGAGGCGGAAGACGAGTTCCGCGACCCGCGGCCGGGCGGTCGGCGGCCCCATCGGTGCAGTCTCGAATCGGGGCGTCGGGGCGCGGCCGCCGGGGGCGGCGGGGCATTCTATCCCGGGCCGGTCGGCGGTCACAACCGCACGCCTATGACGGCCCGCAGCCAGAGCGTACCGACTAGACGGGGGTGAATCCGTGGGCTAGAGTGGATGCGATTCCGCGAAGGTCGGCCGGTACGGGCACCGCCGGGGGTAGCCTCGACGGGCGGCAGTCACAGGCTCGGCTCAGTCATGCGAAAGTCGGCGGCCGCGGGACGCGAGCGTTGGGCGTCGTCGTTCGGTCGGCGGAACGCCTCCTGCCGCACGCACTCCTCCTCCTCCTATGGCCCGCCGCGTTCTTGCTCTCCCTGCGCGAGTTGTTTTCGAGGGGGCCGACCGTCCGGCAGATGCACCAACTCCCGGCCTCGTTCCGGCCGCCGGGGTCGCGGGCGCGTGGGTTCGCCCGGCTCGTGTTCGGACGGGTCGCGCTGAACGCGACCAAGTTCCTCCGCTTCTGGCCCGACCGCCTCCGCGAGCGCCGTTGGCAGCGCCGGTTTCGGGTCGAGGGGGGCGAGATTCTGGACGCCGCCGTGGCCTCGGGCCGCCCCGTCGTGCTGCTCATGCTGCACTACGGCCCGATCACGGAACTCTATCACTGGTTGCGGGTGGGCGGCCGGTCATCGGCATGGTGGCCCGCGAGTTGGACCGCGCGGACGGGTATCACGGGTATCTGAACGACCTGAGCGATCAGGCCAACGGCCTGACCGGGGTCGCGCGGTTTTTCAGCATCGCCCAATTCTGGGAGGTCCGCGACTTCTTGTCCGCGCCGGGCCGGATGCTCCTCGTCCCGATCGACGGGTACCCGGGCAAGCGGCCGGTCGCGGTCGCCGGCGGCGATTACGAGTTGAACGTCGGCGCGGGCGTTTTCGTCCTGGCGGCGGCGACTAACGCGGTCGTAATACCCATTTCCGCCACCGCGACACCGACCCTCGCCACGCACGTCCGTTTTCTCGCCCCGGTCCCGGACGAGCATCTCGCCGACCGCAAGCGTCACCCCGCCGCGTGCGAACACGTCGTGCGCCACTTCGTGCCGTTGATCCAGGCCGCACCCGAGCAATGCGCGCCGCAATTCCTCTGGTCGCTGCGGGATACTACGACGAGTGTGAAATAGAAGGTGTTCGGTCGTGCGAATCGCCGAGCGTGGTCCAGCCGAGCGACAGTATGAAATGAAAACGGCCCGGGCAGTTACTGCCCGGGCCGTCGAGTTGCGGGGGTGGGAATTGAACCTACGACCTCCAGGTTATGAGCCTGGCGAGCTACCACTGCTCTACCCCGCACCTCAATATTAGCGGCGGCCCGGCGAGAATCAAGGGGAGAAAAGGTCGCGGTTCGGAGGACGTTGAAATCTTAATGGGTTGAATGGCGCGCAACTCGCACTCTTCTGTGCGCTTCGTCCCTGATGCGGTCGACTGCATCGACAACCACGCACCAAACTGGAGCCATCACCATGACTTCGAAATGGTTTCTCGCCGTAGCCGTTCTCGCCGGGTTGGTCGCAGTGGCCGACGCCCAGCCGCCGTTCCCGCGGCCGCTGCCCCCGCAAGTGCCGGCTCCGGGCGGCATCGACGGCCAGTGGTTCTTCCGCGGCGACCCATTCCAGCCGACGTTCATTCAGACTGTCCCTACCCCCGACGGCCCCGCCCTGGTGTTCACCAACGAGAAGGGCACGCCGGCCTACGGCCGACTCAGCCGCGATGGCCGCCATGTGGTCATCCCGGAATGGAACCTCACCGGCACCCTCCGCGGCAACGCGATCGTTTGGCCGAATGGCGATTTCTGGGGCCGCTAACGGGTTTTCGCGGCGGGGCGTGCGGGGCCGTCGTACAATTCCCGGTATGGAACGGCTCAACAAATTCCTGGCCCATGCCGGCGTCGGCTCCCGCCGCCACTGCGACACCCTCATCGCCGCCGGCCGCGTCAAGGTGGATGGCTACCCGGTCCGCGACCTCGGGTTGAAGATCGACCCCGAGACGCACAAGGTTTCGATCGACGACCAGCAGGTCAAGTCCGAGAAGCCGGTGTACTGGGTGGTCAACAAGCCGGTCGGCTACTTGAGCACCAACAGTGACCCGGACGGCCGCCCGCGGGCCGTAGACCTGCTGCCGCACGTCGATCAGCGGGTGTACACCGTCGGCCGGCTCGACGAGGGCAGCGAAGGCATGCTGCTGATGACCAACGACGGCGAACTCGCGTTCCACCTCATGCACCCGCGGTTCGGCATCCCGAAAACTTATTTCGTACTCGTCGCCGGCAAACCGACGGCCGACGACCTGCAAAAGCTCCTCGACGGCGTCTGGCTGAGCGACGGGAAGGTGCGGGCCAAGAGCGTCCGGCGGATGAAGCCGCAGGGCAATAGCACCTGGCTGCGCGTGATTCTGACCGAGGGGAAGAACCGCGAGATCCGCCGGATGCTCGCCCAGCTCGGGCACAAGGTGATGCGGCTCAAGCGGGTGGCGATCGGCCCCGTGCAGCTCGATAAGTTGCCGCGCGGCAAGGCCCGTCGGGTGAGCGAGGCGGAACTCAAGGAGTTGCGCACCTGGGTGGTCACTTCCGGCGAGCGGATCGCCAAAGCCCGCGAGCGCGTCGACGCGAAACCCAAGCCCGAGGAGGGCCGCGAGCCGGCACCGCGGCGCACGAAACTCAGGAAGTAATCGGGTTCGTTTTACGTGCGTCTCGTGGCACTCCGCGGCCCCACCGACCGTCCCATGTTCCACCGCACTGCCCGCGTCGTCGAACACCTCCGCCTCGCGGCCCGCACCTACCGCGTCCGCCTCGACTGCCCCGACATCGCCGGCGCGATCCGGCCCGGCCAGTTCGTGATGCTACGCCTGCCGAACACCACCGACCCGCTCCTCGGCCGGCCGTTCGCTTTGTACGACACGGTCCTCGACGCCGCCGGCACGCCGGTCGGGTTCGACGTGGTCTACCTCGTCGTCGGCAAGATGACCCGGCGGCTGGCCGAAACGTCGGCCGGCGACCTGCTGGAAGTGTGGGGGCCGCTCGGCCGGCCGTTCCTCGACGTGGGTACGCCGGCCCGCGTCCGCCTCGTCGCCGGCGGGATCGGGCAGACGCCGTTCCTCGCCTACGCCCGCGAACTCCTCGGCACCCGCGGGTTCGGCGGCGACGCCCCGTGGCGGCGGACCGGGAGCGTGTCGCTCTACTACGGCGTGCGGGACGCGACACTCGCCGCCGGCGTCGAAGACTTCCGCGCCGCGGGGGTGGACGTGCGGATGGCGAGCGACGACGGCAGCGTCGGCTTCCACGGGTTCGTAACGCAACTCCTCGAAGCGGACGGCGCGGGCGGCCCGCTCGTCGGCTGCGGCCCGGAACCGATGCTCCACGCCCTGACGAAGCTAGCCGCGCGGTGGGACGTGCCGTGTCAAGTGTCGCTGGAAACGCCGATGGCGTGCGGGGTGGGGGTCTGCTTCAGTTGTGTTACGAAGGTCAAGACGCCCGACGGCGGGTGGGACTACAAGCGCGTCTGCACCGAGGGCCCGGCCTTCGACGCCGCCGGACTGGTGTGGGAATAGTCGGGAACAGAATTTTGTCGGGCCGGCTCTACCGGCCGTCTTTACGCCGGTATTGGTGAACGTCGGTCGGCAGACATCGCTCGGCGGCAGGGCGGAGCCGGCCCGACAAAACAATTCCCACTGCCCCCGAAAAAAGCGACCCCGTCCGGGAGCATCCATGCACCGGGCGGGGTCGGCGGCCGCGGCATCCATGCCCGGCCGGTGTCGTCGCGCGTCGTTCTAGCAGTCGGCCTTCGTGAACCCGAGCCGCGCCAGGTGGGGGCGCGGGAGCGAGATCACGTCGCGACGGACCCTCTCGCCCGTTGCCGCTGGCCGCGGCGAGCCGCCAACGAGCCGGACGAACGGGAGGGAACGAAAAGCGCCTTCCGTGGCGGGTCGCGCCTCCTGCGTGCGCCGGGCGGTCCGCTGCCCCGTGCGGGCGGCCTCGAACCGAACTCGTTCCCACATGGCCTTCACGGTCGGGTCGTGCGGGCGGGCGAACCGCGCCTGCACCAGCACCCGCCGGGCGTTCGCCACCCGGCCGGCTTCGACCAGGCCGTCGATCACGATCCGGAGGACGGCGGTGTCGGTCAACCCGGCGTCCGCGGCGGTGCGGAGTTCGGTCAACCCCGTCTTCACCATCCCGCAGCGGACCGCCGCCCGGCCGAACGCGGCCCGGTAGAGGGCACTGCCCGGCACGAGGGTACTCGCCCGGCGGAAGCGCCGTGCCGCCCGGCGGTCGTCGCCGGCCGGGTCGCGCTCGAGCGCGACCCCTGCGAGGTAGTGGGTTCGGGCGTGCGCCGGCTCAAGGGCGGTGGCCGCCCGGAGGTGCCGCCGCGCCGCCTTGTACGATTCGGTCTCGATCTCGAGTTCCGCAGCCAGGCGATGCGCGTCGGCAGCCACCCCGGCCGGGAGGTCGGGGAGGGTGAGGAGCCGTGCCACTTGGGCGAGGGCGTCGGCCCGCCGACCGCTCGTCGCAGTCGCCCGGGCCGCCGCCCATCCAGCGTGGATCAAAGTGAGCATCCTGCTCATGACCACTGCCTCCTTGCAGATTGTTCCGGGCGGTCAGCTCGTAGGCAGCTCAGCGCCGCGGGTCAGGCAAACTATACCGACCCGCAAGCCCCCTGCAAGTCGAAATCGGGTGCCAAGCAATGTCGGTAATCGCGCATTAATCCGGAAAGCCTGTGAGACACGCCGTTGCCCGCCGATCCCCTCAAGCCGCCCGCCGCCGCCCGCCGATAAACCGCGAGTGGGAAGGTTCCGACTCGTACCCGCGGCCCGCGGGGAGGTCTAGGCGTGGACTGGTCGCACTTCGGGATGACCCGCCGCCCGTTCCGCCCGGCGGTGGACACGCCCGCCTATTATCCGGCGGCCGGGCACGAGACCGCCCTCGCCGCCCTCGCCGCCGCGTTCGCCCGCCGCGACCCGGTCGCCCTCCTCGACGGCCCGGCCGGGGTCGGCAAGAGCCTCGTTGCCCGGCGCTGGCTCGAACAGCTTCCGGCCGAGGTGCCCCGGGTCGTCGTCCCGAACGTCCACGCCACCCGCCCGGCCGACCTGCTCCAGGCCGTCCTGTTCGACCTGAATCAACCGTACCAGGGGCTGACTGAACAGGAACTGCGCCTCGCGGTGACGGCCCACCTGCTCGCCGCCCCCGGCGGGTCGCCGACGGTTCTACTCGTGGACGAGGCCCAGCACCTGTGCCACGCGGCGCTGGAAGAACTCCGCCTGCTGGGGAACGTCGAGACGGCGGACGGGGCGGTGTTGTTCGTGGCCCTGGTCGGCCACCCGAGTCTGCGCGAGGCGCTCGCCCGACCGGCCTACGCGGCGGTCGCCCAGCGGGTCGCGGTCCGGTGCCGGGTCGAGGCGTTCGCCGGCGACGAGCCGGCGGCGTACCTGCGGCACCAGGTGAAGGCGGCCGGCGGGCACCCGGGCAAGGTGTTCGACGACGAGGCGGTCGAGGTCATCGCCGGGGCGTGCGGCGGGGTCGCCCGGGTGTTGAACCGGGCGGCCGTGCTGGCGCTCGAACTCGCAGCCGAGTCCGGGGCGGGGCGGGTCGATGTCGAGGCGGCGCTGGAGAGCCTGAGCCGCCTCGGGCTGGACCCGCCGGACGAAGAGCCGGCCGACCCGCGCGTACTGGCGCACCCGGCGAGGGCGACGGGTAAGGCCGAGGCGGGGAACGCGGTCGAATCCCCGGCCGCCCGCGGGCCGAAGCCGAGGGCGGGGCGGAAGCGGTCGGCGTGACGGCACGATGTCTCATCCGACGGGATCGCGGATCGGGGGCAGGGAATGAGCCGGATGTTCAGCGCGTTGAGCGGCGGGTCGCCGGCCCGCCCGTCGGGGCCGGACGCGGGCGGGGCGGACGCGCCGTGGGGCGTCACGCCCCGGGGGGCGCAGGCCGTCGCCGGGCCGGCGGCGGCCGACGGGTTCGTCGTCGAGACGGACGACAACCCGTTCGTCGAGGTCGGCGGGCCGGGCGGGCCGGTCTTCTGGCACGGGCCGGCGGCGGTCACGCTCCCACTCCCGAAGCCGGTCGAGGAGCCGAAGCCGGCGGTCGCCGTGGCCATGCCGGTGTCGCGGGCCGCGGCCGACCCGCAACCGGCGTCGCGCACCTTCCCCCGGCTGGCGGGCGCGC
>Ga0105048_10018384_pt1 | contig 10759 bp, 9 predicted proteins | sample MAT05_FD_78382 | JGI IMG/M metagenome (GOLD analysis project Ga0105048, IMG submission 78382) | Freshwater microbial communities from Lake Fryxell liftoff mats and glacier meltwater in Antarctica - MAT-05 | ecosystem: Environmental > Aquatic > Freshwater > Ice > Liftoff microbial mat | place...
CGCTCGGACCCGAGAGGATGGAGCTCGACATTCGGGTGCGGGCCGAGCCCGGAGCCGATCCTGAGGCGATCCAGAAGGGCGTCGAAGCCTTCGTCCGCGAGGACATCGCCGCCTGCGAAGCGATCCAGCGGGGGGTTCGGTCATCGCGGTACCGGGTCGGCCCGATGGCCCAGCAGCACGAGCGGCCGATCACCACGTTCCAGCAGCACCTCATCGAGATCGTGGGCGAGGCCTGACGTGGCTGTTCCCGAACGGTTCGTCGGCTGCTGGGTCCGCGATGGTGTGTCGGTGGGCGATGAGGATCTCGCCGAACCGGCCGACGTGGTGTGGCTGCAGGGTCGGGAGTGGTTCGCCGACCTGCGCGTCCCCCGGCCCGAGGGGCCGGCGGGGCCGGCGGGGCCGGCCACCACCGCCATGGGGGCGCGACCCGAGGCCTTCGCCGGACGGTGCCAATGGGTCGCGGCAGACGGGGTGGACCCCGATGCGGGCGGTCAGCTGCGCTGGTTGCACGATCTCGACTGGTCCGGGGGATTCGCCGACGGTGACGGCGCCGAGGCCCGGTGGGTCTCGGCTCGTTGTTTCGAGGAGCACGGAACCGTCGACGAGGCCGACCCGCCGACGCCGTTTCGCGAGGTGTGGCGGGCCGAGCCGGACGAAGGCGTCGTACTGGCGGCAGTGGGTGTCGACGATGGGGGTCGGCCGCAGATGGTGTCGGTCTCCGTTCACGGCCGGCGTCTCGTCATGGTCGACCAGCGGGCCTCGGGCGGGATGTTCGCGTGGTCACACGCCCGTCGGGACGAGAGCGACGGATGGCACGTCGTGCACCGAGAGGTCGCTCTCCTCGACGACGAGGGCCTGTCCGGGCGGTCTGTGCCGGGCTCGACAGAAGCTCTCGCCGGCGCCGAAGCCACTGCCGACTGGCTCGGCGCCCACCCGAACCCCGAGGTGGGAACATCGTTCGCCGGCTCAGGAGTGACGTGGGTCATCGTCGAGGCCGGCGGAGAGGTTCACCACGGCGTGGCTCTGTCGAAACCGTATCGAAACACGCCGTCCTTACGGTCCGCCCCATGAGGTCCAATCGCTGGGAGGAGCTCTCGGCCGACGAGCTGAGCGTACGGCTGACCGCCCTCGACGGACACGAGGTCGGCGTCGTACCGGTGGGGGCCACCGAGCAGCACGGGCCCCACCTGCCCGCCGGTACCGACACCATCATCGCCACTGCCCTGTGTGACCGGGTGGCCGAACGCACCGGCTGTCTGGTGCTCCCGGCCATCTCCGTGGCCTGCAGCTTCGGCCACGGCCAAGTTCTGGGTGGCACCATCTCCTCCACTCCCGAGCTGGTGGCGTCGACCGCACGCCAGTACGCCGAGTGGGCCGCGTACTCCGGTCTCACCCGGCTGCTGTTCGTGAACGCCCACTTCGGCAACGGCGCCGCCCTCTCCGTCGCCACCGACCACCTCCGGCTCCACCGTCGCGACCTGCGCGCGGCCTACGTCGACTGGTATTCCTCCACCCCGGAGATCCTCGCCGAGGTCACCGCCGACGGCGACGACATCCATGCCAACCGGGCCGAGACGTCGGTGATGCTGGCGCTGGCGCCGCACCTCGTCGACATGGCGCTGATGGTCACCGCCGACGACGCCGACCGCACCGACGGCCTGGTCTTTCGCTACACCGCCGAGTCGCTGTCCACCAACGGAGTGACCGGCAACCCGTCCGCGGCCACCGTCGAGCTCGGTGTGCACCTCGTGGAACTGGCCGTCGCCGCTCTGTCCGATCTCGTCGAGCGAGGTCGCGTCGAGGAGCCGCCGCTCGTCGCTCATCGCCCGGTGGGCTCGTCGGCCCAACCCAGCTTCTCGCCCTGATCGCCCCTTCACCCGTTTCGAAAGGACAGTCCTGATGGACACCACCAACCCGATCGACGTCACTCACACCGAGCTCGTCGCCTCCCTGCAACAGAAGGGCGTCGAGTTCGCCATGGGGGCGTGGATCGACGTGCTCGGACGGGCGAAGTCGAAGGTCGTCCCCATCGACCATCTCCCGAACCTGCTGGCCGGGTCCGAGCGCTACACGCCCCGAGGGATGGGCGGACTCGGGATGATGGACCCGGTCGAGTCCGAGTCGGTGGCCATGCCCGATCTCTCGACGATGCAGATCCTGCCGTGGGACAAGCGCTTCGTCTTCATGAACGCCGACCTCCTGGCCGACGGTCTGGAGCCGTTCTCGAACTGCCCCCGGGGGATCCTGAAGCGTCAGGTGGACCTGGCCGCCGAGCAGGGATTCGGGATGTGCCTCGGCGTGGAACCCGAGCTGTACGTGTTCCACCCCGACAGCCTGGATCGCCGCGACGGCTATCTGGCTCCCGGGTACCGCTCGGGGAGCCTCACGCCCACCCAGGCCTACGACGTGTCATCGGCCATCGATGCCATGGCCTTCCTCGAGCCCATGTCGAGGTACCTCACCGAGACGGGCTTCGGGCTCTTCAGCTTCGACACCGAAGGCGGCGACGGGCAGTACGAGTTCGACTTCGGCTACTTCAGCGCCCTCGAGATGTCGGACCGGATGACGCTGTTCAAGCTGATGGTGCGGGCCGCGGCGCAGGAAGCGGGGCTGCTGGCCACCTTCATGCCCAAGCCGTACACGGCGGGCTGGGGCTCCGGCCAGCACTTCAACATGAGCCTGGTCGACGTCGACAGCGGCGAGAACGCCTTCCGCGACAAGGACGACGCCCGGGGCAGGGGGTGGAGCAAGGCGGCGTACGGCTTCGTGGCCGGCATCCTGCGTCACGCCCCCGCTCTGGCGGCGATCGCCACCCCAACGGTCAACTCCTACAAGCGTCTCCAGCCGCGACTGGCCGACGGGAACATCTCGTGGGCTCCGGTGTGGGCGGCTTACGGAGACAACAACCGGTCGTGCATGCTGCGCCTGCCCCACAACCGCCCCGCGGTGGAGAATCGCGCCGTCGACTCTGCCGTGAACACCTACCTGTGTTCGGCGTTCATGTTCGCCGCCGGTCTCGAAGGCATCCGTGAGAACCTCGATCCGGGCGAGGCGATCGACAGCCTCACCTACGCCTGGTCCGAGCCGCCCCCCGGCGCCAGCCGTCTGCCCCGCACGCTGCTCGAAGCGGTCGACGCCTTCGAGGCCGACCCGCTGACCCACGACGTCTTCCCGGCCCGCTTCGTGAGCGACTACGTCGACATGAAGCGCGGCGAGTGGGACGACTACCACAGCACGGTCTCCGCGTGGGAACTCGATCGCTACCTGTTGGAGCTCTGATCGTGCCGACTCCGACCCCCAGGGTCGCCGTCCTGCTCGGGCGCGAGCCCGACGACCGGTTCTCGATCCACCGGGGGTACGTCGACGCCCTTTTCGCCGCAGGGGCGCTCCCCATCCTGCTCGGCCCCGGACCGGGGGACGCCGACGACGCGCTGCTCGCCGCGGTGGGGGAGTGCGACGCCGTGCTCCTCACCGGCGGCCACGACGTCGATCCGGCGCTCTACGGCGAGGAGAACGTCGGGTTGGTGAAGGGCATCGACACCGACCGCGACCGCTTCGAGGTGCAGGTGGTCCTCCAAGCGGTGGACCGGGGTCAGCGAGTCCTCGGCATCTGCCGCGGCATCCAGATCCTCAATGTGGCCCTCGGCGGGTCGTTGCACCAGGACCTGGTCACCGACGGTCTCGACCAGCATTCGGTGGAGGATCGTCCTCACGAACCGGTCCACGATCTGGTGGTTGCACCGGGGTCGTTGATCGAGGCGCTGTTGGCGGGCACGGTCAAGGTGAACTCCCTGCACCACCAGGGGGTGAAGGTGCTCGGCGCCGGTCTCGAGGCGACGGCCCATGCCCCCGACGGCCTGATCGAGGCCTTCGAGGCGCCGGGCATCCTCGGGATGCAGTGGCACCCCGAGCGCATGCTCGGGTACGACGACGTCTTCAATGCTCCGTTCCGCTGGCTGGCGGGGGAGGCGTCGTGAACGATCGGGTCGCTGTCGTCACGGGGGCCGGTCGCGGTCTGGGGCGCGGCATCGCGTTGGCGTTGGCGCGCGCCGGCAACCATGTCGTCGTCAACTGGACGTCCGATCAGGCCTCGGCCACCCAAACCGTGGCCGACATCCAGGCCCTGGGCCGTGGGGCCACTCTCGTGCAGGGCGACGTGGTCGACCCGGCAACGTCGCAGACCCTGGCCGAGGTGGCCGAGCAGCTCGGCGATCTCGAGGTTTGGGTCAACAACGCCGGGGTGTCGATGCTGGCGCCCGTTGTGGACACCGACGCCGCCGACCTCGAGCGGATGCTGGCCGTGAACGTCATGGGCACGTTCCACGGCATGAAGGTCGCGGCGCAGAGCATGCTCGCCCACCGCCGCTGTGGCCGCATCGTCAACGTCGCCTCCGAGGCCGGCGTGCAGGGCTTCCCCTACCTGGGGGCTTACAGCGCCACGAAGTTCGCGGTGGTGGGCCTCACTCAGGCCGCGGCGATCGAGTTGGCCCCCGCCGGCATCACCGTGAACGCAATCGGACCGGGCACGGCCGAGACCGACATGGTGGCGGCCGAGCGGTTGGCCGAGTCCGGGTTCACCCACCGCTCGGTCGACGAGGTGCGCCAGGACTACCTCGACGCCATCCCCGCCGGTCGCTTCTGTCGTCCCGACGACGCCGGAGCGCTCGTTGCGTGGCTGGCGGGACCCGACGCCGCCTTCCTCACCGGCCAGACCCTCCTCGTCAATGGGGGCGCCGTCCTGCACTGAGCCGTTCTGTCGAGCATTCCGCTTCTCCCCCTCTCTTCTCGTCTGTTCTCTCCCCATCCCCCCAATCCGGAGGCACCGTGACCCGTCCATCTCGTCAACGCATCGTTGCTGCTGCAATCGTCGCCATGGCCCTCGTGCTTGCGGCCTGTGGCGGCTCGTCGACCTCGTCGACTTCCTCGTCCGACACTTCCGGCGCCAGTACCGACACCACCCTCAAGGTGGCATTCGTGGCCGACATGCAGGTCCCCGATCCCGACATCTTCTACGAGATCGAGGGCAACCTCGTCGTGACCTCGGTCTACGAGGGGCTGGTCCGGTACGTGCCGGACTCGCCGGAAATCGAGCCGGCCCTGGCCGAATCGTGGACGGTGTCGCCCGACGGACTCGTCTACACGTTCAAGCTGCGTCCCGATGTGAAGTTCGCCAGCGGGGCACCAGCCGACTCCGCGGCGTGGGTGTCGAGCTTCCAGCGCCGTGTCGACGTGAACGCCGCGCCGGCGTACATGCTCGCCGACGTCACCTCCACGGCCGCACCGGACCCCACGACGTTCGTGGTCACCCTGAAGAACCCGGTCAATCCCTTCCTCGACTACATGGCCGCTCCGTACGGGCCGAAGGCGGTGGACCCGACGGTTCTGGCGGCTGAAGCGGGCGACGACTTCGGTCAGACCTACTTCGAGACCAACTCCGCCGGTACCGGGCCGTACATGATCACCAAGTTCGACGTCGGTCAGGGGTACGAGCTGAGCGTCAACCCGAACTACTGGGACGGTTCGCCCTACTTCCAGAAGGTCGAGATCTCGATCATCCCCGACATCGCCACCCAGCGCCTCAAGCTGGAGAGCGGTGAGCTGGACATGATGTTGCACGGCCTGCCCGTGGCCGACGTCGAGAGCTTCCGGACCAACCCCGACTTCCAGGTCGAAACCTTCCCCGTGCTGCTCAAGACCATGATGTCGGCCAACCCCAACCAGGGTCCGTTCGCCAACGAGGCAGTGCGCAAGGGTCTCCAGCAGGCCTTCGACAAGAAGGCCTTGACCGAGCAGATCTACAAGACCCAGGCCGAGCCCAGCACTCAGGTCTACCCGGCCTCGGTGCTCCCCGAGGGTCTGGCCATGGACGTGTCGACGGTCAACCCCGAGGTATTGAAGACGGCCGTGGCCGCCCTCCCCGCCGATCAGCGCAGCGTCGACATGGCCTACTCCGAGGACGAGGGCGGCACCATCGCCCGCCTGGCCGAGACGGTCGCCACGCAGCTCGAGGCGGCCGGACTCGACGTCACCGTCCGGGGTATGCCGATCGCTCAGGTGCTCGAGCTGCCGACGGCCGAGTCGGGTGCGCCCGACCTGCTGATGTTCACCTTCAACCCCGATGCCGCCGCCCCCGACACGTGGGCTCGGATCTTCTACTTCACCGGTGGAGCGCTGAACTTCCTCAAGTGCTCGGTCCCACCGGCGGACACCCTGATGGACCAAGGCCTCCAGTCCATCGAGAAGGTGCCGATGCAGCAGGCCTACGGCTCGGCCGGCGATCAGGTGGCCGCCTCGGGGTGCTACACGACCATCGCCGACAACCTCGAGGTCGTCGTCGCCCGCAAGGGCATCACCGGCTTCGTCCACCAACTCCCGACGCCGTACACCGTGCGGTTGAAGGACCTCAAGGCCGGATGACGGTCCCCGCGCCGGCTTTCGTCGACCCCCCGGTCACCGCTGACGCGGTGGCCGGGAGGCCGGTCGCGACGATCTGCGATCTCGACGTGACCTTTCGACGCGGCGGCCAGGAGGTCCGGGCCCTGCGGGGGGTGTCCCTCGACGTCGCACCGGGCGAGATCGTGGGCCTCGTCGGCGAGTCCGGCTCCGGCAAGAGCGTGCTCGGCCTCAGCCTCCTCGGGCTCCTTCCCGCCTCGCCCGCCCCCACGCTCGCCGGCTCGGCGCTCATCGCCGGTGTCGACATGGTGACCGCCACCCCCGATGAGCGTCGGCGCGTTCGCCGAAGCCATCTCGGGGCCATCTTCCAGGACCCGATGACCTCCCTCGACCCGACGATGACGGTCGGCAAGCAGGTGGCCGAGGCCGCCGGCGATGGCGAGGACCACCTCGATCTGCTCGACGCGGTGGGGATCCCCGACCCGGCGCGACGGGCCAGGTCCTACCCCCACCAGCTCTCCGGCGGCTTGCGGCAGCGGGTCATGATCGCCATGGCCATCGCCGGTAATCCGGGGTTGGTCATCGCCGACGAGCCCACGACCGCGCTCGACGTGAGCGTGCAGGCCCAGATCCTCTCGTTGCTCCGCGATCTGTGCGACCGCACCGGTACGTCGTTCCTCTTCGTCACCCACGACCTGGGCGTCGCCGCCCAACTCGCCGATCGCATCGTGGTGATGTACGGCGGGAGGGTGGCCGAGACGGGGCCGGCCGCCGCGGTCCTCGGGGCACCGGTTCATCCCTACACCGCCGCGCTGTTGCGGAGTCGCCTCACTCTCTCGAGCGACCGGTCCCGACCGCTGGCCACGCTTCCCGGTGAGCCGCCTGATCCTCGCGACCTACCTTCGGGCTGCGCCTTTGCGCCGCGCTGCGACTTCGCCGTCGACGCGTGTGGCGACGGGCTACCCGAGCTCACACCAGCCACGATCGCCGTCGACAGTGGCGAGATCCGTGGCCACGAGGGCTCGGTGGCCTGCCTGCGGGCCGGCGAAACCCTGTTGGCGGCAGCGCCCGAGCACGAGCCGTGGGGCCCGGTCTCGCTCACGTTGGCCGGGTACGGCACCCCGGAACGACCTCCGGTCCGCCTCGACGGGGTGACCAAGTCCTTCGCCGTGCGCCAGGGGTTCAAGCGCAGTCGCACTCTCCACGCCCTCCGGGGCGTCGATCTCGAGATCGCGGTCGGGGAATCGGTGGCGTTGGTGGGGGAGAGCGGGAGCGGCAAGTCCACTCTGCTGCGAGTGGTCGCCGGCCTCCTCGCCCCCGACTCGGGCCGCGTGACCTCGGGTGAAGGGGGCACGCCTCAGATCGTGTTCCAGGACGCCGGCGCGTCGATGACCCCGTGGCTCACCGTGGGCGACCTCCTCGAGGAACGGGTCCTCGACCGCACCCGGGCCGAGCGCCGCCAGATGACGGCCGAGGTCCTGAAGCTCGTGGGTCTTTCCGCCGAAGTGGCCGAGGCCAAGCCCAAGCAGCTCTCGGGGGGCCAGCGACAGCGGGCGGCGCTGGCTCGGGCCGTCATCAAGCCCCCGGCATTGCTGCTCTGCGACGAGCCCACCAGCGCCCTCGACGTCTCCCTGGCCGCGACGGTGCTCAACCTCATCGGCCGCCTACGGCGCGAGCTCGGCATGGCCGTCCTCTTCGTCACCCACGATCTCTCCGCCGCCCGCCTGGTGGCCGATCGCATCGCGGTGATGTACCTCGGACGAATCGTCGAGGTCGGACCGGCCGACGACGTCATCGACCGCCCGCGCCACCCCTACACGCGGGCGCTGCTGGGGGCGGTGCCCGAGCCGGGGGCGGTGCACGTGCCCCTCCCCGGCGACCCGCCCAGTGCCATCGACCCCCCGCCGGGTTGCGCCTTCCATCCGCGGTGCGCCCTCGCCACCGACGCGTGCTCCCAGGAGGACCCGGTGCTCGTCCCCTCACCCTCGCTCATCGTGGGCCCCGACCACGTCACCGCCTGTCACCACCAGGACCGCGACTGATGGCTGTCGCCGAGCCCTACGTCGCCCCCGTCCCGGGTCGGTTCGGGAAGTCCGCCCCGCGTCGTCGTAGCGGCACGCTGAGCTTCACCACCCGCTTCGACAAGGTGGCGCTCGGGCTGCTCGGTTTCGTCACCCTGGTAGCCCTGGTCGGGCCGCTCTTCGCCCCCCACCCGCCGGACGAGGCGGTCGGGTCCCCGTTCCAACCGCTTCTGTCGCCCAGCTTCCCCCTCGGCACCGACGACATCGGGCGCGACATCTTCAGCCGGGTCCTCTACGGCATCCAGTCGAGCTGGTTCTCGGCGCTCGTCGTCATCGCCTCCGGCGTCATCATCGGGGGAATCATCGGCCTGATCGCTGGTTCCTCTGGTGGGTGGATCGATTCGGTCCTGATGAGGATCACCGACACCTTCCTGGCTCTCCCCGGACCGGTGCTGGCCATCGCCGTCGTCGCCGCTCTCGGCCCGGGGCTGCGCAACACCCTCGTCGCAGTCGCCCTGGTGTGGTGGCCCTACTACGCCCGCATCGTGAGGGGAGAAGTGCGGGCCCTCGCCTCTCGACCCCACATCGAGGCGGCCCGGCTGGCCGGAGCGGGCCGAACCCGGATCATGGTCAAGCACCTGCTGCCGGGCACGGTCGGGGTGACGGTGGTGGCGGCGTCGCTCGATGTCAGCGCGCTGATCCTGACCCTGGCCAGCCTGTCGTTCCTCGGCCTCGGGGCGCCCGCCCCGGCGCCGGAGCTGGGGGCGATGACCGCTCGGGGACTCACGTACCTGCTCGAGTACGGATGGATCCCGCTGGTGCCGGCGTTCGCCGTGTTCCTGCTGGCCCTCGTGGCCAACCTCGCCGGGGACGGCATCCGAGACCTGCTCGGGCGTCGATGATCGCGCCGGAGAGGACCTAGCTCATGGCCCGGTTCATCGCGGGGCGCATCGTTGCCATGATCGGCGTCATCTTGGTGCTGGTGCTGTTGCTGTTGGTGTTGCAGCGCTACACCCCGGCCGACCCGGTTCGGGCCAAGTTGGGCGCCAACGCCCGTGCAGAGCTGGTGGCGGCCGAGCGCGAACGCCTGGGCTACAACGACCCGCTGCCTGTGCAGTACTTCAATTACGTGAAGGGCCTGGCGACGGGTGACATGCAGGACTCGTTGCGCACCCGCCGGCCCGTCGCCCAGGACCTCGGTGCGTACCTTCCGGCCACGGCTGAGTTGGCGCTGTTCGCGCTCGGTCTCGCCATCGTGATCGGCGGGGCCCTCGGCATCGCCTCGGCGGCCAGATGGCGCGGGTCGGGTGTGTTGCGGGTGGTGCTGGTGGGTGGTTCCTCCGCGCCGGTGTTCCTGCTGGTCCTGCTCGGCTTGTTGTTCTTCTACCGACGGCTCGGATGGCTTCCCGCCACTGGCCGCACCGGCATCAGGGACGCCCCCGAGGGGCCCACCGACTTCCTCGTCCTCGACGGCCTCCTCGCCCTTCGGTTCGACGTGGTCGGCGATGCCTTCAAGCACCTGCTCCTGCCCGGCCTGTGCCTGGCCATCGGTCCGGCGGTGGCCATCGGCCGAACACTGCGGGGCAGCATCATCGACACGATGGGGACCGACTTCGTGCGTACCGCCCGCAGCCTGGGTGCCCCCGAACGCACCGTGATGCGGCGCCACGCGCTGCGCAACGGCATCGGCCCGGCGCTGTCGATGACCGGGCTACAGGTGGGTCTCATGTTCGCGGGGGTGGTGGTCGTCGAGTCCATCGTGGCCTGGCCCGGCATCGGGCTCTACACGGTGCAGAGCATCCCCCGTCTCGACTTCCCGGCCATCGCTGGGGTCACCCTGGTCCTCGGCGTGCTGTACGTGGTGGTGAACACGATCGTCGACATCGCCCAGACCGTCGCCGACCCTCGCCTTCGGGGGTGATGTTGGCGCGGTGACCATGGCGACCCGGCCCTCACCGGGCAGACTGGCGCGGTGTCCGACCCCGGCGTCCCGCCCCCGCCGCCACCTCCGCTCCCTCCGGCGGTCGAGGGCCCACCGTCGTGGCCACCGCCCGTGCTTCCGCCGGCGCCGCCGACCACCTGGTACCCCCCGGCCCCACCGACCATCGCCACCACCCCCCAGCCCTATCCCGCCGGCCCCCCGCCCTACGGGCCACCACCGGCCCCTCCCGCCGGTGCCCCGCCGCTGCCGGTCATCCGCTGGGGGTTGGGTGACGTCTTCTACGGGCTGGTGCTCTCGGTGGTCGCTGGGATCGTGAGCACAGTTGCGCTCTTTGCGACGGGCGCGATCGACCTGACGAGCGGCACGATCGGTGAACTGAGCCTCGGCTTGGTGGCGGTGACGC
>Ga0105048_10018391_pt1 | contig 10758 bp, 8 predicted proteins | sample MAT05_FD_78382 | JGI IMG/M metagenome (GOLD analysis project Ga0105048, IMG submission 78382) | Freshwater microbial communities from Lake Fryxell liftoff mats and glacier meltwater in Antarctica - MAT-05 | ecosystem: Environmental > Aquatic > Freshwater > Ice > Liftoff microbial mat | place...
GAAAGCATCGACCGTTTTACATCAGCCGTAGGGTGGAACCGCCGCTCTTGGCGATTCCACCATGCTTGCGATGCTATTGAACTTGGTGGACACCACAGGAAGCCTGCACCGAAACTATAAAAAAGAATATCGAATATTGAAAAAGTGCTCAGGGTTCACTTCGCTGCACCGTATAGTTTTACCCAACTAATTCACTGTGAACCAATGGCATGCGGGTTTAGGCAAGTGTAGATCTCGGACAGTTTTGAAAAATGGGTTTGAAACTCATCGCCATGAGCAGCACACGGACATCGACAGTTTTACCCTGCTGGCAGAGAGGCCTCGATGCTAACCGAGCTGCGCTCGCGCTGTGTCTTCAAAGCGATCTCGACATAGTCATTGCTCGGACCATCCAAGACCTGAAGCTTGCAGCATTGTTCGTAGGACGTCTGATAACTGCTTTTGTAAACAATGATGCTGGCACTGTAGCAGCCCTGTTTTATCTTGATGCGGAAATCGGCCACATAATCAAAAGTGTAATGCCCTGCACTATGCCAAGGCCAATAGCTAGCATCTTCATCGTCCGACCTTGGTTTAGGTATCGGGCAGCGCTCTAGAGAATTGGGATCGAGCTGTTTTCCGGCTTGATCGAACTTCAATTTTTGCAGTTGCTTGTTGGCGGCGGTAAGCAATGCTGCCGAAACTTCTACCGTTGGCGTTTTTGGTTTCATCGCCGTGTGTTTGTAGCGGTATTGAACGAAGATAGCTTTCTGCTCAGCCGATATTTTTGAATCTGAAATCGCAGGCTTTACGGTCAACACATCGCGTCCATAAACACCATTCCGATAAGCCATGTAATACTTGCCATCGATACGCAAATAATGAATGGCTTGATCCCCACCACGCCCGTTGATGCTGTACCCGGTGGGCATTCCATTTTCGCTGGACGCTTCGAACACGAAACCGTTTTTTGCATCGCGCTTGCCGATTTCGATATAGGAAAATAGGCCAGTACCGCCCACGTAGTAGTCCAGAATCAAATCGTTTTTGCCATCGCCATCAAGATCGGCCAGTGTGAAAGAAGCCGACTGATTTTCCGACATGATGTCGACACCCGAACCGGTGGCTTTCCAGTAAATCAGAAAAGCTTGCCAGTCTTCGCTCGAGACATTGGCAGGCTTAGTAAGTTTTTTCACTTCACCGTTTTCCGATTCTTTCCAGTCCATTTGGAAATCTATGCCGGCTTTGTCGGCATAACGCGCCATAACAGTATCAATCGGCGTTTGATTGGAAAGCGGTTCGGCAGCGATTTCTTGTTGGAGTTTTTGCAGTACGGAATACGGGCCCGATTTTTCAATCGGGCTTATCGCCATTGCGCCAGAAGACAATCCGAGCAAGCAGAGAATATAGAAACCTTTGGTGCGAAGCATTAATACCATCCGGTGATTATTTTGTTACTGACAATATCCATGGCTCGTGACGCTGGCCATAAGCGACTCTGACTTGATATTTGCCTGAAGCGTCATTGGCGGGGATTGCATTGAATACAACATCATGCGGCTTGGATACATGCAATGTGGAAATACTCAGAGATTTTATATAGCCCAATAACTCAATTTTTTCATCCGTCTTTTCCCAGCGAGCGCTTACGATGCCTTTGACGATGACATGCATCTTGCCTTTTGGGTAAAGCTTGCGAAGTGAATCGGCCTGGGTGCCCGCATCGATTACAAACAAGCGGGTATCCTTCGTTTCTGCTTCGGCTATATCGTCTGCCGCCGCTTTTTTATCGACTTGGGTTTTTGCGAGTGCCTTTGCTGCCTGAAAATAGCGTTGATAAGCCGGACCATTGAATTCAAGCACCAGAAAGACCTCCCGGTCTTTCAGGCTGTCGGAACTATCGGGGGCAGAGGTGGAAAAACTCGGATTGCGTACGTCGAAACCTAACTGTTTCAATTTTGCCGTGTTTAACCAGTCGGCACGACGGGAATAATTTCGCCAGGAATAATATTCAACATCGGTCGCCGACTCATTCATGACTGTCCAGTCGAAAGTAACCGAGATGCCACTATTGTCCTCGTGCTCGCCTTTGTAATAACTCAGCTCACGCTCACTCAACTGCAAAACACTTTCTAGCGAGCCCGCACGATTGTAGGCGACACCCGCTAATGCAATGGCATTGGTCAAGACAATCAACCCGACACCAATAAGCAGTAAGCGTTGTTTCTTGAAAAAACTCATGCCGATGCCCCCTTGTGATGCGATTTTTCAATCACGCTGCGAAGGCGTCGCAAAATGCTGATCGCAAGAATGGCGACCAAGGCCAGCACGAAGAAGAACAGGTATTTCGGCATGATTCCCCACCACCAGTCATAGAGCTTGGTGTAGAGAAATATGACAAAGAAAGTGGTCCCAATATTGACGGTTTCTCCCCATTGACTCCGGGCACCGATCCAGATCGCGGCGGCACTTAAACCAAAACCCAGTAGCTGATAAGCACCTTCAATAATGTCGCTGTTCAATTTCAAATAACTGGCACCGCCCCAGTTCGCCAACACAAGAACGGGCAGTAGTGCGCAAAGCAAACCGAATACACGATAAATACTGTCGAAACCAGTAAATCGCGTATGCGAAACCCATAGCGGAAAGAAAAAAATAATAATGGCCGCTGGGAAAAAGTTTTCCGGGCGCTCACCAAAATCCAACCAATACATGCCGCCCCAAGTGCCAGTGCGAGCGGAGATAAACGCAATTACACACAAAATACCGGCTGCCAGCAGCAAGCGTAAATCGCAGGAATACGCCAATAAGGCAGCTAACGACGCCCAGACTATCAATGCCTTATCAGAAGGCGTGATATTGAATATCTGCCCCAGCATGCTGATATTGATGACAAAGCAGACAAACGTAACTAAGGCCGCAAGCTTGGTGAAGTAACCTGACGCATCTTTACTGTGCAGAAACATCGTGAACATGAAACTGCCGAGCGATGCAGTGATCAACAGGACGACTTGCAAGGTCGTGCCCATCAGTCCCCAGAATTGGTAGAACAGAAAAAACACACTGCAACCTAATGCCACAGCACCAAGAAACGAGGCAATACGCAAACCAAGACTGAACTGCTTGGATTTCTGCACGCTGTCGATATCGAAGTCACTGGAATAGGACTTCAGCAAGGCGGCATGATGACTTTGCACGCTCTGCTGCTGCTCGGGAGAAAGTTCTAGTACCTGTTCCTGTTGCAAGCGATTAAGCTCTTGCTCGAAAGAATGAATCACATCGGCATGCTGTTGTGCTTGCTGTCTTGTTAATGGCATTACATGCTCCGGCTTTGTGCGCTGACAATAGTGCCGGATATTGAACCCAATGGGAAAGAAAACAACAGATAGCCGTAATACACGACGCGGAGTGCCGGATTTGGCTACTTGCCGCCACATTCGAAACTGATTAGCAGCCATTCAAGACTTGCAACAAACCAGCGTTAGGCGTAGAAAAGTAGTGTCAAAATTCGTGGTTGAAATGACTTATGAAACGTCCGCTGCTTATCATATTGGTGGGTGTTATCGGAATAGGGGGATTGCTGTATTGCCGTGACAATCCGGAAATACTGTCATTTGTTGCGCCATTGACGAGGTCTGACACCACTCCTAATGCTGTGCCTCCTATCGCTGCCACGACGCTTGAACCGCCATCTGTTACGACGACCGAACCGGAAGCGGCACCAGCACCGGATATGATTCCCGGTGCGACTTTGTTGCAGGGTCTTGGTGATTATCGTTTCCCGATCAGCAGCACTAAGCCCGATGTACAGAAGTGGTTCGACCAAGCATTGATACTGACCTATGGCTTCAACCACGATGCTGCGGAACGTTCATTTTTAAAAGCGACCGAAATCGACCCCGATTGCGCCATGTGTTGGTGGGGGGCTGCATTGGTATTGGGTCCGCATGTTAATTCGGGCATGGACCCGGCCAACAATACCAATGCTTGGACGCGAATACAGAAGGCGCAGACGCTGGCATCCAAAGCCACACCACGCGAGCAGGCATTTATTCGTGCATTGGCCGCGCGCTACGCGGAAAACCCACCACAAAATCGAAAATCGCTGGATCTTGCATACGCTGCTGCGACCAGAAAACTTGTAAAGGAATTTCCGGAAGATCCGGATGCTGCCACGTTTCATGCCGAAGCCTTGATGGACTTGCAGCCCTGGGATTATTACGACAAAAATTTGCGGCCAAAGGGAAATACCAAGGAAATTGTCTCGACACTGGAATCGGTCATTAACTTCAATCCCGAGCATGTCGGTGCCTTGCATTTGTATGTGCATGCGGTCGAAGCTTCTTCCAATCCGGCCAAAGGTGTGGAAGCTGCAGATCGTTTGCGTACTTTAATTCCCGCCTCTGGGCATTTAGTCCACATGCCAGCGCATATTTATACTCGCGTAGGCCGCTGGCATGACGCCGTGCTGGCGAATCAATTGGCCATCAAGGCCGATGAGGATTATCTGGCGATCTGCCGCGCGAATGTTAAAGGCTTGTATCCGATGGGTTATGTACCGCATAACTATCATTTCCTCTGGTTCGCCGCCAGCATGGAAGGCTCGAGTACGGTAGCAAAGGCCGCAGCAGAAAAAACCAGCGAGAAATCCAGTGATCCTGACGTGATGCGCCAACCCGGCAACGAGGGGATGCAGCATTACTGGATGACGCCCTGGTTTGATCGGGTCCGTTTCGGGCGCTGGAGTGAAATCAGCGGCCAGGCAAATCCGGCACCGGATCTTCTTTACGTAACGGCAATTTGGCATTACGCAGAAGGCATGGCGGCAGTACAGAATTACAAAATAGAGGGGGCCATGGCGCATCTGGTAGAGCTCGGAAAATTGGCCGCCGACCCCAAGATGAAAAAAATGATGGCATGGGATCGTTATCCCTTGTCCTACGCCGTGGAGATTGCCGAACTCAGCTTGCGCGGTGATATCGCCGCCAGTAATGGCAACAGGGCGGGCGCTATTTCAGCACTGCGCAAAGCGGTAGTCATCGAAGATAAAATTCCTTACGACGAACCACCCGGCTGGCATTCGCCAACACGACAATCGTTGGGGATGTTTTTGCTCGAAGCAGGAAAAGCATCCGAGGCAGAAATAGTTTACCGTGAAGATTTGAAACGTAATCCCGAAAATGGCTGGTCGCTATTTGGCTTGGCCCAGAGCCTACGAGCACAAAGACGAATCGCCGAAGCAACGGATGTCGAGAAACGCTTTGATGCCGCGTGGAAGAATGCCGATGTAAAACTAACCGCTTCAAGGTTTTAATTTTTACAGAAGGAACTTTCTGGCCAGAAAATAAAAGTAGATTTATCAAGCCTGCAAGTCGCTCATACATTACAAAATCGTGTCTGAGCATATTGGACAATGTTTCAGGCGAGGAGCAAAAACACGACCGAGAGTTGTATTTTTGTGTGCGGCTTGGAAAATCACGTTGCAGTTTCGGTTAGTTTCGTTCGAAGGCGATGACGTGATCAAGTTCCATCGCGATACCAATGGCTTCGCCGATAGCGTGGTCATGATGACTGGGCACCAATGACAATAACTTTTCGCCGCTGCTGAGTTCGAGCGTATATAAAAACTCGGCGCCACGAAATGCTTTGGCTCGCACAACAGCTTTGATTGAACTGCTATCGACATGTTGAACATCGTCGGGGCGGATCAAGATCTCAAGCGATGTTCCGATGGAGTGTGGCAGCGCATCCGTCCGGCATATTTGGCCGAGCGCAAACTCTAGGCAATGTCCGTTGACTACGCGTGCAGGTAGAAAAACGCCTTCGCCAATAAAATCGGCGACAAAGCGGTTGGCTGGTCGATGATACAAATCGTAAGGATTTGACCACTGTCGAATTTGTCCTGCATCCATCACGCCTACAACATCGGCCATGGCAAATGCTTCATGCTGGTCATGGGTGACCAGCATGCCGGTGGTACCCGTTTGTTTGAGAATATTTCTCACTTCGTGAGCTAGGCGTTCGCGCAATTCAACGTCCAGATTGGAAAACGGTTCGTCCAATAATAAAAGTTTCGGTCTGGGCGCGAGCGCACGTGCCAAGGCGACTCGCTGCTGTTGCCCGCCGGATAATTGATGCGGAAAACGTGTTCCCAATTCTTGTAAACCCACCAGACTCAGTATTTCGCCAACGCGCGTTTTTTTCTCGGAGCGGCTTTTCGAATGTAGGCCAAAAGCAATATTGTCATGCACATTCAAATGCGGAAACAAGGCGTAATCCTGAAATACCATGCCAACCTGTCGTTGCTCCGGCAACGTACTCCGGCCTCGGCAATAAACCGTATTTCCCTGTATCTGTATTTCACCTTGTGCGGGTATTTCAAAACCGGCAATGGCTCTCAATGCTGTAGTTTTTCCACAGCCGGAAGCGCCGAGCAAACATCCAATGTCGCCGTGTTGTAATTGCAGAGAAAAATTTTTGAGTACGGACTTTTCGCCATAATTTAGCGTAATGTTATCGATAATGAGTGCGGCAGTATTATTCATGCGCTTTCTGATTTTCTAGCGATCAATATGACCGGAACAAGGCCGGCAACGATAATCAATAAACTGGGCAAGGCTGCCCGACTCCACATGCCTTCCGATGTCATTTCAAATACTCTTACAGAAAGCGTGTCCCAACCAAATGGCCGCGTCATTAGGGTAATCGGCATTTCTTTGATGACATCGACAAATACCAACAGTAGGCCTGTCAAAATTCCACCACTTGCAAGTGGTAAATGCAAGCGTTTCAATATCGACCAGAAATTCAAACCCAATGAACGCGCGGCTTCGTCGTGGTGTGGCGTAATGCGCTGCAAGGCAGCGTCTATCGGTGAAAAACCCACCACTAAAAAACGTGCAGCCAAGGCCAGCAACATCACGGCTAACGAGCCTTTCAAGATGCCAGTGGAGGTAATAGAAAATACGGAAAGCATTTCGATCAGCTGGTTGTCTAGCCATGCAATGGGAACGAAAACACCCACGGCCAATACGGTTCCGGGAATCGCATACCCCAGACCGGCTACCTGCACCACAAGCCGAGTTTTTTGGTCCTGACAATGGCGCTTTATAAAACCCAGAAACAAACTTAAAATGCCCACCAGCGTTGCACACAAGGTACCCAGTAAAATTGAGTGCCATAGAAATGAAAAATATCGGCTGTCAAGATCCACCAACCATTCCTGCCAAGCCCAGAATATTAGCTGCAAAACTGGTATGGCGAAGGCCAAGATTAAAATACTTGAACAAAACAGGACAGCGAATATTTTTTGGACACCACCAAGCGGAACACGCTGCTGATGATGTGATTTAGTTTGATAGCGGCGTACACCCCGCGCCTTCTGCTCGAACACGGCCAAGACCAGCACGAAGATCACCAATAGCGATGCTAGTTGGGATGCCGCAGTCAAACTAAACATTGAAAACCAGGCTTTATAAATGGCGGTGGTAAAGGTATCGAAATTGAAAATGGAAACGGCACCAAAATCAGCCAGGGTTTCCATCAAAGCCAAGCTAAGGCCGCCAATAAGCCAGGGCCGCGACATCGGAATTGCAACCCGCCAAAAGCTTTGACGACGGCTTAATCCGAGCATTTGCGAGGCTTCCAACACTTTTTGGCCTTGAGTTTCGAACGCATTACGCATTAATAAAAATACATAGGGATACAAGGCAAGTGACATGACTAGTATTACGCCACCGGTGGATCGTATGCGCGGGAAGCCACTGGAGTCGCCAAAATAATCGCGAATCAAAGTCTGCACTGGTCCGGTAAAATCCAGAAAACCCACCAGCACAAACGCCAGCACGTAAGCTGGCATGGCAAGTGGCAAAATTAAACTCCAGCTAAAAAAACGACGCCCGGGAAACTCGCACAGCGTGACTAACCATGCCGTGGTAACACCGAAAAATAAAACACCGACTGTTACACCAAGCAATAATTGAACGGTATTTTTTAGCACATCAGGTAAAATGTATATGCTTAGATGCTGCCAAATCTCGGGCTGCGGCTGCAGCCATGAAGACAACACCACGCACAGCGGAATGACTGTAATCAGCGCAATGGGCAAGGCGTACACAACGCCTCGCCATGATATTTTTTTAGCAGATTGCACTAGCGTGTATCAATATTTCTATCAACGATAACCGGCCCGGTCCATCAATCGCGTAGCAGCGACTTGCAGCTTGCCCTCTTCCGATACGTTCATGAGATTGGGCTTATACGGACCCCAATTTTTGATAAGAGAGCCTGCCTGTATTTTAGGATTAGCGGGATATTCAAAATCTTTATCGGTATATATAAATTGCGCTTTGTCAGACGCCAAGAACTCAATCAGTCTCTGCGCCGCAAGCGGATTTTTGGCATGGCGAGTTACACCTGCACCAGAGACATTGACATGCACACCTTCAGCTTTTTGATTCGCCCAGAATAAACCCACGTTGAAACTGGGCTCTTTATCAAGCAAACGGCCTAAATAATAGGTGTTCACGATGCCCACTTGGCACTGGCCGGCGGCAATAGCTTTCAGCAAAGCGGTGTCATCGGAAAAAACATCGGTGGCGAGATTAGTAACCCATCCACGTACGACTTTTTCGGTTTTTGCTTCACCGTGTTTTTTAATCATGCCGGCCACCAGCGATTGGTTATAAACTTTTTTGCTGGTGCGTAAACATAGTTTTCCCTTCCAGTCCGGGCTTGCCAACGCTTGGTAGGTAGAAAGCTGTGAGGGTTTAACCGTGGTTTTGTTGTAAACAATCGTACGTGCTCGGACCGACAAACCAAACCATTGGTTGTTTGGGTCTCGCAGGTAGGCAGGAATATTGCTGGTGAGCACTTTCGAATTGATCGGGCGCAGTAAGCCCTCTTGCGATGCCTGCCATAAATTGCCGGCATCCACCGTAATCAGGACATCGGCAGGAGTATTTTTTTCTTCCGCTTTTAAACGTGCAAGTAAGGGGCCTTCCTTATCGGTAAGAACTTTTACCTCAATACCACTTTCTTTAGTAAAAGCATCAAACAAGGGCTTGATTAACTGCTCATTGCGAGCGGAATAGACCGTGACCGATTGCGCCGACGCAAGGCAGGGAAACATCATCATAGCGAACAATATTTTTTTCATGTCGTTCAGGCCGATATAGAGGATTTGACGCCAATTATAAATGAGAATGAATCTTGTTTGCAAATGGCTGGCGGCTTGATATGGGTTTATGCAAGAACCAATGCAGTCAGAATAGTGATTACGCAGGGCTGAAGATGTCGCTCATTCAGGTTGATCATAAGGACAAACCGCAAATGCCCGATGATGAGCCAATTATTTACTGCGGCTACAGAAACACATAAAACACGAGCTTGAATGCTGTTTTATAGCTGCTTGAGCGCGAGGAATAGCCGATCAAAGCCCTTAGCTGCTTGATGCCTTGATGAACTTCGTTGGTGGAAAATATCTACATGTTCCTGCGGTACTCTCCACCCACATCGTAAAGCGCGTGACTGATTTGGCCAAGCGAATGGGTTTTAACGGCTTCCATCAAGGCGGCGTAAATGTTTTTGCGTTCACGGGCGATGGTTTGCAAGTATTCAAGGCCTGGTTTACTGGACGTGGTCAGGCCCAAAGGCGCCGTTACGGAAAGCGGATTCCGTGCAAGTTGATAGCTGCGTACGTTTTCAATTTGCTGTTCTTTTTCGGGCTCGGTACTGCGAATTAATTCAATGGTCGTGGTGATTTCGCCGCTATGTTCTTTTGGCAGGAAAGTATTCACGCCGATCAATGGCAGGCTGCCGTCGTGTTTTTTATGTTCGTAGTACATCGACTCTTCCTGGATTTTTCCACGTTGATACATGGTGTCCATTGCACCCAGCACTCCGCCGCGTTCTGACAATGCTTCAAATTCCTTGTAAACCGCTTCTTCGACGATGTCGGTGAGTTTGTCCACGATGAAGCTACCTTGCCAAGGGTTTTCGCAGAAATTAAGTCCCAATTCTTTGGTGATAATCATTTGAATCGCCACTGCACGACGGACTGATTCTTCGGTCGGTGTGGTGATCGCTTCATCATAGGCATTGGTGTGCAGGCTATTGCAGTTATCAAACAAGGCATACAACGCTTGCAAGGTCGTGCGGATATCGTTGAATTGAATTTCCTGTGCGTGCAGCGAACGACCGGATGTTTGAATATGATATTTCATCATTTGGCTGCGAGCATCGGCGCCATAGCGCTCGCGCATGGCGCGGGCCCAAATACGACGAGCAACGCGGCCAATGACGGTATATTCCGGGTCCATGCCATTGCTGAAAAAGAAGCTCAGGTTCGGCGCAAAATCATCGACCTTCATGCCACGTGCCAGATAATATTCAACGATAGTGAAGCCATTGCTGAGCGTGAAAGCCAATTGCGAGATCGGATTCGCACCGGCTTCGGCAATGTGGTATCCGGAAATCGATACTGAATAGAAATTACGGACATTGTTATCAACAAAAAACTGTTGAATGTCGCCCATCATGCGCAGGGCAAATTCGGTACTGAAGATACAGGTGTTTTGCGCCTGATCTTCTTTGAGAATATCGGCCTGCACGGTGCCGCGCACAGTCGATAAAGTTTCGGCGCGAATACGTGTATAAGTTTCGGCATCAACCAGTTGGTCACCACTAATCCCCAACAAGGCCAAACCGAGCCCATCATTGGTAGGCGGCAGTTCGCCAAAATATTCAGGCTTCTTTTTGCCCTTAAAGAATTTCTTGATA
>Ga0105048_10018392_pt1 | contig 10758 bp, 7 predicted proteins | sample MAT05_FD_78382 | JGI IMG/M metagenome (GOLD analysis project Ga0105048, IMG submission 78382) | Freshwater microbial communities from Lake Fryxell liftoff mats and glacier meltwater in Antarctica - MAT-05 | ecosystem: Environmental > Aquatic > Freshwater > Ice > Liftoff microbial mat | place...
CCCACGGTCGGCAGATCATCCACCGCGACATCAAGCCCTCCAACATGATGCGCACGGCGTCGGGCGCGGTGAAGCTCATGGACTTCGGCCTCGCCAAGTCGCTCGACCACGCCACCAAGGCCTCGGTCATCGCCGGCACGCCGGCCTACATGCCCCCGGAGCAGTTCGCCGGACAGAACGTCGACCACCGCGCCGACCTCTACGCCGTCGGCGTCTCGCTCTTCGAGATGCTCACCGGCGAGCTCCCCTTCCCCTCGCCGCTGCGCGCCGGCGAGGCCCCCTCGGTGCGCGCGCACGCGCCGCAGGTGCCGGCCCTCGTCGACGACGTGCTCCGGCGCGTGCTCGAGGTCGACCCGGCGCGCCGCTTCCAGAGCGCCCGCCAGTTCGCCGCGCCGCTCCAGAAGGTGCTCGCCGTCTTCGACCGGGCGCAGGAGGAGCGCGAGGCGCGCCACACGAACCCGCAGCCCACCGCGACCGCCCCGCTGGGCAGCGCGCAGACCGTCGCGATGCAGCGCCCGCTCCAGGTGAAGCCCCCGACGCTGGCGGCCCCGAACCCACCCGCGCCCAGGGCCCCCGAGCCGCAGGTGCCGCCGCAGCCGCAGCCGAGCGCCGCGGCCGCGAAGACCTCCGACGTCCGCAAGCAGACCATGCTCCTGGCCGCGCAGGGCGGGGCCGCGCCGCCGCCGTCGTCGTCGCAGTCGTCGTGGCCGGGCCCGTCGTCGCGGCCCAGCACCGCGACGCCCGACGCGTGGTCGGTCCCGCCGAAGACGCCGATGGCGTTCCAGTCGAAGAAGGGGACGATGCTCATGCACGCGGCACCCCCCAGCGCCGCGCGCAGCACCGCCTCGCAGAACGCTCCGGGCGACACCGGCCCTGGCGCCCGCAAGGCCACGATGATGATGGGCGCCGCCCACGCTGCGGGCGCCGCGCGCCGCTCCAGCACCATCCCACCGCCCGCCTGATTCCCGCCTATCCCCGCAGCGCCTCCGGCCCCCCGACCCCGTGCTTGTCCCCCGCGCGGGGCCCCTCCGAAGTGATCCACACCGCCGCCCCGACGCGCCGCTCGAGCCACGCGACGTAGCGCTCGGCGCTCAGCCCCTCCCCCAGATCCTCGAAGATCGGCCGCGCGTCGCGGAGGCTCCGCCCGAGCGCCTCCTGCCACAAGAGGTCGCGCGGCGGGCCGAGCGCGAGCGCCCCCTCCGCGGTGATCCACGGCGCCCGCGGCTCGTACGCGACGCACCCACGCCACCGGGGGACCGCCGCGAGCCGGTCGAGGTGGGTCACCGCGAGACCGTCCACGCCGCCGCACGCCGCGACCGCGTACCGCAGCAGCGCCGCGTCGGGCCAGCCGGCGCGGAAGGCGCCCTGCCACGCGCCGGTCGGGTTGTGCGGCTCGTCGAGGGCGCCGGTGAGCGCGCCGTCCTCCGTGGGGAAGGGCCCCGCCCCGTGGCGCGTCGCGTAGCACCGGACCACCCCGAGGCGATGGACCTCGCCGTTGTAGCCGCGGAGCACATCGAGCGCGTGGTCGAAGGTGCAGGTGCTCCAGGTGGTGTGCGGGTGGAAGCCGCGCCACTCGTCGAGCAGGACGCCCTGCGCCCCTTCGAACACCACGCAGCCCGCCGCCGCGAGCGCCGCGTCGAGCGCGCCGTCGTCCGCGCCGAGGCGCCGCGCGCGCCAGGGGGCGAGGGCGTCGACCCAGCGGTCGATGACGGCTTCGGACTCGAGGGCGGCGATCTCCGGCGCCGCCCGCTCGTCGCCGCGGAGCGAGCGCACCGCCTCGTCGAGCTCCGCTCGCTTGCGGGCCTGCGCGTCGACGAGGGCGCGGCGCAGGGCCTCCGCGTCGAGCAGCGCGTCGGCGCGGAGCACCTCCCCGCGGGCGGTCGCGTCGCGCATCACCTCGCCCACGCCGACGCCGCAGCTCCCGTGACGGGCGTCGCCGCGCGCGAGCTCGCGGAGGCGCGAGGCCGCCTGGTGGAAGGGGGTCACCACCTTGCACGACGCGCTCACCGACACCCGCGCGAGGGGGTCGCGCACGCCCGCCCGCTCGAGCCAGCGGGCCTCCGCCAGGAGCGCGGTGGGGTGGACGACCACGGGCGGCGCGAGCACCGTGCGGACGCCGTCCACGAAGGTGCCGGCGCCGAACTGGGCGAAGGTGTGGTGCCTGCCGTCGGGGGTGACGACGTTGTGGCCCGCCTGGGCGCCGCCGTTGAAGCGGACGACGGTGTGCGCGCGGCGGCGCCGTACGATGTGGTCGGTGAGGGTGCCCTTGCCCGCGTCGCCGAACCCGAGGTCGACGACGACGTAGGCCTCGCGCGGCGGTGTCATCGCAAGCGTCGTTGGGGGCGCCGCGGCCCGTGGTCAACCGCCCGCCCCTCACGGCGCATCGATCACCGCGTACACGAAGGCCGCCTGCGGCTGGGCGCGGAGGCGCTCGGTGATCACGCCCATGGGGACGCGGTCGCCGTCGACGTAGCGGACGGCGAGGGCCTCCGCGGCCGCCCGGTCGTTGGCGGCCTTGACGCGCATCACCCGCGCCATGAGCCGCTCGCACGCCCCCGGGAAGCGCGCGAGGTCGAAGGAGAACGCCCCTCGGCTCCCGTCGGCGCTCGGCGCGTCGGGCCGCCACATGAGCGCCCCCTCGTCGAGGAGCGCCCCCACCTGCACGGCGGCGAGCTGACTGTAGGCCCTGCGCTCGCCGCCGGGCGCGTACATCCCGCGGGAGATGTGCCCGAGGGCCCACGCCACGGCGTCGACGTAGATGCGCCGCGCGAGGGCCTCGTCGATGACGCCTCGCGCCCGCAGCCACCCGGTGAAATAGAGCGCGCCGCTCTGGGCCTTGAGCTCCTCGAGCATCGACGCCATCGAGCCGCCGAAGGCCTCGTCGGCGGTCCGGCCGCCGACCCGGTACTCGTGGGCGGGCCCGAGGTTGTGCGTCGCTTCGTGGAGGATCGTCGACACCAGACCCGCCGTCGGGTCGTCGGTGACCTCACCCATCGCCTCGACGGTGAAGAGGGAGGCGGCCTCGGCGCGGCGCCGCGCGTTGCTGTCGTCGTCGGTGTAGAGGTTGCTCATCGCGACGGTGCGCCCGCGCCCTTCGGCGGCCACCGCGCCCCAGTTGGGGAGGCTCTGCCCGACGGTGGCGCCGAAGGGGTCGCGGTCGTCGCCGGCGTTCGCCACGATGTCGATGAAGTCGGGCATGTGGAAGGCCACCGTACGCGCGGCGTACGCGCCCGGCGCGAGGGCGGCGAGGGCGCGCTCCATGTCGTTCTGCAGCGGGGTGAGCCGCTCCTGCCACGCGAGGGAGTCGCGGTTGATGCGCGCCAGCGTGAGGTGGAAGCCCGCCTTCTGGCTGCAGGGCTCCCAGTACGTCTCGTCGGGGGCGACGCGGACGTACCAGCGCGAGTTGCGGGCGCTCATGCGCGCCCAGGCCTCGTCGGCGGGGGCCCAGTCGTTGGTCTCGAAGGCCGTCGCGGCGGCGCGGAGATAGAGCCCGAGCGCGGCCTCGTCGGGGTCGGTCATCGCGTCGGCCGCCGCGCGCAGCTCGACCGCCACGGCGCGCATCGGCTCGCGGTAGGCCTCGGCGTACGGCACCGCGCGGAGCCCGTCCCCCTCGGCCCGCACCACGGAGAACGGCGTCAGGAGGGCCGGCGCGTCGGGCCGGGCCTCAAGGGAGCGGCAGAACCCGTCGCCCTGCAGCGACTCGGGATATACGTCGACGGGCTGCCGCGGCGCGCCGGGGAGCGCGGCGCACTCGGCGTCACCTTCGGTCTCCGCACCCCTGCAGCGCGTCCCCCAGTTGCGCCGGAAGAGCGCCCGGCTGGCGGGGTCGAGCGACCGCGCCTGCGCTTCGAGCGCGACCATCCCGGCCTGTTGTGCGTAGAGGCGGTCGATGCGCGCAGCGGCGGCGAGCATGCGGCGCACGAAGGCGCGGTGCGCGGGCGGCAGGGCGGTGAGGTCGGTCTCCACGAGCGTCGGCGCCGCCCGGTCGAGCTCGTGGTGGACGCGCCGGAGACGGGGGTCGACGGGCGGCGGCGCGGCGGCCTCGGCCTCGATGCGCGCGAGGGCGTCGCCCCACGCCGGCGTGAAGCGCCCGTCGCGTACCCACGCCCCCTCGGCGGCATAGAAGCGGAGGGCGAGCACCTCGTCGGGGTCGGGTCGCCCGTCGCCGTTGCCGTCGCGCGACCAGAACACCGGGAGGTCGAGGCGCATCGCGAGCTGGTTGAACCGCAGCCGCGTGAGGGCCGCGGGCGGGCGCGCGACCGACGCCGGCGGGCGCGGCGCCGCGCTGCACGCGACGGCCAGGGAGAGCGCGGAGAGGAGGCGGGATCGCATGAGGGCGGCGACGCTACCAGAAGCCCCACCGCCAGGACGCAAGCGATCCCGCACCCACCGACCGCTGGTCCGACGGCGCCGCCCCGCCCGCCAATCGGACGCGCCGAAGCCCTGCCGCTCTACAGGGCGTCTGCAGCTCCGCCGTTCGGTCTGGGTAGCGGGACGGCGACGACGCCCAATGCACCGCGAAGGCCATAGACCCCCCAATGCGTGCCCTCTCCTTCCTCTGCGCCATGTTGTTCACGTCCGTCGCGTGGACCCAGGCCACGCCCCCTCCCCACCACGTCGCGCGGCGCGCCTCGGCCCGCGAGCGCACGCCGCGGCCCGCGCCGGGCCCCGGGCTCACCGCGCGCCTCACGGCGACCTGGGGCGACGTCTTGGTGACCCCTTCGCCCTCACACGGCGACGCGCTCACCGTCGGGACGCGGGTGCGCGTCGGCCGCGGCGGCGAGGCCGAGGTCACCTTGCGCAACGGCTCCGTTCTCACGCTGACCGGTCGGGCTGAGATCGTGATGTTCAACCCCCTGGCGCGCGGCGAGGGCCGGCCGCCGCTTCACCTCACGCTCCTCCGCTACGGCTCGGTGCGATTCCGCCGGGGCGACGCGGCGCCGCGTCGGCCCCGGTTCTTCCTCCTGTCGACGGGCCCTTCGGTTGTCTCCGTCGGACGCGCCGAGGGCGAGCTGGTCACCGACCTCACCGGCCGCATCACCCGCGTCGCCGTCGCCAGCGGGCGCATCCCGGTGCTCACCCAGCGCGGCTCGATGCTCCTGTTCGCGCGCCGCGGCGTGCTGCTCGCCCCGGGTCAGCCCACCCACGAGCGCGCGCTCCCCCGGCGACCCGTGTGGGTCACCGCGCCGGCCGAGCGGGTCGTCACCGCGGGCGCCCCCGTCGACATCACCGGCGAGTACCGCATCCCCTCCGGCCACGCGTCCCGCTGGCGCGTCGAGCTCGCCCGCGACGAGGCCTTCCGCGAGCGCGTCTCAGTCACCTCGGCCGCCGCCCGGGTGCGCCGCCTCCAGCTCCGCGGCGTCGCGCCGGGCCGGTACTTTGTCCGCGTCAGCGCGCTCAACGCGGACGGCCTCGCGGGCCCCGCCTCGGAGCCCGCGTCGTTCACGGTGGCCGCGCCGGCGCTCGTGCCCGGCGGCCCCGGGCGGCGCGCGACCATTGAGATGCCCGCGGGCTTCCACTGCGCGCTCGACAGCCAGACGCTCGCGCGGGTCAACGGCACCATCGCACTCGCCCCGGCGCGGCCGCACACCGTCCGCTGCGCGTCGTCGGCCGCGGCGGAGACCTCCACCACGTTCACCATCCTCGCGGAGGAGGCCGGTCCGCTCGTCCACGCCGTCCGCCTCTACGTGAGCCCCGAGGGCGGCGGGGTGCTGGGGCTCTCGCTCCGCGACGCCGCGGGTCACCCCGTCCCCTACGCGGACGTGCGCGCCGAGGTGGACGGCGGCGTGCGCCTCGAGCCCGTGCGCGAGTCGGAGCGCCGGGGGGAGTACACCGCCGCGGTGCGCTGGCCCAGGGGCCTCACCCGAGCGCGCCTCCAGGTCACCGTCAACGGCGTGGTGCGCTTCGAAGAGACCCTCAACCCGTAGCGCTCAATCGATGAAGGCGCACTCGACGGCGTGGTAGTCCACCGCCGCGTCGAGGCGCGCGAGCACCGAGTAGAACCCGAACTGCAGGCGGTTCATGAACACCATCCCCGCGGGGAGCCCGGTGGCCTTGCTCTCGCGCTTGAACGCGGCCTTGCCGATGTCGCGCATGCCCGTCACGAGCCCCGCCACGTAGGGCCGCGTGACCCGGTACGGCGACGCGAACAGCGGTTCGAAGCAGCTCCGGGTGTACGCGACGGCGCGCTCCTCATGGGGGCCGGGCTGCGACTCCAGCAGGGCGCGCGCGGCCTCGCGGAAGCGCCCCTCGTCGCGGTCGAGCGCCGCGAGGTGGAGCGCCCTCGCGCGGGCGTGGTTGCCGTCGGGGATCTGCTGGACGCAGCCGAAATCGAGGAAGGTGATGCCGCCGCCCTCGCGCAGGAGGTAGTTGCCCGGGTGCGGGTCGGCGTTGAACATCTTCCCCACCAGCGTCCCCTTGAAGACGAAGCGCCAGAGGGTCTCGGCCCAACGCCGTCGCTCGTCCTCGCCGCGCGCCGCGGCCTCGTCGAGGGTCATCCCCCGCGCAAACTCCGTGGTGAGCACCCGCCGCCCGCTCCGCCCGCGCACCACCGCGGGGATGTGGATGTGCGGGTCGCCCGCGTGCACCCGCGCGAAGGCCTCCGTGCGGTCGGCCTCGAGGCCGTAGTCGAGCTCCTCGGTGAAGCGCGCGCGGATCTCCTCGTAGGCGCGCTTCGTCTCCAGGCCCCGCGGCGCGATGGCGCCGAGCATGAGCTGGAGCGAGCTCGCGTTGTCGAGGTCGGCCGCCACGGCCAGGTCGATGCCGGCGTGCTGCACCTTCACCGCCACCTCGCGGCCGTCGTCGAGGCGGGCCCGGTGCACCTGGCCGATCGACGCGCTCGCGAAGGGCGCGTCAGACCACTCCGCGAAGAGCTTCTCGGGCGCGTCGCCGAGCTCCTCGGTGACGATGCGACGGACGTCCTCGGGCGACGAGGTGGGGGCCGCCGCGCGGAGCACCTTGAGCGCCCCCTCGTAGGCGCCGTGGTGCTCGGGGGGGACAACGCCGTCGACGTAGCTAGCCATCTGGCCGACCTTCGCCGCGAGCCCGCGGAGGTTGCCGAGCACCTCCGCGGCGTGCTTCGCCGCGGCGTCGTGGCCGTCGCCCGAGAGCACCGCGCTGGCGCCCGCCCTCACCCCGAGGCCCGCGAGCCGCGCGAGGCGCCCGAAGCGACCCTCCGGCACCTTCTCGTCTGTCATCGCGCTACTCCCGCCAGAAGAACTTCCAGGGGTTGTGCTTGAGGTCGCGCACCATCTCCTGGATGTCGTCGTACAGCTCCTCGTCCATGATCAGGGCCCCGACCGTCCCCTGCCCCGAGCGGACCCGCGACGAGATCACCTGCGCGTCGCCCGCGATGGCGTTGGCCCGCTGGGTGAGCGAGCGCACGTCGCGGAGGGCCGCCTGCACGTCTTGGATCTGCGGGTCGCCGACGCCCTGGAGGATGTGGTCGACGCGGCCCATCACCACGCGGGCGTCGTGGGCGAGCGGCGGCACGTCGCGCTCGATGGCGGCGAGGACGGACTCGGCCCGGTTGAGGATGCGGCGCGCCTGCGGGCCGTCGACGTAGCGCTCGCGGGCGGCGAGGACGAGCCCGTCGGCGTCGCGCACGGTGCGGTCGACGTTGTCGACGATGCCGTCGATGCGGGGCCCGTTGCGGCGCAGGAGCTGGTTGGTGTTGTGGAGCACGCCGGCGAGGTCGTCGACCATGCCGCCGAGCTCGCGGCGGTTGGTGCGGATGGCGGTGACGGTGTCGTCGAGGAGGGCGTAGGCGCGCGCGAGGAAGAGGTCGAGGCGCGGCGGGTCGATCCCCTCCACCGGGCGGTCGGCGCGGAGCTGGGGCTGCGCGGCGCTCCCCGGGTCGATGGCGAGGAACTGCTCGCCCAGCACCCCCTGCGTGGTGATGAAGAACTCCGCGTCGGCGTGGATCTCCGTGCGGAAGCGCTCCTCCACCTCGGCGTGGACGCGCACCAGGGACGCCCTGCCCGTCGCCGGGTCGACCCGCGCCCCGCGGAACTCCATCCGCTCCACCGTCCCGACGCGCACGCCGGCGATCTTCACCGGGGCGCCGGGCTGGAGCCCGCCGGGGTTGTTGAAGTCCACCATCAGGTTGAAGCGCCGGCCGAAATGGACGCCGCCCATCACCAGCACCAGCCCCGCGAGGAGGCTCACCCCCACGAGGATGAGCAGACCTACCTTGACCTCGATCGAGCGCTCGGCCGCCATCGGTTCGGCGGGAGGATAAGCACAGTTCGGCTCAAACCTCCATCGGTCCCTCGGCGATGCCGTTCACGAACTGCCGCACGATCGGGTCGTCGGTGGCGCGGAACTCCGCCGGCGTCCCCACCAGCCGCAGGGTCCCTTTGTAGAGCATGGCGATGCGGCTCGCGATGGAGAAGATCGACGCGAGGTCGTGCGACACCACCACGCTGGTGACCCCGAGGGTGTCGGACAGCTCGCGGATGAGCTTGTCGACGCGCCGCGCGCTCACCGGGTCGAGCGACGTGGTGGGCTCGTCGAAGAGCACGTAGCGGGGGTTCACGGTGAGGGCCCGCGCGATCGCCACGCGCTTGCGCATCCCGTCGCCGAGCTCCGGGGGGTAGCGCTCGGCGAAGTCCGCCATGTGCACCTGGGCGAGGCGGCGGACGGCCTCGGCGAGCGCGTCGCGCTGCGAGAGCCCGGCGTGCTTGCGGAGCGGGAGGGCGACGTTCTCCGCGCAGGTCATCGAGTCGAAGAGGGTGGCGTGCTGGAAGACCATCGCGCACACCTTCCGCACGCGGTAGAGGCTCGGCTCGTCGAGGCGGGAGACGTCCTCGCCGTCAAGGATGATCTCCCCGGCGTCGGGCTTGAGCAGGCCGATGAGGTGCTTGATGAGCACCGATTTCCCTGCCCCCGACGAGCCGATGATGAAGAACACCTCGCCGTCGCGGATCGTGAGGTCGACCCCCGCGAGCACCACCTTCGACCCGAAGCTCTTCCGTATCTGCCTGAACTCGATCACCGTGTGGGCGCGAGCGTACCGGAAGCGTCTCGCCCCCGGTGGGGAGAACCCGTCGGGAGGCTGGCGTTCGGACAGGGAATGTCTCGGGTCTCCTGTCGGGGAATTGCCTTCGGCGGGGATCGGGCGCTAGGGTCGTCCGCAAAGGAAGAGACCCATGGCAGACGGACTCAACAAGGCGATGCTCATCGGCAACCTCGGGCAGGACCCGGAGCTGCGCTCGACCCCCAACGGCCGTTCGAAGCTGACCCTCCGACTGGCGACCACTGAGTCGTACCTCGACCAGAACAAGCAGCGCCAGGAGGTGACCCACTGGCACAACGTCGTCCTCTGGGGGCCCCGCGCCGAGGCCCTGCACAAGCTCCTCTCGAAGGGGAGCCGCGTCTACGTGGAGGGGCGCATCGAGACGCGCTCCTACGAGGACAAGGACGGCGTGAAGAAGTGGGCGACCGACATCGCCGCGCAGAACCTCATCCTCCTCGGCGACCGCCGCAGTGAAGGCGGCGGAGGGGGAGGCGGTCCCTCGGGTGGCGGTGGCGGGGGCGGCGGATTCGGCGGAAACCGGGGCGGGGGCGGCGGCGGGGGTGGCGGTTCGCGCGCACCCTCGCGAGACGCTGGGGACTTCCCCCCCGAGGACATCGGGGGCGGCGGGGGCGGCAGCGACGACGACATCCCGTTCTGAGCTACGCGGCGGGCAGGGGGGGGTCGCTCTCGTAGCGGTTGCCGACGAGGCGCCGGAGCGCGGCGAGCACCGCGCGGCGGTCGCGGGCCACCGCGGGGTCGGAGAGCACTTCGCCCACCATGGCCTCGATGGTCATCTGCGTGTTCGGGGTCATCTGGAGCGCGAAGGCGAGCACGCGGAGCATGGCGACCTCGCGCTCGGAGAGCTCGCCGTCCACGAGGGCGATCCAGCGGGCGACGGCGTAGACGTAGGCCCGCTCGGCGGTGCGGAGGCGGTCGACGTGGAGCTCGTCGAGCTCGACGCGCGATCGGGCCGCGGCGCGGAGAAACTGCAGGTCGTCCTCCTCCAGCCGGGCCTCCTCGGCGGCGGCGAACACGGCGTCGCGCTCCACGTCATCGAGGCGCCCGTCGGCCCACCCCACCGCCAGCAGCGCGAGGAACACCTCCCGCGGCAGCGTCCGCGGGTGCCGAGCCGGGTCCGGCGGGTCGGGCACGGGGTTGGTGTCCTGCGCGGCGAGCTCGGCGATCCGCTGGATGGCGCGCACGAAGGACTCGAACTCCACCGGCTTGTCGAGGAAATCCTTGACCCCCAACACGCTGAAGCGCCACCGCTCGATGTCGCCGACGCTCGAGCTCACCACCAGCACCGCGGCCCGGGCGGCGCCGGGGAGCGCGCGCATCTCCGAGAGGGTCGCGATCCCGTTGGGGCCCGGCATGTCGTAGTCGAGCACGACGAGGTCGGGGGGGCGCTCGACGCACGCGGTGAGGGCCCGGATGCCCGAGTTGGCCTCCACCACCTCCACGCTCCGCCCGCGCGTGGCGAGCCGCGCGGCGCGCCACGCGATGCGGCGGAACATCGGGTCGTCGTCGACGATGAGCACGCGGAGCACGCGCCCGTCGTCGGCGGCGGGCGACGGCGCCTCGGAGGGCGGCGTGGTGTAGGGCGGCGGCAGCGGGGTCCCCACCTCGCGCCAGCGCAGCGAGGCCACCTCCAGGGCCTGCGCGAAGGCCGCCGCGCTCTCGTAGCGGGCCGACGGGCTCTTCTGCAGGGCCTTGTGGATCACCGCGTCGAGGGGGCTCAGCTC
>Ga0105048_10018393_pt1 | contig 10758 bp, 12 predicted proteins | sample MAT05_FD_78382 | JGI IMG/M metagenome (GOLD analysis project Ga0105048, IMG submission 78382) | Freshwater microbial communities from Lake Fryxell liftoff mats and glacier meltwater in Antarctica - MAT-05 | ecosystem: Environmental > Aquatic > Freshwater > Ice > Liftoff microbial mat | place...
GAACGGGCTGTATACCTGGTTCACTGCCGGGCGTTACTGACTGATCTGTCCGGAAAGAAAAAGGCTTTTCCCAAGCTGGTTGCTGACGATTACGGTCTTACACATCAAATCGGTGAACGGCTTCATGATGAAGGGCATTCAGGCCTGCTGGCACCTTCTGCCCGGCATGACACCGGAACCACACTGGTCTCATTCACGCCGACAGTACTAAATAATCCTCGATCATTATGCTATCTGACCTATCTGTTCGATACTGTGAAACGGACAGTTAAGGTAGAACGGCAGCCGGGCGAAATCCTTACTACCATATCGTTTTGAACAAAAAGGCATTAGGGCATTTATGAAATCGGTAATTCAAAGAGTTAGTTCGGCAAGTGTTACAGTTGATGGTGCTGTTGTCGGTGAAATCGGTTGCGGTCTCATGGTCCTGTTGGGTGTGGAAAAAGGAGATACGGAACAGAAGGCCGAATGGCTGGCGGAGAAGATTGTCAATCTGCGCATCTTTGAAGACGCTGGTGGCAAAATGAACCTGTCGGTTATGGATGTGTGCGGCAGCCTGCTGGTAGTTTCCCAGTTTACTCTGGCCGGTAACTGTGAAAAAGGGCGGCGCCCTTCCTTTGATTCAGCGGCCGTGCCGGATGAGGGGAAGCGGCTGTATGAGTACTTTGTGGAAGCTGTAAAACGGTTGGGGGTGGCGGTGGCAACAGGGATTTTTCAGGCTGATATGAAGGTGGCGCTTGTCAATGACGGCCCGGTGACATTTGTTATGGAAAGGTGACAGGAGTCAGTCGCTGGAAAATTTTATCTATAACTATAAGCAAAATGCCGGAGGTAAAATGAAACTAATATTCCCGTATTTAATTGCCCTGTCTGTGTTGATTGTGTCGGTTCCTGTTTGGGCGGCTTCTTGCGAGGAGGTTGTGCAGGTGTTAAATGGACGCCTGGCACCCAAAATAGTTTCAGTTAGTTGCCAGTTTGATCAGCCGCGACAGCTGTTCAATACTCTGGCTCAGGAAAACCGGGCAGCCAAGCTGTTCCGGCAGTCGCAGGTCCACACCGTAGCGGTCACCGACAAAAAGAACTTCTGACGGCTGGTAGCCTGAGAGCTTGATGATCTGGCCAAGCTTTTCCTCGTCAGGTTTTGGCCGCCAGTTGTCTTCAATTGTAAAAATATGGCTGAACAGGTTACTTAAACCGAGATAGTCGATAATGCGGGCGGCTAGAACGCGGTTGTTATTGGTATAAATATACAAATCAAAATGTTTCTGCAGTTTTTTCAATAAGTCGATGACCCGGTTGTCGCGCAGCAGATATGATTCCGGGTTAAGCTGCCTCTCAAAATGTGCGTGCATTCCTGGTAAGCTGCCACCCAAGGTACAACAAACAATCGACAGTGTTGGTTCGGATTCTCCCTGTTCAGTAAGGCGACTACGGACCTCATTCATCCGGATGCCAGCTTCTGTGACGCTGACCGACAACAGTCCTGCCATATAAACTGTAGCTTCATACTTGATAGAAGCTGCAAATTCATCACAAACATACAGGGTACCGTCCAAGTCAAAAACAATGGCGCGTATGTCAGTAGTTTTCAGGGGCTGCATTGGATCTTTCCTTGTCCGTTATAGATGAGTCACGCTGATAGAGTGAAGTCTGAAAGGTGAAAACTGTATGTTCAAACGCGCTTGACCGCTTATCTGAATAACTTTCAACCTGATTACCTGGCTTTTAGTTATCCTTGCCGCGATAAAATTCCCGCATCTCACGAACCTGACGTTTCACTTCGCGCCTGAGATCCGGTGGATCCAAAACCTCGGCGTGGGCGCCATATGACAGTATCCAGGAGACCAGTTCCAACTCTCCGGCCGCTTCGAATTCAATTATGACCCGACCATCACTGTCCGTAGTCAACAGTTGCCCTGGCATCCAGCAGCGTTCCTGTACTGTATGGGCTATTTTGTGGGAAAAGCGGACACGTACATGCATGGGGTTATCATTGACGATACCGAAAGCGGAATTGAAATGTTTTTCCGGGTCATAATCGGGTGCGATTTCGAAACGCTGCCTGGTCAGCTCCAGCCCGCGAATCCGCTCCAGTGCAAACAGCCGGATCGCCTTGCGGTTGTGAGCATAGCCGAGCAGGTAGATACCGCCTTTGTAAAATACCAGAGTGTAGGGATCCAATTCATACTCGTTGCTGTTTTTAAGCCCCTTCTTGGCATATGTCAGGCGGATGCGGTACTGCTGCAACAGCGCCTTTTGGAGTTCAGTGATGAAGGCCGAGGCGGCTGAGTAATCTCTGGCACCGTGCAGGATCGGCAGGGAAACCCTGGCGATGCGTTCCAGGTGTGCGGCATAGCGGTCCGGCAGTACGGAATTGATGCTCCTGAACAGCTCTTCAATCTCGGCCTGAAATGGTGTGCCGTCCAGATGGACACCCAGCGAGCGAAGCAGATAAAGCGACAGAAGCTGGTTGAGAGTAAAGGTGATCGGCGGAATATTGCGGGATTTGGTCAGGAAGTGGTAGACTTTTTTGCCATCCTCCCAGTCGCTGGTCAATGGGTAGCCGGCTTCTTCCACGGCCCGCAGATCGCGGTGAATGGTGCGTCGATCAACGTCGCATTCCTCGGACAGATCGTCCAGAGTCATATTTCGACGGGTTTCTAACAGGCGGATGATGGTATGCAGCCTGGAAGCTTGGGAATATTTCTTGTTCGGTTTTCCCTTCTGCATAATCACTCCTTGCTGAAAATTTATTTAACGCTACAATACGATGGTTTTAATTATTCAAACCTGCAGGGGTATTTTAGTCCATTGGAACATTTTGACAACACATTTCTGACATATACTGTCCTGTTGCATGACTGGCTTAATCAGCCCGGTTACGGATCCCTGTTTACACTGAGTCTGCTGGCTTCCTCCCTGATTCCGCTCGGCTCCGAGTGGCTGCTGGTGATGATGATGGCCAAGGGGTATCCGCCGGTGGCTACGGTTTTGACAGCGACAGCCGGAAACTTTCTTGGCGCATTAAGTACCTATGTAATCGGAATTTATGGCGGTCGCTGGCTGATAGAAAAAGTTTTACGGATTTCAACAGAACAGCAGGAACGGGCAATCGGTTATTACCGCAAATACGGATCGATTTCCCTGTTTTTTTCCTGGCTGCCGATTGTGGGCGATCCGCTCTGCCTTGTTGGCGGGATGTTGAAGACGCCGCTCTGGTTGTTTACTGTGCTTGTGCTGAGCGGAAAATTGCTGCGCTATGCGGTTGTTGCCTGGATTACAATTGGATAAAAGGCCTCTTTCATGAACGGCACCATTCAACTTAACTCGCTGGACCATTATTTCGCCGAATTCATCAAAGGGCAGGATTCTGTCCCATCTGATGAACTGTGGCTGGCTGCCGCACTGGTAAGTGCAGAGAGCGGGCAGGGCCATATCTGTCTTGATCTGGCGTCCGTATCCGGCAGGGAGATAGTGCCGTTTCTGCCATCCAGCACCCAGTTGCGTGTGCCGGAAACAGTTGCATGGATCAAGGCGTTATCATTCTGTAACACTGTTGGTAAGCCGGGTGAATACAAACCGCTGATCCTTGATGACTCCGGTAGACTGTATCTTTATCGCTCATGGAATTATGAAAGGTCTGTTGCCGACAGTCTGATATCAAAGGCGACCGGTATTGTCGAAACAGCTGACCTGCCTTTGAATTTGCTGGAAAAGTTTTTTCAGACTGTTTCGGGAATAGAGGATAAACAGAGGGCTGCGGCCGTTGCTGCTCTTTCGGGGCGACTGACAGTGATCAGCGGTGGCCCGGGTACAGGAAAGACCTCAACGGTGGCACGCATACTGGCACTGCTGCTTGAACAGGGAGCAGACCGTAATCTGCAGATCTCACTGGCTGCACCCACCGGCAAGGCAGCCAGCAGGCTGCGGCAGTCGATTCTGCAGTCAATCCAGCAGTTGCCGCTGGATGAGACAATGCGGGCACAAATGCCACACGATGTTAAAACCATTCATCGTCTGCTGGGAGTGGTGTCCGGCTCATCAAATTTCAGATATAACAAGGCCAATCCGCTGGCTTGCGATGTGCTGGTTGTGGACGAAGTATCCATGGTGGATCTGCCTTTGATGTCAAAACTTCTCGATGCGCTGCGCCATGACTGCCGGGTAATTCTGCTTGGTGATCAGGACCAGTTGGCATCGGTTGAAGCCGGAGCGGTGCTGGCCGACATCTGCAACTCAGGGACAGAGAGACGTTTGGATAGCCAGTCCGGTGCGGAGAATACCAGGCTGAGCGGACCGATTGCAGGGGCAGTTGTTAATCTGACCAAAAGTTACCGATTTGGCGATGAGAGCGGCATCGGCAATTTGAGCAGGCTTGTTAATACTGGTGCCGGTGATGCCGCATTTGAGATGCTGGCTGGTGGTCTGAAGCCGGATCTGGTTTGGAAACCGCTTCCACCGCCGCAACAGTTTGAAGCTGAATTCAGCACTGCTGTCAAGACAGGATACGGAGAGTATGTCGCAGCAGCTACGGCAGAGCGCGCACTGGAAATACTGGATGAATTCCGGATTGTTTCGCCTTACCGTGAAGGTGTTTATGGTGTTGAAAGTCTGAACAGGCTGGTGCTTTTGGCCTTGGGGATGCGAAAGCCGGAGGGGCAGACTGCCTGTAACCGGATGCCGATTATGGTTTCCGGAAACAATTACGAACTGGGGCTGTTTAACGGTGATACCGCTGTTTTGATGCAAAATGAAACGGACAAGCGGTTGATGGCCTGTTTTGCAGAGCCGGCAAGTGGTATCAGGCATGTTTCCGCACTGCGCCTGCCACCTTTTGAGCCGGCCTTTGCGCTGACCGTGCACAAAAGTCAGGGATCGGAGTTTGACAAGGTTCTGTTGATTATTCCGGAAATGGACTCGGAAATTCTGACAAGGGAACTAATCTATACCGCGGTAACAAGGGCTAAAAAACAGGTTGAAATCTGGTGCAGCCGGGAGATGTTCTGTCGCGCAGTTGATCGGCGGATTATCAGAAGCTCGGGGTTGCGGGAAAGGTTGTGGGGAGTGTAGGTGCTGTAATTTGTTGTTGATATAAAAGGGGCAGACCGGAAAGCCGGTCTGCCTTTTTGTATCCACTGTGAATTAGCAGTTTTATCAGTACTTCAGGTATAGATCCTGGATTTTCTTCACGTCGGTTGTTTTGGTCAGGCCCAGCATCAGCAGAATACGAGCTTTCTGAGGGTTGAGGTTATCGGAAACGATGAAACCGTATTTGTCGTCGTCTGCTTCGCCGTTACGTGAAACATTGCCATTGGCGATGCGTGAGCTGCGGACAACTACAACACCTTTTTTTAGAGCAGCTTCAATGGCAGGATATTCAGCCTTGCCGATGCTGCCATCGCCTGTGCCGGCATGGACAAGTCCTTTTGCGCCAGCGGCTGTTGCGGCCTCAATCATTGTTCCGCCATTTCCGGCATAGTGATAAACGATATCAACCCGTGGCAGTTCAGTCATATTGCTGACATCAAATTCTGTGTCAGCTGTGTGCTTGCGTAGTGACTGGCGATAGAAGAACGGCTGGTCGCCGACAAAGAAACCGAGCGGGCCGATTTCAGCTGCTTTGAATGTATCCAGGCGGTTGGTAATGGTTTTGGTGACGTCGCGACCGGCATGGATTGTGTCATTCAACATGACCATAACACCCTTGCCGATGGCATCTTTGTTGCCGGCAAGAATTACGGAGCGGTACAGGTTCAGCGGGCCGTCGGCACTCATGGCTGTGCCGGGACGCATGGCGCCGACCACGATAACCGGTTTTTTGCTCTTGACTACCAGATTGAGGAAATATGCTGTTTCTTCCAGAGTGTCTGTACCATGTGTGATAACGACGCCGTCAACATCATCGCTGGCAAGCAGCAGATTAACGCGTTTGGCCAGTTTGAGCCAGATTTCCATGGTCATACTTTCGCTGGCGATCTGGCTGATCTGCTCGCCGCTGACATTGGCAATCTTGGCCAGTTCCGGTACGTTGGAGATCAGTTTGTCAACCGCAGTAACAGCGGCTGTATAGCCAACGGTTGTAGTGCTTGTTACACCAGCACCGGCAATGGTTCCACCAGTGGCAAGGATCTTTACGTTGGGAAGTTTGCCTGCGGCATAGGCCAATGGACTGCAGAAAACCACCACACATACAGCGACGAACAGAACTTGAATCCTTTTGGTCATAGGTGTTCTCCTTCTTCTTTTATTGATGCTGCAAAATTAAAATTCCGGTCAAAAAATCCAGCAACCTCAAGTCTGTGTTTGCAAAACAATTGCCAAATATTTAGAGAGGATGTAAGCCGCACCAATCGGCTCTATTAAAGATACTTAGACACAGTTTCGCGATAAGCAGGGGGTATAACTAACCATGAAAATTTATGTAGTTCATAAATAACTGTTAATAATAACTGTATGTTGGGAAGGGGCTGCAGGTTATGGATATGTAGCAGGTTATAGTGGTTTGATGTTCTTGTTTGACAGGATGCATGTATTTGATATGCTGAGTCAGCAGTCAATGCTGAAAAATGAGAAGCTGAGCCAGTGATCTGGTTATTTTATCGAGACATTATGGAGTCAACCATGAAAATATTTATCGCAGGCGGAACAGGTTTTGTGGGTGGTCATGTTGTTTGCGAGTTGTTGTCAAGGGGACATAATGTGCGCCTGCTGGCCCATCGGCGCAGTGAATCTGCCAACCCTGGAATAGAAACGGTTGAGGGTGATGTGACCCGCATGGATAGTTTTGTCCAGGCAGTGTCAGGCTGTGACGCCGTGATCAACCTGGTGGGTATTATCCGTGAATTTCCTTCCAAAGGGATTACCTTTGAACACCTGCATGTGCAGGCAACGGACAACATGCTGGCCGCTGCGGCAAAAGCGGGTGTCAGGCGCTATCTGCAGATGTCCGCCCTAGGGACCAGGCCCAATGCGGTGTCTAACTACCACAAAACCAAATTTATTTCAGAAGAGCTGGTCAGGGGCAGTGGCCTGGATTGGACTATTCTGCGGCCATCACTGATCTTCGGACCGAAAGATGCCTTTATCAATATGCTGGCTGATCAGTTGCGCATGGTGCCGGTGATGCCGGTCATCGGTGATGGGCTCTACCGTCTGCAGCCGATTCATGCCGATGATGTGGCGCGCTGTTTTGCCATGGCGCTGGACATGCCGGAGACCATCGGCCAGACTTACGAACTGTGCGGCAATGACCGTTTCAGTTACATGGAACTGCTGGATATGGTAGCCGCCGCAATCGGCAAGAATCCTCCCTATGAACCGCACCTGCCGCTCGGCCTGATGGAGCATGTTATTCCGGTCATGCAGAACATCCCCCAGTTTCCCATTACCATGGATCAGTTGCAGATGCTGATTGAGGAGAATATCTGTGATTGCCAGTGGAAAGAGATATTCCGGTTTGAGCCGAAAGGTTTTAAAGAGGGGATCGGGGAATATCTGAAAAAGTAATTTCGCGTTTTTGAAATAGACATATAATCCTATCAGACCTCCGAGGTTTCAAAAAACTCGGAGGTCTGTTGTTTCAGTAGTTCCTTAATGCCGCTTTAAAATAAAAATGAAAATATAGAAAGCAAACATGGCGACTGCGACGATTATGGCAATCGGGCCTCCCTGTGTGGCTGAGGCAGACAACTTGCCGCTTTCCGTCAGTGAAACGGCACGGCCTGACTGGGGTGGCTTGTCAAAGAAAGTATCCCGGTCTCTGATGATCGCCTGTGGAATTAAATTCTCTGTACGGGTTGTAATGCCCTCCATCTTTTTAACAGCTGTCCCGATCGCCAGGAATTCAATCAGACCACCGCCAAGTTCGTAGACATGGATCTTAACGCCGACTACCTCATCGGTGCCGTGGCGCTTGGCATCAAGCTGAATTTTGTCCAGGGCTTTTTCTCTGGCCTCATACAGCAGGGAGGTCAGCACATTCACTTCACCCCGCACCATGGACTTGAACAGGGATTTGATACCACCCACAAGGCCCAGTGAATAAACCGAAACCCCCATCACCAGACGGATCGGCATGTAGCCGATATTAATCATGTTCCACATTTCTTCGTTGGTCATATCCGAGGTGATCGGGTCGGCCACCACTGGCCTTGGCCTCTACCATCATCCGCTCGATAGCATTGATCCGGCCATCATGGATCAGGCTGGTTACCTGGGGGATTTCGCCGCCAACTAGTATATTCAGTCCGGCTGTCAGGCTGCCCAGAATACCCAGCGCAAAGACGCTGTTGCCGATGCAGATATTGCCGGGGGTGAAGGACAGTTTGTTCAGGCAATAGATCTCATTGCCGGAGAGGTTTGTAACGTGACTGTGGGTGCTTACGCTGGACATGAATTCCCCTTTTGTAACTTTAATATTCAATTTGAGGTTACTGGAAACAAATCTGTCTTTATAAATTCAAAAAGTGTGGGCCATTAATTGTGACATAAAAGCAAGTCTGCGATTACAGGGCGATGAGCTGATGCTTCTTCAGTGCCTGTCCAGCATCGCCGGGTTTGAAAATGGGAACTTGTCATGATGTGGTCAATCCTCATCCAGGAAAAATTAAAGTTTGGAACCCGGTTTTTAAGAAGAAAATGGCCGTAGGTGTAACCGTAACCCTTCCCACCTTCGGTAAAGGCGTCGTAAAATCCCGCTGAACGGAGAGTTTTACAGACCAACGAGGAGTCAGGTGAACTCAGGTCTCCGGCAATATGAACTGTGTGGCATGGTGTCAGGGCTACACATTTACTTTATGCTGAATTTTACCACTTTTGTCATTTGTGTAGCCCTGACACCGTATGCTCGCAATATTATCATTAAACACACGGCAAAATATTATTTGATTTATGTATACAATCTGTTGTATATTTTCGCTCAACTGAAATGGTCAGAACATATATTTCCACAAATTGGTACGCGGTTTGCGGAGCTGCTTGAGTGATAAAAAATATTGAAAAAACCTGCAAAACCGCACAGATAATGTTTGACACCGCCAGCCCGCCGGGCAAATTCTCACGCCTCACGCCTCACGCCTCACGCCTCACGCCTCACGCCTCGCCTCACGCCTCACCCTTCGGCTTACTTCGGCTCCGCTCAGTACGAGTCACTCAGGGCAGGCAACTCACAATGTCGTAATCCCATTTGTTCAGACCTGCGAGGTTTTCAAAACCTCGCAGGTCTTGGTTTCACTTATTAAAAGCCGTTTTTCAGGTCTGTTACCGGAGAAGCGGCTTTTTTCGTTTCAGTTCCATCAACTGTTTTCATAAACCAGTCAAATATAAGGAGGATTCACCAATGCTGAAAAAAACCATGCTGTTGCTGTCATGCTTCACACTTCTCACTTCACTGTTCACCCTTCAGGCCCATGCTGCCACCGTCCAGCTGCCCCAAACCGGGCAGACCAAATGCTATAACACTGCCGGAACTGAAATCACACCTTGCACCGGCACCAGGCAGGATGGCGACATCAAGGCTGGCACAGCCTGGCCGAGCCCGCGCTTTACCGACAACAGCAACGGCACGATTACCGATAACCTGACCGGGTTGATCTGGCTGAAGGACGCCGGTTGCTTCGCTACCGTGGGTGGAATAACCAAAGGAAACAGTGCAGCGGCAAGTACTCTGACCTGGCCCAATGCCCTGACCTGGAGCAATAGCCTGGCCAGCGGATCATGCGGATTGACTGATGGTTCGCCAGTTGGTGACTGGCGGCTGCCAAATATCAACGAGCTGGAAAGCCTTGTTGATCTACAGAATGCTAATCCTGCAATCCCTGCCGGACACCCCTTCATCAACGTCCAGGCCAACTACTATTGGTCTTCCAGTAGTTACGCTAGCGGTACCGGCTACGCCTGGTACGTCGACATGGTCTATGGCTACGTGTACGACTACAATAAGTACAACAACCTCTACGTCTGGCCAGTTCGTGCCGGACAGTAGATTATTTGGTAATTGTCTGAACCGGGATTTATAGGATTTTGGGATTAACAGGATTTTCAAGCAGGATTTTCAAGCAGGATTTTAGGCTGTTATTTTGATTGTCTTGGTTTTAATCAGGTTAATCTTTGAATCCTGATAATCTTGGTTCAGACAGTTTTATTCAAGCAAGGTCGTGTATATGAACAAGATCATAGATCCTCTCACCCATTCCATTATTGGCTGTGCCATGAAGGTTCATTCGGTTTTGGGTAATGGATTTCAGGAGGTCATCTGTCAACGAGCAATGGCGATTGAAATGAAGAAGCAATGCCTTGATTTTTCACGTGAACAGGAGATGCCGATATTTTATGACAGTGTGGATATAGGAACAAGGCGTGTGGATTTTTTAGTCGCAAACAAAGTACTGGTGGAGTTAAAGGCAATCATCAAGCTGGAGGATGTACATTTGGCTCAAGCTCTCAACTATCTGGAGGCTTTCCGGCTTTCAACGGGGTTATTGATCAACTTTGGTGCCAGAAGTCTGGAGTTTAAAAGGTTGTATAAGAATGTCTGAACCATGATTCGTGGGATTAAGGGATTTTCTGGATTTTAATCAGGTTAATCTTTGAATCTTGAAAATCCCGGTTCGCCTCATGGCGCCTACTTTTGGCAGACAGCTTGAAATATAGAAAATAGTACGTCTTTTAAATACTTTTAATACAGGAGGGATCACCATGAGGAAACGATGTAACACCATGATGCTGTTGTGCCTTGCCATTCTGTGGCTGCCGGGTGCC